>Ga0268386_10000559_pt1 | contig 23785 bp, 5 predicted proteins | sample RVTome_15_FD_200260 | JGI IMG/M metagenome (GOLD analysis project Ga0268386, IMG submission 200260) | Soil microbial communities from uranium-contaminated site in the Upper Colorado River Basin, Wyoming, United States - RVT150D86... ... | reverse complement strand
GACTCCGTTCCCAAGGGAAAAGCTTGCTCGGCCTCTCCCATTGGAACCTCCCAGCGATGTTTTCTCCTACCCCGGTTTTTATGACCCGGTAGAGGGTCTTGATTGCGATTCAGTTTGGAGACCACCCGTCCGGGTTTCGGGTGTACGGCCCTATCCCCGCTCACGCGATTCTACCATCACCCCGCGACGATGCGGAGTGCCGGCTTGTCCTTCCCGTCTTCGTACAGCCAGCCGTGAACGTGATCCGCGATCCGCTGAAGACGGTCATCCCCGATGGACTGGACGTAGTGGTGCGACATGTCCTCGGCGTCTTCGGTGTGCCCCATGCACAACCTGACGGCCTTATCGTCGCCCAGCGGATCCACCACGGTGCGGAAGATCGACCGCAGGCTGTAGTGACCTACTCTTTTCTGGTACAGCCCCAGCGACCGCAGGTGTTCCCGGAAATGCTTCCCGACAACATCGACGCGGCTTCCCGTCGCCGATTCGTTGACCACGGGATTTCCGAGTTCGTTCAGGAACGCCAGCCCCGCGTCGGCGGGGTCTCGCGGTTGCCGTCGCATCTTCAGCGATTCCCGCAGCGCCTTGACGGTCTCACTCCACAACGCGCATTTTCGCATCGTCGCCGTCTTCGCCCGTTCGTGAGCAATCCATCCGCCCCGCAGGTCGATGGCATCGACCGGCAGAGTCGCAATGTCGGCAGCCCCGTATCCGCAGTTCAGCCCCAGCAGAATCCACGTCCGCAGCGGGTTGTCAGCGGCCTTGATGATCTTGCGGAGTTCCTTCGGAGAGAACATCCGGGACGGCCTTGCGTTTCGCTGTTGACGCAACGCCCGCTTCCCCGGCGTCTTGAAGTGCGGACCGAACCGCACTTCGGTTTCGAGGATGCTGGCCTTGTAGCAGTATTTGAACGGGGCTTTCGACTTGTTGACCAGTTGTGCCACGGACTGCGGAGAATTCGTTTCCGCCAGCGTCGCCTTCCAACGTTCGAAGTCCGCCGCCGTGAGTTCCGATGCCAGCCGGTCCCGCCCCAGGGACGCGGCCATCCTCTTACAAACCGCGATGAGTTCGTGCAGGGTGCGGATGCGGATGTCGCCGGACTTCACCCGTTGCTTCTGAGAAGCGAGATAGAGATTGCAGACGTCCGCCACGGTGGGGTCGGTTGTTGTAGTCCTGTTGTAGTGCCCCTCGCGGGGACTCCGCCCGGCTTGCCAGTCTTCCCGCTCCGCGAGATACTGTTTCAGTGCGGAGTCGCGGTCGGTCCCGAAGTAGACGGCCTTCCGGCGACCACTCGGCAGCGTGAACATCTTCATCCACTGGCTTGAACCAGCATGAAACGTCAACGGAAACCGTTCAGCCTTGCGTTTCGCCCGTGGCATGGTGCCTCCCCCGTTCAAGGTACGATTGTTGTAGTTTCTGTTGTAGTCAGAGTACCGAACGGGTCCGAAATTGTCAAATCCGCCTTGACCGGGACGTAGCTCAGTTTGGTAGAGCGCCTGCTTTGGGAGCAGGAGGCCGCTGGTTCAAATCCAGTCGTCCCGACTTTTCTTCAAAAACGGCCTTTCGGCGAACGCGTCGAAGGGCTTTCTCTTTTCCAGGACCAGAGTTGCGTCGTTCAAACTGCGGTTCAAACAGACCGCGTCGAGGATCTCCCGCCTGACGGCGTTGTTTGAACCGCGCCAGACGTCCGCGGCCTTTTGCGTCCAGTCGAAGAGCGTCATGGCCAGTTTCCCGCGGGTGGAACCCCGGCAAGCGTCCGCTCAACGACCGCGAACCCGTTCCGCCGGAAGGCATCCCGGACTGCCCCGAATTCCTGGCCGACGAGGCCCGCGCCGAGTGGTTCCGCATCGTCCCGGTCCTCCGGGACATGAAGCTGTTGTCCCGCGCCGACCGCTCCGCGCTGGCGGCCTATTGCACGGCCTACGGGCGATGGGTGACCGCGGAGGCGCAGGTCCAGAAGCACGGCACGATCGTGAAGTCCCCGGACAAGGGCTTCCCGATGAAGTCGCCGTACCTGACGGTCGCCGACCAGTCGATGGAGACGATGCGGAAGTTCCTCGTCGAATTCGGCCTGACGCCGTCGAGCCGCAGCCGGATCAAGGTGCCCGACCGGGGGGACGAGCCGGATGAATTCGAGATCTTCCTTGGAGCGGGTTGATGGACGGCCCCGTTCCGCCGCGCGCGTTGTGGGAAGAATGGATCAGGACGGACGCGGACGAGCGGGCGGTCTGGGACGGGTGCTACTTCGACGTTGCCGCGGCCGATCGGGTGGGGACGTTCTTCCCGCAGTTCCTGCGGCATTCCAAAGGGAAGTGGTCGGGTGAGCCGTTCGATCTGCTGGAATGGCAGTGGCGGGACGTCATCGCGCCGCTGTTCGGCTGGAAGCGCCGGGACGGGACGCGACGGTATCGCAGGGGTTACATCGAAGTCCCCAAGAAGAACGGCAAGAGCGCTCTGTTTTCGGGGCTGAGCCTGTACCTGCTGGTCGGGGACGGGGAGCCGGGGGCGGAGATTTATTCGGCCGCCGTGGACCGCGACCAGGCGTCGATCGTCTACAACGAATCGGCCAACATGGTCGAGGCCTCGTCGCTGTTGTCCCGGCACCTGAAGGTCATCCGCTCGACGAAACGGATCGTGTACCACCGCACGCGGTCGGTCTACCGGGCGCTGTCGGCCGACGTGCCGGCCAAGGAGGGTCTCAACGCGCATGCGGTCCTGCTGGACGAGCTGCACGCTCAGAAGTCGCGGGAGCTGTGGGACACCCTGCGCTACGCCGGGGCGTCCCGGACGCAGCCGCTGTTCCTGTCGATCACCACGGCCGGGTTCGACCGGCACTCCATCTGCTGGGAGCAGCACGAATACGCACAGAAGGTGCTGGACGAGACGATCGAGGACCTGGCGTTCTTCGCCTACATCGCCGCCGCCCCGGAGGAAGCGGACTGGACCGATCCCGCAGTGTGGGAGCGAGCGAACCCCAGCTTCGGCATCACAATCAGCGCCGAGCAGTTCGCGGAGGACTGCCGGGAGGCGCAGGAAACTCCGGCGCGCGAGAACTCATTCCGCCGGTATCGATTGAACCAGTGGACCGAGCAGGACGTCCGCTGGCTGTCGATGAAGAAGTGGGATGCGTGCCGGGCCGACGCGGTGGACTTGCACAAACAGACGTGTTTCGCCGGGCTGGACCTGTCGTCCACGACGGACGTCTCGGCGCTGGTGCTGGTATTTCCGCAGGAGGACCGCTACCGGGTCGTGCCGTTCTTCTGCGTGCCGGAGGAGGGGGCGAGGCAGCGGGAGCGGAAGGACCGCGTGCCGTACCTGCAGTGGATTCGGGACGGGTACATCGAGGCCACGCCGGGCGAGGTCGTGGACTATGACCGCATCCGGGCGAAGATCAAAGAGCTCGGCCAGCAGTACCACATCCGGGAGATCGCCATCGACCGCTGGAACGCGACGCAACTGGCGACGCAGCTGGACGGCGACGGATTCAACATGGTCGCATTCGGCCAGGGCTACGCCAGCATGAGCGCCCCGACCAAGAAGCTGGAGGAACTGATCCTGTCGCAGAGACTGGTTCACGACGGGCATCCCGTGCTGCGGTGGATGGCCTCGAACGTGTCGATCGAGACGGACGCGGCGGACAACTGGAAGCCGTCAAAGAAGAAGAGTCCGGAACGGATCGACGGCATCGTGGCGCTGATCATGGGGATCGACCGGGCGACGACACAGCCGGCGTACACGGGCTCGTTCTTTGTGAGCGACTGAAGTCCCGATCGATATTGCCGGACAGGACGGGCGACGAGTCGGTCGGCCGAAAGTACACACTTCATCGAGGCATGCCAGTACGTCGTGTGTACTGCGGCCCGCCGCCATTCGAGGCAGCGAGCGGGACACACTCCTGTTGCGTTCCGATCGGCTTTGTTCATTCTGTGGCATCGCCGCCGAAAATCCGTTGCCGCTGCGCTCACCGCCGCGCATTGATGGAGCGATGCGCCGCCTGCATTGCCTCATCTTCGACCTCGAAACGGAACCGCCGGCCAGCCGCCAGCTCGTGGTCTGGTGGGACACCGGATACGGATTCGCGCGTCCCGCCCGGCGGGACAAGACGTGGTGGGGCGTCGGCCCTGGTGACCGGCTGCTGATTCGCGGAAAATGGGAGACTGTGACGGCCGTCCGTCCGTACCGTGCGTTCCCAGTGCAGGACAGCGACCCGGAAATCACCCGCCGCCAGGGCTGGCTGGCGGGGACGTGTTGGCTGCAAGGCTCTGTGCTTCGCCCAATGTCCGTCCGACGGTGGAATCCCCGTTGCCGCAATCGCCAATACGGCCGCTTCCATTACCCAGCCCGGCGTCTGTTGACGCGACGTTTTGGCGCGAGCAGCTTCGCCAGCGAACTGCCGACGGGAAGTCCGCGCAGCCCCTTACGAAGAGCTTGATCCACTGCAGACCATGTCTCGCCCGGCGCATCGGCAATCGGTCCCGACGTGCTGGTCGGGGCGCGGCCGGTCTGCTGTTGATGAGCCTGTGCCCAGCCGCGAATCTGCCGCTTCGTCAGTCGCGGCAGCGCCTTGCGGTTCCGCTTGCCGCGCTGGGCCGCCAACAGCTGTGCCAGTGACGAACCGCCGGGCAGACCGCGCAGGCCGAGCCGTAACGCAGTATCGATATTCGACCAAGCCTCGCCTGACTCCTATTCAACCTGCCCCGAGTTCGCATGCGGCCACTGACCGGTCCGACGCCGGTGGGCGTCGCACCAGTGCAGAATCTGCGTCGGTGAAAGCCGGGGCAGATTCTGTACATTCGGCACGTGGCGGCGATTTTCGAGCAACTGCGCGAGGGACGAGCCCCCCGGCAGGCCGCGCCGGCCAGTGCGCAGCGCGGCATCGACGGCCAGCCAAGTCTCTTCTGGCGCATCGGCGACAGGGCCGGAATGTTTGCGCGGCCACAATCCCGTCCTCCGGCGATGGACGTCGACCCACATGAGAATCCGTGCTTCCGTCATCCTCGGCAGGCGCGCGCGGTTGCGTTTCACGCTGCGTGTGGCGAGCAGCCGTGCCAACGACGACCTGCTGGCCAGACCGCGACTTCCCGCGCGGAGCGCCATGTCGATCGCCCGCCAGTTCTCGTCCGCAACGCCCTCCAGCGGACCGCTATCCTCCGTCGGCCATTCGCCCCCTCGGCGATAATGCGCCTCGGCCCAGGCGAAGACCTGATCCTCATCCAGAGGGGGCGGATATTGGGAGTTTCGCACCCCGCGATGGACGTTCAACAGCCGGGCCAGCGTCCAGCCCGAACTCCGCGGAAGTCCACGGTTCCCCTTGGCCATCGCGTCGTCGATGTTCCGCCACGTGTCGTCGATGAAGGGAATCCGGCCGGAATTGACGTTCGGCCACTTCCCCGTGTGGCGAAAATGGTCGTCGGCCCACTCCAGGATCTGATCGACGTGCAAATCGGGTCGCTTGCGGTAGGGCATCGCACTCTCGTCTCCGGCCCGGCTCTGGAATCCTCGGCAGCGCGCGGCACTCGCTGAACTATGGGGCGATCTATGCCGACTCTCAAGCGATAGAGTTTTTCGAATTCTTTGCCCGCGGTCCGGAATCCCTGTCGTTGATCCAGCGAGATTTCACCTCTAACTGCGCCAGGGAAGGTGCGCGCGAAGCGGCGCTGCTTGGGGCGAGCATCGAAAAAACACGGAACAAATACGGAAAAGCGATTGACATCGGGAATGGGCCGTGTTCTATTCGGCTCACCATTCTCACCTCGCTTCTGTATTCCAATCGAAGAGAGGTTCATCGTGATCGAACCCTCCTCACGACCGCGACTCGCGGACCGGATTTCCGGATTGCGAGTTCGATGCCTTAACGGTCTTCGACCGCCCTGCTTGATTTCGCCGCCCGCCGACCTCGCGTTCGCGATGTTTTCGCTTCCCGCGCGGGCGCGGTCTTCCAAAGGAGACGACGCGGCATTTTTCCGGTGATCCTCCGACGTCCTGCCGGACCGTCGCGCTGCCTTTTCTTGCCGTCGTTCTTCACGAACAGGGTGCCGCCGTTTGCTTCTTCCGCGCGGCACGAATCCCATCTTCAGCGGCGCACTTCAGGGGTTGACCATGATCGTCACGGATTGGCTGCGTTCGGTTCGTCCCGCGTTTCCGTTTCGGCACCGACGTCATGCGACCCGGCGACTGCGAAAGCGGCGGCAGCGCGGTGAGCGGATTCTGTCGGCCGTCGAGCGGCTGGAAGACCGGACGCTGCTGGCCGCTCCGGTCGCGGTGGACGACGAGGCGGTCGTCGAGCAGAACTCCTCGAGTCTGCAGGTTTTTGTCCTGAGCAACGACTCGGACGCCGATTCCGATCCGCTGGACATCACAGCCGCCGGTCCTGCGGCGAACGGCAGCGTCACGATTGCCGGAACGACGGGGAACGAGTACCTCTGTTATCAGCCGAACTCGGGGTACTCCGGCACGGACACGTTCTCGTACACGATCAGCGACGGCAACGGCGGCACGGACTCTGCCGACGTGACGGTCACCGTGCATGCCGCGGACGACATGCTGAGCAACGCCCGAAACGTCAGCCTGACAGTCGGCGTCAAGGAACAGGAAAGGGGCTTCATTGGAGACGGCGCGTACTCGAACGGCGATGTCGACATGTTCCGCGTCGATCTGACCGCCGGGCAGCGGCTGATCGTCGACATCGACGCGGACGAATTGGACGACGGGACGGAATTGAGCGATCTCGATTCCTATCTGATCGTCTTCGACGACATGGGAATGGCGCTGGCCAGTAATGACGACGCCGACGATCCCGACACCGGGACGCACCACCTGGACGCCGCTCTGGAGTTTACCGCCGGCTGGACGGCACCGTTCTACATCGGTGTCTCGAGCCACGACAACACCGCCTACCAACCTTGGACCCCGGGATCTGGCAGCGGCAGCAGTACCGGCGAATACCGGCTGCAGTTGACAATCCTGCCCAGCCAGCCGCCGGTCGCAAACAACGACGGGTACACGGTCGCGCAGGACGAGTCGATCGACACGATGATGGACATGCTGCCGGGTGTGCTCGGCAACGACACCGACCCGGACTCCAGCTCGCTGACGGCGGCGCTTGTCGACGACGTCGACTACGGAATGCTCTTTCTGAATCAGGACGGATCATTCACCTATTCCCCGAACATGGGATACACGGGGACCGACACGTTCACGTATCGGGCCTACGACGGTTCGTCGTACAGCAACATCGCCACGGTGACGATCGAAGTCGGGCAGCCGGGAGGGGGCCAGCCGCCGGTCGCGGTCGATGACGGTTATTACGTGGAACTGGATTCCACGAACGCCGTCCTGGAGATGCTGCGCAACGACAGCGACCCGGAAGCGGCGGTGTTGAACATCGACTCGGTGACGACCCCCTTGGCCGGGGCGGCAACGGTTCAGCACGGGACGTCCGACACTGTTCTCTACACGCCGAACGCCGCGTACACCGGTGCCGACAGCTTCTCTTACACCATTTCGGACCCGGCGGCACTGACCGACACCGCAAACGTGACGTTTACGGTTCACGCCGCGGACGACACGTTGGCGGCCGCCCGCAGCCTGAGCCTGACGGCGGGAGTGGAAATCGAGTCCGGCGGCATCATCGGGGACGGCACTCTGGGTTCTCAGGACGTCGACTTGTTCTCGGTCAACCTGCAGGCGGGGCAGATCGTCACCGTCGACGTCGATGCGGCACTCTTGGACACGGCAGCCTCCTACAGCGGGTTGGACGGCTACCTGCGGATCTTCGACGGCAGCGGCGTCCAACTGGCCAGCAGTGACAACGCCAACGATCCGGATACGGGGAACTTTCTCGTCGATCCTGCCAAGGCGTTCATCGCTCCCTCCACGGGAACCTATTACATCGGCGTCTCCGGTGCCGGGAACAGCAGCTACGACTCGACGGTCGCCGGCAGCGGGTTCGCGGGCAGCACGGGGGCGTACCGGCTGCAGGCGTTGCTCCAAGACAACGCCGCGCCGGTTGCCGTCGACGACAGCGCGAGCACCGATGAGAGCACATCGGTGACGATCGACGTCCTGGCCAACGACTCCGACCCGGACGAGGACGCATTGACGATCGTCAGCGTCGGCACGCCTTCAAACGGCATGGCCTACTCGTTCTATAACTCCTCTCTCGGCCGCTACGAGATCAACTACTCGCCGCAGTTCGGCTACACCGGCAGCGACAGCTTCACCTACACGATTCAGGACGAGCACGGCGTACAGGACACGGCGACGGTTTCGGTCACCGTGGGGATTCCCAACGTCGTCGCGTATCCCGACAGCTACGAAGCGGTCAACGATGCGCCGCTGGTCGTCTCCGCGGCCGACGGCGTGCTGGCCAACGACACCGACCTCGAAAATGATCCTTTGTTTGCCACGAAGATCTCCGATCCCGCCAACGGAACGCTGACACTGGGGAGCGACGGGGCTTTCACCTACACGCCCAATGCCACGTTCGTCGGCAGCGACAGCTTTACGTACAAGGCCGATGACGGAACGAACGAAAGCGAGATCGTCACGGTGACGATCGAGGTCTACGACGAGGCGATCGTCGCCAACGACGACGCCTATTCGGTCGGACACGATGCGACCTTCTCCGTCGCCGCGCCGGGACTGCTCGCCAACGACTGGAACCTAGGCAACGACCCGCTGGCCGCGGAGCTGGTCGCCGGCGTCTCGTTCGGCACGCTGTCGCTGCTGGCCGACGGCTCCTTCACGTACACTCCCAATGCCGGTTTCCTCGGGGCCGACAGCTTCACCTATCGCGTCACCGACGGGCCCGAGACCAGCAGCCCGGCGACGGTCACGCTGCAGGTGACCAACATCGCGCCCCGCGGCACCGACGACTTCTACCGGCTTTCGCACGACACGACGCTGACGGCGACGAGCGTGCTGGCCAACGACGGCGACTTCGAAAACGACCCACTGACCGCCGCGCCCGTCAGCGGCCCGGCGAACGGCACGCTGCTTCTGCAGTCGGACGGCACGTTCACCTATACCCCGAACGCCGGCTTCGAGGGGACCGATACATTCACGTACCGGCCGGACGACGGGCTGACACTGGGATCGCTCGTCACAGTCACGCTCACGGTGGCCAACGAATCACCCACCGCGCGGGACGACCGGTTCGGCACGCCGGCCAATCAACCACTGACCGTCCTCGCCGCGGACGGACTTCTGCTCAACGACGGCGATCCGGAAGGAGACCCGCTAGCCGCGTTCCTCGACGCCGCTCCGGCGAACGGCACGCTGACGTTCGGCGGCGACGGATCATTCACTTACATTCCCGCCACCGACTTCAGCGGCAGCGACACGTTCACCTACCACGTCCGCGACGGCGTCAACGACAGCCCGTCGGCAACGGTGACGATCGTGGTAGGGGCCGACCCGCCGCAGACGACCGCCGATTACTTTACCGTCTCGCACGACCGGCCGTTGACCGTCAATGCGGCCGCGGGCGTCCTGTCAAACGACGTCGCCGGCGGCGCCACAGTGACGGCTGCGGTGGTGGCGCAACCCGCTACCGGCACGCTGTCGCTGAGTCCCGACGGGTCATTCACTTACACTCCGAATGCCGCGTTTGTCGGGACCGACACGTTTACCTACCAGGCGACGGATGTCTTCGGCGCCAGTCGCGAGACGACCGTCACGATCGACGTCACAAACGAGGCCCCCGCGGCACGCCCACTTTCGTATGCGACTCGCCCCGACGAGCTTCTGACAGTCGACGCCGCGACCGGCGTCCTCTCGAATGACAGCGATCTCGACGGAGATGCCCTGGCAGCCGTGGTCTCGGCGACCACCACCAACGGCACGCTGACGCTCAGCGCCGACGGGTCGTTCACCTACACGCCGAACGCCGGGTTCGTGGGGGACGATATCTTCACCTACACCGCCGACGATGGACTGGGGCCCGGCGAACCGGCGACGGTGACGATCTCCGTCGGCAACACGGCCCCCGTGGCGGTCGGCGAGACCTATTCGGTCCAGCACGGCCAGATGTTGACGGTCGCTACCGCCGAGGGCCTGCTGCTGAATGACTTCGACGCGGACGGCGACTCGCTGTCAGTGACCATCGACGTCAATCCCGCACATGGGACGCTGTCGCTGAATCCCGCGGATGGCACGTTCACGTACACGCCCCAAGCCGGGTTTTCGGGGATCGACTCCTTCACGTACCACGTGTCGGACGGCTACGAGAATTCCGAAACGGTCACCGCGGAAATCCAAGTGACAAACCTCGCTCCCTGGGCGACCCATTATGAATTTGCCGTGATCCGGGGGACCCCGCTGTACGTCGCCGCCCCGGGCGTGCTCGAATTCGCGGGAGACCCCGACGGTGACCCGCTGGCGATCTCGGTGACCGACAACGTCGATTCCGGGACGCTCGTCGTGCAGGCCGACGGGTCGTTGACGTACACGCCGAACGCCGGTTTCACCGGGAACGACGCGGCCGAGTTGCAGTTCAGCGACGGGGCGGGCGGGACGGCAGTCTCGACGGTGACGTTCAGCGTGACCGACACGGCTCCCGTTGCCGGGGGCGATTCCTACGCCGTCTCCCACGGGCAGACGCTGGCCGTGAACGCGGCCGCGGGAGTGCTGGCCAACGACACCGACGACGACGGCCACCCGCTGACCGTCTCGGTCGTGGCCGGGAGCGGTGTGCAGAACGGCACATTGACGCTGAGCTCCGACGGCTCCTTCAGCTACACGCCGAACGCCGGCTTCCTGGGGAGCGACTCGTTCACGTACCGCGTGAGCGACGGCGCACTGACCGACGACGCGACCGTGACGATTCAGGCCGTCAACAACGTTCCATTCGCCGTCAACGATCTTTACGGGGTGCTGATCGACGAAACGCTGACGATCGCCGCCGCTGCCGGCATCCTGGCCAACGACAGCGACCTGGACGGCGATCCGCTGACGATCGAACTCGTTGACGCGGTGGCCAACGGAACGCTGACGCTCAACGCCGACGGATCGTTCACCTACACGCCGGACGCCGGTTTCATCGGGGTCGACCGGTTCACTTACCAGCTCAAGGACGGCGTCTACGATCCGGCGCTGTACGATCCCCAGATTCCCGAGCTGGACGGCTACGTCCGCAGCAACCGCGTTCAAGTCGAGCTCCACGTCTACGACGTGGAGCTCGCCGCGGAACCGGAAGCGTACCAGTCGCCGCACGATCAACCGCTGTCCGGCAACGTCCGGGACAACGACTTCAACTGGACGGGAACCGCCGTCACGGCCGAGAAGACGTCCGATCCCGTCAATGGAACGGTCACGCTCAACGCCGACGGGACATTCACCTACACGCCGACGGCCGGTTTCGTCGGCCAGGACTCCTGGAGCTACAAGCTCAAGCGGGATGACCTGACGTTGGAGACCTCGCCAGTCACGGTGACGATCGACGTCGTCAACACGGCTCCCGTGGCGGTCGGCCGCAGTTTCTCGGTTTCGCACGGCCAGACGCTCTCCGTCAGTGCCGCAGACGGCCTGGTGGCTGCGGCGTCCGACGCGGAACAGGATGGACTGACGGCGGCCGTCGTGGCGTCCCCCGCGAACGGGACGTTGACGCTGAATCCGGACGGGTCGTTCGATTACACGCCGACCGTCGCGACCTATCTGGGGACGGACACGTTCACGTACCGCGTCTCCGACGGGCTGGCCGACAGCGCCACCGTGACCGTGACCATCGAAATGACGAATGCCGCGCCGGCTGCGCGGGCCGATTTCTTCGCGACGCGCATCGGAACGCCGCTGGTCGTCTTGCTGGCAGCCGACGGCGTCCTGGCCAATGACTTCGACGACGACGGCGATCCGCTCGCGGCCGCGCTGGGAACCGACGTGGCTCACGGCGTGCTGGCGCTCAATTCCGACGGCACGTTTACCTACACGCCGGTCGCGGGATACGTGGGGACGGACAGCTTCACCTACACGCCCGGCGACGGGATTTCCAGCGGCACGGCGGTCACCGTGGAAATCCTCGTCGTCAACAACGTGCCGGTTGGACTGGACGACGACTACGTGGGGACGCGGGGCGAACCGTTGATCGTCGATGCGGCGTTCGGCGTCCTGGCCAACGACGCCGACTGGGACGGCGACCCCCTGAACGCCGCCGTGGAGACCGGTCCGGCGTCCGGCACGCTGTCGTTCAACCCCGACGGGTCGTTCACCTACACGCCGAACTCCGTCTCGGTCGCCGGCGACAGCTTTACGTATCGGGTCGGCGACGGACACACCGTGAGCGATCCGCTGACGGTCACGATCAGCCTCACGAACAACGCCCCGGCGGGATACTCCGACCAGTTCCTGACGAACCGCAACCTTCCGCTGACGGTCGCCATCGCCGATCTGCTGGTCAACGACGGGGACCCGGACGGCGACGTGCTCAGCTATGTTCCCGAGTCGCTCCCCGCCAACGGGACACTGACCGACAACGGCGACGGGACGTTGACGTATCAGCCGGGTTCCGGATTCACGGGGGTCGATTCTTGGACCTACCGCGTCTCGGACGGACTGACGCAGAGCGACCCGATCACCGTCGACGTCGAGGTCGTCAACTCGGAGCCGGTCGCCTGGGACGACTCGTTTACTGTCGACCACGACGGGACGCTGACCGTGGCCGCCGGCGAACTGTTCCGCAACGACTTTGATCTCAACAACGACCCGCTGGCGGCGGCCGTCGATTCCGGCCCCTCGCACGGGACCCTGTCGCTCAACCCGGACGGGTCATTTACCTACACACCGCAGGCCGGCTATGTCGGTCCGGACCGGTTCCGTTACGTGGTGAACGATGGGATCGACACCAGCCTTGCCGCGGTGGTGACGATCTCGGTCGAGAACTCCAAACCCGTCACGCGGCCCAATGCGCACCGCGTCGTGCATGACACGGCACTCACCGTCGCCGCCGACGACGGTCTGCTGGCCGACGCGAGTGACGCCGAGGACGACGCCCTGACGATCGAAGTCGTGGCGAACGTCGTGCACGGCACGCTGTCCGTCCAGTCCGACGGTTCATATACCTACACGCCCGAGGCCGAATTCGTGGGCAGCGACGGCTTTGCCTACCGGGTCAGCGACGGCATCGGCTCCAGCGACGTGGTTACGGTGTCGATCGACGTGGACAACACGCTCCCGGTGGCCGGCGGCGACTTCTACACGGCCGTCAAAGGGGAAACGCTGGTCGTCACCGGCTCCGGGATTCTGGCCAACGACGCCGACACCGATCAGGACCCGTTGGAAATCACGTTGAAGAACAACGTCCGACACGGGTCGCTGTCACTGGGCGCGGACGGGTCGTTCACCTACACCCCCAATGCCGGGTTCGCCGGGCGCGACCAGTTCACCTATGCAGTCAGCGACGGCGTCGATGAAGCCTGGGGAACGGCGCTGATCGACGTGCTGGGGGACAACGACAATCCCCAGGTCGCGCCGGTCGCCGACGACGATTATTACACGGCGGCGCACGACACCGCGCTGAGCGTCGGTTCCGGGCATGGCGTGACCGCCAACGACTATGACCCGACCGGGGATTGGCTGACGGCGACGCTCGTCAGCGGACCGTCCAGCGGGCAGTTGCAGTTGCAAGACGACGGCTCGTTCACTTACACGCCGACCGCGTTGTTCGTGGGGAGCGACTCATTCACTTACACCGTTTCCGACGGCACGCTGACCAGCAACACGGCGACCGTCCATCTGACGGTCGTCAATTCCATCCCGGTATCTTCGAACGCCGTGTGGTCGGTCCATCACGGGCAGACGCTGACCGTCGACGATCCGGACAGCGGGCTGAGCGTGCGCGCGGCAGACCGCGACGGCGACAGTCTCAGTTTCTCGCAGGTCGCCGGACCGTCCCACGGGACACTGTCCGTCAACAACGACGGCACGTTTACCTACACGCCGACGGCCGGGTACATGGGGACGGACAGCTTCACCTGGAGAGCCTACGACGGCGTGGCGTACAGCGCCGCCACCACGGTCGCGATCAACGTCACCAACACGCAGCCGTTCGTCACCGGGCGGTTGTTCCAGACGCAGCACGACCAGCCGTTGACGGTCGACGGGGCAGGTCTGCTGGCGGCCGCGGGCGACTTCGACGGAGACCCGTTGACCGCGGCGCTGGTGGCCAACGCCTCCTACGGCAACGTCTCCCTCAATCCCGATGGATCATTCACCTACACGCCGGACGCCGGTTTCGCCGGCCGTGACGAGTTCGAAGTCTCGGTCAACGACGGCGCGGAGACCAGCGACCCGGCGGTGATCACCATCGACGTCCTCAACGCCGTTCCCGCCGCGTTCGACACCGAGTACACGCTGCATCAGGGGACGCCGACGACCGTCGAATTCCCGGTGTGGGACGGCGACGGCGATGCTCTAGTGATGGCGTTTGCCAGCGGCGGAAACGTCCAGAACGGGACGCTCACATTCGGCACGGTCCACACCTGGAACGGGTCCGATCCGGCGACCTTCAGCGGCTCGGTCACCTACAACCCCAACGCCGGCTTTACGGGGACCGACACGTTCACGTTTACCGTGACCGACGGCGTCTCTGATCCGACGGCCGGAACCGCGACGGTCACCGGAACGATCACGTTCACCGTCACGAACACGGTTCCGGTGGCGACCGGCTTCTATCAATCGATCCGGCCGAACCAGACCCTTTCGGTGGGCGCAGCCGAGGGGCTGCTGTCGCGGGCATGGGACGCCGAGTCCGACGCGCTGCAGCTCGCTGCCGGCTCTGTGGGAGTGTTCGGACTGCAGCACGGCCAGATCACCGTCAACGCCGACGGTTCCTACGTCTACGTTCCGAATTCCGATCCGGCCGTCGCGATCGGGACGGACTCGTTCGAGTTCACCGTGACCGACGGAGCGGGGACCAGTGAATCGGTTATGCTCGAAATTCAGGTGACCAACGCCAAACCGCTCGCGTTCGATCAGACCGTGCGATACCAGGCGCAACCGGGACCGGCCCCCGTCTACACGTTTCAGTTGAATGCCGACCAGCGCGGAGGCCTCGATCCGGACGGCGATCCCATCACGTTCGCCCTCTCCGGCGGCCAGCCGTCGCAGGGGACGGTTAATGTCAATGCCGACGGAACCGGCACGTTCACCGCCGGCAGTTCGGGACTCGTCGGTCTGGTGACGTTCCAGATCGAGGTCAGTGACGGTTTCGAAACCAGTGATCCGAAGACGATTACCCTCAACATCGGCAACTCGGCCCCCGTCGCCGGCCCCGACGTCTTCACGCTGCTTTACGATCAGTCGCTGACGATCACGACCGAAGACCTGCTGAGCAACGACTTCGACTTCGACGGCGACAGCCTGATGGTCAACGTGGACCTGAATTCGTTCACCGAATCGCCCGCCACGCCGGCCGGCACGTTCGCCCTCGTCAACGGCGACTGGCAATACACCCCCGCGGCCGGCTTTACGGGCACCGCGACGTTTACCTACACGGTCAGCGACGGCATCGAATCCTCGGACCCCGTGACGGTGACGATCGACGTCGTGAACTCCGCACCGTGGGGAATGGACCGCTTCTACCGAACTCTCGTCAATCAGTCGGTGGCGCTGGATTCTCTCGTGGGCGACGGGTTCGCGTGGGACCTCGACGGCGATGCGCTCGCCGTGACGATCGTCACCGGTCCGAGCAACGGGACCTACTCGGCTGGGGTCTATCAACCGGATCAGGATTTCACCGGAATCGACACGCTCACGTTCCGCCTCTTCGACGGCGTCGAGTCCAGCGACGATTACCAGATCACAATCGAAGTACTGCCCGAACTGAAACTGGAGGTGGACGATCCCGTTTTCGGCACTCTCTCCGTCAATGGCGCCGCTCAGTTCAGCGGCCCGACGTCGGCGCTGGTCTCGCCGCTGACCGCGATGGCTCCCTACGCCCGCAATGATGGTGTGTATCGAGTCGTTCACGACTCGGTGCTCGATACATCTGCCGATTTCGCGCCGGGCTTGACTGACAACGACTGGACGCCGAACGGATACGACCCCTACGAACCCCTGCTCCTGGTCGCTCGCGACTTCGACGGCGACGAGGTTCCGGACGGCATCGCTGAACATGGTACGGTCCAGGTGAATTCCTATGGGGATTTCGTCTACACGCCTGACCCCGGCTACGTCGGGTTCGACAGCTTCTGGTACGTCATTGACGACTCCAGCGGCCTGCAGAGCAACGTCGCCGTGGTGACGATCGAAGTCACAAACGCCGCTCCGACGGCCGTCCAGCAGTACCATCGCGTCGTATTCAACGACGAAACGACCGACCCGCGGCATTCGACCTTCATCTCCGCGTCAACGTTTGACGATGACGGCGATCCACTGACCTATACCCTCCTCTCCGCACCCGGCAACGGAACGCTGACGCCGCAGACCGATGGGAACGGCAATCTCTTCGGGTGGATTTATGAACCGGGCGACAATTTCACCGGCGCCGCCTCCCTCACCTACAGCGGCACGGACGGGTTCGGAACCGCGACCGCGACCGTCGAGATCGACGTCATCGGCTATCAGGACAACGACTTCGTGAAGGCCTTCGACGACGTCGTCACCTGGCCGATCAGCGGCCAAGGCGGGACTTCCTTTTACAACGATGTCGGTGTCAACGACCCAAGCTCTACGGGGATTGACAGAGTCCTCGAATTCAGCCTGATCGCCGGCAGCGGCCTCACGTTGAATCCGGACGGAATCTTTGACTTCACCCCCCCTGATTGGAAACAGTTCCTCGAGAATCCCGACGGCGAAACCTTCACCTACCAAGCCACGCTGAAAGATTCCCAGACCGGCGCCGTCCTCGCCACCGACCAGGCCACGCTCACCATCAAGCCGCTCTTCGTCGCGACCGGACAATCCATCTCCGGCGGCCAGATTACCGTTCATAATGGTTCCGTGTTCGGTTCGGAACAGGCAGGTACCAATGACATCGCCGTTTGGTTCTCCGGCGACACTGTCCACATTATTGGCGGCAACGGCTCGGGGCGCTACTCCGTTCACGTCATCGACACCGACGCCGATCCCAATACGCAAGCCAACGTCGTCTGGTACGGCAGCCCCGGCTCGCTGGACCTTCATGCCGACGGCAACATTCAGTTCGACGCCGGCGGGGGCGATTTCGTCCTCAGTGCCAGCGGCGATATCGGCACCGTCGCCGGCGGTCCGCTCACCGTCCAGACCCTCTCCGCCTCGTCGTCCAACGGCAGCATCGGCGACGTCAGCGTCGGCGAAGAAATCTTCTACCTCTCCGCGAAATACAACATCGGCAACGTCTCCGCCGGCAAATCGATCTACACCATTGCCACCACCGACCAGTCCGGTGCCATCGGCAACGTCTCCAACGCCACGGGAGACATCTGGTCCATCAACGCCGCGGGAACCATCGGCGCCGTCTCCGCCGCCAACCACCTCGGCAAACTCACCGTCGGCAAGAACCTCACCAACCCCGTCTCCGCGGGACTCGACATCGGCACCGTCGTCGTCGACGACAGCATCCTCGTCGGCGCTTCCGTCACCGCCGGCCGACACCTCGGCGCCTGGACGAACGGCATCACCGCCACCGCCGGCACCGGCCAGCTCCTCGTCACGCCGGTCGGCGACCTCTCCACGGCGCTGTTCGGCGGCGTGATCGCCGGCGAACACATCAACGCCGACGTCTCCGCCAACGCCGGCTCCCTCGGCGTCGTCTACGCCGAACAGGATATCAACGGCGACGTCTCCGCCGCCGGCACGATCCTGTTCGTCGGCTCCCGCAACGGCTCCCTCACGGGAGACGTCGACGCCTCCGCCGGCCACGTCGGCCGCGTCCAGTCCGGAACCACCGACGACGACGTCACCGGCAACGTCTCCGCCGGCCAGCACGTCTTCTTCGTCAAGGCCGACCGCGACCTCACCGGCGACGTCCTCGCCACGACCTCCGTCGGCACCGTCTGGGCCGGCCGCCACCTCTCCGGAAACGTCATCGCCGACGGCGGCAGCATCTATTTCGTCACCGCCGCCGGCAAGTTCATCAACGGCATTTCCACCGGAAACATCACCAGCGGCACCATCACCGCCGCCCAGTTCGTCCGCTCGATCGTCGTGCTGGCCAACGACGGCTCGACCGGCTCCCTCGGCACCGCGGGAACTCCCGTCACCGTCACCGCGTCCGCCGCCTCCATCGGCGACGTCTCCGCCACGAATCAAATCCACGCCCACTTCACCGCCGGCGGCTCCGTCGGAACCATCGCCGCCCCCAAAGGCGTCACCGGCTCCATCAACGCCGCCGCCTCGATCGTCGGCGTCGCCGCGGACGACGGCCCCATCCAGCTCGACGTCACCGCCAACGGCGTCCTCGGCCCCGTCGTCGCCAAATACGCCGTCGCCGGCACGTTTCAGGCCGGCACCATCGTCGCCGTCACCTCCGAGAAAGCGGGAATCTCCGGCTCCCTCGCCGCCGCCGGCAGCATCGGCGACGTCCTCGCCGGAGCCGCCATCAACGCCCCCATCACCGCTTCCGCCGGGGGCATCGGCACCGTCGAATCCGGCCGCGACACCGCCGGAGACATCGTCGGCGACGTCTCCGCCGGCGGCAGCATCTACGGCGTCACCGCGGGCATCGCCGACGAGACCGAGTACGTCTACCCCTCCGCCCCGCCGCAGTCCGACTGGTACGCCGCCCTCGCCGCCTGGCTGGCCCTCCCCGACCCCGACCCCGCCGCCTTCCCCCGCCCCCCGCGGCCGGCCCCCCCGCCGACCACCCAGAAGGGGCACCTCACCGGCAACGTCACCGCCGGCGATTCGATCGGCTGGGTCTCCGCCGAAGGCAAGATCACCGGCAACCTCACCGCCGCCAAACGCCTCGACGCCGTCTGGGCACTGGCCGACCTCACCGGCGACGTCACCTCCGGCAGCGGCCCCACCATCGTCAACACCTGGGGCGCCCTCACCGGCAACGTCACCGCCACCGGCGACGCCCTCGTCTTCGCCTACGACACCCTCACCGGCAACGTCACCTCCACCCAAGGCTTCGCCGCCGCCGACACCTGGGCCGACCTCCGCGGCAACGTCAACGGGCTGCTGGGAGCGGCGGTGTGGGCGTATGGGGACGTGAACGACAGCACGATCTACACCGCCCTGGGACCCGCCGCGCTGGTCTCGATGGGAACGGCGAACAACACGACGGTCGACGCAAAGAGCACCTCGGCCGTCAGCGTTCTGCGGAAGTATTCGGGCAACGTAATCAGTCGCTCCGGCGACGTCTTCGCGAGCGCGCTGGCCGGAATGGCGGGGCAGCTCAACGCGCAGAACAACGCCGTTGCTTCGTCGCTGGCGACCATCCAGTCGTCGATCGTCGCCAATACGGGGCAGGCGCTGATCGAAGCGAAGAGCTTCATCGGTGAAAGCATCACCGCCGGCAAGTCGATTCTGCTGATCGTCGAAAACAGCCTCTCCGCCAGCATCCGTTCCACCGGCGGCGACGTCTTCATCTCCGCCGCCGAGATCGGTTCCGGCTCCTCAACATCAATCATTTCCGACACGGGTCGAGTCGGTCTCGAAGTCTTTGGGAACCTGCAGGCCAACGTGCTGGCCGATCAGGGTGTCGCGATCTGGACGAAGGGAAGCATCCTCGACCAGGGCAGTGGATCCGTCATCTCCGCCAACAACGGCTTCGTCAACATCACTTCTCTCGGCACGGTCGAAGCCGACGTCTTCGGCTGGAACGGCACGAACGTCAGCGTTGTGACCTGGGACGATCTCAACGGGAACATCTCCGCCTTCAACCCGAGCTACGCCTACTCACCGACCACCGCCAACGTCGTCGTCTTCGCCTATGGGTCGATCGACGGCGACATCCAGGCCGACGGTGGCGTCGCGGCCACATCCTGGAACAACATCACGACCGATGTGATCGCGTTGGGTGACGTCCGGCTCTTCGCCCGCCACGATGTGCTCGCCGACATCAACGCCGGCCGCCATCTTTCGATTATCGCCGCCGGCGATGTTTTTGGTGATTTCGTCGCCGGCTCGCGCGACAATCAGGGCAGCGCACTCATCGTCGCCGATTCGAGCATCGACGCATCGCTGATCGCCGCAAAACACGCCGCGATCGACGTCCTCGGCAACGCGAAGGTGGACATCATCGCAAAGTCCGGAGACGCGTTGCTCTCATCTCTGGGATACGTGGAGCAGTCCACCGTCACCGCCAATGCCGGCAACGCCACCATCACCACCGGCGGCACGATCGACAGCTCAACCGTCACCGCCGGTCTGGACGCCGTCGTCACTGCGCACGGCGACATCATGAATCTCACGGTCAGATCCCGCCGCAACGCCGATGTTCTGGGCGATGCGAATGTTGCGACCACTACGGTCACCGCGGGCATCGGCGGGGCCGGAAACGCGGTCATCGGTGCGCTCAACAATCTCCCCACCGTTACGGTGACCGCCGCAAACGCCATCGATCTGCTCGCCGGAAACACTGCCAGCGGCACCAACGCCACCGCTGGCCTCGGCAACCTCAACGCAACGGCGCTCAACGATCTCGCCGGCGCATTCAGCGGCAAACAGGACGTCAACCTCACCGCCCACCGGCTGCTCAACGACGTCACGGTGACGACGATTGGCAATGTCTCACTCTATGCAGGGGGCGATGCCGGTTCCACTTCGAAAGCGACCGCCAACGGACGGAATCTCGACGTCACCGTCCTCCACGATCTTGAGGCCCAGCTCTCCGCCACCGGAACGGCGACGGTCTTCATCGGCGGCAAGCTCAAGAACAAGACTGGCCAGACTGGCGCCGCCGTCACCGCCCAAGGGAACGCCGACGTCCTGCTGGAAGGCGCGCTCGAAGCGGGCGTCACCAGCACCGCCGGTTCCGCAACCGTCGTCACGCAGGGGCGGCTCTCCCCCACCGCCACCGGCGCCGCCGTCACCGGCGATGTTTCCGCCGGAATCCACGCCACCGTCACGAATCTCGGCGGCAGCGTCAATGGTGAGGTCACGGCCACGCTCGGCGATGCCGTTGTCACCTCCGCCGAAGACGTCGGCGGCTCGGTCACCGCCGGCCGGAATGTCGTCGTTCGCGCCGTTGGAAACGTCACCGGCACCCCGGCCGACGTTGTTGAGGCCGGCGCACACGCCCTGGTCAGCGCACTCGGCTCGATCGATCTCGACGTCACCGCAACCGGTGGAAACGCCATCGTCGCTGCCGGAGCCGACGTGACCGGGGTTGTCTCCGCCAACCTCAATACGCTCGTCGTCGCCGCCACCGGCGGCGTGGACCAGACCGTCACTGCGACCCACGGCACGGCGCTCGTCGTGGCTTCCGAAACCGTCACCGACGACGTCACCGCGGGCCTCCACGCCGGCGTTTTCACGCTGGATTCCATCCAGGGCAACGTCTCCGCGACCGACGGCCACGCCGTCGCCGTCGCCACCGGGGGCGGCATCCAGGGGACCGTCACCGCCGGCCGTTCCGCCGCCGTCTTCGCCCTCGACGACGTCCAGCAGAACGTCTCCGCCGGGGAAGACGCCATCGTCGGCACGCTCGGCAACCAGATCGGCAACGTCTCCGCCGGCCGCGACGCCCTCGTCTCTGCCGCCGGCCATCTGAGCGCCCCGGTCACCGCGGGACGCCACGCCTTCGTCTCTGCCGTAGGAAACGTCAGCGCCGGCGTCACTGCCACCACCGGCGACGCTCTCGTCCTTTCGTTCGGAACCGTCAACTCGACGATCACCGCCGGGCAGGATGCCATCCTGCTCGGTCTCGGTGCCGGCGACGGCGTCACCGCCACGGTCAACGCCGGCAACCAGGCCTTTGTCGAAGCCTTCGGCCCCGCGAACCTCACCGTCAACGCCCCGCAGGACGCCTACGTCTTCACCGCCGGCGGCACGCTGGAAGGCACGATCGACGCCGGCCGCCACGCCGCCGTCATCGCCCTCGGCCACCAGACCGCCATCCAGGTCGACGCCGGGCTGGATGCGTTCGTCTTTGCGCTGGGCACGCTCGACCTCGCGCTGACCGCCGGACGCGACACCGCCGTCATCGGTTTGGACCAGGTGAAGGGGACCGTCACCGCGACCAGCGACGCCTTCGTGTACGCCGTCGGCGTGGTGACGACGCTGGTCGTGAACGCGGGCGACTACGCCGGCCTCATCGCGTGGGACATGGTCCAAGGCCCGTCCCTCGTCTCCGGCGACGACGGCACGTTCGCCTGGACGTTCAGCAGCTTCTACGGCGACGTCGTCTCCGAAGCAGGCTGGGCCGTGCTGACGGCCTACGGCGACGTCTTCCTGACCTCCGTCGTCGCCGAAACCGACGCCCTCGTCTTCGTCGTCGGCAACTTCCACATCGCCAGCGACGTGACGGCGGGGGATTCCACCTACGTCATCGCGCTGGGCAACTTCGAAGCCACGGTGACCGCCGGGGCCGACGCTGTCTTTCTCGGTGAGGGCGACTTCAACGTCAACGCCACGGCCGGCAAAGACGTCTTCGTCTACGCCCTCGGCAACGTCCGCGGCAGCTACGACGCCGGCCGCGATGCCAGCGTCATCACGTTCGCCAACTTCCACGCCCGCCTGCACGCCGGCCGCGACGTCGGCGGCGAAATCTACGGCCTGCAGCACCCCGGCGTCTGGGCCAAAGGCAACATCACCGGCGTCATCGACGCGAATCGAAATGTTGGTGGTTACGACGACCACACACCCGCGATCTTCGACGAAACGCGCTATCCGGTGATCTTCGCGGGCGGAACCATCAACGCGGATATTTACGCCCGCAACACCTCCCACCAACCCACCGGCGGCCGCATCAGCAAAGTCGGCGCCCACGGCGACATCGCCGGCCTCTTCAAGGCCGAGAGCGCGATCGACGAGGTCTTCTCTGCCGGAAACATCGACGCGATCCTGGACGCCCCACAGGTCGCCGGCATTCGCGAAAACGACCCGTCCGTCATCACCGACTACCCGCTCCCCGCGACGCCCGATTCCGTCAAACCGGAAGTCCTCGCCGATGCCGCGCTCATTCACGCCGAAGTCCTCGCGAACGTCGATGCCGTCTTCGCCGCCACGGACGAGTTGATGGCGGCGATTGCCGCGCTTGAAGCGCAAGTCGACGACGCGGTCGCCGACACGCGTGCGGAAATTGCCCAGGCAAACGCTGAAGCGCAAGCGGAGCTTGAGGAAGCCGTCCAGACTGTCAGAAAATCTGCGCTGGACGCATTCAGCAAGCGGCGGGACGAGCACGCCAAAGTGTTCGCCGAAGTCCGCAGCCTCGCCGAAAAGGACCGCAATACGCTCGCCGCGGACATTGAAGCGACTCGCAAGGCGACCGTGAAATCGATGGCCGCCGCCACGAATCTTCTCGTCGTGGCCGAGGCCTCCATCGTTCGCCTGGACGGAGCGCTCGCGACGGCCAAAGCGCGGATCATCCAGCGGGCCGAAGCCGTTGCCGAGGAATACCGCTTGGTGTTCGTGCGGGCGCGGATCGAGGAACGCACGCGGAGATGGCGCGAGGAACACAACTCCGCTTTGAACCGTGCCGCCCGGGCGTTCGCCGGCCGCCGCGGCGACTTCCTCGACCAGATCATCGGCACGCCGTCAGGCAAGGGATACTGGCACGACGTCTGGGAGACGGAGAAGCGATTGAAGCGCATCGAGCAGAACATCAGTTGGGGCTTTGTCAAAGCCGGCTGGATCCTGATCCACGACACGATCGCCGGGCCGATCGACATTCAGATGACCTTCCAGGAAACCGTGCTGCTCT
>Ga0268386_10000557_pt1 | contig 23847 bp, 16 predicted proteins | sample RVTome_15_FD_200260 | JGI IMG/M metagenome (GOLD analysis project Ga0268386, IMG submission 200260) | Soil microbial communities from uranium-contaminated site in the Upper Colorado River Basin, Wyoming, United States - RVT150D86... ... | reverse complement strand
CGTCGCTCATTTGGAACGACCAAACTTCGCTCCTCGCGCCTTGCCTCGCGACATCCGGGACTGCAACGCGACCACGGACAATTATGAGATAGGTTCTAGAGTCAATCCCGCTCGCCCGCGTGGCGGACTCCTTCGGTGTCGAGCCCTGGCGGCAGCTGCCATACTGATGCTGGCATGCGTGCACGTATCCGCGCAGGAAGCCGCAACCCGGCACTATGACCTCCTGATCCGCAACGGCATCGTCTACGACGGCAGCGGCGCGCCGCCACGGAACGTAGACGTTGCGATCGACGACGATCGCATCGTCGCGTTGCTCGAGCGCGGTTCGCGCGCGGATGCCAGGGAGGACATCGATGCCGAAGGCCGGGCAGTCGCACCGGGGTTCATCAACGTCCTGAGCTGGGCCACGGAATCGCTGATCGCCGATGGCCGCGGTGTGAGCGATACGAAGCAGGGCGTCACGCTGGAGATCTTCGGTGAGGGCTGGTCGATGGGCCCGTTGAACCCGGCAATGAAAGCCGAATCGTCGAGGCGCCAGGGTGACATCCGCTACGCGGTCGAATGGACGGCCCTGGACGAGTATCTCGAGTTCCTGGAGCAGCGCGGAATCGCGCCGAACGTGGCATCGTTCATCGGCGCAACCACCGTTCGCGTTCATGAACTCGGCGAGGCCGACGTCCAGCCCGATGCGGCACAGCTCGCGCGCATGCAGGACCTCGTGCGGTCTGCCATGCGCGAAGGTGCGCTCGGTGTGGGCTCATCGCTTATCTACCCACCCGCATTCTTCGCGAAGACGGAAGAACTCATCGCGCTGTCGCAGGCCGCGGCCGAATTCGGCGGCGGCTATATCTCGCACATGCGCAGCGAGGCGAACCAGTTGCTCGAAGCGATCGACGAGATTATCGCGATCGGCCGTGCCACCGGTCAGAGGGTCGAGCTTTATCACTTCAAGGCCGCTGGCGAAAAGAACTGGCCGGCTATGGCGCGAGCGATTGAGAAGATCGAGGCGGCTCGAGCTGACGGTGTCAAGATCAGCGCCAATATGTACGCCTATACGGCAGGCGCGACCGGGCTGACGGCCGGCCTTCCTCCCTGGGTACAGGACGGCGGTCACGACGCGATGACAGCGCGCCTGAAAGACCCCGAAACACGCGCACGCGTCATTGCTGAAATGAAGGTACCAACCGATGCCTGGGAGAACCTGCGCCTGCTGGCCGGTTCCGCCGAACGAGTGCTGCTGATCGGTTTCAAGAATGAGGAATTGAAGCCATTGACAGGCAAGTCGCTGGCCGATGTCTCGGAGATGCGCGGCACGCCGGTCGAAGACACGATTCTGGACCTGATCGTCGAAGATGATTCCCGCGTCGACGCGGCCTACTTTCTGATGAGCGAAGAGAACGTCGAACTCGGATTGAAACAGGCGTGGGTATCGCTAGGCTCGGACGCAGAGTCGTCGGCTCCGGAAGGCGTGTTCCTGAAATCGAGCACGCATCCGCGGGCCTACGGTAACTTCGCTCGATTTCTAGGGCACTACGTGCGCGAGCGGAAGCTGATGTCGCTGGCGGAAGGGATTCATCGCCTCACCGGCTTGCCTGCGGCGAACTGGAAGTTGAAGGATCGCGGCTGTCTCGATGAGGGCTGTTACGCTGACCTGGTCGTGTTCGATCCCGCAAGCATCGAGGACCACGCGACGTTCGACGAACCGCAACAGTACGCGACTGGGGTAAGCGACGTATTCGTGAACGGCGTTCAGGTCCTCCGCGGCGGCGAACACACCGGCGCCACGCCGGGGCGCGTGGTCCGGGGACCCGGCTGGAGCGGCGATTGATCCGTATTCAGGGCCGGTCGGCGTGCCAGGCAGTTACCCGGCCCGCGGAGGGATCCCCACAAGCACACGCCAGCGCCTTCGGGCCTCGTGTCAATAGATCGATTGGTTATGTAAATACCAAGTGATTGATTTCCCGTTTTATTGAATTAGTCCTTGACAGAAATCTATAGACCTATAGAATTTCGCGCATGACCACCAGGGCCGAAGCGGTTGCGAAACACCGTGGCGAAAAGGCGCGGTACCAGCATCAGCGTCGCGAAGCCATCAAGGCGGCAGCCTCGGTCTTCGCAGAGAAGGGCTTCCATGGCGCCAGCACCAAAGACATTGCTGAACGCTTAGGTATCAAGCAGGGCAGTCTTTATTACTACTTCCGGTCAAAGGAAGAGGCGCTCGGCGAAGTCTGCCTGTTCGGCATCGAGGAGTACGTGCATCGAATGGAGAGGATCGCGCAAAGCGATCAGCCGTTCGAAGCGAAGCTGATGGCTACGCTTACCTCGCACCTCTCGAGCTACCGCGAAAAGAACGAAGCGCTGAAAGTCTACAACGACGAACGCCTGTACCTGCCGGAGGAAAAGCGGAAGGTGCTGAAACGGCTCGGAAGCGGTTACCGGCAATTGCTGGAGGGCATATTCGAGGAAGGAATCAGCGAGGGTGTCATTCGCGATTCGATCGACTCTCACTTTGCTGCCCAGGCCGTCATAGGGATATGCAATGCCTGGGGCGACATTATTGTTCGCGATCATGAGCTCGACATTTTCGATGTAATCCAGAAATGCACCGACCTGTTGCTGAACGGATTCTCGGAACGACGGAAGAACAAGCGGGAGAACGACCTCGTCGTCGCTCTCAGCCACGATGACCACACTTGAGGAGGGACCTATGGCCGAACAGAAAGCAACCAACGTGACCTGGCACAGTGGTGACGTATCACGAGAGGATCGCTACGAAATTCTGCGTCAGAAAGGCGCCACTATCTGGTTTACCGGCCTGTCCGGCAGCGGCAAGAGCACGATTGCCGTTGCGCTGGAACGAGCTTTGTTCGGCGTGGGCAAACTGTCGTACCGTTTGGACGGCGACAACGTCCGTCTCGGCATCAACAAAAACCTCGGGTTTTCGGAGGTGGACCGCAAGGAAAACATCCGGCGCATCGGTGAAGTTGCGAAGCTGTTCGGCGACGCCGGCACCATTGCGCTTTCGAGCTTCATCAGTCCGTATAAGGCCGATCGTGACGAGGTGCGGGAGCTGCACAAAGCCGCCGGCCTGAACTTCGTCGAGGTGTTTGTCGACTGCTCGCTGGACGTCGCGGAGAAGCGCGATCCGAAGGGCCTGTACAAAAAGGCTCGCGCAGGCGAGATCAAGAACTTCACCGGCATCGACGATCCTTACGAACCGCCGCATAACCCGGAAATCCACCTGAGAACGGACGTGATGACGCTCGAAGAGGAAGTGGCGACGGTCATCGAGTACCTCATCAAGAACGAGATTATCCGCGAACAGTATTTCACGCGTGCCGACGACAAGGTCGACACCGCCTCAGCCGTAGCAGTCTAGGAGTATCTTCGTGATCAAACCTCATGGGGCAGACGCCCTTAATCCCCTTCTTGTGTCAGACGAACGCGAGAGAGCAGCGCTGCTTGCAGAGGCAGAAACTCTTCCTTCGGTCACGCTGAACTCCGCCGCGGCGGCGAACGCGGTCATGCTCGGGGGCGGCTACTTTACCCCGCTTACCGGCTTCATGAACCTGGCCGATGCGCTTTTGGTGTCCGAGACGATGCACACGACAGACGGCCTGTTCTGGCCCATTCCGGTGCTGAACCTTATGGACGACATCAGAGCGATCGAAGGGGCGAACCGAATCGCCTTGCGTGATCCGAATGTCGCCGGCAACCCGGTGCTGGCGGTGATGAACGTTCGCAAGGTCGAATACGTCACAGCCGAACAGATCGATGCCATGGCCCGACAGATCTTCGGCACGCTCGACGACGCGCACCCCGGCGTGGCCGTGTTCAGGAAGCTGGGTAACTATTGCGTTTCCGGCGACATCCAGGTCCTCAACCTGAGTTACTTCGAAACCGATTTTCCCGGCACATTCAAAACCGCTGTCGAGCTTCGGGAAGAGATAGAGGAGCGCGGCTGGAAAACGGTGGTCGCATTCCAGACCCGCAATCCGATGCACCTTGCACACGAAGAACTTTGCCGCATGGCCATGGAGCGCCTCGGTGCAGACGGCATCATGATTCACATGCTGCTCGGCAAACTGAAGGTGGGCGATATTCCTGCAGCGGTACGGGAGGCCTGCATCAGCAAGATGGTCGAGGTCTACTTTCCCGAGAACACTGTATCCGTGTCCGGTTACGGCTTCGACATGCTCTACGCCGGTCCTCGCGAGGCCGTTCTGCATGCAATCTTCCGGCAGAACATGGGCGCGACTCACCTGATCGTCGGCCGCGACCACGCGGGCGTCGGCAGCTATTACGGTCCATTCGACGCGCAAGCCATTTTCGAGGAACAGGTGCCTGAGGGCGCACTGGAGATCCGGATTTTCGGCGCGGACAACACGGCTTACTCCAAGAAGCTGAAACGCGTGGTCATGATGCGCGAAGCACCCGATCATACGCCGGAGGATTACGTGTTCCTGTCGGGCACCAAGGTTCGTGAGATGCTTGGGCAGGGGGTCGCACCGCCACCGGAGTTTTCACGGCCCGAAGTTGCGAAGATCCTGATGGACTACTACCAGCTCGAAATGGCGAGCTAAAAAACCGGTTGGCACCTGAGCGCGCATTATCCGGATCGGCGGCGGCAGCGCGAAGCGATGCCAGGACCGCCAGCAGCGCGCATGCAAATACGCCTGAGATCCACGAACGTTCCATAGGTAGTCTCCCCTGACGCATGCCGGTCGCGCGGCAGGCAGCACTCTGACATCCGGCCCCGTGGCAAGTTCATACGCTGCGTCATACGACGGCTGACTTTCCGCGGAGCGCGATATCATGCGTGCCAGAGGGCCGACACCGGGCGAGCCGTTATGACGATTGGTTTTGCAAGGGTTGCCCGAAGGAACACCCGCTCATGCAAGACACGCTGATTGGCCTGCTCGCTTTCGCCGTCCTGGTATTCGCTACGTTGACGGCCGGGCACGCACTGCTTTACAAGCGGGATACCCGCGCCGTGATCGCCTGGGTGGGGCTGATCGTTCTGGTGCCGTTCGCCGGGGCGATTCTGTACTGGATGCTCGGGGTCAACCGCGTCCGGCGGCGTGCCGTAGCATTGCGTCCTCAGGGTACATCGCCTGCGCGAGGCTCGTCAGGAAGCTCCGCTGCCCCGCCGCCGCGCTTTGCGCCGCTTGCGCGTCTCGGCGACCAGGTCGGGCCGTTTCCTCTCGCCGCGGGTAACCTTGTCCAACCGCTGGAAAACGGCGACGAGGCGTTTCCGCCGATGCTTGCCGCAATCGCCGGCGCTAAGCGCAGCATCGGGCTCGCGACCTACATTTTCGACCATGATGAAATCGGCGCACAGTTCGCCGATGCACTCGTCGCGGCCCGCGCCCGCGGGGTGCAGGTGCGCGTCATCATTGACGCCTTCGGACAACATTACAGCAGACGCAGCATGGTAAAGCGGTTGCGCGCCGCCGGTGTTTCGGCCGCTGCGTTCATGCCAATACTGGTGCTCGGAAACATGGTGAGGCTGAACCTGCGGAACCATCGCAAGCTGTTGATCGTGGATGGCACCGACGCTTTCACGGGAGGCATGAATATTCGCGCGGGCAACGTGCTTTCCCGACCCGGCCGCGACGCCATCAGGGATCTTCAGTTTCACGTGCGAGGGCCGGTCGTCCGGCAACTGGCCGGCGTGTTTGCCAGTGACTGGGCTTTCGCAACGAAGGAAATCCTCGACGGGGACGGATGGTTTTCTTGTCTTGCAGAGGCGGGGCCGGTTGTCGCCAGGGCCATCCCCGACGGTCCCGACGAATACTTCGAAGTCCTCAAGATGATCATCCTGGGTGCGCTTGCGCAGGCGGAACGATGCGTGTCCATCGCAACACCGTACTTCCTGCCGGACGCCGCCCTGATCAGTGCGCTCAACACCACCGCGCTGCGCGGCGTCGAGGTGAACGTTCTGCTGCCGGCAGAAAACAATCTCAAGCTGGTGCAGTGGGCTTCACATACCCTTTACTGGCAGATACTGGATCGCGGCTGCCGCATCTGGCACTCACCCCCGCCGTTCGACCACTCCAAGCTGATGCTGGTGGACGATGAGTGGGTCCTGGTCGGATCAACGAACTGGGATCCGCGCAGCATGAGACTCAACTTCGAACTCAACCTGGAATGCTACGACGCGCGACTCGCCGCCCGCATGAAGGCGTGGTTCGAGCGCCGCCGCGAGGTCTCCGCTGAAGTGACCAAGGCCGACATCGACGGCCGCAGCCTGCCGCATCGCCTCCGCGACAGCATCGCGAGATTGCTGTCACCTTATCTCTAGAATTATGAGATAGGTTCTAGTGTCCTGAGCGGAATTAAATCGCGGGGCGGAGTCGAAGAATGCAAAGCATAACGATAAAGGCACTTTCCGAAGGCCGGGGAAGCTTATGAGAATGGGCAACAGGATGCCGGCGCGTCCAGCCCGGCGCAGGATAGCCATGGGACTCGTCCTTTGACCGGGCGGCGGCGCATCGCACGGCGGGATTTCCTGGCCGGCATCGGACGGGCGGCAGGGAGCGCCGCGATGCTCCGGACGATGGCGGCGATGGGTTTGTCCGCAACGGCAGCGGGCTGCGGATCCTCCAGCGCATCCTCGGGAACGCCGGTCACCCCGATTCCAAGGCCTGCCCCCCCGTCACCACGGCCCGGCGACTGGCCGGCAAACGTCGGCGCGGGCCGATCCGTGGTGATTCTCGGCGCCGGAATCGCGGGCATGACCAGCGCGCTGGAGATGAACAGGCTTGGGTTTACCTGCACGCTTCTCGAGGCTAGCTCCGTCGCCGGCGGGCGGAACCGCACGATCAGGGCCGGTGATACCGTTACCGAAACCGACTCGTCCCAGGTGTGCGCCTTTGATCCGGACGACGATCTGTACTTCAATCCGGGTCCCGCCAGGATTGCTCATCATCACGAGTTCCTGCTCGGCTACTGCCGCGAGTTCGGAGTCACGCTGGAATCGTTCGTCAACGACAACCGCGCGGCACTGATGCATTCCGCCGCCGCATTCAACGGCGAGCCGCAGATCGCGCGTCGCGTGCTCGCGGACACGAGAGGCAACATCGCCCGCCTGCTCGCAACCGCCGTGAACCAGAATGCGCTGGACAACGAGCTGTCCGCGACCGACCAGATGAACATCCTGCAAATGCTTCGGCAGTTCGGCGGTCTGGACGACCAGTACGCTTACGTCGGTACGAGCCGGGCCGGCTTTCCGGGGCAGGAAGCGCGCGGCAGCCGTCAACGCGGCGACCTGGTGGCGCCGCTCGAGCTGCAGGAACTGATCGGTAACGCCTTCTGGCAACTTCGTCTCGACTACCCGCAGGAACTCGATCAGCAACCGACGATGCTGCAACCCGTCGGCGGCATGGACAGGATCGCGCGCGCATTTGAATCCCGGGTCGCGGCTGACATCGTTTTCGAGGCGATCGTCACCGAGATACGCAAAACCGCGAACGGCGTGAGGGTCGTCTACCAGGACCGGTTCGGCGTGCCGACGAACGTCGATGCCGACTACTGCGTCTGCACGATTCCGGCGACCGTGCTCAGGAACATCGCGAGCGACTTTTCCGCCGCGCACGGGGCGGCGATAAACAACTTCGTCTACTCATCTGCCGGAAAACTCGCACTCCAGTCACGACGCTTCTGGGAGCAGGACCATAACATCTACGGCGGCATCTCCTGGACGACCCAGGACATTACGCAGATCTGGTACCCGAACCACGGCTTCGGCAGGCAATCGGGAATTCTCATCGGCGCCTACCCGTTCGGCGGCGACGCAGGCAATACCTTCGGCGCCCAGACTCCCCAGGCCAGAATCAACGCGAGCACCTCCCAGGGCATGAACCTGCATCCCGAATACGCCAACGAAGTCGACCGCGGCATCAGCGTTGCCTGGACCAAAGTGCCGTTCCAGCTCGGAGCCTGGGGCATCTCCGATCCCGGCGTGCTGCTGACCCCCGATGCCAATGTCTTCTTCGCCGGCGAACACCTGAGCATCCTGCAAAGCTGGCAGGAAGGCGCCATCCTGTCGGCCTACCGCGCCATCGACGGAATAGTGCAGCTACAGGTCGCAACGTAGCATTATTCATGCACCCACGACGTCTCAACCTCACAGGCATGGATAATGCGGGCTGCGAGCTCACTCAGCATGAGATACGGCAGCCGGATGCGCGGCACGTAATTGAGAGGATTGGCTTCGGGTCGCCCAGCGTTGATGATTCCGCCCGCGAGGATGATCGCAGTGGATAAGCGGTCTTCGACGGCGGGAATGATCGTGCCGAGGATTGCACCCCAGCTCATTCCGTAGAAGGCCAGTTTGCTGGCATCGATGTCGTCACGGGTCTCCAGGTAATCGATGGTCCTGCGAAAATCCTTGACCAGTTCGACGAGATACTCGGCATAAGCATGGGATGGATGGTCAGCATGCCGTGCCGGGTACTCCTCGCCGTGGCGTTCGAAGGTTCCCTGGTAAACCGGGTATACGACGGCGCGGCCGTTCCTGACGAGGAACGAAAGAAAAACGGGGAATTCGTAGTACTCATCGATGTTTTCGCTCGACGTCTGGAACAGCGATGCGCTGCCGGGGAAGTAGATCACGGCCTGGTGGGATGGTGCCCCGTTCTTCGGCAGGAACAGGTTGATGATCATTCGCTCGTCGCCGTAGGGCGCGTCGACGGACACACGCTCCAGGGTCCACAGTTCGGAGCTGTCATCGATTGATTCCTGCCTGACGTTGAGGTCGGTGCGGTCGTATTCGAAACGTCTGCTGAAAATGTCGAACACCTCATCCGACACAACCTCGTAATCGTACGGATTTGCCGGCGGATTGATGGGAACCTGGGCGAAGGCCGCTTCCGGCTCTCTCTGACCATTGGAGTAAAGCACCGTCCTGAAGCCATACGCCTGCTCGCGAAACATCGGTGGCGCCTGGCTCAAGGCGGCGAAACGATACGGGTTGTCTTCCCAGGCGCCGCCGCGAACGAGCTTTCCGAGGGAAGTGTCGTTCCAGCACCACTCCCGGACGTTTCCGGCAAGGTCGTAGGCGCCGAACGCAGTGACGCCGGACAGGCTGCCGACCTCGACGGTTCCCTCCGTACCGAAATTACTGAATGGCGCGAGGACGGCGTAGCCGCCGAGCTGAGGGAACCGGATGAGAGGCGAGTATTCGCCGCGCGCGATTCCCCAGTGCGTGCCCGTCGGCAGGGACCGTCCCACGAATTCCGCATAGGCCGCGGCTTCGTACCAGCTCACGGACACCGGATGCCGCGCCTCTCTGTCGGGATACGCGCCCCCGAGCCATGAAGCAGGCCCCGGCCGACCCGTCCGATCGACGAAACGCGCGATGCCGTCCTCCCACTCGATCACGCGGCCATCCTCGGTGAACTCGTGCCGCCAGTATTTCCGTTCGCGGTATCCGCCGGCATCGATGAACTTCTGGAAGTCGGCGTTCGTCACCTCGTAACGATCGATGAAAAAATCAGGAACCTTGCCCAGAGGCGTCTGCGCAGCCGCGACGCGCACCATGCCGGGGGGAATCTCTGCGTTTCGATCCAGCTTCCTGCCAAGGTTATTCGGGATCAGGAGGTCGCTGCCGCTGAGACTGATATCCCAGGAGGTCGCGGTCGCCAGCACGGTGTCGAAGCCCTGCTTCTCGAATTTCCAGCGAAAGGTGCCGACCGGGACACGAACACTCCGGACTGGCGTCACACCGAGGTACATCCACTCGTCGTTCGGACGGTCGTACTCTTTCATGTACACGGCTGCGCCGGGGGGTTCCGAGTTGATGTCGATGTCGAGCGAAATGCTGTCGAAAATCCGGGCGAGATCAGGATGATCCGGGGCGATCTCCTCTGCCTTGACTGCCAGGGCGTAAGCCTCGGTGTAATCTCGCCATTCCCGGTCGACAAGCTCCCGGATGCGCGGCAGCGCGTCGTCCCTGACCCAGCGGTACTCCGCCTGCCGGTCGAGAAATTGCTTGGTCGCGAAGCCGGCGACCAGTACCGCGACAATGGCTGCCGAGACCGATAGCGGAACGGCGCGCCTGCGCAACGCCGCCAGCGGCGAACGTCTCGGGACAGCGGTCTGCGGCTTGGCGCCCGAACCAGGCATGGGCTTCGCTGTTGCCGCCGCTATGGTCGCAACAAGCTTCGTGCGGTAATCCTTGAGTGGCACGTCGAAGCGCACCAGTCCCTGGGTGGTGCCGATCGACAGGGACAGGCCGGGCGGCAACTCGGTAGCCGCAACGTGCGCCGCAAGTAGCGGGGTGTCATGGTCGAGCGCGAAATAGACCTCGTCGCGGCAGTGTCTGGAATTGACCGAGCGCGGACTTACGTAGAACAGAACGAGGCTCGCATCGAGGATTCGCTTGCCGAGGTACTCGGGAAATTCGGCGCCCGGCGCGATGCCTTCGTCATACCAGATGTTGAAACCCTGGTCGCGAAGCCAGCGGATCTCCGGATAAACCGATTTGCGGTCGGCGTGCGCGTAGCAGACGAACACGTACGGTTCTTCACCGGCGTAGGCAGGAAACGGCTTGTCCAAAAGCATCCCCCCTCAACGACAGGCGCCGGCCTCGGGCAGGGGCCGCGATCAACTTGCAAACCAGGCAGCGGGCGGACGTCCGTCGAGGCCGATTCTACTCGATTTTCGCGGCGGCCCGGCCGGACTCCGCAGCCTTCGGCCGCGTTCCGACGATCTCGAAAAAGGCGCCAGACAAGGCGTTGAGGCGAGTGACCCTGAAGATGAGCTGGCCGAGCGAGATGTCCCGCACGGGCCTGACCTCCCGAACTTTCGGAACCAGTGCGATGACCACCGCGGCTCGCACGATCGTCGATATCACGAACACGCCGGTCAGGGGACTGAGCCAGCTGAACTGCCGGCCAAGGATTTCCACCTCGGTCGGCAGGACTACCCCGAGGTACCCCCCCAGCATCGCGCCGCTGAATATGCCGATGCTTGCGATAACGTTATGGATGGCGAGATAGGTCGCGCGCCGGTTTGGCGCGATCAGATCGTAGACGAAGTTGCTCGCGCTCAGGGTGAACCCGGCCCAGGCGAGCCCGCTGACTGCCTGCACCAGGATCAGGTACCAGAAGTTACTGGAGAAAACCCACAGTATCGGCATCAGCGGGATGACGATACCAGTAGCGGCGAGGATACGGCGATTGCCGAAGACGTCGCTGATGCGGCCCCACTGCGCCAGGGTGAGAAACTGCGCGAACACGGCCGTTGCCGTGTTGACAGTGAACGCGAGATAGCTGAACTCGAGGTCCCGCAGCATGTAGACGGTGAAGAACGGCGACGCGATCGAGACAGCGAATTGCGTCAAGGCGAAAAACACGGAGAACCGGACGACGTTGGAATGCCGCAGCCGCTCGAACCAGCTGCGGCCGAACGGCAATTCCATCGCCGCAACCTGCCCGCCCGGGTCGTGCATCCTGGACAGCTGGTAGACGGACACCAGCCGCGCGCAGCCGGCGATGCCGAAGAGAATCACAAAGCCAGTCAGGGTATCGCCTTCTCGCGTGAAGCGATGCAACACGAACCCGCCGGTGAGGAGGGATGTAAAGGTGACCGCCGTTATCAGGCGGGTACGCAGCGCGAAGAACCGCCCCCGGCGCCGCACCGGCACGATATCGCCCATCAGGCTGCTCCATTGCGGCGTTACGAGGTGCGCGCCGCACTGGTGCAGCACCACACACCCGATCAAGAGCGGAACCGCGTGCTGCGGGAACATCAGGGGCAGGGTCAGGATCGGTATCCAGGAGACCGCCTGCAATCCGGCGCCCGACAGGATGATCGCCTTGCGTTGCCCGGTCAGCCGCCCGAGCCACGCGGACACCAACTGAACGAAGGAGGCCAGCAAGGGCGGCACCGACGCCAGCAACCCGATCTGCGGCGTCGTAGCCTTGAGGAACAGCGCGAACGCGGAAAAGTAGGTCTCGCCCACTCCGGTCATCGTGCCAAAGGCAACCGCATCCTTGAGCGAGTGCCGCAACGAACGATTCGTCTGCGGATCATTTGAGAATGCGGGGATCATGCAAGGTTTGAGAAGGTGCTCGAATCGAAGTCATCGAATATCGACGACAATCCCGGGCAAAATCCATCGACTGCCGCACATAGGCGGCAAACTCCCCGCCTCAGCTATGAAGTCTGCGTGAACGGAGTCGGACGCGAGCGGTCGATGCTTATGATGCCGGTCGGCGTGTCTGCGGACGTCTCTTTTCGGCGACGGAAACGCTCCGCGGGCAAGCTTTCAGGATTGTGAAAAAAGTGATTGACATTTGGGCAGCCGGAAATATATTACCGCGAAAATTAGCCGGGCAGTTGCCCGCACGACTCGAAGGGCCGGGTCGGTTTTTGTCTGCAGGTCGCCCATCTGCGCGAAGAGGATCTGTCGATGAAAGCTGCCCAGTACGCGGACGAACCTCCGGAACCGGGAAGCAGTATCCCCGCCTCCGCAGTAAATCCTTCCGTCCTTCCCGCTCCTCCCACAAACAAACTTACCAGAACGCTCGCAAGACGCGACAGGGCAAAGGTTTGCGTGTCGCAACGATCCGCCGAATTCCTGGCGCAGCACTACCCGGATGCGTCCGTGGACGAGTGGAACGACTGGCGCTGGCAGAACCGTCATCGCGTCCGGACGCTCGCGGACCTCGGTCGCCTGGTCGAGCTTTCAGACGAAGAGACGGCTGCGATCAAACGCCATACTGGCGCGCTGCCGGTCGGCATCACGCCCTACTACGCCAGCTTGCTCGATCGGTACGACCCGATGCAGCCGCTGCGTCGCACCGTCGTGCCCGTACTCGGTGAGTACGAATCGTCTCGCGGAGAGAGCGAGGACCCGCTGGCCGAAGACGGCCACAGTCCCGTGCCGGGGCTGGTGCATCGCTACCCGGACCGGGTACTGCTGCTGGTTACGAACTTCTGTTCGGTTTATTGCCGCTATTGCACGCGCGCCCGCATGGTCGGCTCGGCCGGCGAACGCAGTGTCAAGAAGTCCGATATCGAGGCGGCACTCGATTACATCGAGCGGACGACGGCGGTGCGCGACGTGCTGATTTCGGGCGGCGATCCGTTGAGCCTGGACGACGAGCGGCTCGAGTACATCCTGCGTCGGCTTCAGCGGATCCCGCACGTCGAATTCCTGCGTATTGGCAGCAAGCAGCCGGTCGTGCAGCCGATGCGCATCACGCCGTCGCTGACGAGAATCCTCAAAAAGTACCACCCGTTGTGGATGAGCCTCCACTTCACTCACGCTTCCGAGATTACACCCGAGGTGACTGAAGCCTGCGGACGACTGGCGGATGCCGGTATTCCACTCGGCAGCCAGACGGTGCTGCTGAAGGGCGTCAATGACGATGTCGAGACGCTCAAGGCGCTGATGCACGGTCTGTTGCGCATTCGCGTGAAACCCTACTACCTGTATCAGTGCGATCCGATATCGGGATCCGGGCACTTTCGTACGAGCGTCGCCAAGGGCGTCGAGCTGATTCGCGGCCTGCGGGGGCATACCACCGGCTACGCGGTGCCGACCTTCGTCGTCGACGCACCCAATGGAGGCGGCAAGACGCCAATCGCGCCGGACTACGTCATCGGGTACGAGGGCGACGACCTTCTGCTCCGAAGTTACGACGGCGGCGTCTACCGGTACCCGGATCCCGGCGCCTCGCTTGCCGGTGAGACGGAGGCCTCGTCATGAGCCGCGTGAGCCGCATGCGCATCGGCATCACTTACGATCTTCGTGAAGTCTGGCTGGACGCGGGTTACAGCGAAGTCGACACCGCCGAGTTCGACCGCAAGGACACGATCGACAGCATCGCCAGAGCCATGACGATGCTGGGGTACGAGGTCGATCCGATCGGCCACCTGCAGCAACTGGCGTGTCGGCTCGTTGCGGGCGACCGCTGGGACATGGTTTTCAATATCTGCGAAGGAATGCATGGCTGGGGCCGCGAGGCACAGGTCCCGGCGCTCCTGGACGCCTACCGGATACCCTACGTGTTTTCCGATCCGCTCGTGTGCTCCCTCACTTTGCACAAGGGAATGACGAAGGACGTCGTCAGGGCCGCGGGCGTCACCACCCCCGATTTCGTCGTGATCAACGAGCCCGGCAGCCTGCGCCACGTCAAGCTGCCGTTCCCGCTGTTTGCCAAACCGGTTGCCGAGGGCACTGGCAAGGGCATCAGCAGCGACTCGAAGATCAACAATGCGGCGGACCTGCAGGCCGTTTGCCGGCAGTTACTCAAGGAGCACAAGCAGCCAGTGCTGGTGGAGAGGTTCCTGCCCGGGCGGGAGTTTACCGTCGGAATATTAGGGACCGGGCGCAAGGCGTCTGCAATCGCCACGCTGGAAATTGGCCTTCTGCCCGGCGCGGATGCCGAGGTTTATTCGTACCGCAACAAGGAACATTGTGAAGAACTGGTCGAGTACAGGCTGCTCGAGGAAGACAAGCTGCGCGGCCGGATCGAAGCAATGGCCCTCCGGGCATGGCGCTGCCTGGGGTGCCGCGATGCCGGGCGCCTCGATGTGCGCCTGGATGATTCCGGCGTAGCGAACTTCATCGAGGTGAATCCGCTTGCCGGTCTGCACCCGGAGCATTCGGATTTGCCTATTATGGCTTCAATGATCGGCATGGATTACGTCAGCCTGATCGGCGGAATCATGAATTCCGCGAGATCCCGCTGCCGTATTTCGGCCCGCGCAGTCCGTCTGGCTGCCTGAATCCTGAAGTGACGATCCCGCCGCGCAGCGTTCTCGTCCTGCACGAGGCGTTCGGCACCGACGCTCGTCCCGACGAGCTGGATGCGCTGCTGCAGGTCCGCGAAGTCTCCGAAGCCATAGAGCAATTGCACTGGAAGGCAGGCACGCAGGAGATCGACCTGAATCTCGAGCTCGCGCTCGAGCGACTGCAGCGCAACCAGCCGAACTGCGTCTTCAACCTCGTGGAATCCCTGCACGGGCGCGGCGAGCTGATCGGTATCGTGCCCGCGCTGCTGGAAAGCATTGCCGTTCCGTTCACCGGCTGCGGCAGCGACGCGATCAATCTGAGTTCTCAAAAGATTCTCGGGAAGCGCTGGATGCGCCTGCACGGGATCATGACGCCGGACTGGCTGACCGGCGCGGACGCCGTCGAGGAACGCAGAAACGATAACCATGCATGGATCGTGAAGTCCCTGTGGGAGCATGCCTCGCTGGGCCTGGACGACAGCTCTGTGGTTCATGGCCGGGAGGCGGCCGAGCAGCGCATCAGGCAATGCCTCGAGAGATTCGGCGGCCAGTGGTTTGCCGAGCAGTACATCGACGGTCGCGAATTCAATATCTCGATCGTCGAGCAAAAGAGCCAGCCATACGTCCTGCCGATCGCAGAAATGACGTTCGTCGACTACCCGCCCGGCAAACCTAAGATCGTCGGCTACTCCGCGAAGTGGAACGAAAGCGCGCCGGAGTTTACCGCCACCCAGCGTCGCTTCGGGTCGCTGGAACCCGAGACTCGGGACGCACTCACGGCCGTTGCGAAGAAATGCTGGGCATTATTCGGACTGCGCGGCTATGCGCGGGTCGATGTGCGGCTCGACCATGAGGGCGTTCCCTGGGTTCTCGAAGTGAACGCGAATCCGTGCCTTTCCCGCGATGCAGGCTTCGCATCGGCAGCCACCGAGGCCGGCTTTCGCTACCGCCAGGTCATCGAAATGATCCTGCACGCGGCCATTCGCCCGGGACTGCCGGTACTGCGACGGGCGGGGTGAGATCCGCGGCGCCGCATGGCCATCCGACTACTCCTGTACCCGGAAGATCCTGTTTCTTGATGCGCTGGCGAGACGAAGTACGGGAAGGCGACCGGCAGGCCGTTCGCCGGCTTGTTGCATCGACCGGCTTCTTTACAGCGGAGGAACAGGACATCGCGGTGGAACTGGTGGAAGAGGCGCTGAACGAAGGCGAAACCGCGGGCTACCAGTTCATTTTTGCCGACGCCGACGCTCCCGCCGTCGCGAACAGGGCGAGGTCGGCTGACGCCTTGCTTGGATACGCCTGTTTCGGGCCTATCCCGTCCCGCCCCGGCGGTTACGACCTCTACTGGATCGCGGTCGCGCCGTCCGCGCAGCGGCACGGAATGGGCAAGGGATTGATCGAGGAAGTCCAACGGCGGGCGCTGGTGCAAGGCGCGAGCGACATGTTCATCGACACGTCGGGCCGCGACCAGTACCAGCCTACACGCGCCTTCTATGAACGCATGGGATACAGTCGATGCGAAGTCGTCCCCGACTTCTATGCGCCCGGCGACGACAAGGTTGTGTATCGCAAGCAGCTTCGTTCCGTTACCGCGTAGCCGGTGGGGGCGATTGCCCAAGGCCGCTTCGCGCGCCCGGCGGGTTTCCCGCAGTTTCAGCCGAGCGCGATCGAAAGCTGCATGCAGAGAAGCAGCACAGTTGTAAACATGGCGCTCAGCATCATGCAACAAGTCCAGCGCAGCACGCTCGGCGCGTGCTCGATCCCTGCGAACACCGGTGCAACAGGCAGCAGCGCCACGAACGCGAGCGGGAGCGCAACCCGGGCAAGCTGCGGGTAACGATAAATCCATGACATGAGTTCAGGCCTGGCGGCCACGGCGGCGGCGATTTCGCCGGCGGTCCCCAACCGTTCCCCGGCCAACGAGGACGATCCCTCCTTCGTTGCCCCGGATTTCAATGCATCCTCGCGCAGGTCATCGTAGTGGTCCGATAGTTCGAGGGTGAGGCGGTGCGCGTAAGCCAGCGAAACACCCTGACGCAGAAGGCGTTGCTCCAGGGAAACAAAGTCGGGGTCAGGCACGGCCGGGATTTCCGAGGGCGGCAGACACCCCCGTCTGTATGCGCTGCCACTCGCCCTGCAACCGGTCCAGCCGGCGTTGCCCTTTCGCCGTCAGTGAATAGTAGACACGCGTACGCCCGTCGACGAGCTTGCGCCGCGCTTTAAGGGCGCCCTGACGCTCGAGGCTGTGCAAGGCCGGATAGATGACGCCTTCGCCCAGGGAAATAGCCTCGTCCGTCGTCAGCCGTACGGCCTTCACGAGTTCGTAGCCATACATCTCCCGCTGCGCGAGCAGCCGCAGCAGGAGCAATTCCGGGATGCCGGTCATGAACGGTGGGTTGGTCTGGGCCATGCAATCTCGCTCCGAATTGCCGTCACTATACCTCGGTGTTAAAGGCATGTCAATCTATACCTTGTTTTTAAAGGTATGTAGACTGATACCTGTAAGCAAGAGGTATGGCTGCACCGACATTGGCCAGCAGGGGAGGACCGCACATGAATACTCGCTACGCACCATCAGCTCCTCTGGGCCTGTTGATCACATCCGGTTTGCTGCTCCTGATGCAAACCCTGATCATCACCGGTCCGGAGGCATACACGAAGCCGCGCCAACGAATGGAACTCGGCTGGGTTTCTGAGCGCCCGCCCGAATTCATAATCGACGAGCCGCAAACCTTCGACAAGCCGGAACCACCAAAGCAGCCGCCGCGTCACGAAAACCGGTGGGAAGCGGAGGAGTCGATAACGGTCCCGGAACCGACGGTGCAATTGCCTCCCGAGCCTGCGTTCGAGGCGGCCGATTTCGGACAGAACAACGGTCCCCTCGTGGACGTGATGTACGTCCGGCCGGTATATCCGGCCGACGCGGCGGCACGTGGCCTCGAAGGATTCGTTACCCTGAGGTTCGATGTGATGGAGATGGGAACCGTGACAAACGTGACGATTCTCGAGTCGACACACAGGGTATTTGAAAAACCGGCACGCGAAGCCGCACTCCGCTCACGTTTCCGGCCGCAGGTCGTCGACGGAGTCGCGATTGCAACCACAGGCATCGTCAGGCGTTACCGGTTCGAACTGGACGACTGATCGCCGCCGGACCCGTACCGGCCCCCCGCGTGTGGGTCCGGCTTCGATGTCTGCAGCGCTCTTCCCGAAGCCTCAATGGCTGCAGTGCGATTTTGACGCGCCACCCACGCCAGCATATCCTGCGTCGGAAATCCTGCCAGCCTGAATCCGGGAGCCACCTCATGCCTCAATCGACTCTTCAGTCGAGAATCCTCTCCATGCTTACAGCCGTCGCATTGCAGGTGCTTGCTCTTGTTTTCACCGAAGCCGCGCTCGCCCAGGAGGACGAGGTTAAAAAGGCGAAGTTTCAGGCGATTGCCGATTCTGAAACGATGGTCATGGTCCCGATGCGCGACGGCGTCGCCCTTGCAACGGATGTGTACACCCCAAAAGGCGAAGAAGGGCCCTTCCCGGTCATCTTCGTGAAGACACCGTACAACTTCAACAAGATCGGCGGAGCTCAACTCGAGTGGGGAATCGAAGCGCTCGAACGCGGCTATGCCATGGTCGTGCAGAACGAGCGCGGCCGGTATTACTCGGAGGGAGAGTGGGAGATCCTGGGGTTGCCGCGCACGGACGGTTACGACTCGCTCGAGTGGATCGCCGAGCAGGAGTGGTCGAACGGAAACATCGGAACGATGGGATGCTCTTCGTCGGCGGAATGGCAACTTGCCCTTGCTGCGGAGAACCATCCCGCACACAAGGCGATGGTGCCCATGGCGGCGGGCGCCGGCATAGGCCGCGTCGGTGAATTCCGTGAGCAGGGAAACTGGTACAAAGGCGGCGTTCACCAGACGCTTTTCTCGGTCTGGCTCCATGGCGTGCAACAGCAGCTCCGTCCCCGCTTCCCGGACGGACTGAACCAGGAGCAACTGCAGCGTCTGCGGAAGATGTACGACCTTGCAGCGCAGATGCCCGAGGTCGACTGGAAGAAGCAATTGCGCACCCTGCCTGCGACCGAGTGGCTCGAGAGTGCCGGCGCCAACGAAGGACCGGCAGCTACACTGATGGCCCGGAAGCCCGGTGATCCTGCCTGGTACGAAGGCGGCCTTTACCACGACGATGAAGACTTCGGCGTGCCTGCCTTCTGGTTCAACAGCTGGTTCGACGTGAGCCAGGGACCAAACCTGGCGATGTTCAACCACGTGCGCGAGAATGCCACTGATCGCGAGGTGCGCGAGGGGCAGTTCGTCCTGATTGCCCCCACTCTGCATTGCGGCTTTTACCGGATCCCGGAGCATGAGGACCTGATCGCAGGCGAGCTGAACGTCGGTAACGCCAGCTTTCCGCTGTACGACCAGGTGTTCGGTTTCTTTGATTACTATCTCAAGGATGGGAAAGGCGATTTCGTCTCCGAAACGCCCCGTGTCCAGTACTACACGATGGGCAGGAACGAGTGGGCCTCGTCGGACGGGTGGCCTCCGGAAACGGCGAGGCCCCAGACCTTCTACCTCGTAAGCGACGGGGCGGCCAACAGTGTCTTCGGCGACGGTCGACTTGCTGTCGAACTGCCGCAATCGCCAGGCTCGGACACATACACCTATGATCCGATGAACCCGGTTCCTGCGCTCGGCGGCGGCGTGTGCTGCAACAAGGACGCGGCACTCGGCGGCAGCTATGACCAGCGCGAAATCGAGGCGCGCGCAGACGTTCTGGTCTACACGTCCGGGCCACTCTCGCGCGACACGGAGGTCACCGGTAGCGTCCGCGCCACGCTGTTCGTCTCGTCCGATGCGAAAGACACGGATTTCACCGTGAAACTGGTGGACGTCCATCCTGACGGGACCGCGTGGAACGTCGACGACACCATATTTCGCGCCCGATACCGCGAGGGCTATGACAAGGAAGTCCTCATGCGCGACGGTGAGATCTATGAGTTGAACCCGACCCCGATGTCGACCAGCTACGAGTTCAAGAAAGGGCATCGAATCCGGGTCGAGATTGCATCTGCCAAGTTTCCGCAGTACATGAGAAACCTGAATACCGGCGGCAACAACTACGACGAGACGGAAGCGGTAATCGCGCACAACACGATTCATTACTCAGCGGAGCATCCGACGCGGATTGTTCTGCCTGTCGTTCGTTGAGGTTTCAGGAGTAGCCGGAATGACGACTTTCAGAAATTGGCGGACCATCGGCCGGGTGGTTGCGCTTTCGCTGACAGCGGGTCTCGCCGCCGCGCAGCAGCAGGCGCCGCAACAGGAAGAGGCAGAGCCCCCGCAAGAGGCGGTGGAAGAATCCCGACCGCCGCAATCGGACGCGGCCGATGCGCTCAAAATTTACATTTCCGCGGATATGGAAGGCGTGGTCGGGGTCGTCTCGGACGCGCAGATCGGCCCCGGCGGGTTCGAATACGAGCGCTTCCGCGGTTTCATGACCGCCGAAGTCGATGCCTGCATCGAAGCGGCGCGTGAAGCCGGCGCTACGGAAATTCTGGTCAGCGACTCGCACGGCAACGGCCAGAACCTTCTCATAGAACGTCTGCCGGATGACGTAATGGTCGTGCGTTCGTGGCCGCGTCCCTTAGGGATGATGGAAGGCATCGACGGCTCCTTCGACGGCGTCATATTCCTCGGCTATCACGCCAGCACCGCGAACGAACGCGGCGTCAGGGCGCACTCGTTCTCGAGCGCCAGTGTCACCGCCCTCCGCCTGAACGGCATGTCCATGTCCGAGGCCAGCGTCAATGCGGCCATCGCCGGACACTTCGGCGTGCCCGTCATCATGATTTCCGGCGACAACGTCGCCGTCGCCGAAACCCAGGTGATCATCGGGGACGTGGAAGGCGCCGTCGTGAAGTGGGCGAAAGGCTTTCACTCGGCACAAACGCTGACGCCGAACGCGGCGTACGAAGTCATCCGCGACAGGACGAAGGCCGCGATAGAGAGGATCGACGAGTTCGAGCCCTACGTCCTCGAAACGCCATTGCGGCTCGAATTGAGTCTCAAGCATTACCGGCCGGTCGAATTACTTTCGTACCTGCCCGGCGTTGAACGGGTCAACTCCCACACCGTGCGATTCGTGGGGCAGGACATCATCGAAGTTTCGAAATTCCTGCGCGTGGCGCTGGGCTACTCCGTCGACCTGCAGCCCTGAGGTCTCGCCCGCAGCATTCATGAACGCCACAGCGATTTTTTGAAAACGCTAACAGCGCGAGCAACCACGACCTCAGGTCTCGCCGGAGGCAGAGACCGAATCGCTTGCCGGAACGCTTAGCCAAGTGCCGTTCGTTCATGAATGCTGCAAACCGCGAGCCCCCGCGAACTGGCAGTCCGATCCTATTCCTCAGGCAACGGGTCGAATGCCTTCGAGAAGAACAACGCGTTCAGAAACAGCTTGTTCGTGCCGTACCAGTAACCGCGAAAGTTCGGGTTGTCGGCGAACAGGATGATGCTGCCTTGCTGCCGTCGTTCCGCGATCAGCGCGGCGGTGTCTTCAAGGATGATGCGGTTGGCTTCGGACGCATAGCCCGACAGCACCGGCGGCGTTGCGTATGCGATGACGGTCGCGAACGGGTTGTCCGTACGTTCCATGACGTCCTTCAGGTCCTTGTGCAGCGCGATCTTTCGATTGGCGTAGCCGAAGCCGAGCGGGTGAGTGTTGTCGAGGTCGCCCGAGAAAATTGCACCGCCGATCAGTTCGAGTGCGTCGCGCTCCTCCTTTACCGAATAAGGGAAGCGATACGGTTCGATGACTTCTTCGGTGAGAGCCGGGTCGTGACCCGAAGGCGTCTCCGGAGGGGCTTCCGGCGCGCCGGGTTCGGGTCCCAGGACCCCTTCCTCGGGGTCGATGAAATCGAGCACGTTAACGCGCGCCCAGTGCGCCCCGTCGCGAAGCCCGATGAGGGTGCCGCCTTCGGAGACCCACTGACGGAGCCGCGGCAGAAATTCCGGCAGCCATTCGTCGTACTCGCCCCCTGCGAGTATCACGTGAGAGTACGGTTTCCAGTCGATGCCTCCGAGTTGGGCGCGGTCGTACATCGTGAGGCGCATGCGCATGCGGTGGTCAAGCAAGTGCCATATCTCGCCCGCATCGTACAGGCTCATCTCGCCGCCGACGACGAGCAGCACGTCCGGCTGCTTCAGTGGCTTGAAGGACGGGCCGCCCGCATCGACGTCGGCACCACCTCCGAGGCTGACTCCCGACTCGAGCGCGTGCACGAACACACCGTCTTCCGCGGCAATCGTACGCATCAGGTCGCCAATCTCCGCGCGCGACTTCTTCTGCCGGTCGAAAGAAACCAGGATGCTGCCGCGGTCGAACGAAACCCGGTCGCGGGACGTGCGCATCGTGAAAGGCTTCGTCGCGACTTTCGCCAGGATCTCCTCGTCCAGCACGCGGTTCAATGCCCGCGGCGCGTAGTAGCCGGACCATTCGAAGGCATAAGCGTAACGAGCCGTGTCCGGAGGCTCGGCAACGGGCATCTCTGGAACGGCGAGCTCACCGAGCAGGTCCCGGTCGAAGCGGCGACCGGAGAGCGGTGCGAAGTCGAGATCGAAGGCAAGCGGTACGTTCCACGTCGATACGTCATAGAAGGTCGTATCCTCGAACTCGCTCACCGTCTCGAACATGCCGCGGATGAGCCGGTATTGGGGCTGCTGCATCGGCACGACCACGGCCGCTCCCGGCAGGAAGATGATTCCATCCTCGGTTACCTCGCGCGCCAGGGCGAAGGCGCGGATGCGATGGAAGTCAAGCATCTCCAGAAAGTGAAACAACCGGGCGGGGTCATCAGGCGCCGAAAATACGTAGCCCTGCACCGCAGCGTCCTCCGCTTCTTCAAGCGCTGAATCGTAAAAGTCCTTCTGGTATTGAAGGAGTTCAGTACGGAGATTCAGAGCGCCCTCGAGACTGGCAAGGCTGGTCCGGAAATGTTTGCGGACATTCTCCCGATACGTGCGTAGTCCGTTGCCGGTATCGATCTCGACTCCACGGGCTGCGGCAGCTTCGTACAGCACGCCGACCCCCCCATTTACGAACGGGAACGTCGAGCCTTTGCCAATGTAATAGTTGTCGAAACTTTCACCGTGGAAGTAGAGCTTTCCTTCTGCATCCAGGAACTCTTCCGAGGTGCGCACTACCTCCGCCATCAGGCGCTTGCCCGTGTCGGTAACAAGCGGATTGGTGCGAGTCTCGACTCCCGGATGAAAGTAGTAGGTCGACTCGCTGTCCATCTCGTGGTAGTCGACGGTCAGGTTCGGACGCCACTCGTGCCATTTCCTCATCCACGCGCGGGGTTCGGGTTGGGTGACAAGGAGCCACTGGCGATTCAGGTCGAACCAGTAATGGTTCGTGCGCGCGAACTGCCAGTTCAGGTTGTGCTCGATATGCTGCGGGTCCGGGTTTATGACCTGGCTGGAGTAGGCGTCCAGCCACGCAATACGCTTGGCGTGTCCGTCAGGATTGAACACGGCGGTAATGAGGATGATGCTTTCATCGAGTATGCGGTCGATCTCACTGCCCTGTGCGGCGGCAAGGTGATACACCGTGGGTAGGGCGGCGTCCATGCCGCTCGATTCCGCGCCGTGGACGCCGTAGTTGAGCCAGGTGACCACGGGCATATCTGCGCCCACCTCCCGATTTCTGTCGGGTTCCGTCAATGCGACGTGCTGCGCTTTGAGTTCGTCGATTCGGGCGTGATTCTGCGGCGAGGTCACGACCAGGAACAGGATCGGGCGGCGTTCGTGCGAATAGCCTATGACTTCGACGTTCATCCGGTCCGATCTTTCCGCGACCATCCTGAGGTAATCGACAAGCTCGTGATGGCGCACTGGCGCACTGCCGAGCGGATGGCCGAGCACGTTCTCCGGAGTCGGAATCGAGGGGTCGTACCGAACATCCGCCGGAAACATTTCTGCGTCCGCCGCCCGAACCCGTTCATCGGCGCTGGCGCACGGAAGCAGGCAATGGGTGATCGCGGCAAGAGCAAGGAGGAATGTGAAAAGTCTCGTTCGGCTCATGTAGTTCTCCGGC
>Ga0268386_10000556_pt1 | contig 23861 bp, 12 predicted proteins | sample RVTome_15_FD_200260 | JGI IMG/M metagenome (GOLD analysis project Ga0268386, IMG submission 200260) | Soil microbial communities from uranium-contaminated site in the Upper Colorado River Basin, Wyoming, United States - RVT150D86... ... | reverse complement strand
CAGCCGGCGGTCGACCCGACGGATCCCAATATCGTTTACTCGCACTGGCAACAGGGCAACCTCGTGCGCTTTGACCGCAAGACCGGCGAGGTCACTTACATCCAGCCGCAGCCGGACGCCGGCGAGGAACTCGACCGCTGGAACTGGGACGCGCCCGTCCTGATCAGCCCGCACGACCCTGCCCGGCTCTACCACGCCAGCCAGCGCGTGTGGCGCAGCGACGACCGCGGCGATTCCTGGCGGGCGATCAGCGGCGATCTTTCGCACGGCATCGACCGGCTGAGCCAGCCAATCATGGGCCGCGTGCGCAGCTACGACGAGGGCTGGGACCTGTACGCCATGTCCATGTACGGAACCATCACCTCGCTGTCGGAATCCCCCGTGGTGGAAGGGCTGCTGTACGCCGGCACCGACGACGGCCTGATCCGGGTGAGCGAGGACGGCGGCGAGAACTGGCGCGCCATCGATCGCCTGCCGGGCGTGGCCGACCAGTTCTTCGTCAACGACATCAAGGCCGACCTGCACGATGCCAACACCGTCTACGTGGTGGTCGACGACCACAAGTCGGGCGATTTCCGGCCCTACATCTTCAAGAGCAGCAACCGCGGCGGCGGGTGGGAGAGGATCAGCGAAACGCTGCCCGAGCGACACCTGGTGTGGCGGCTGGTGCAGGACCACGTCAACCCAAACCTCCTGTTCGCCGCGACCGAGTTCGGCGTGTTCTTCACCATCGACGGCGGTGAGCGCTGGACCAAGCTGTCCGGCGCGGCGCCGACAATTGCCTTTCGCGACCTGGTGATCCACACCCGCGAGAACGACCTGGTCGGCGCGACCTTTGGGCGCGGTTTTTGGATCCTCGACGATTACACCCCGCTGCGAGACATCACTGAGCAGCAACTCCAGGACGGCACCCTGCTTTTTCCGGTGAAAGACGCCTGGTGGTATTTACCGCGCCGTCCGCTAGGCGATTTCGATGTCGGCAACAAGGGCTCGCAGGGCGACAGCTATTTCGTGGCGCCCAATCCGCCCTTCGGCGCCGTGTTCAGCTATTACCTCGCCGAAGATCTCATGACCGACAAGGAGGCGCGGCGCGAGCGGGAAAAGGAAATCGCGACCGAGGGCGGCGACACGCCGTTTCCCGGCTGGGACGTGATCCGCGCCGAGGATCACGAAGAAGCACCCGCGATGGTCTTCACGGTCCGCGACAGCGAAGGCAACCTGGTGCGCCGGATCGAGGGGCCCGCCACGGCTGGCTTCCACCGCGTGGCCTGGGACCTGCGCTATCCCGAGACTTCGCCCTGGCAGCGCGAACCCGAGGACGAGAACTGGCTGAGCACCGCCGGGCCCCTGGCGGCGCCCGGCGAGTACACCGTCAGCCTCGCCAGCAAGGTGATGGGACAATTCACCGACCTCGGCCAGCAACAGACCTTCCGCGTCCTGCCATTGCGCGAACGCGGCCTCAATGGCGCGGAGCCGGCCACCATGGTCGCCTTCTCGCAGGAACTCGACAACCTGCGCCGCGACGTGGCCGGCGCCGAAAGCGCCATCACGGAACTGCTGATCGAAATCGATGCCATCAAGTCGGCTGTGGCACGCTCGCGCGCCGCCCCCGACCTGCACCATCGGGCCGAGGCCATCAGGCGGGACCTGCTCGATCTCCAGCTGCGGCTTTCGGGCGACCCCAACCGCCAGTTGTTCAATGAAGGCGGACCGGTCCCGGTGTCGCGCCGCCTCGAGGTGGCCTACTTGGGCACGGCATTTTCGACCTATGGCCCGACGGCCACGCACCGCCGTTCCCTTGAAATTGGCGGGGAAGCGTTCGATCCGATCAGGACGGAACTGGCGGAAATCAACGACCAGCGGATGCCGGCACTTCGCGACCTGCTGGACCAGGTCGGCGTGCCCTGGACGCCGGGCAGGGAGTAGGCCCCGTGCACTTGTCCGCCGGGGGCTTGGCTCCCCCGCTTTTGATACTTGTTTCAAGTATTTTTCTATCATCCTGCAAGGAAACCTACCGGCTCGAGGATGCGCTGCCCGAGGCCCCGGGCGCCAATGTGCTTGTCATCAGTTTCGATGCCCTGCGGGCCGACGGGCTGGGCCTATACGGCTACCACCGCGACACCTCGCCCAATCTCGACGCATTCGCCCGCGAGGCGCTGGTGTTCGACCGCGCCTACTCCACGGCGCCGGTCACTCCGACTTCCTTCGCGGCGGCCTTCACCGGCCTGCATCCCTTCAAGGTGTTCATCGGCTGGCAAATGGTGCCCACCAAAACGCTCGCCGCTGTCATGCGGGAGGCCGGCTATCACAGCTTCGCCCTGCTCAATAACGTGCAGCTTGTCAGCGAGCGCAATTTCGACCAGGGCTTCGAGGTTTTCGAAACCGGGCCCTGGAAGGAGCGCGAACTCCTGCAGCTCGCCATCTCCAGGATCGATGAGGCCGCGGCCATGGGCCGGCCTTTCTTCGGCTGGGTACATTTCATCTCACCGCACACCCCCTATGACTTCCGCAAGCTCTCCGCCCATCTGAGCGGTCCTCGGACGGACGGCCGGTTCGTGGAAGGCACCAGCGGCACGTTCGAAGTCGAAACCGAAGAAGAGCTGAGGCGCGTCAGGGACCTGTACGACGGCGAGGTTTTTTTCGCGGACTACCTGTTCGGCGAACTCCTGGCGCACCTGCAAAACTCGGGCCTGCTCGATGAAACCATCGTCATCGTCACCGCTGACCACGGCGAAGAATTCATGGACCACGGCCAGCTCCAGCACAACACACTCTATGAGGAAGTGATCCGCATACCGCTGCTGATCCGCCATCCCGGAAACCCGGCCGGATCGCGCAGCGATGCGCCGGTTCTGAACATGGATCTGCTGCCGACCATCGCCTCGATGACCAGCGCCGAAGTGCCGCAGGAGCTGGACGGCATCGACCTGCGTGCGCCGATCGGCAGGGATCGACACCGCATCGTCACCGCCATGACCAACAACCAGCGCTACGAGATCCTCAGCGAGCAGGACGGTCGCAAGCTGATACAGACCTGCACGGAGGAATTCAGCGAAGAGTTGTACGATCTGAATAGCGATCCCGGCGAAAAGCACAACCTCATCCTCGATGATCCGGCCCTTGCCAACCATCTCGACGAGCTGCTCGGGGAGGCCCTGCCGGTCGAGCCTTGCGGAATGATCAGGGCTGTGACACAGGGACGCGCGCCGGAGGATCTGCTCAGTCCCGAACAGATCGAAGAACTCAAGTCGCTCGGTTACATACAATGAACCTCTCGGCCACTTCCCACCGCCAATCGTCCTGGCTTCTACGCCCTGCCCTCGCGGCCCTGCTGTGCCTGGGTGCTTTGCTGCCGGCCGGCTGCGACAGACAGGCGCCCGAGGTCGATCAGCGCCTGATCATCCTCGGCTTCGACGGCATGGATCCCGCGCTGGCTCGGCAATGGATGGATGATGGCAGCTTGCCGAATTTCTCGGCGCTGGCGGCGCGCGGCGGCTTCCGCCCGCTCGGCACCAGCAACCCGCCGCAGTCCCCGGTCGCATGGGCAGGATTCGCCACCGGCCTGAACCCCGGGCAACACGGCATCTACGATTTTCTACGGCGTGATCCGGATACTTATCAGCCAGCGTTTTCGATCTCGCGCAGCATGCCGCCCGAGCACGTGCTGGACATTTTCGGCCTCAGCCTGCCACTCGACAGCGGCAAAATCATCAACCGCCGGCTCGGCCAGCCGTTCTGGTTGCAGGTGGAAGCGCAGGGCGGGCGCACCACCGTGCTGCGGGTTCCGGTCACGTTCCCGCCCGACCCCGTGCACCGCATGCTGGCGGGCATGGGGGTTCCCGATCTGCTCGGCACCCAGGGCACCTACACCATGTTTTCGACCCACCCTCTTGCGGCGGCGTCGACCGGGAGTACCCGAACGGTTCGGATCCGCCCCAATCGCGCCGGTCACATCGAGACCGCCCTGCAGGGCCCCCAGCATCCGCTGAAGCCAGATGCCGGCCCGCTGGAAACGCCCCTGACCATCGACCCGGCGGCCGACGGGGCACGCATTCAACTCGGCGATGCCACCGTTGAATTACAGCCCGGCGACTGGTCGCAATGGATCACCGTTGAATTCAACTACTTCGGACCGGCCTCGGTGTCGGGGATTTTGCGCGTGCTGCTGGTCAGCAGCTATCCGCGGCTGGAGCTGTACGCCTCGCCCATCCAGATCGATCCCCGCGCGCCGGTGGTCCCACTGTCGTCCCCGCCCGGTTACGCCGAGTCCATGGCCGAGCGGTTCGGCCTCTACCACACCATTGGGATGCCGGAGGAAACCTGGTCGCTGAATGAAGGGCACATTTCGGATACCGCGTGGCTGGAGATGGTGAAGACCACCCTGGCCGAACGCGAGGCCATGTTCTTCGATGCCCTGGATGCGCGTGACAGCGACGTCGTCACTGGCGTCTTCGTGCACACCGACCGCGTCTCGCACATGTTCTACCGCGGCATCGACCCGCTGCATCCGCTGCATGCCGAGACCGGCCCCGAGGCGCGCGATGCCATTCACTGGATCTACCGCGAAGCCGACCGCATCCTGGGCGAGACGATGAAACGAATGGGTCCCCAAGACCGGCTCATGGTCATCAGCGACCACGGTTTCGCGCCCTTCCGGCGGGCCGTGAACCTCAACCGCTGGCTTGCCGACCGCGGGCTGATGGTGTTCAAGGACGGCACACGCGAATCCGGCCCGGGCTTCACCAGCGTCGACTGGAGCAAGACGCGCGCCTACGCGCTCGGGCTCAACAGCATCTACTTCAACCGGGCGGGTCGTGAAGCGAAGGGCATCGTGGACGAAGCCGAGGCGCAAACCCTCAAGCAACAGATCGTGCGGCAGCTGGCCGGCCTCAGCGATGATCACCAAGGCGCAAAAGTGGTCGAGCGAGTCTACGATGGCGCCGAGCTCTACCCGGCCAACGGCAACGAAGATGCGCCCGACCTCGTGGTCGGTTACGCGCCGGGCTATCGGGCTTCCTGGCAGACGACGCTGGGCGCCGCACCCAGCCGCCTGATCGACGACAACGCGCGCAAATGGTCAGGCGACCACTGCATGGCTCCCGATGCCGTGCCGGGCGTGCTGTTCACCTCGTTTCAGATGGACCAATCGCTCGAGTCCATCGCCGACATCGCGGCCTGGGTCCTCGACCACTGGCGCGACTGACGTCATCGGGCCATGATTGAGCGGAACGACCGCATCGACGTTCCCGGCGGGCTCTACTGGCAGTCCAGGTTTTTCGCGGCGACGGCGCCGCTCTGGAAATGGCTGGGTGACCTTGAAACCCGGGTCGTGGCCGACGAGATCGATGAATTACAAGTTCGCGACCCGATCTACGTCACCAGCCTGGCGCGCGCCGGAACCACCATCGTCACGGAGATGCTCGAGGCGCACCCGGCGCTCGCCTGCCACCATTACAGCGACTTCCCCAACGCCTGGACCCCGTACTGGCGCAATCACCTGCTGCAGCGAACCCGGCGCCAGGCGCCGCGGGCCGCCGAGCGTGCCCATCGCGACCGCATCGTTGTGAGCCACGACAGCCCGGAGGCCGTCGAAGAAGTGCTGTGGATGGCTTTTTTCGAGGGCCTTCACGACCCCTCCAAATCCGGCGTGCTCGACGAGTCAAGCGACAACGCCGCTTTCGAGCGCTTCTACCGCGATCACATCCGCAAGCTGCTGGCCGTGCGCCGCGCGGAGCGTTACCTCGCCAAGGGCAACTACAACATCTCTCGCCTGGCGTACCTGCAGCGGCTTTACCCGGACGCGCGTTTCCTGGTTCCCGTGCGCGCCCCGCAGCAGCACATTGCCTCGCTGGTCAAGCAGCACCGGCTGTTCAGCCGCGGGCATGCGCTCGACGCGCGGGTCGGCCGGCAGCTCGCCATGTCCGGGCATTTCGAGTTCGGCCCGTTTCGGCGGGCCGTTCACTTCGGCGATGCCAAGTCCGCCGAAGCCATCGAAGCCGCCTGGCGCGAGGGTCGCGAAATCGAGGGCTGGGCCCGTTACTGGAGCGCCACTTACGCCTTTCTCGCCGATCAGCTCGAGGCCCGACCCGCGCTGGATGACCGCTGCCTGCTGTTCACCTACGAAGATCTCTGCACGGAATCGGAAACCGTCATCGATGCGATCCTGGCTCACTGTGACCTCGACCCGCAGCCATTTGCCGAGGCCCGGGCCCGCTACGCCGAGCGCCTGAGCCTGCCCGATTACTACGACGATCGACTGACGGGCGCCGAATCGGACCTCGTGCAAACATTGTGCGGCAATGTCTACACGCGCATACGCACGCGCTGCCTGGAGATTTAGCGGCGGCCCGCAGGCGCTGCGGTTACGCGCCATACTGAGTTGCCAACGTCATCGGCTACCAGCAGACCTCCGCGCCCATCCAATGACACCCCCACAGGCCGCCCGCGGGCGTTGCCGTCCACGTCCACGAAGCCGGATAGCACGACCCGAATCTGGCCGCTCGGGCGACCGCCGCTAAACGGCACAAAGACGACGCGATAGCCACTCAGGGGCCGTCGGTTCCAGGAACCATGCTGGCCGACGAATGCGCCCTCGCCATAGCCGGCCACGCCGCTCTTATTGAAGGCCAGACCCAACGGCGCCACGTGCGCGCCGAGGGCAAAGTCCGGCGAGACAGCGCGAGCCACCAGCTCTGGCCGTTGCGGGCTCACGCGCTTATCGACGTGTTGGCCGTAGTAGCTGTAGGGCCAGCCGTAGAACGCGCCCCGGCGGACGGAGGTCAGGTAATCGGGCACCAGGTCACTGCCGAGTTCGTCGCGTTCGTTGACAACCGCCCACAGCGCACCCGTGTGCGGTTCCCAGTCCAGGCCGACCGGATTGCGCAGGCCCGAAGCGAATACCCGGGTGGCGCCGGTCGCCGCATCGACCTCGAGTATCGCCGCACGCATGTGCTCCGCTTCCATGCCGTTCTCGGCGACGTTGCTGTTGGATCCGACGCCCACATACAGGTGGGCGCCATCGCCACTGGCGACCAGGCTTTTGGTCCAGTGATGGTTCATCTCGTCGCCCTTGCCGGGCAGGTCAGCAACTTTGGCAGGGGCGACGGTGATGCTTGTCTCACCCCGCTGATAGGGCACTTTCAACAATGCGTTGGCGTTGGCCACGTATAAGGTGTCCCCGACCAGCGCCATGCCGAACGGCGACTCCAGGCCCTCGAGAAACACACTGCGGAATTCGGCCTTGCCGTCGCCATCGCTATCGCGCAGCAGGGTGATGCGGTTGGCGCTCGGCACGCCGCCCCCTGCGCGCTTCCTGAGCTGTTTCATTACCGCGCCCTTGACGCCGCCGATTCCGCTTTTCCCCGGTGGCGCGTTGGTCTCGGCGACCAGCACGTCGCCATTGGGCAGGACGTACAGCGAACGCGGGTGGTCGAGGCCGTCGGCAAAGGCCGTCACCTTCATGTCCGCGGCCGGGGTCGGAGTGGCTCCGTTTGTCCACCCGACCGCCGGCGCGATCTCGACGGTGGGAACCAGGGTGCGGTTGGGCTGCGGCAGTTCCGGATCAGCACCGGTCCCGGCTTGCTCCGGCAACCGTGCATGCTCGCCGCAGGCCGACAAAAGGGCAAGCAGGGGCAGTAATGCCAATGTGTTCTTCATTGGATCCTTGGGGTCAGGGGGTGGGGATCACGCATCATGAAGATTTGGACCAGCTTGAGGGATGGAGACCGTCGCGTCGGTACGTTTTCACACTGAGGCGCCATTTAGCCCGCGACAGCGACCCGCATTTGATCTGAGATCAAGAGGCGGCAGCGTCTGAAGCGCTCAAAACCACCTCGACATTGTGCGCCTGGCGGTCGTCCACCAGGGGGATCAGGCCGGTTCCGTCCACCGCGGCGCCGTCCACCGTCACATGGATCACCTGCCCCGTTTGCTCGGCCCCCCGCTTGACGGTGATGTGGTAGACGGTCTCGCGATAGCGGTAGTGGATTGTGTACGCCTGCCAATCCGCCGGGACGCACGGCGCAATTCGCAGATGGTCCACTTCCAGGTGCAGGCCCAGCAGGGTTTCCACGGTGAGCCGGTACATCCAGCCCGCTGCCCCGGTGTACCAGGTCCAGCCGCCGCGGCCGGTGTGTGGCGACTCGCCATAGATGTCCGCGCACATGACGTAGGGCTCGACCTTGTAACGCTCGATGGCTTCTGCGGTGGAGCCGTGATGGACGGGATTTAGCAGGGTGAACAATTCCCACGCGCGTTCGGTGTCGCCCATCATGGCGAAGGCCATCGTGGTCCAGAGCGCGGCATGGGTGTACTGGCCGCCGTTCTCGCGCACGCCGGGGATGTAGCCCTTGATGTAGCCCGGTTCCAGGTCGGACGTATCGAACGGCGGGTCGAGCAGCTGAATGAGGCGCTCGTCGCGCCGCACGAGGCGCTCATCGACCGCCGCCATCGCCTGGCGCACTCGCCCGGCTTCGCCGCCACCCGAAATGACCGCCCAGCTCTGGCTGATCGAGTCGATCTGGCATTCGTCGTTGCTGAACGAGCCCAGCGGCGTGCCGTCGTCGAACCAGGCGCGCCGGTACCAGGCGCCGTCCCAGGCCTCGGCCTCGATGTTGTCTCGCAGTTGGGCTGCCTGCGCGGTGCACAGCTCGGCAAAGTCAGCGTCGCCGCGATCGCGCGCCAGACACGCAAACGACTCGAGATTCTCCAGCAGGAACCACGCCAGCCAAACGCTTTCGCCCTTGCCCTCGCGACCGACGAGATTCATGCCGTCGTTCCAGTCGCCGCAGCCCATCAGTGGCAGATGGTGGACGCCGAAACGCAAGCCGTGCTTGATGGCGCGCACGCAGTGTTCGTAGAGGCTGGCCGCTTCAGTCGAGCGTTGCGGATGGTCGTAGTAGGCCTCCTCTTCCGCATACAGCTCGCGGCCTTCCAGAAAATGGATGGACTCGTCGAGCACACCGGTATCACCGGTGGTCCGCACATAACGACAGGTAGCATACGGCAGCCACAGGTAGTCGTCGGAAAAGTGGGTGCGCACGCCCTGTCCGTTGGGCGGGTGCCACCAGTGCTGCACGTCGCCCTTGATGAACTGGCGCCCGGCGTGCCGGATCAACTGCTCGCGGGCCAGCCACGGGGTGGCATGGACAAGCGCCATGGTGTCCTGCAATTGATCGCGGAAGCCGTAGGCACCGCCGGACTGGTAATAGCCACTGCGTCCCCACAGCCTGCACGACAGGGTCTGGTAGACCAGCCAGCCGTTGGCCAGCACGTTCAACGCGGGGTCGGGCGTGTCCACGGTCACCGCGCCGAGGGTGCGATTCCAGAATTCCCACACCGCTTCCAGCGCCTCCTGCGCCCCCTGCCGCCCGCCGAAGCGCTGGATGAACCGCCGCGCCTCGTCGGCGGTGGCTGCCGCGCCGAAGACGAACACGATCTCACGTTCCTGCCCGGCGGCCAGTTCGATGCGCGTCTGGATCGCGGCGCAGGGATCGAGGGCCGCACCGGTTCGGCCCGCCAGGCGCTTGCGGCGCATCCCCGCCGGTTTGGCCAGCGAGCCGTTGGGGCCGATGAACTCGGCGCGATCTCCGCTCACCGAGCGCTCCCCTTCGCTGACATGCGCGAACACCACCCGATTGCGGCATTCGCGGCCGTAGGCATTGCGGGCAAACAGTGCGCCGCTGGGCGCATCCGTTTCGGTGACAATGTGCATCAGATTGGCGTGTCGCCACTCGCCGAGCACCAGTTCCCAGTAGCCGGTCAACGACAGGCTGCGTGATTGCGTCGACGAGTTGCGCAGCTTGACCACCGCAAACTTCACCGGCGCGTCCATGGCGACGTAGGTAAACAGTTCGGAGGCGATGCCGGATTCGTAGTGTTCAAATACGCTGTAACCAAAACCGTGCCGGCACACGTAACCGGAGCTGCCGCGGGCGGGCAGCGGCGTCGGCGACCAGAACGCCCCGGTTTCCTCGTCGCGGATGTAGAGCGCCTCGCCGCTGCTGTCGCAAAGCGGGTCGTTGTGCCAGGTGGTAAGGCGGAACTCGTGCGCGTTTTCCACCCAGGTATAGGCGCTGCCGCTCTCGCTGACGACCGTGCCGATGTACGGGCTTGCAATGACGTTGACCCACGGCGCCGGCGTGGTCTGACCGGGTTCGAGGGTGACGACGTATTCGTTCCCGTCGGGCGTAAAGCCACCGAGACCGTTGCCGAAAATGCGCTCGCGCGCCGCCAGCGGATAAACCGCTTCGGCGGCCGCTTGCCTTACGGGTTCCAGCAACTCCGAGGCAAGTTCCGCCGAGAAGCGACGCTCCGCGTGCTCGATCAGGGTCTTGGCGCTATCGTTGAAGACGATGCGGGCGACCGTCTGCAGCAGCACCCGTTCGTCCTCGGAAAGCTCCTCGGCGCGCCGCACGAAGACCCCGCCCGGCTTGTCGAGCACCTGAGCTTCGGGCCCGGCTTTAATCAGCCCGATGATCAAGTCATGCAACTCGGCCCTGTAACCCGAGAAATCCTCGTTCACGATCACCAGATCGGCGATCAGGCCCTTCATGCGCCAGTAGGCGTGCGCCTGCAGCACCTGCTTGGCCAAATCGATGCGGCTGAGGTTGCCAAGGGTCAGCAGCACGATCGGCAGATCGCCCGAGATGGCGAAGCGCCATAGCCCGGACTGCCCCAGCCGGTTGCGGGCAATGACGTCGGGTGGAGCACGGCGCAGGGCATTACCGAATATCACGGAGTTGGCCAGGCGGCCAAAGACCTGGGCATCGGCTCCGCTGGCGTTGAGATGTCGCAGCACCTCCTCACTCTGGAACCAGGCCATCTCGAACGCGCGCTCGACGAAGTGACGGTCGCAATATTTATCCAACAAAGCCAACGCGGCCTCGCGCGTGTCCGCGACGCCGGAGATGATCTGCACGCTGGCGGATTCGTCGGGTGACAGGGTCAACATTCGACGGATCGCTACGATGGGGTCGAGCACCGGACCCGCCGTGTTCGACAGGGCGGGCGGACGCTTGGGGTTGTCCAGCACCAGCGGGTTGGCCACCGTGCGGCCGCGCCCAATGAAGCGGGCGCGGTCGGTTTCGTAAGACGGTTCATCGGCCACTACGCCCGGCGCGGCCAACAGGTGAAACATCCAGGGCACCTGCTCGCCCGGCGTGCGCGGACGCCGGGTGCAGAGGATCGCCTGGCGCTCGGGCAGGATTTCGCTGTGCACGAAAAGATTGCTGAAGGCGCGGTGCGCAAGGTCGGCGCTCAACGGCGCCAGCACCACTTCCGCGTAGCTCGTCACCTCGATGTGACGGCGTCTCGACGACTGGTTGGTGAGCGTGACGCGACGGATTTCGACGTCGTCCTCGGGAGACACGCAGATCTCGGTGTGCGCTTCGACCGCCTGATCGCGCCGCCGGTATTCGGCGCGCGCCTGCACGAAGATCGCCTCGTAGTGATCGGCGTGGCGTAGGGTCGGCTGGTGCGCGGTCGACCAATAGCGCCCGCTGTCGCGGTCGCGCAGGTAAATGAAAGTGCCCCAGGCGTCGGTGGAGGCGTCCTCACGCCAACGGGTGACGGCGAGCTCGCGCCAGCGGCTGGCGCTGCCGCCGGCATGGGTCGCCATGACGTGATAACGGCCGTTCGACAGCAGGTGCACTTCGGGGACCGGCATATCCGGGTTCGTAAACACGCGCATGAAGGTACCGACGTCGGCGCTTGGCGGACGGGCGGCGGCGCTCACTTCGGCCGCGTGCGGATGCAGGGTGGCGCCCTTCTTCGGCACGCGCTCCTGCAACAACAATTCCGTCGCTCGCACCAGCGGGTCGGACATGAAGCGGCGCTGCATCGGCTGGTCGAGCAGGACATGCGCAAAGGCCAGCAGACTCATTCCCTGGTGATGCGCCATGAATGCCCGCACGATGGCGTGCGGTTTGCCCCGCGGCACCCTGGATGGCGTGTAATCGATCGCCTCGTAAAAGCCGTAGGCGCCGAGAAAGCCATGATCGGCCAGCGCTTGCAGGTTGCGGCACGCGACCCGCGGCATCACCGTCAGCGCCAGCGCGCTGGCGTAGGGCGCGATCACCAGGTCGTCGCCGAGGCCGCGCTTGAAGCCGAGACCCGGCACGCCGAAGGCCCGGTACTGGTAGACCTGGTTGATGTCGGCGGCGTTGTAGCAGGACTCGGATATTCCCCATGGCACTTTGCGTTGCCGGCCGTATTCGACCTGGCGCGACACCGCGGCCTTGCAGGTCTGCTCCAGCAAGGTGTTGGCGTAGCTCGGCATGATCAACTGCGGCATCAGGTACTCGAACATCGAGCCGCTCCACGATATCAGGCTGACGTCGCCGCCTTGACTGGTCAGCAGGCGGCCGAGCGAGAACCAGTGCTTCTGCGGCACCTGTCCCTGCGCGATGAGCAGGAAACTGGCCAGGCGCGCTTCCGATGCCAGCAGGTCATAGCAGGCCGGATCGCGGCGCCGCTCGCCGACGTCGTAGCCGATGGCCAGCAGGTCGCTCGTGGTGTCATAGAGAAAATCAAAATCCATCACCGCCAGTTGGCGGCAACGATGGATCAGGTCATCGATGATGCTGAGCTGTGTCAGCGCGCCCCTGCCGGCCACGCCCGCGCCGGCCAGTTGCATGCGGGTCGGGATGGCCTCGCCCTGCCCCGAATCGGGCGCCAGGTACGCAAGCTCATCCCGTAGGGCGCGGGACTGCTGGTCGAATGCCCGAGTCCAGTAAACCAGTTCGCCATCGATATCCGGCGGCAGCGCTTCAAGCAGCGCGTCGCCGAGCCGGTGAATCTCGTTCAGCACGCTGGCGGCGGCAGCGAGTGTCCGCGGCGGCCCGTCCCGCATCTGGGCGTGCAGCGCATCTCTCAGCAGGCCGATCGCCTTGGCCAGCTCGGGGACGGGGAAGGTCGGCAGCCGGTCGGCCAGCAACAGCAGGGTGTCCCTCAGTCCCTGCCAGGCGTTGGCGGACAGCACCGGCTGATGCTTCATTTCAGCCAGTCCCGCCTGCAGGGTGAGCAGACAGCCGGCCAAGTTACCGCTGTCCACCGACGAGACGTATCGCGGCTGCAGCGGTTGCAGGGTGCGGGTGTCGTACCAGTTGTAAAGGTGGCCCCGGTAGCGTTCCAGCTTTTCCATCGAGGCCAGGGTGTTGCCGACGCGCCGCAGGCATTGCCCGGCCGTGATATAGCCGAAATCGACCGCCGCCAGGTCGGCCAGCAGCGACATGCCGATATTGGTGGGGGAAGTGCGCGAGGCGATGGCCGGTGTCGGATATTCCTGGAAGTTGTCGGGTGGCAGCCAGTTGTCCTCCGGGCCGACGAAGTCCGCGAAGTAGCGCCAGGTGCGTCGGGCCGATACCCGCAGAAAGGCCTGCTGATCGACGCTCAGGCCCGCGGCGGGGGCGGCCAGCGGCTGGCTGATCCACCAGCCTACGACAGGCGACAGCAGCCACAGCAACAGGATGGGGGCGGCGTAGAACCACGCCGCCGGCTGGCTGACCATGGCCAATGCCACCCCGAGCACCACCGCGAGCACCGGCGCGATCCACATCTCGCGGAAAAATTCGGCCAGCGTGCGGCGCGCGTTACGCCGCGCATAGCCGGGCAACGTCCACAGCAGCAGGCCGCGTCGCGTGAACAGCATGCGTACCCCCGAGCACAAGATCGCGTCCAGGCAGATCCGCGTGTCGTAGGGCAAGAAGGTCAGGTTGAGCAAGGCGAGCGCGATCGGGCGCCCGGCGGATCTGCCGGTCAGGCTGAGGTGCACCAGCCAGTCGCGTTCTACAGGCTTGCGGACCAGCTCGATCACGCTGGACAGCACGGTGGGCAGGCTCACCACCGCCAGCACCAGCAAGGTCCACAGCCAGCCGGGACCAGGCCCCAGCAACCAGCCCCCGGCGAGCAGGGCAAGCAGCGCCGGCGCCACCAGGCTGCGCCGCAGGTTGTCGTGCAGCTTCCACAGCGACAGGGCCGACAGCGGGTTCGCCTGCCGTTTCCCCTTCGCGCCATGTGGGCCGGGGGGTCCCGGCACGCGCGGCAGCAGCCAACCGGCAAGCTGCCAATCGCCGCGTATCCAGCGGTGGCGGCGGCTGGCCTCGATGGTGACGCTGGCGGGATGCGCTTCGATGAGATCGACATCGGTCACCAGCGCCGAACGCGCATAGCCGCTTTCCAGCAAATCGTGGCTGAGGATGAGATTCTCCGGAAAGCGGCCGTCGACGGCCTGACGAAACGCATCGACGTCATAGATGCCCTTGCCGATGAACGAACCTTCCCCGAACACATCCTGATAGACATCCGACACTTCGCGCGTATAGGGATCGATCCCCGAGTCGCCCGCGAACAGTCGGGTAAAGCGCGACTGGCCGGCACTGGCAAGGCTGATCGAGGCGCGCGGTTGCAGGATCGCGTAGCCTTCGACGATGCGGCCCTTGCCGGCATCGTAGACCGGCCGGTTGAGCGGATGCGCCAGGGTGGCGACCAGGGTGCGTGCCGCGTCGCGCGGCAGTTGCGTGTCGGTATCCAGGGTGATGACGTACTGGATGGATTCGAGAATGGACGGATCGCCGACGATCTCCGAAAAGGCCGTCCCTGCTTCGCCCCTGAGCCGGGCGTTGAAGTGCTCCAACTTGCCGCGCTTGCGCTCGTAGCCCATCCACACCCGCTCGAAGGGATTCCACAATCGCGGCCGGTGAAACAGATAGAAGATGCACGGGCGATCGTCCTGGTAGGTCGCGTTGAGCGCCTCGACCGCGGCGCGCGCGTGGTCCAGCAAGGCCGTGTCGTCCGGCAGCGTTTGCTCGGGCGCGTCGCGAAAATCCGTCAGCAGGGCGAAGAACAGATTGGCATCGCGATTGCCGAGATAGCGGATCTCCATGGCTTCGAGCAGATCGTCGATGTCCCGCACTCCGGTCAGAAGGGTGGGGACGATCACCATGGTGCGATGGCTGTCCGGGATCCCTGTGGAAAAATCCAGCCGTGGCAGCGCGCGCGGCGGCAGCATGAGCGTGACCAGCAGGTTCACCAGCGGCACGGCCAGCGCCGAGGCGGCGATGACCAGCGGAAACGCGAAAAACCACAGCCGCCAGTCGCCCGCATTGAACCCGCCCGCGTCAGGTTCGAACGCGGACAGCGTGACCGCGATCGAAAGGAGCGTGAGCAGCAGGATGAGGCCGAGATAAAGGGGCAGGCAAAGATGCCGGCCCACGCGAGCGATGCGGGATCTCAACGACGGCCGCCAGCCGACCGCGCGCTCCAGCCGCGGGCGGCCCCGATCGACAAGGTAGTAGCCGACATGTGCGCTGCGGTCCTGCATGCCTTTTTGCTCCGCGCTCGCCCGCGCAAGCGCGATGGCTTCGCGCGCCACCGCCATTTCGCTGGGCGCACTGCGTCGCGCCACGTCCTCGATGACATGCCGATAGCGGTCGCGGGTGGCGAAATCCTGGCTGGCGTACATTGCCGTCGGATCCTCGCGCAATGTCTGTTCGACGACGCTGAGCGACTCCACGTACTGCTTCCAGTCCGTAGCGCCGATGAAACGCAGGCTGCCGATACTGTGGGCGATGGAGATCTGGTCGGCCGCGGCGGTTCGGCCGGCCGCCTCCAACAGTTCGGTTGCGGTCACCCCCTGTTCGAGCAGCTTCTGCTCGACCCAGGTCTGCACGAAGGCCATGGCCGGCCCCTGCGCCTGGAGCCGACCGTAAAATTCCTCCACGAACGGCGCGGTCAGCGGCACTTCGGCATTCGAGAACCCGGCCAGCAGCTGGATCAGCCGTTTCGGTTCACGTTCGGACGCGGCGAGCATACGGTCCGCCCAGTGGATGGCCGCGTCGCGCTCCTCGCGCCGCTGGGCGATACGCTCCCCGATGCGGCGCAGATTTTCCAGCAAGGCCAGCTGCAGCGAGATGGGGAAAGCCCACAATTCGCCCAGCTTCAAGTGTTCGACGGTCTGGTAGGCGGCGATGAACTGGGTGGCGTTGTCGCTGTCGACGCGGCCGTCCATGTGGGAAATCAGCTCCAGCGCCAGGTCGTAGATGCGCGGAAAACCGGCCGACGCACCATCGGCGAGGCGCGGTAACTGGCGGCTGTATCCCCGCGGCAGGTGCCGACGCGCTTGCGTGATCTGCTGCTCGATCAGGTAAAAATTGTCGAGCAACCAGGCTTCCGCCGCCACGATACGTCGTCCCTGCGTGGCGACGGCGGTCACGACGTCATACACGGCCAGCAGCACACGCGCATTGTCCGCCAGCCGGGGCAGCAACTTGTCCGGCCCAGGACGCGAATAGACTCGATGCTGGCCCGCCAGCGTCACCGCGTGACGCTTCAACTGCTCGAGGCTGAACAGCTCCGAGCGCAAGGTTGACGTACCCTCAGGTATTCGCATCCGCGCGCAGCGACGACTCCAGCGCCTTGCTCGCAGAAATGTCCACCAGGGTCAGCACGACACCGTCGATGACATTGTCCAGCCGGCGATAAGGAATGATTCGCACCGAGAACCAGCGCTTGTCGGTGGTGTGAATCTCATTTTCGCACGTCGCCAGCGTGCGCAGGGTTTCGGCGGCATCGTCGTGCAGGGCCGGGTACTCCAGCATGGTCGTCAGGTCGCTGAGCGGCCGACCGACGTCGCTTTCCCTGAGGTTGATGATCTTCGCCGCCAGATCGGTATAGCGCCTGACATTGAGCTCCTGGTCCAGGAACAGGATGGCGATGTCGATACTGTTCAGAATGTTGGACAGGTCGCTCTGGGCCAGCGCGAGATCGTCCAGCTTGGTCTGCAACTCGGCATTGATGGTTTGCAGTTCCTCGTTCATCGATTGCATTTCCTCCTTCGAAGTCGACAGCTCTTCGTTGGTTGACTGCAATTCTTCGTTGGTGGACTGCAGTTCTTCGTTGCTTGCCTGCAGTTCTTCGTTGGTGGACTGCAGCTCGTCCCGGGTGGTACGGTTCTGCTCGCGCAAGGCGTGGATTTCATTGAGGTGCTGCTGCACTTCCGCCGCCTGATCCGCCGCCTGATCCGCGGATTGCGACTTGCCCCGGCCGCGACGGGCCGGGGTCGGCGCCGGCGCCTTCGCAACATCCCGGAACACCACCATGAACATGTCCTTCAATGAAGCACTATCGTGGAGCGCCTGCACGGTGACGTCGACGGTCTGCGTCTCGTCACCGGGCGATTGTACCTGCAGGCCGCGTAAATGCACCGCTTCCTCCTGCGTGGCGGCCTGGTGCAGGGCATCGCCGAGACGCGCACGCAGGCTCTCGCGCACCATGGCGTAGAAGTTCCAGTTGGCTTTGCCGGCTGCCGGTTCCAGGTATTTCCCGGTGCGCCCGCTGATATAGACGATGTCGCCCTGGCTACTGACGACGACGGCAGCTGGCGAATACACCTGCAGCAGCACCTGGTCGGCCGCCTGCTGCAGGTTTTTGGTAATAGCCGTGGAGGTGGAGGGCGACACGTATATCTCCTTGCTTGCTGCGGGCCGCGGACCACGCGGTTGCACCGGGAAGTCGAGGCCGACAGCCGCGGCATTGTCCTGGCGCAGGTAGGTTCTCAGCTTCGAGTTGATCGGGTTGAACAGAAGGTTGAAGCGCCCCACCGTTTCCGAAGTACCCAGCAGCAGCACGCCACCGGGACGCAGGCTGTAGTGGAACAACGGCACCAGCCGGCGCTGCTGCCCGGCATCCAGGTAGATCATCAGGTTGCGGCAGGCAAGCAGGTCGAGCTTGGTGAAGGGCGGATCGAGCAACACGTCGTGCTGCGCAAACAGCACCATGTCCCGGATATTCTTGTTGACCTGGTAGTGGGTTTCGTGGGCGCTGAAAAAGCGCGCCAGCCGGTCTTCCGATACATCCTTGCGGATCGACGGCGGATAATGGCCGCGGCGAGCCACGCTGATGGCATCCGGGCTCAGGTCGGAGGCGAAAATCTGCAGACTGAATTCATGCGCCGTGGCCAGCCCTTGGATCGCCTCGCTGAATACGATGGCCAGTGAATAGGCCTCCTCGCCGCTGGAACAGCCGACCACCCAGGCGCGCAGGCTGTGTTCCGCACTGCGCCGCGCCAGTAATTCCGGCATCACTTCCGCTGCCAGATGTTCCCAGACTGCGGCGTCACGAAAGAAATTGGTCACCCCGATCAGCACTTCCTTAAACAGCAGGTCGACTTCCTGGGTGTTGTGCTGGAGGAAATCCGCGTACTCTGCCAGCGTGGGGATCGCATGAATCGCCATGCGCCGGTCGATCCGGCGCCTGAGCGTGCTGGGTTTGTAACTGGAGAAATCATGCCGGGTGCGCTCGCGCAACACCTGGAAAACGGATTGCATGGGCTCCAGTTTCGGTGACGATTGCGCCGGCTCCGCGGAACCGATTTCCTGCTCTGGCTTTGGCCTTGACTTCGGCTTTGTCTTTGTCTTTGTCTCGGCCTCTGGCCCCAGCGCGGTCAACCGCGTGAGGTAGGCCTGGATAAGTGCCGGCAACTCGGCTGGCGGCGCGACGATGTCGGCGCAACCCGCGGCAATGGCGCTCTTGGGCATCGCATCAAACTGCGCCGAGTCGGGTTGCTGTACCGCCGTCAGCCCCCCGACCGCCTTGATCGCCTGCAAACCCAGGGTGCCGTCGGCGCCCATTCCGGACAACACCACCGCGACCGACCGCTCCCCCTGGTCGCGGGCCAGGGATGAGAACAGCACGTTGATCGGCAACCGCAGGCCGCGCGGTGCCGCAGGTGGCGCCAGATTCAGCCTGGCGTGGACCACGCTGAGTTCGGAGTTCGGCGGGATCACATAGACGCAGTCGGGTTCGACGCGCATTTCATGTTCAGCTTCATGCACCGGCATCGCCGTGATCCGCTGCAGCAGTTCTGCCAGCAGAGCCTTCTGCGTGGGATCGAGATGCTGCACCACGATGTAGGCCATGCCGCTGTTCGGCGGGACCTGCCCGAAGAACTGCTCGAGCGGAGCCAGGCCGCCGGCCGAGGCCCCAAGGCCGACGATACGGGTCGCAATCGGCTCGGTGGAGCGCGTAGCGGGATTCAGAAAAACCATGGTTGCCCTCGTCCGGGGGCGGCCGGGGGGACGAAAATCAGGCGTGTTGTGCCCGCTTGATGGAATCGGCCAAGTCCACCAAGACTAACAGAATGGACGATTCACCGGGAACCAAACCCGCCTTGACATGGAACGCGTCGCCGGCGCTGCTACGCACTTCGCAGCTTTGGTCCAGGACGCCGTTGCGTACCTTTGCCACCAGCTTTTCCAGGACCGGCCCGCTTTCCGGCGCGAGGAAGTCGTCGATCCGGCGGCCGATCAGTTCGGCGCGATCTTCCCCGCACAACGCCGCCGCTGCGACATTGACCCTGTTGATCGTGCCCTGGGGGCTGACGCTGAAGTAGCTCACCGGCGCAAAATCAAAGAGTCGGGCAGAGTGAATCAAGTCTTCGGTAAGCCCACGCTCGCTGGCTTCAAGCTCCTCATGTTGAATATCCAGTTCAACCTGGTGAACCTGCAATTCATGCAACAGCTTGAGTGCATCGCCCGCGCTTCCCGGCGAACTGGCCAGTTGGTGCAGCAGGCTCAGGGCGTCCAGGCTGGTCAGCCAGCCGTGCGTCGGCGTCGCGCTGCCGTTCTTGAGCCGTTCCTCGGCGTGCTTCCGCAATACCTGTTGTTTGAGTTGCTGACTGGAGTGTGCGGTCATCGTGCCTCCCTTACATGTTTTTCTTGATCGCGTTACGACGTGTAGCGCGCTGCGGCCGCATTTGCGGTTGCGGCAAACCCGTATCCGGCCATCATTCGGCTAGTCCGAATGCGGCTTGGGCTGGGACCAGCCGCCGACTTAGCAGACGATCGGATTCTTTCTTGACCACGGCATAGCACTCGCATACCCGCTTTTCCAGTGCCGGCCGGTCCAGCACTGTGATCAGGCCGCGCCGGTAGGAAATCAGTTTTGCACGCCGCAATCGGCCGGCCGCGGAGGTGACGCCTTCCCTGCGTACACCCAGCATGTTCGCAATCAGTTCCTGGGTCATGCTGATCTGATTGCCGGGCAGCCGGTCCAGGCTCAGCAGCAGCCAGCGGCACAACTGCTGGTCGATCGAGTGATGCCGGTTGCACACCGCGGTCTGCGCCATCTGGGTGATGAGCGCCTGGGTGAAGCGCAGCAGCACAATCTGCAGAACGCCGCCGCGTTCGAACTCCTGTTGCATGTAGTCCGCCCGCAAGCGGTAGGCTTGACCGGCGCATTGCACCACGGCACGGCTGGTGGTTGTGCCCCCCCCCATGAACAGTGAAACCCCGACAACGCCCTCCCAGCCTTTGACCGCGATTTCCGCCGAGGAGCCATCTTCCAGCACATGAAGCAGGGAAACGATGCCAGAGGTCTGAAAATACACATGGCTCAAGCGGGCGCCCGATTCGTGGAGCGCCAGGCCGAGCGGCAGGTCAACCGGCTCCAGGTGCGGCGCCAGGCGCTGGTACTCCGCTACGGGCAGCGCCGCCAGCAGGTGATTTGCCGTGGGCGGCGGCAGGATGGTGGGTCGTGTGGACCTGATAAGCACTGGTTTCCTCGACTCGGTGAACAGCCTCGGTTGCGGACGGTTAGCGATTTCTGAATCTTGCGCCGGTGCATTATAGGCGCGAGAGCGCACCAAAGGATGCGCCAGATAAATTAATTTTCTGGTATCACGCGGGCTCGTCAAGCTGACCTCCCGGTCCGGAGTTTCGCGTTCCAAAGCCAACCACGGCTGCTTGGATTGTAAGTTCGCCGGCAGCGCTTCACCGTGCGCTATCGCACATAGTCGTCGTTTCGAACTCAATCTGGGGAAAAGGCAGCGGATCATCCGCTGCCTCACAACGCCCCGCCACGCGTTCCTGCTGCGCGGCGGGCGACACTTCTTAGGTTGCGGTGCTGCGCCGGAAGAAGCTCAGGATGGCGAGCAGCGCCACCGCGCCGATCAGCGACACGATGAAGCTCATGACAGTGATGCCGTCGTTGATGGAGCCCGCGCCGAGCAGCGGCCCGATCAGCCATCCGCCGATCATTGCGCCGACGATGCCGACCACAATGTTGAGAAAGATGCCTTGCCTGGCGTCGGTGCTCATGATCATGCTCGCGATCCAGCCGACCACGCCGCCCATGATGAGCCATACAATGATGCTCATGATTCTTGCCTCCAGATAATGATGACGCACCGGGCGTCAGTGGATGAAGCATGCGGCTGCCGTTCCGCGCTTACCGTACGCTGTCGCACTTTGGTATCAGGAGAAGTGAACGGTGGCGGACGACGCACGCCCGAGGCGCCGCGCGGCTATGTGGGCTGCTGCAGCGACCCCGCAGCAGCTCGCTCCCTATCCCCGGAAATCCAACCGCCCGGCAGCGGTACTGCTGCAGGTGTTCGAGGACCTGGGGCTGAATCCGGAGACCGTAACCCCCGGCCGGGAAGTGGTGGCATACTTCGGCGATCGCGAATTGTGGATCGAGTCGCTCGGGTTGCCGGCAGTCCCGGCGCCCTGGGCCCGCCCCAGCAGTGATTGCGTTATACTGCGGCGCCGATTCCAACAGATCATTATAAGAACCCAATGTTTCGAGTCCTCGTTCTCACCGCGGCATTGCTGTTTTCTCTTCCCGCCAGCGCCTATATTGGCCCCGGGGCCGGGATCAGCGTGCTGGGATCCCTGCTCGGGATCCTGGCAACCATCGTGGTCGCCATCGGCGCTATCGTCATGTGGCCGCTGCGCAAGGCTCTGAAGAAGCGCCGCCAGGCGTCTGCCGGAACGGATGGATCAACGCCCGATAGCGCGCCCGCAATCAACGAAGCGGAAAACACGGGCGCGACACCCGGCGAACGCAGCTGATGGGGCTATTCGATCTGCTCGCGCCGATCCTCGGCGCGGTCGATCAGATTCTCGAAACGTTCGTTCCAAGCGGCCTGCGACTCGTCGGATGGGGCATTGTGTGCGGCTGGCTGACGATGCTGCTGTACCGGCGTTTCTCCCGCCAACAAGCCATCACCGAGCTGAAAGCCGCGCAAAAACAGCTGCAAGACCGCATCGCGCGCTTCGAGGGTGAATTCTCGCAGCTCATGCCAATGGTGAAGCGTGCCTTTGCCCTCGGCTTCCGCCAGCTCGGCCTGTCGATCGGGCCCGCGCTGCTGGCGACCATCCCGATCCTGTTCATCGTTGCCTGGGTGGCAACGCAGTTCGTTTACAAGGCTCCGCCCGCCGGCGCCGACGTGGCCGTGACGGTGGAACCCGTGGCCGGAGCATTGTCCTGGTCGGCATCCGCCATCGCCGCGCCGGAGGATTCGGGCTGGACGATCAAGTGGCCGGCGGAAGGTCAAACCGTAACCCTCTCCGATAGCGGTGCGCCAGTGTTGAGCCTTTCGGATGACGAGCTGCACGGCGTGATCCACAAGCGCCGCTGGTGGAACCTGCTGATCGGCAATCCGGCCGGCTACCTGCCGCCGGACGAGCCGACAGAGGTGATCCGGATCGACCTGCCGCAGACCCCTTACCTGCCCTTCGGGCCAGACTGGATGCGTGGCTGGATGTTCGTATTTTTCGGAGCCTTCCTTGCGGCTTCGGTGGCCTTCAAGTTCCTTTTGAAGATCGAATGAATCGCGGCGAGGGCGCCGCTCCTACAAGGAATCGGTAACGTCGCAAAGAACTTGTAGGAGCGGCGCCCTCGCCGCGATCAGTCGAGGCTCAGCGACGGTCGCGGAAAAAGTATTGTAAAAGCGCGCCGCACTCCTCGGCCAGCACGCCACCCTCGGCAGCGGGCCGGTGGTTGTGCGCGGGGTTGTTGAGGAGATCGAAACGGCCGCCGGCGGCGCCCGTCTTGGGATCGTGGGCTCCGTACACCAGCCGCTCGATGCGCGCGTGGATCATCGCCCCAACGCACATTGCGCAGGGCTCCAGGGTGACGTACAGCGTGCAGCCCGGAAGGCGATAATTATCCGCCTTGGCGCCGGCCTCGCGCAGCGCCAGGATCTCCGCGTGCGCCGCGGGATCGTTGAGCGAAACCGTGCGGTTCCAGCCGCGCCCCAATGCTTCGCCGTCGCGAACCACCAGCGCCCCAACGGGGACCTCGCCTTGCGATTCCGCCCGTCGGGCCAGCTTGAGGGCCTCGCGCATCCACTGCGCGTCGCTTACTCCCATTCGATCGTCGCCGGCGGCTTGCCGGAGATGTCGTAGACCACCCGCGAAACCCCGTCGATTTCATTGGCGATGCGCAGCGATACCTGTTCGAGGAATTCGTACGGCAGCCGGGCCCAGCGGGCCGTCATGAAATCGATGGTCTCCACCGCCCGCAGCGCGATCACGTACTCGTAACGGCGCTGGTCACCGGTGACGCCCACCGATTTGACCGGCAGGAACACGGCGAAGGCCTGGCTGACCTTGTCGTAAAGGCCGTGTTGGTAGAGTTCCTCGATGTAGATGTGATCGGCGCGCGCGAGGATGTCGAGGTACTCCGCCTTGACCTCCCCGAGGACCCGCACGCCGAGGCCCGGGCCCGGAAAGGGGTGGCGGTTGACCATCTCGGACGGCAGGCCGAGCTCGACGCCGATGCGGCGCACCTCGTCCTTGAACAGTTCGCGCAGCGGCTCGATGAGTTCGAGCTTCATCGCCGCTGGCAGGCCGCCGACATTGTGGTGCGACTTGATCACCGCCGCCTTGCCGGTGTGGCCGCCCGCCGACTCGATGACATCGGGATAGATGGTGCCCTGGGCGAGGAAGCGCACGGCTTGGCCGCCGCCTTCGGCCAGGCTCGCGGCCTGCTCTTCGAATAGGGTGATAAAAAGATTGCCGATCCGCTTGCGCTTTGCTTCCGGGTCGCTGACGCCGGCCAGGGCCTCGAGGAAGCGGTCGCGA
>Ga0268386_10000555_pt1 | contig 23869 bp, 18 predicted proteins | sample RVTome_15_FD_200260 | JGI IMG/M metagenome (GOLD analysis project Ga0268386, IMG submission 200260) | Soil microbial communities from uranium-contaminated site in the Upper Colorado River Basin, Wyoming, United States - RVT150D86... ... | reverse complement strand
TGGCTCAGGAAGTGGATCGCCAGCCCCGCGACGATGCGAATCAGTCCCGCCGTCAGATCGGCCGGATGTTCGTAGTGACCGGCTTCAGCCGGTCCCTTGTCCGGCTGAAGCCGGTCACTACGAACATCCAGGGCGGCGACCCTCGCCGCCAGCCTCTTTCCAATCCGAATTGCATGCCTGAGCGGAAAGCGTCGGGCCGCGCGAAACCCGCGTGGTTCCTTGGTTTCGGTCTGTTAGCGCTCGTCTGGGCCTACTGGCCGACGTTCGTCGAAATGGCCGAACGCTGGGCGCACAGCGCCGAATACTCGCACGGCTACCTCGTGCCGTTGCTGGCCCTCGGTCTGCTCTGGCACCGGTACGACCGGCTGGAGATGGGGCGGCCGCTCTCCCCGCGGCTGGGTTTGCTGGTGATGGCGGCCGGGGTCGCCGCGTTGTTCGTGCTGCCGACGTCGTTCCTGGTCGGATGGGGTTTTCTTCCCGCCGGAGTGGCCCTCGTCGGCGCGGGGCTGGTCTTGCGGCCGACGGAATACGACCCCGACAAGTTCCATCCGACCTGGTGGGGACTGCCGTTGCTGGCCGGCGGGATCGTGCTGCGGCTCGTGGCCGTTCGCTATTACATCGGCTGGTTCGACCAGCTTTCGCTGATTCCCTGCGTCGCGGGCATCGTGCTGCTGACGGCCGGCTGGCACGCCGCGCGGTGGGCGTGGCCGGCGGTCGCGTTTCTGGCGTTCATGGTTCCGCTGCCGTTCAGTCTCGAATCGGCGTTGCGCGACCCGCTGCGGAGAATCGGCACCAAGGCGAGCACGTACCTGATGCAGACCGTGGGCTTGCCCGCCTTCGCGGACGGCAACCGCCACGAAATCCTCGTGGGAGGCATGACCCATCGCATCGGCGTGACGGAAGCCTGCAGCGGACTCTCGATGCTGATGATCTTCGCCGCGCTGTCGGCGGCGGTGGCGGTCGTCATTCGCCGGCCTCTCTGGGAGCGGGCGGTGATTCTGGCCAGCGCCCTGCCGATCGCCCTCGTGGCCAACGTGCTGCGGATCACCGTCACCGGAATGATGATCTACGCCCTCGACGGCCGGGACGTGTACCTCGGCCTGGGGGGCTTCGCGCTGATCGACATGTCGGGGGGCGAGTTCGCGCAGACGTTCTTCCACGACTGGGCCGGCTGGCTGATGATGCCCCTCGCGCTGGCCCTGATGTGGATCGAGCTGCAGATCATGCAACGGATGATCATCGTCGAGGACGACAACCCACTGTCGTTCGGTCTGGCGGGCCGATCGTCGAACAGCGTACCGGCCGCCGGTCTCCACGGGGCGACGGGGACCGGTTCGGTGCCGTCTCAGGAACGGCCGCAGGAAGTTCAGACGCCGGCCGGCATCGGCTGAGGCCGGGCCAAGGCGGAAGGCGGAACGCGGAAACAACGACCGACGGCTAAGCCGCAAGCGGCGACGACCACTCACCACTCACCACTCACCACTCACCACTCACCACTCACCACTCACCACTCACGACTCACCAGCGCCATGAACCAGACGCACGTCACGACCGACAACACGAACGCGCAGGCGCCGCAAGGCCAGCCGGCAGCGCCGCAGCAGGTGCTCATTCCGGCGCCGACCCGCTTCGTGCGGCCGATCGTTGGGCCGGGCGAGGCGGCGTCCGAACCGGAGCCGGCGATCAATGTGCGATCCGTGCTCCACGCCTTCCGCCGCCGCTGGTTTTCCAGCCTGGTGCTGGGGACGCTGCTGGGGGCGGTCACCGCGTACATCATCTGGGAACTCGTTCCGGCCCCGTACACGGCGTACACCGAAATCCGGGTCCGCTCGGTGATGCCCACCGTCCCTTTGCGTTCCGCGAACAACGAGCCGAAGTTCGAGACCTACAAGCAGACCCTCATGCAGCTTGTCCGCAGCCGCGACGTCCTGGAAGCGGCCCTGCGGACCGACGGCATCAGTGCGTTGCCGTTCCTTCAGGGAAGCGAAGAAAGCCAGGTCGAGTTGCTGCAGCGACGACTCGAGGTCAAATCGAACAACATCGAGTTCTTTCGGATTTCCCTCTCCGGCGACAATCCGGAAGAGTTGAAGAAAATCGTGCTGGCCGTCACGAAGGCCTTCAAGCAGATCGTTGTCGACGCCGACCGGACCGCGCTCGACGAACGTCGCAAACGCTACGTGAACTTCCGCGATCAGGAAGAGGGCAAGCTGCAAAAGCTGCGGGAAACGTTGAACCTGCTCGTGAAGGACGACGCCGTTAACGGCAAGGCCTTCGTCGAACGCCAGCGGGGGATTCTCACCGAGCGGGCGAACCTGCGGCTGCAGCTCGGCGACGTCGAGATGAAGACGATGAACCTCAAGATCGTTCGCGAACTGCAGAACGACCGCACCAGCAAGCTGGCGAAGGAGCCGGTTCCGCAGGCGATCATCGACGCCGCGATGGCCGACGATTCCGAGTTTCGCAAGGCCAGGTTGGACGTCGAAGAGAAGCAGAGCCGCTTTGAGAGGTGGCAGAAGCGGGCGACCCCGAACCACCCGGAATTCGTCAAAGCCAAAGACGCGCTGGCCGCGGCGAAAAAGGAACTCGATGCGTTGCGGAAGAAGACCGAGCCGGAAGTCCGCAAGCGGCTGCAGGCCCGGTTGCTGGGGAAGGCCCCGAAAGACGATCGCAGCATCGAAATCGAGCTGGCGGTTTTGTCGAAGCAGCGCGAATACCTGCTGGGGGAACTCGAAAAGCGCAAGATCGAGCAGCGGGCCGCCGGTCTCAACGACGTCGAGATCGAACGGCAGACGGAGCTGATCGCCGACCAGCGGAAATACACGCAGGCCCTGAAAGACACGACCACCCGCATGGAAGCGGAGCTCAAAATCCTCGACGCCGAGCCGCGAGTCACCGTCCCCGGTCTCGCCGAAGTCTCCTCCCGTCCCAACACCCGAAAGAAACACATCGCCACCGCCGCGGGCGGGTTCGGCATGTTCGGGTTCATTCTGGGCGGAATCCTGCTGATGGACATCCGCCTGAAGCGGATCAGCTCGTTGCGGCAGGTCGCCGACAAGATGGGGCTGCCGATCGTGGGGGCCATCCCCGCGATGCCGCGGCTGGCCACGACGAAGCGCGCCGGCGACTGGAGCTCCAAGGCGCGGTACTGGCACAGCGTGCTGACCGAATCGGTCGACTCGGCCCGCACGGTCCTGCTCCGCGAAGCCGACCAGAGCCACATTCAGGTGTTGATGGTCGCCAGCGCGATGGGAGGCGAGGGGAAGACCACCGTCTCCTGCCATCTCGCCACCAGCCTCGCCCGCGCGGGTCGCAACGTGCTGCTGATCGACGGCGACATGCGGCGGCCCACCGTGCACCGCACGTTCGACGTCCCCTTGCAGCCGGGTTTCGCCGACCTGCTCACCGGCGATACCGTTCGTAGTGACCGGCTTCAGCCGGTCGAAGGACCGGCTGAAGCCGGTCACTACGAACATGCTGCGGCGTTGCACGACTCGGGCATTCCCGGGTTGACGATCCTTCCCGCCGGAAAAATCTCGCAGCGGGCTCTCGAGGAGCTCGCGCAAGACCGCCCCGGCGAATTGCTCTCCCAGCTTCGGGAACAGTTTGAGTTCATCATCTTCGACAGCGCGCCGGTGCTCCCCGTCACCGATTCGCTGCTCGTCGCCCAGCTCGTCGACGCCGTGCTGATGACCATCCGCCGCGACGTCAGCCGCGCGTCGAAAGTCCTCGCCGGCTGCGAGCGGCTGCACAAGCTGGGGGTCCCGCTGCTGGGCGCGATCGCCGTGGGTCTCGACGACGAAAGCTACGGCTACGGGTACTCGTACCGCTACGGCTACGACCCGTACCACTCGATGCCCCGCGGCTGATTTCGTCGCCGCTTGCGGCTTAGCCGTCACTGGCCGCCTTCCGACCTTCCGACCTTCCGACCTTCGACTTGCTGAATGTCGCGATCCCGTAAGAAAGCCCGAAAAGACCCGCTGTACTTCCGCCGGCCGTCGGCGGAGGCGAAGTCCGCGCCGGCTGACAGTTCCCAGGGATTTCAGAAAATCCCTGGGAACTGGCTGCCTCCGGCCGTCGCGATCGCGCTCGTCCTGATCGCCGGCGTCGTGCACGGACTGCAAACCAACCGCTGGACCCCTTCCCGCGAGTTGGACGAAGCGGCGGCCCGACTCAAAGACGTTCCCTATCGGTTCGGGGAATGGACGGGAACCGACAGGGAGGTTCCCGAGGACCAGATGAAACAGGCCGGCGCCGTCGCCTGGCTGCACCGCGTTTACCGGCACCGCGATTCCGGTCGGTTGGTCAACGTGATGATTCTCTGCGGCCCGCACGGGCCGATTTCGCTGCATCCCCCGGAGGTCTGCTTCACCGGCGCCGGCTTCGTCCTGGAAGACACGCCGAAACTGACCGACGTCGCCGGTGCGGGTAAACAGACGCAGGGGCGGTTCTTTGTCTGCCGCTTCCGCAAGAGCACGCCGGCAGCCGTCGCCCGGATGCGAACCTGCTGGGCCTGGAATGCCGAAGGCCGCTGGGAGTCTCCCGCCGAGCCGAGGTTCGCCTTCGCCGGTGCCGGGCACCTCTACAAGATCTACGTCAGCGAGTCGCTGCCTCCGGGCGCGAAGAAGGCTCGCGACGAATCGGAAACGTTTGAAAAGGGCGTCTCTGCAAGCTTCTTGCGCGACTTTCTCCCAGTGCTGAAGAAAGCCGGGATTTGAAACTGAAGGCGGAAGGCGGAAGCCGGAAGGCGGAAGCCGCGCGACCTCCGACCTCCGACCTCCGACCTCCGACCTCCGACCTCCGACCTCCGACCTCCGACCTCCGACCTCCGACCTCCGACCTCCGACCATGAGCACAACCGAGCTGACGAGAACTGCCCCCCGGCCGACCGAACAGCCGCTTCGCGGGCGGGCGAGGGATTCCAACGGCAGGCATGACACCGCAGCGGCCGAGCTGCTTCCCCGACATCGCTGGTATGGGCCGCTGAAGTTCGCCGCGGAATACGCCGCGGCGATCGTGCTGTTCGTTCTGGCGCTGCCGTTCATCGCCGCGGCGGCGGTGGCGATCAAGCTGTCGTCTCCCGGCCCGGTGTTCTACCTGCAGACGCGACTGGGCCGCAACGGTCGCAGATACCGTGTCGTCAAGCTGCGGACGATGGTCCACAACGCCGAAGCCGCCACCGGCCCCGTCTGGGCAGGGGCGAACGATAGCCGCATCACGCCGGTCGGCCGCTTTCTGCGCGACACGCACATCGACGAGTTCCCGCAGTTGATCAACGTGCTGCTCGGGCAGATGGCGCTGATCGGCCCGCGGCCGGAACGCCCCGAAATCGTGCAGGACATCGAATGGAAGATCGCCAACTACCGCGACCGGCTGCGTGTCCGCCCCGGCATCACCGGACTGGCTCAGTTAAACCTCCCCCCCGACAGCGACCTGGAGAGCGTTCGCCGTAAGCTGCGGCACGACCTGTATTACATCCACCGCCGCTCTCCCTGGCTCGACCTGAGAATCTTCTGTGCGACGAGTTGGCTGCTGTTCAAGACGCTGGTCCGCGGCGGATGGCGGATCGTCGCGCTGCCCAACGTGGAACAGGTCGACAGCCAGATTCAACGGCTGATACCCGAGTCCGACCTCGTCACCGCACCGTCAAAGAAGGACTGACGGCGGAACGATGAGGGATGAAGGGATCTCCGACGAACGGCTAAGCCGGAAGCGGCGGTGACGACCTTCGACTTTCCGACTTTCGACCTTCGACTTTCCGACTTTCGACCTTCGACTTTCCGACCTTCGACCTTCGACTTTCCGACCTTCGACTTTCCGACCTTCGACTTTCCGACCTTCGACTTTCCGACCTTCGACCTTCGACTTTCCGACCTCCCCCCCAGCGTGACCTCCCCCCAGCACAACGTCTTCAGCGTGGACGTGGAAGACTACTTCCACGTGCAGGCGTTCGCCGACCGCATCCGCCGCGATGACTGGGGCCATTACGCGCCGCGGGTCGTTCGCAACACGCGGACGGTGCTCGATCTGCTCGACCGCCACCAGACGCGGGCGACGTTCTTCGTGCTGGGCTGGGTCGCCGACCGGCATCCCGATCTGGTTCGCGACATCCGCCGGGCCGGCCACGAAATCGGTTGCCACAGTTACTGGCACCGGCTGGTCTACGAGCAGACGCCCGATGAATTCCGCGACGACCTGCGGCTGGCGACCGACGTGCTGCAGCAGATCACCGGCGAGGCGGTGACGTCGTACCGGGCACCGAGTTTTTCGATCACCGAACGGTCGCTGTGGGCGCTCGACGTTCTGATCGACGAAGGCTACCGCATCGATTCCAGCATTTACCCGGTGCACCACGACACCTACGGCATGCCCGGCCTCAACCCGGCGCCGCACGTGCTCGCGCGCCCGGCGGGCCGGCTGATCGAGTTCCCCCCCGCGGTCCGCCGCAAGTGGTGGTTCAACATTCCGGTGGCCGGCGGGGGGTACTTCCGGCTGCTCCCCGGCCGGCTGTCGCTGCACTGGCTGCGAAACATCAACCGCAAAGAAGACCGCCCGGTGATGTTCTACATCCACCCCTGGGAACTCGACCCCGAGCAGCCCCGCATCAAAACCAGCCGCAAGAGCCGATTCCGCCACTACCAGAACCTGCACACGACGGTCCCCAAGCTGGAGCGGCTGTTGAAGGCGATGGCGTTTCAACCGTTGCACGACATGCTGCAACATTTCGACGTCGCCGCGCCCGCTCGATCCCGGCCGAAGTGGCTGACCGACACCGTCCGGGACCTCGACGCGACGCATCTGAGTATCGACGTCGCGGACGAACAGACAGCCGGCGCGACATCCGAGACTGCGACGGCGTTGCGGACGGAATTGACGGAATGACCCCCCGGCCGAACATCCTGTTCCTCGCCCACCGCGTTCCGTACCCGCCGGATCGCGGCGATCGGATTCGCTCGTGGAACATGCTGAAGTTCCTCGCCGACCGGGCCGACATGCACCTCGCCTGCACGACGGAAGAACCCGTTCCCGCCGACACATTGGACGTCCTCCACCAACACTGCGAACGACTGCACGCGCAGCCGCTCTCGCGGATCGGCCGCTGGGTCCGCGGCGCCGCCTCGCTGGCCGCCGGCCGCTCGGTCACCGAGGGGCTGTTCGCCTCGCGGCAACTGAAGCAGGTCGTCGCGGCGTGGAGCCGCGAAACCCGCTTCGACGCCGTCTTCGTCTTCTGTTCGAGCATGTTTCAGTTCGCCCTCGACCGAAACCTGCGCCATGCCCGGCTGGTCGTCGACCTCGTCGACGTCGACAGCGAAAAGTGGCTCAACTACGCCCAGACCGCCCCGATCGGCAAGCGCCAACTCTACCGCCTCGAATCCCGCCGCGTCCGCCGGCTGGAATGCGAAATCGCCAATCGCGCCGACGCCGTCACGCTCGTCAGCGACGAGGAAGTCGACGTCTTCCGCCGCGTCTGCACCGCCGGCAACGTTTACGCCGTCCAGAACGGCGTCGATCTCGACTACTTCCACCCGGCGAGCCGGGAGCGTCAGCGACCGGAGGACAGCGATCAGAGGTCGGAGGTCGGAGGTCAGAGGTCGGAGGTCAGAGATTCTGACTCTCAACTCTCAACTCTCAACTCTCAACCCTTCCGCCTCGTCTTCACCGGCGTCCTCGACTATCGCGCCAACGTCGAGGGTCTGCGCTGGTTCTGCCGCGACGTCTGGCCGCGGGTCCGCGAGCGGATTCCTCACGCCGAGTTCCACATCGTCGGCCGCCACGCCGGCGAAGCGGTGCGAAAGCTGGCGGCCCTCCCCGGCGTGACGCTCGTCGGCGAAGTCCCCGATATCCGCCCCCCGGTCTGGAACGCCGACGTCGTCGTCGCCCCGTTGACGATCGCCCGCGGCATTCAGAACAAAGTCCTCGAAGCGATGGCGATGGCCCAACCGATCGTCGCCACGCCGCAGGCGATCGAAGGAACCGGTGCGGTCCCCGGCGAACACCTGCTGTCCGCCACGACCCCCGCCGAATGGGCCGCCGCGCTGGCGGAACTGCACGACAACCCGGCCCGCCGCCAATCGCTCGCCAGCGCCGCTCGGCGGGACGCCGAACGCCGCTTCGCGTGGTCCGCGCGACTGAAGATGCTCGAACCGCTGTTGAACCTCCCGACTCAGCGTGAAGCGACCCGGACGCTCGCAGCGTCCGGGTCGCTGGAGCCGAACCTCACCCGTCAGAGATCAGAAGTCGGAGGTCATCACCACTCACCACTCACCACTCACCACTCACCAGTCATCCCGTGAAAGGCCTGCTGTTCACCTACTTCCTGACCTACGGCGGAGCGGCCGTCTCGCTCTTCCGGCCGTGGTACGGGCTGCTGATTTACGTCTGCTTCGCGATCATCCACCCCGAGTCGCTGTGGCACTGGGCCTTCGACGAGGGCGGAAATTTCAGCCGCATCATCGCCGTCGCCTTGCTGATCGGTTGGGCGATCAACGGCTTCGGCAACTGGAACCTGGGCCGTTCGCGGACCACCGTGGCGGCCTTGGTCGGTTTCTGGTGCTGGGCCGCGCTCAGCGCGGTCGTCGCCGCCTCGGATTCCGACGTGGCGTTCAGATTCCTCGAAGCGCAGATCAAGATCGTGCTTCCCTTCGTCGTCGGCGTGACGCTCGTCGACTCCGAACACAAGCTCAAGCAGCTCGCCTGGGTCATCCTGCTCAGCCAGGGCTACGTCGCCTGGGAGTTGAACCTGAGCTACCTCAACGGCTTCAACATGCTCGACGGCCGCGTCGGCCCCGGCGGGTTCGGCGGCATGGACAACAACTGCGTCGCCATCGCCATGGTCACCGGGGCGGGCCTCGCGTTCTTCCTGGGGATGCACGAGAAAATCTGGTGGCGGAAGTGGCTCGCTTTCCTCTGCGCCGGGCTGATGGCCCACAGCATCATGTTCGCCTTCTCCCGCGGCGGAATGCTGGCCTTGATCATCCTCGGCTTCGTCTCGTTCGTGCTCATCGACAAACGCCCCCGGCATTTCGCGTACTTCGGCCTGGCCGTCGTCGTCGGGCTGCTGCTCGCCGGGCCGGAAGTCCGCGAACGCTTCTCCAAAACCTTCGTCGACGAAGAACAGCGCGACGAGTCGGCCCAGAGCCGGCTCGACATGTGGAACATCTGCCTGGGTGTCGCCGCCGACAACCCGCTGTTCGGCATCGGCCCCGATCACTTCCCGATCCACGCGAAGTCGTTCGGCCTGGCGGAAGGCAAAGAAGCACACACCCTCTGGCTGCAAGTCGCCGCCGAACTGGGCGTGGTCGGCCTGGCCCTGTTGCTGCTGTTCTATCTGGGCACGATGAAAAAGCTGTGGCCGGTCGCCCGCCGCAAGGTCCCCGGCGGCAGCGAGTGGGACGTCGCCGTCGCCCGCATGATCATCGCCGCCTTCACCGGCTTCATCGTCGCCGCCCAGTTCGTCTCGCTGGAAGGCCTCGAGCTGCCGTATTACATCTGCCTGCTCGGCGCCGGCACGCTCAAGCTGCGCTCTTCGGTTCGCAGCAGAATTCGTGAGAATTCCCGTAGCAGAATTCGTGAGAATTCTGCAGTGCGAACAGACGCCAGAATTCTTACGAATTCTGCTACCCCGGCCCCCGTCTACCAACCCCGTCCCTGGACCCGCCCGCTGAATTCGTGAGCACATTCGTCGACAACATTCCCGCCGAGGCCGACCCCGTGGCGGAAGCTGCCAGCTTCCGATCCGACGCCGGCAGCGACGTCCCCGTTACCGTCATCGAACCCCGCTCCGGCTGGCGGCTCGTCGACTGGAAGGAACTCCGCGACTACCGCGACCTGTTCCTGTTCCTCACCTGGAGGCACATCAAGGTCCAGTACGCCCAGAGCACCCTCGGCATCGGCTGGGCCGTCATTCAGCCGCTGTTCTCGATGATCGTCTTCACCATCGTCTTCGGCATACTGGCCAATGTCCCATCCGATGGGGCCGAGTACGCCGTCTTCAGTTTCGTGGCGCTCGTCCCCTGGACGTACTTCGCCAATTCCGTCACCGAGGGGACCAACAGCCTCGTCAGCAATACGAACATGCTCACCAAGGTCTATTTCCCCCGGCTGGTGCTGCCTCTTTCGGCGGTGCTGGCGAAGCTGGTCGACTTCGCGATCGGCATGCTGCTGCTGTTCGCGCTGCTGGCCTGGTACGCCGTCCCCCCCACGTGGGGCGTGCTGGCGTTGCCGCTGCTCGTCGCCCTGATGATGCTAACCGCCGCCGGCCTGGGCATGTGGATGACCGCCCTGGCCGTGCAGTACCGCGACGTCAAATACGGCCTGAACTTCGCCATGCAACTCCTGATGTACGCCGCCCCGGTCGTCTACCCCGCCAGCCTCATCCCCGCCCGCTGGCAGCTCGCCTACGCCCTCAACCCCATGGTCGGCGTCATCGAAGGCTTCCGAGCCGCCCTCCTCGGCACCCGCGACATGCCCTGGGACCTGCTGGGCGTGGGGGCCGGCAGCGCGATCGTGATCGCGGTCACGGGGTGTTTGTATTTTCGAGGGAAGGAACGGCTGTTCGCCGACGTGGCGTGAGTGAAGACACAGACCGTCAACCCTACGGCGCCACTTCCGACTGTTCGTCCGTCTCAATCCAAAGACTACCGAAAACTAAATCATCCGCCTCGCCGATCCAGTTCAGGACGCACTCGGACGGATCGTACGGCGATGCGTCCACCGCGGCGCACAGCGCTCCCAGATCGTCCGCGCTGGCGATGATCGCCGTCCCCTCCGGATTCCACGCCACGTACTGCCCCACATACTTGTCCAACTCCTCCGGTGGGAATTTATTGCGGTTGCGATTGAACTCGTCGGCGTGCATGGAAGACCTCCCAAGTGGATAAAACCACACGTCCTACGATGAGTGTACGCCGCCCGCGGGTCCCCGTCAATTCCTGTCGCGGTGGTGATCGCGGTGACGGGGTGCCTGTGTTTCCGGGAAAAGGAACGCCTCTTCGCCGACGTGGCCTGACCTCCGACCTCTGACCTCCGACTTCTGATCTCCGACCTTCCGACCTTCGACCTTCCGACCTTCCGACCTCCGTATGACCACCCCCATAATCCAAGTCCAACACCTCTCCAAGGCCTACCGCATCGGCCTCAAAGAGGACATCCCCGATACCTTCGTCGCCGCCATGACCGGCTGGCTCACTGCCCCCCTCCGCAACTGGCGGCGGCTGCGGCGGCTGAACACGTTCGGAGAACTGCCCGTCGCGACCGAAGAGGTCGGAGGTCGGAGGTCGGAGGTCGGCGGTCAGGAAGAAGAGGTCGGAGGTCAGAGGTCGGAGGTCGGTGGTCGGAACGGCGACATCAACGGCAACGGCCATGCCGGCCCTCCGACCTCCGACCTCCGTCCTCCGTCCTCCGACATCGCCGGCCCTCCGAACTTCGACCTCCGTCCTCCGTCCTCCGACACATTGTGGGCCCTCCGAGACGTCTCCTTCGAAGTCCACGAGGGCGAAGTCGTCGGCATCATCGGCCGCAATGGGGCCGGCAAAAGCACGCTGCTCAAAATCCTCTCCCGCATCACCGAACCCACCCACGGCCGGGCCGTCATTCGCGGAAGGGTCTCCAGCCTGCTCGAAGTCGGCACCGGCTTCCACCCCGAGCTGACCGGCCGCGAAAACATCTACATGAACGGCACCATCCTCGGCATGCGGAAGCGGGAGATCGACCGCAAGTTCGACGAGATCGTGGATTTCAGCGGCGTCGAGAAATTCCTCGACACCCCCATCAAGCGTTACAGCAGCGGCATGCAGGTCCGCCTCGCCTTCGCCGTCGCCGCCCACCTGGAACCCGAAATCCTGATCATCGACGAAGTCCTCGCCGTGGGGGACGCCGAGTTTCAGAAGAAATGCCTGGGGAAGATGCAGGACGTCGCGCGGGGGGGGCGGACGGTGCTGATCGTCTCCCACAACATGTCGATGATGGAAACACTGTGCACCTGCGCCTTCGCATTGAACAAAGGACAAATCACGCAACGCGGATCAACGGCAGCGGTCATTGCCGACTACATGTGCGTAGCCGGGGATTCCGCTAAAAAGTCGATGGTGCGATCACGAGGAATGCAACCCCTCATCACCAGCGTCGAACTGATCGATGAGGATGGTTCGCCCACGCCAATACTGCGAAGCGGAGACGATGCGTGTTTCCGACTGCATTTTGATTCGCCGGACGGCTTGGCCAACGCCCGAATCGGAATCCGAATCGATACCCTGTTGGGCGCTCGGATGCTGCATTTGCAGAGCGAACTTGCGACTGGCGAACTGCTGGACCTCCCGGAAACCGGATTCGTCGATTGCACGGTTCCGCGGCTGCCGCTTGTGCCCGGCCATTACACCGCGGCCATCGCCTTGTTTTCCGAGCGGCGGATGCTGGATCACCTCGAGCCGGGCATTGAGTTCCGGGTCGATGCGGGAGACTTTTATCGGAACGGGCACATCCCCTCCGTGCATCTCGGACAATTCCTGTCGTCCTCGGAATGGCGGGTCGGCAACGCTGTCGTGAGCTGTCGGTAGCGGAAATCAATCAATGACTGAAAAGCCACAAACACGCCGATTCTACTTTGGAAAGGAACGAATTCTCGTTCTCGGCGATTCCCATTCCGTCGTATTTCGGAACTGGCGATTCCGGCTGCACATGCCGCGGACGCGTTTTGAACTGGCACTTGTGGGTGGGGCGACCGTATCGGGGCTGGACAATCCCAATTCGAAAACACAAGCACGCGCGAAGTTTGACGAAGCTTTGGAGAAGACCGAAGCGACGAAAGTCGTCACGCTACTCGGAGAAGTCGACACGGGATTTGTGATCTGGTACCGCGCGAAGAAGTACGGACAGTCGGTTGACGAGATGCTCCGCATGGCGCTCGAAAATTATGAAGAACTGCTCGCCTCCGCCTCCCGCAAAGCCCCGGTAATCGCCATCAGTTGCCCCTTGCCGACAATTCGCGACGGCCAGACGTGGGGAGAAGTCGCCAACCTCCGGCAGGAAGTCGACGCTTCGCAGAAGCTGCGGACGGAATTGACACTGCAATTCAATGCGTCCGTCCGCGCCTTCGCGCGGACACTCGGCTGCTTCAGCATCGATCTCGATTCCGACTGTCTCGACGATAATGGGCTGGTCGCGTCCCGGCTTTTGAACCGGAACCCGCTGGATCACCATTACTCGATGCCGGCCTATGCCAGTCTTCTGGCAAAGCGTCTGGCATGGCTACTCAGCACTGGCGTCGGCGAACACCGGCCGTCTGCTTCCGTAACAACCGCTCCGGTGGCCTGAACTCATCCCCGCTACCATGAAGCCAAAATTCCCCAACCTGTTCATCATCGGCGCGATGAAAGCGGGAACTTCGTCGCTGCACGAGTACCTGCATCAGCATCCGCAGATTTTCATGTCGCGGTTCAAGGAGCCGCAGTACTTCGCGCCGCATAAGACGCGCGAGGGCTTCCTGTGGGGAGAGGGTAACCCTTGCCCGGAACCTGGCATGGACTGGTACCTTCGGCTGTTCGAGGAAGCCGTGGGGGTCAAGTATGCCGGAGAGTCGAGCGTCAGCTATACCGCACGACCGTCGCACACGGGATGCGAGGCCCGAATGCACCGATTCAATCCCGATGCGCGTCTGATCTACCTTATGCGAGACCCAATCGAGCGCGCGATCAGCCATTACTGGCACTTTGTCGCGTACGGCCGGGAAGACCGCGACCCGCTAACTGCATTTCAAACTGAGCCTGAGTACATCGGCCGCAGCAACTATGCCATGCAGTTGCAGCCGTATTTCGACACATTTGGTCGCGATCGCGTTTTCACGTTGACGCTCGAGGAATTGAATGAGGATCCGCAATCTGTCTTTCGAGCACTGTTCTCGTGGTTGAATGTTGACTGCGATGTGTGGATCGACACGTCGCAGCAATTCAATGTAAGCAAGAGCGAACTGCGACAGAGTCGTCGTCACCGTGTGTTTCTGGACACCATGATGAAGCACTGGCGCTGGAAACGTTTGGAAGGCAGACTACCGCGGCCAGTCGTAAGGGCTCTCAAGAGCCTCACGTATCGACGCGTAGAGAAGTCGGCGGTAGACCACGGTGCCGCGACCGAATTCCTGAGACCCGTACTCGCAAGGCATACGGAATCCCTGAAGCAACTGTTGCAGCGCGACTTTCCCTGTTGGACGACGCTATACGGTGGCTCGTCGACTCTTGGGAGGCAACTGCAATCGACCACGTCCTGACCTTCGCTGTTCAATGAATCAACCGACCGTCAGCATCATCCTGCCGACCTACAACCGGGAGAAGTTCCTGCCGGAGGCGTTTGCGGCGATTGCGGCGCAGGCGTTTACGGACTGGGAACTGATCGTCGTCGACGACGGCAGCACGGATGGGACGCGGGAGCTGGTGCCGCGGCTGACGGCGGATTTCGCGCAGCCGGTGCGATACATTTACCAGGAGAACCAGGGGGCCTACGGCGCCCGCAACACCGGTCTGGACCACGCGACCGGGAAGTATATCGCCTTTTACGACAGCGACGACCTCTGGCTGCCGCACCACCTGCACGACTGCGTCGCCGCCCTGGATGCGAACCCGGACGTCGACTGGGTCTACGGCGCCTGCCGGATGGTGGACCACGCGACGGGGGAGGAACTTGCGGCGTCAACATTCTACGTCGACGGAAAGCCGCGGCCGTTTCTGGAACTCAAGACACGGACAAACGGCCCGTTAAGCATTATCGACGATGCCCATGCAATTGAATGCTCGGTGAGTAAAGGGATGTATGCCGGCCTCCAAAATTCTGTGATACGATCCCCGCTCTTCGAGGCGTACAGGTTCTCCGTTGACCCCCCTAATGAAGGCGAAGATGTAATTACTACGATACTTGCACTGGCACAAGGGCGCGTCCTGGCCTACTTCGATCATCAACATGTTGAGTATCGGGTACACGACAGCAATTCTTCAGCAACTAAGCAGTCGAGCGACGCATCCAAGGTGCTTCGCGTGATGGTCCCCTATGTCAGGCGATTGGAATGGGTGCTCGAGAATGTATTTCTCCCGCGCAATGCTGCTCGTGCCCTGCGTCGCAACATTAGCGGTCTTTACGTATGGCATCTTGGATACACGTTGCATGTTCACGGTGGCGAGTCCGCGCAAGCGAATGCAATGCTACGGCGTGGTATTTCCTATGATCCCTGGCGACTCCGGTATTGGAAGACCTATTGTGCAGTGAATCTGCGAAGGATTCTTTCACGTCTTAGGAGCCCACTCGCACCGTCATCATCCGAGAAGTGACATTCATGGCTGACCTCGAAGCGCTCCCGTCAGAATCGTTGCTGCCTGTTACCCAGTCGGCCGCAGGGAGAGGAGATCGTCTAAACCCTTGGCGAGGCAGCCGGCTGTATTGGCACCTGACAACACTGAAAAGAGAATTCGAAATTGTCATTTCAGAGTATCTGGCGAATATGGACATCCAGACGCTGTTGGATTACGGATGTGGAAACATGCCGTATCGGCCCCTGTTCAGTCCACATGTCTCGTCGTACATTGGTTGCGACCTTCCGGGGAATGAGCTTGCGGATTCAATTATGCGCGGGCCCAATCAACTGCAGCAGAAATCGAAGTCCGTCGATGTAGTGCTCTCGAGCCAAGTGTTGGAGCACGTTGAAGATCCGATTTCATATCTTCAGGAGGCGCGACGAGTATTACAGGATAACGGGATCATCATTCTGTCGACGCATGGAGTCTGGCGATATCACCCTGACCCCTGCGATTTTTGGCGGTGGACTTCGGAAGGACTCCGAAAGATTGTGGAATCAGGAGGGTTTACAATTCTGCGGTTTCGTGGCCTGATGGGTCCGGAAGCCACAGCGCTCCAACTGCTCCAGGACGCCAAGGTGATGCGCATTCCAGCGTGTTTCCGAAATCTGTTCACGCGGTACATGCAATGGAAGATTCGACGTGCGGATTTGAAGTGTCCCGACGCGGTACGGGACAGGGAAGCGTGTGTCTTTTCTGTTGTAGCTGTGCCGACGGTATCCTAAATGCGCGTTTGTTTGATCGATGAAGTTCCAAAAGAGATGGCCCGGGCGTTCGTTCGCGCGCATTATGATCTCCCGTTCGATATCGTCTCCGTAAATGGAGTAGTCCCGCACGTCAATGGGCGCCCGCTACGTCGGCAGGGCGTCATTTCGCGAGCGCTACGCAAGATTCACCGGAGCATCGCTCGGAAAGCGTGGGATTGGGAGATTACAGGTGCATTGACCAGCTTTTTTCGGAGCACTGGTACAAACGTCGTTCTCGCAGAATGGGGGCCGACTGCCGTACGTGTCCGGGAAGCGTGTGAGCGGTGTACGATCCCGCTGGTCGCGCATTTCCACGGTTACGACGCGAGTGTCCACTCCGTTCTCGAGTCGCAGCGGGAGTCCTATCCTCGCTTATTTCATTCCGCCGCAGCGGTAGTTGTCGTCTCTCGGGCAATGCAGGCGACATTGATTCGCATTGGCGCCCCTGAATCCAAGACCGTCCTGAATGCATACGGAGTGAATTGCACGTTGTTTAGCGGTGCGAATCCTCAAAGTGCTCCTCCGGTTTATGTGGCGGTTGGGCGATTCGTGGAGAAGAAAGCACCGCAACTGACAATACTGGCGTTTGCGAGCGTCTTGAAAGAGATACCGCAGGCCCGCCTTCGAATGGTTGGAGACGGGCCCTTACAGGCCGCGTGCGAAGACCTCGCAAAAGGGCTCGGAATTCGAGCGAGCGTTGATTTCCTTGGATGGATGGAAGCCGACGATATCCGCAATGAGCTTTGCAGGGCTCGCTGTTTTGTTCAGCATTCGCTTACGGCGCCGAACGGCGATTGTGAGGGATTGCCAAACACAATTCTTGAAGCAGGTGCCTGCGGATTGCCGGTCATTGCAACGCGCCACGCGGGGATTCCCGATGCAGTGATTGAGGGCAAAACGGGGTTCCTTGTGAACGAGCACGATCTTCAAGGCATGGCAGACCATATGTGTTCAATCGGCAGGGATGCGCTTCTCGCCGGGACAATTGGCAGTTCCGCTCAGTCACATATCCGCGAAAACTACAGTGTTGAGAAGAGCCTACAGGGTTTGGCTGCGATTATACGCCGAGCAGCAGGTATCAGTTAGTGGTCAACTCCGTCTTCCTCACCAACAATCCCAACCTCTGCAGCACGTCGCGAATTCTGCAATCGTGGCTGCAACTGGGGAGAGGGAACGGGTTGCAGGGGGCGGTGATCGGGCAGCGGGACGGGGATTTGATCGGCTGGTTGCGACAGAACGAGTTTCGCTGCCAGACCAACCCCATGCCCTGGCCGGACCGCTGGCGGCCGTGGAATTGCGGCTGGCATGCGCTGCGGGCCGCGCGGTGGGCGCGGAAGGCGGGGGTCGACGTCATTCACTGCAACGAGCACGACGTCTACCCGTTCGTGGGCGTGATGAAGACGTTTCTCCGCCGGCCGACGGTCTGCCACGTGCGCTACAAGCTGGCGCGGGAATTCGCCGCCTGGGCGTTCAAAGGCTCGCGGGCGCCGGACGCGCTGCTCTGGACGTCGCATCAACAGAAAGCGGATTCGGCCGACGCGATTGCGGGAATCATCCCCGAGGACCGGCAGCACGTGCTGAGGCTGGGGGTCGATCTCGCGGCCTTCGGCGCGAACGTCGCCGGCGGTCGCGAATTTCGCCGGCAACTGGGAATCGCCGACGAGGAAATCCTGATCGGAATCCCCTCGCCGCTGCGGCCGCGGAAACGGGTGGAGGATTTCCTGGAGATCATCCGCCGGCTGGCGCCCCGGCACGAGAAGATCGTCGGCGTGATCGCCGGGGGGGAAATCGCCGGCGACGAAGTTTACCGGCAGCGGATCGAACGGGAGATCGCCGACAGCGGGCTGGGGCGGCGGCTGCGGTGGGTGGGGTATCTGGAGCCGGTCGAGCCGTTTCATCATGCCTGTGACGTTTCCGTGAGCACGAGCGGCTACGAGACGTTCGGCAACAGCGTCTGCGAAGCGATGGCCTGCGGGAAGCCGGTCGCGGGGTACGTCGGCGGTTCGGTGGCCGAAGTCGTGGGAGACGCGGGGCTGATCGTCGAAACGGGCGACCTCGACGGACTGACGGCGGCGGTGGAACGGCTGGTCGTCGATTCCGAGCTGCGACGCGAACTCGGCGCGAAGGCGAGACAGCGCGTGGCGACGGAGTTCAATCCGGCAAACAGCCTGAAGCAGTTGGAAGAGATTTATCGTTCCCTGCTGGTCGGGAAGAAATGAGCATCAAAACTCGTCTTGACGCTGCTCGCGTACCAGAGCGACGATCCTGCCGAATTGTGTTTCGCGGACTGCGAAACCCGGATGGAGGATTTCGCGATGCGGCGGCGTCGTAGCGATGAGCGTGCGCGCGGACGACCCGGAGGCGTGCTCGACCGGATGCCGACGGCGCCACGGACGGGAGCGGCATCGTTCATGATGCACTCTTCGTTTGCAACAGCAGCATCATCATGGATGACGACACCACCGCCATTCGCGCCGTAGTCGCCGACCGGAACCGCAAGTCGTGAAGGCGGCTTCACTATGGACAATTTGAGAATCACCCTCACCTCCTGGGCCCCCTTCATCGGCGGCGCCGAAATCGCCGTCGAGCGGTTGGCGCTGGGATTGGCGGCGGCGGGGCACGACGTGTTGCTCGTGGTGGGGACCGACGGGGAGGCGCTCGAGCGGTTTCGGCGGGCGGGGATTCGCTGCGAGTTGGTGCCGCAGCGGTTTACCGACAAATTGAAGTGGCTGCAGTACCGGCGGTCGCGGAATGCGTTGATCGACGTGCTCCGCCGCGAGCAGCCCGACGTGGTGCACAGCAACGACCTGCCGACGCATCAGATGACGGGGGACGCGGCGGGCCGGCTGGGGATTCCGCGGGTCTGCCACCACCGCTGGATTTTCGAGGGGCCGGCCATCGACTGGCTGAACAAATACGACGCCGAGCGGCACCTGTTCGTCTCGCGGGCGCTGCTGGAGATGCTTTCCGGCCGATCGCCGCGGCTGGCGGACAGCCCGCGGGCGGTGGTCTACGACGGCCTGCCGCTGCCGGTGCTGCCGACGCGCGAGGCACGGCTCGCGGCGCGTGCGAAGCTTTGCACGGAGGTCGAAGGTCGGAAGTCGGAGGTCGGCGGTTCTGACTCTCAACTCTCAACTCTCAACTCTCAACCCTCCAAACCCCTCGTGCTGTTCGCGGGGCAGATCATCGAACGCAAGGGGGTGGCGGACCTGTTGCACGGGTGGTCGCTGCTGGAGAGTTGGCATGGGCGGGCGGAGCTGGTGATCGTCGGCGACGACCTGGAGGGGAAGGGGGCGTATCGCCGGGAGATGGAAGCGCTGGCCACGGAGTTGCGGCTGCCGGTGCGGTTCGTGGGGTTCCAGAAGAACGTGCCGGAATGGCTGACGGCGGCGGACGTGGTGCTGGTTCCGTCTCACGCCGAGCCGCTGGGGAACGCGACGCTGGAGGCGATGGCGTTCGGGTTGCCGGTGGTCGGCGGGAACGTGGGGGGGATTCCCGAGATGATCGTCGACGAGGAGACGGGAATTCTGATTCCGCCGCGGTCCCCCCGCGATCTGGCCGACGCGGTGGAGCGGTTGTTGCTCGACGTGGAGCTTCGGCAACGCATGGGCCGGGCGGCGCGGGTGCGGTGTGAGGAGATGTTCTCGCTGGAATCGCACGTGGAGGCGGTGCTGCGGGAGTACGAAGTGGTGTTGAATCACGCGGCCGTGGGAGCGGGAGTGTGAAGACTCTGCTGATCAGTGAAGTATTCCCCCCCCAGACCGGCGGCAGTGGGCGTTGGTTCTGGGAGGTGTATAGCCGGTTGCCACGGGAGTTGGTGTGCGTGGCGGCGGGGGAGCATGCGGGGGGGGAGGAGTTTGATCGGGGGCATGAGGTGAATGTCGTGCGGCTGCCGTTGGCGATGCCGACGTGGGGGCTGCGGAGCGTGGCGGGGCTGCGGGGGTATTGGCGGCTGTATCGGGCGTTGAAACGGCTGGTGCGGGACGAGCGGATTCGGACGGTTCACGCTGGCTGCGTCCTGCAGGAGGGCTGGCTGGCGTGGATGCTCAACCGGTGGTGCGGGCTGCCGTATGTCGTTTATGTGCACGGCGAGGAGTTGAACATCGGTGCGAACAGCCGGGAGCTGGCGTGGATGATGCGGCGGGTGTTCGGGCGGGCGGAGCGGGTGATTGTGAACAGCCGGAATACGGGACGGCTGCTGCAGCCCTGGGGCGTGCCGGCCGCGAAGGTAACGGTGCTGCATCCGGGGGTGGATACGGAACGGTTTTGTCCGATTGCGGATTGCGGATTGCGGATTGCGGATTCGGGGAATTCAATCGGCAATCCGAAATCCGAAATCCGCAATTCAAACTCAATCCGGAATCCGCAATCCGCAATCCGCAATCCCGTCATTCTCACCGTCGGCCGTCTCCAGAAACGGAAAGGCCAGGACATGCTGATTCGGGCGTTGCCTCGGATTCGGGAGGCGGTGCCGGGGGTGGTGTATGCGATTGTGGGGGACGGGGACCAGCGGGGGGCGCTGGAGGGGTTGGCGCGCGAGACGGGGGTGGCGGATTGCGTGCGGTTCCTGGGGGAGGTGGGGGACGCGGAGATGATTCGCCGCTACCAGCAGTGCGACCTGTTCGTGCTGCCCAATCGCGAGGTGAACGGCGACATCGAGGGCTTCGGCATGGTGCTCGTCGAGGCCCAGGCGTGCGGGAAACCGGTGTTCGCGGGGGATTCCGGCGGGACCGCGGAGACAATGCAACGCGGGGTGACGGGGGAGATTGTGGACTGCACGTCGCCGGAAACGCTGGCGGCGGCGGTGATTGAGCTGCTTCGCGACCCCGCCCGCCGCGAACGGATGGGGCGGGCGGCCCGCGATTGGGCCGTGGAGCGGTTCGACTGGGCATCGCTGACGGCGGAGGCGGCGGAACTGTTCGGGATGACGCGTGCCGGAGCCGCATTCACAGACCAGCCGTCGCCGCAGTTCGTGGCCTCCCGGTGACGCACCAACACACGCGAGGCAATCAAGTACACGTGACCCGTTTGATTCCCCTGAGTCCTCCCCCAGATACCGCCCCGGAGACTGTGTGCGTGCCGTTGCGGATCGCCGCCGGGGGCGCATCCGGGCAGCCGGTGACGTTCGGGGTGCCGCTGGCCCCGGGAACGCTGCCCGCTCCCACCCGCTGCCGGTTACAATGGGCCGACGGGGCGAGCGTCCCGGCGCAGACGGCGACGCTGTGCCGCTGGCCGGACGGCTCGGTACGTTGGCTGCAGGTGGACGCGATCCTGCCGCACGCCGGGCCGGGGGGTTGCCGGCTGGAACTGGGGGGCGAGCCTGCGGAGATCGCCGAGCCGTTGTCGCTGCGGGCGGGGAGTTCGGGGATCGTCGTCGAGACCGGCCCGCTGGCGTTCGAAATTGCCCGTGGGGCGTTGCGGCCCTTCCATCGGGTGCGTGCGGGGGGAAGCGAGTTCCCCGGCCCGGCGAGCGAGATCGTACTGAGCGACGCGAAAGCCCGCCGGCACACCGCGGAGTGCACCGGCTGGCGGGTCGAAACCGCGGGGCCGTTGCGAGGGACGGTCGTCGGCGAGGGACGGTTCCGCCGGCTGCGCGGGCTGCGGTGTGAGCTGCGGGTGAGCTGCTTCGCCGGGACCGGGCTGTTGCGGCTGGACGCGACACTGCACAACCCGCGGCGGGCGAAACATCGCGGCGGCATCTGGGACCTGGGGGACGCAGGGTCGGTGCTGTTCCGGGATTTCTCGGTCGAGTTCGCCCTTCCCGCCGATTCGCGGGAAGAGAAGTACGCGCTCGAAGCACATCCCAGGGATTTTCAGGAATCCCTGGGATGTGCCTGGTCGCTGTATCAGGATTCCAGCGGAGGGGAGCATTGGAACAGCCGCAATCACGTGAACCGCGAGGGGCGGGTGCCTTGTCGGTTTCAGGGATATCGGCTGAACGTGGATGGCCGCGAATTGAGCGGACTGCGAGCGGAACCGACGTTGGAGGTGCGGAGTTCCGCGGGGCGCGTTTCGCTGGCGATGCCGGAGTTCTGGCAGCAATTTCCAAAGGCGATCGAAGTCAATCCCGGCGTGTTGCGGGTGGGGTTGTTTCCGCGGGAGTTCGACGACCTACATGAGTTGCAGGGGGGTGAGCGGAAGACGCATACGCTGTGGCTGCAGTTCGGCGGCGGCGATCTGACATGGGTGCATTCGCCGGCGGTCGTTCGGCCGGACGTCGCCTGGTCCGACGCGACCGGCGCGCTGCCGCGGTTGGGGCTGCCGGCGAGCGAGGCGGTGACGCGGTTCGAGAATTACCTGGAGGAATCGCTCACGGTACTTCTGGCGAATCGCGAGAAGGTCGACGAATACGGCTGGCGGAACTACGGCGACGTCTTCGCGGACCACGAGCAGACGTATTACTCCGGCGGCGAGCCGTTGATTTCGCACTACAACAACCAGTTCGACATGGTGCACGGCTTCCTGCTGCATTTTGTGCGGACGGGCGACCGGCGGTGGTGGGACCTGGGGGACGCGCTGGCCCGGCACGTGGCGGACATCGACCTCTATCACACCCGCGAAGACAAGGCGGCTTACAACGGCGGGCTGTTCTGGTTCACCGACCATTACCTGCACGCGCACACGTCGACGCACCGCACGTATTCGCGGCACAACCGGCCGAACGGCGCCGATTACGGCGGCGGACCGGGGGCACAGCACAATTTCACGTCGGGGTTGCTGCTGCATCACCTGCTGACGGGGAATCCGCATTCGCGAGACGCCGTGCTGCAACTGGCGGACTGGGTCATCGCGATGGACGACGGCCGGCGGACGGTCTTCGGCATCGTGGACGACGGGGCAACTGGAGCCGCCACCGGCAGTGCCGATTATCAGGGGCCAGACCGTGCCGGGGGGAATTCGATCAACGCGCTGCTCGACACGTGGCGGTTGTCGGGCCGGCGGAGTTACCTCGCATACGCCGAACTGCTGATCCGCCGCTGCGTGCATCCTGAGGACGACATGGCGGCTCTCGACCTGCTGGATGTCGAGAAGCGCTGGTCGTACACGGTGTTTCTCACGAGCCTGGCGAAGTATCTCGACGTGAAGGCCGAAGCCCGCGAGCGGGACGAGATGGCTGCCTACGCGAAGTGCAGCCTGCTGCGATATGCCAAATGGATGGTGCAGCATGAGAAACCCTATTTTGATCAGGTCGAGAAGCTCGAATTCCCGACGGAAGCGTGGGCGGCTCAGGAATTCCGTAAGGCGAACGTGCTGCGGCTGGCGGCTGTTCACGCGGAAGAGCCGCTTCGGTCGTCGCTGCTGGAGCGCGGGACCGAACTTGCCGATCGTGCCTGGCAGGACCTGCTGCGGTTCGAGACGCGGTCGTACGCGCGGGCGACGGCGATCGTGATGATCGAGGGGTTAATGGACTGCGAATTCCGCGCGCTCGGTGCGATGCCAGTGGCTGAAATCAACGGACATCACCGGTTTCCGGCGCGACAACAATTCGTCCCGCAACGGCGGCGGATCCGCGAAGGTCTGCGGCGACTCCGCGGGATCGCGAGTTTCGCCGCGAACGGCGTCAATCCGCAGCGTTGGTTGCGTTACCACCGCACGCGACGACTCAGCCCGGCCGTAAACGCGACAAGCGACTGACAAATGAAACGATCGTTGAAACTCTTTGCAGGTGCCGTCTCCGCACTGCTGGTGCTGCCGGCCGTGGTGATCTACCGGCTGGCGGCGCTGCTGCTTGGTCGGGAACGCGCCTTCCCCGGCTGGTCGCAGGCCTTCAGCCTGCTGCCGGGCATCACC
>Ga0268386_10000554_pt1 | contig 23881 bp, 19 predicted proteins | sample RVTome_15_FD_200260 | JGI IMG/M metagenome (GOLD analysis project Ga0268386, IMG submission 200260) | Soil microbial communities from uranium-contaminated site in the Upper Colorado River Basin, Wyoming, United States - RVT150D86... ... | reverse complement strand
CGTCTCCTCGTCCCGGAGCGCCGGCAGGAAGTCATGGTGCTGGGCGAGGTCCAGTATGCGACCTCGCATCTGTTCAGGGCGGGGCTGCGCCGCGACGATTACGTGGCCGCGAGCGGCGGGTTCACCGTCAATGCGGACGGGGATCGGACCTACGTCGTGCGGGCCAACGGCGCAGTGATCGCGGGAGACGAATCGAGCAAATGGTTCCGGCGGAGCACCAGCATGGATATGCGGCCCGGCGACACGATCGTCGTGCCGCTGGACGTGGATCGCGTGCCGGCGCTGGCGCTCTGGCAGAGCTCGACGACCATCCTCTACAACCTCGCCGTGGCGGTGGCGGCGCTCGGCTCGCTCTAGCCGGACAATCACCGCCGGTCCCGTCCGCGACTCGGACCGCGGCCTGAACAGCGCTCTCGAGCACGTACTCGGTTAAAGGAGTGGAGGATTGAGTTGGGGCCCAGTCAATCGTGCGTTCAATGTAATACTCCGCGGCATCGCATTGGGCGCAAAGTTCGTATTGGTTTTTTCTTTGGCGCGATTCCTCGAACCTGCAGACGTTGCGCTGTACGGCCTTGTCCTTGCGACTGTCACCTATGTGCAATTCGCTCTCGGATTCGATTTCTACTTGTTCGCCAACCGGGAACTCATCAGTACCGAACGGCACTCGTGGACCGGGATCCTGCGGGACCAGGGCGTGTTCTTCGCACTTGCCTATCTGATCTTGCTCCCCTTCTGCCTGCTATTGTTCGCGTTCGAACTGCTGCCGTGGACAAGCGCGGCCTGGTTCTTCCCGTTGCTGGTCGTGGAGCACCTTTCCCACGAGCTCAGCCGCATACTGATTGCACTGTCGCGACCGGTGCTCGCAACCATGTTGCTCTTCCTGCGTGCAGGCGCCTGGATCCTCGTCCTTATACCTGCCATGTGGCTGGCGCCACGTTTCCGCACGCTGGAATGGGTGTTCATTGCGTGGTTTGTCGGGGCATCGGGCGCATGTGTTTTAGGCGCCGTCAGTGTCGCACGGCTGGTTCGCTGGGATCTACGGCGGGCGGTCGACTGGAGCTGGGTCCGCCGCGGCGTCCGTGTAGCGGCTCCCTTGCTCGTTGGCACGCTGGCCCTGAAGGGCCTGAACACTTTCGACCGGTACTGGATCGAGGCGATTGGCGGCGTCGAACCGCTCGCCGCTTACGTGCTGTTCGTTGGCGTGGCAAATGCGATCAAGGCTTTTCTCGATGCGGGTGTATTCATATTTAGCTATCCTGGCCTGATCAGGGCCGCTCGATCCGGCGACGCAGTCGCGTTCCGGGCCAGCATGCGCGGCCTTGCGTGGCAAACGTCAGCGGCCACGACAGCGCTGGTTATTGCGGCACTGGTGCTGATCGGGCCGCTACTGGCGTGGATCGACAAGCCCGTCTATCGGGCTCATGTGGAACTGCTGTATTGGGCAGTTGCGGCCGTTGTACTTTATGCGGCCGGAATGGTGTTCCATTACGGGATCTATGCGCACCGCCGGGACGGTGCCATCGTTGGCAGCCACCTGGGCGGGCTGGCGATCTTCATGGCCTCAGTAGGTCTGCTCCAGGCGAAGCTGGGATTCGTGGCGGTTCCCATCGCGGTATGCGTGGCGTACGCCTCGATTCTGATCTGGAAGGCGCTCAGGTTCTTTCGTATCCAGGCAGAAGACCGCAATGCGGCCTTGAGTCACTCCTAGGCAAGGATGAGCAATTGGCAGCGATGTTCGACAGCCAGGCAATTCTGATCACCGGGGGCACCGGTTCGTTCGGACGCAAGTACGTGGCGACGCTCCTCGCGCGGCACAAGCCACGCCGTCTGATTGTGTTCTCTCGAGACGAGTTGAAGCAGTACGAGATGGCGCAGACCTTCGATGCTCCGTGCATGCGCTACTTTCTCGGCGACGTGCGGGATCGGCAGCGGCTCGTCCAGGCAATGGAGGGTGTCGATATCGTCATCCATGCTGCCGCTCTGAAACAGGTGCCCGCAGCAGAATATAACCCGATGGAATGCATCAAGACGAACATTCATGGTGCAGAGAACGTCATACATGCCGCTCTGGAGAACGAAGTCGACAGGGTCATCGCACTGTCGACCGACAAGGCAGCCAATCCGATCAACCTGTACGGAGCAACCAAACTGGCATCGGACAAGCTGTTCGTCGCGGCCAATAATATCGCCGGCAGTCGCCGGACGCGGTTTGCCGTCGTGCGTTACGGTAACGTGGTTGGATCCAGAGGTTCCGTTGTGCCGCTTTTTCGCAAGCTGATTGGCGGCGGCGCCGATTATCTCCCGATCACGGATCCGCGGATGACCCGATTCTGGATAACCCTGCAACAGGGCGTGAATTTCGTGCTGACGAACTTCCGGCGCATGCGTGGCGGAGAGATATTCGTGCCAAAGATCCCGTCCGTCAGGATCGTCGACCTTGCTACGGCCATGGCACCGGATCTCCCGCATCGTATCGTCGGAATTCGGCCGGGCGAGAAGGTGCACGAGATCATGTGTCCTGCTGACGATTCGCACCTCACCCTCGAGTTTCACGACCATTATGTAATCCGGCCGACCATCGTGTTCACTGACAGGAAGAACGACTTTACGGTGAATCCGCTGGAAGAGCGCGGGACGCCCGTCGACCAGGGATTCGAGTACAACTCAGGCAGTAACGAGCGTTTCCTCGGGGTAGAGGAGATCATCAGTTTCAATCAGTCGGCGGAGGAGTGTTGATACCTTACGGACGCCAGGACATATCGGACGACGACGTGGATGCCGTCGTAGATGTCTTGCGCTCTGATTTCCTCACCCAGGGCCCGGTGGTTCCGCGGTTCGAGGAACGCGTCCTGGCGCATTGCAGTGCCAGACATGCCGTAGCCGTGAACAGCGCAACGTCTGCCCTGCACATTGCCTGCCTTGCGCTGGGACTCGGCAAGGGCGACTGGCTGTGGACGAGCCCAATTACTTTCGTCGCCAGCGCCAACTGCGCCCTCTATTGCGGAGCTCGCGTCGACTTCGTGGACATCGATCCCCGAACGTACAACATGTGTCCGGTGCGCCTGGCAGATAAGCTGGCGCTTGCGGAGCGGGAGGGGCGGATTCCGAAGGTCGTCGTACCGGTGGACCTGTGCGGCCAGCCCTGCGATCTGCAGGAGATAAGGAAGCTGTCAGACAAGTACGGCTTCCACATACTGGAGGATGCGTCGCATGCCATCGGTTCGAGCTACCTCGGCGAGCCGACAGGCAACTGCCGGTACAGCGACATAACGGTATTCAGTTTCCATCCCGTCAAGATCATCACCACGGGTGAGGGCGGCATGGCCCTCACGAACGACGCTGCGCTTGCCGAGCGCATGCAACTGCTGCAAAGCCACGGCATCACCCGGAACCCGGCGCAGATGGTTAGGGCACCCTCGGGATCATGGTATTACGAGCAGGTCGCACTGGGTTTCAACTACCGGATGACCGACATCCAGGCCGCCCTCGGCATCAGCCAGATGGGGCGCCTCGAGGAGTTCGTGGCCAGGCGGCATATCCTTGCGCGGCGCTACGATAGCTTGCTGGCGAACTTCCCGGTCGCTACGCCGTGGCAGAATCCGAACGGGCGATCGTCGCTGCACCTGTACGTCGTGCGGCTGGAGCAGGCGGCCACAGGCGGGGCACGGGGCGAGGTGTTTGAGGCGATGCGCGCCGCGGGGATCGGAGTAAACCTGCATTACATACCAGTCTATCGGCAGCCTTACTACGAGACGATGGGCTTCATGCCGGGTTACTGCCGGGAGGCTGAACGCTACTATTCGGATGCACTGACGCTGCCGATTTACCCGAGCATGACCGAGGCGCAACAGGACACGGTAATCGAGGCCCTGGGAGAGGCGATCGCAGCATGAGGATTGCGGTGATACCGGCGCGCGGCAGCAGCAAGAGAATTCCGCGGAAGAATATCCGCGACTTTTGTGGCAAGCCAATCATCGCCTGGTCGATCGAAGCAGCGCACAGCTCGGGCCTGTTCGAGCACGTCGTGGTGTCGACCGATGACGAGGAGATCTCTGCATTGGCGCAGCGCTGCGGCGCAGAGGTGCCTTTTGTCCGGCCTGCCGACCTGTCCGACGACCTCGCGGGGACGACGGAAGTCATCGCGCACGCCACCCGATGGGCGCTCGACAGCGGCTGGGGTGTTTCGGCAGTCTGCTGCATTTACGCGACCGCACCTTTCGTGCAGCCGCGCGATCTCAAGCGCGGGCTGGAAGGCCTGGAATCAGGCGACTGGGATTTTGCTCTTGCGGCCACGGAATACCGGTCCAGCATACTGCGAGCCTTTCGTCGCCTTCCGGGCGGGGGCCTGGAGATGTTTTTCCCTGAACACTTCCGGGCGCGATCACAGGATCTGCCACCGGCGCTGCACGACGCCGCCCAGTTCTACTGGGGCAGGCCGGATGCCTGGACCGAGAGCCGGGCGATCTTCGGGCGCCATTCGATGCCGATACTTCTGCCGCATTGGCGCGTCCAGGACATCGACACAGACGACGACTGGAGACGGGCCGAACTGCTCTGGCGTCTCATTGCGGAGCAGACGTCGACTGAATGATTTGCCGTGGCGGACGACCTTCTGGAGTGGCGATCATGAAACATGAGATGTATCGCACTGAACAGGAAGCATTCTGGGCGGGGACCTTCGGCGATCAGTACATTGCGAGAAACCAGAACGCGCAGCTGCTCGCTTCGAACATCGCGTTTTTCAGCCGTGCCCTGGCGAGGGCGGGGAAAATAGACAGCTGCCTGGAGGTGGGGGCCAACGTCGGCATGAATCTGCGTGCGCTGAAGTGGCTGTATCCGAGCCAGGAGCAGTACGCGGTCGAGATCAACCACGCGGCAGCGGCGGAGCTGCGCAAATGGTTGCCGGACACGTCTGTGCTCGAACATTCGATCCTGGATCTCGACTTTCCGGGGGCAACTGGAGATGCCTGCTGCGACCTGGTCTTCACGAAGGGCGTGCTGATTCACATCAACCCAGATTACCTCGAGAACGTGTACGAGAAGCTCTGCTCGGCAACGGGACGCTACGTCTTGCTTTGCGAGTACTACAATCCCGTGCCGGTGTCGGTCGACTACCGGGGCCATGCGCAGCGCCTCTACAAGCGGGATTTTGCCGGCGAGATGATGGAGCGATATCCGTTTCTGGAGTTGCTTGATTATGGGTTCGTGTATCGCCGCGATAGGGCATTTCCGCAGGACGACATCACGTGGTTTCTGATGGAAAAGAAAGCCGTTGACGCGCCCCGCTGAGCCGCAGGTTCGGCCGGCCATGCTGCGGACCGCTTTACGGCGTTGGCTGGCGCGATCCTCGCCGCTTCCGAATGCAAAACCGGGCCGAGCATGACAGCGACGAGGGTCTCGAGTCCACTGCGCCGGGTGGCAATCCGCGTCGATGCCTCGCCGCAGATCGGGACCGGCCACTTCATGCGCTGCCTGACTCTGGCGGACGCGATCAGCCGGCGAGGCGGCGAAATAGAGTTCATCAGCCGGCACATGCCAGAGCACCTGCGACGCGCGCTCACCGGCCACGGGCATGGATTTCATCCCCTTGGCCATGCACAGGCGGGAGAGTCGGACGGTCGGGAGTACTCGGAGTGGCTCGGGACGACGGAAAAGGCGGACGCGGACGAGACGCTCGCCAGGCTGACTGAGCGGAAGCCGGACCTGCTGATCGTGGATCATTATGCCCTGGGCAGCCAGTGGGAGGCTGCCGTGCGGAGTTCGGTCGGCAGAGTTCTGGTTATCGACGACCTGGCGAACCGGGCACACGACTGCGATTTTCTGCTCGATCAGAACGTTTGTGACGGAGCCGAGGAGCGATACCGGGGCAAAGTGCCCGGAGGCTGCCAGCTGTTGCTGGGACCGCGCTACGCCCTGCTGCGAGGCAGGTTTCGGACCCTTCGCGAGCGGGTAGGGGAGCGTCACGGCCCGATTCGCCGCGTGCTTGTGTTCCTGGGCGGTGTTGATTCCGGAAACTACACGGGCATGGCCATCAAGGCTCTGTCGTCAGTTGCCGGCAGTGACGTCGAGGCGGATATTGTCATCGGCGAGCTGCATCCCGGCCGGCGGGAGATCGAGGTTGCGTGCGTTTCCGCGGGCTACGCCTGCCACATCGAGACCGACCGGATGGCAGAGTTGATGGCAGCCGCGGATCTGGCAATCGGATCGGGAGGATCCGCCACCTGGGAGCGCTGCTGTCTGGGCCTCCCCACCGTGACCCTCTGCGTCGCGGATAATCAGAGGCGGCTGGTCGAGGAGGCCGCCCTGTGTGGTCTCGTCTATGCCCCGCAGGTCGCACCGGAGGATGCGGCCACGCTGGCACGACATCTGCAGTCCCTGATGGAAAACCCTCTGCTACTGCGAGCGATGTCGCGGAATGGGTTGCGGATGGTGGATGGTCGCGGTCGCGAGCGGGTGGTGCGCGCTCTCGGCTATAGCGACGTCAGAGTTCGCGACGCGACACCCGCTGACTCGGCTAACATATTGTCCTGGCGGAACGAGCCGGACGTCAGGCTAGTCTCGATCGACTCCCGCGCCATTGACCAGGCGACCCACGACGCCTGGTTCGCGTCAGTCATGGCTGATCCGGATCGGATGCTGCTGGTTGGTGAGCGAGGTCAGCGTCAGGTTGGGGTAGTACGATTTGATGTTCGGGAAGACGAAGCTCGGGTTTCGATCTTCCTTGCGCCAGGACTCGCCGGGACAGGAATCGGGAGCGATCTGCTGGCTGCCGGAGAAGAAGGCCTGGCCGAAAGGAGGCGGAATGTGAAGGTCGTCCTTGCCGACGTGAAGGGAGGCAATCTGGCTTCCCGTAAACTGTTCGAGGCCGCCGGCTACGAGCTGCGGTCTGCACTGTATGTGAAGAGGCTGCGCACGCCGTGAGTCAGTCAATCAGGCTCGGTACCAGACAGATTGGACGAGACCATCCGCCTTTCGTGATTGCCGAGATGTCGGGCAATCACAACCAATCGCTGGAACGCGCCATGGAAATAGTGGAAGCGGCCGCGCAGTCCGGCGCACACGCGCTGAAGCTCCAGACCTATACCGCCGACACGATGACACTGGACCTGGACGAGGGCAGTTTCCATATCAGCGATCCCGAGAGCCCATGGTCGGGAACCTCGCTTTACGAGCTGTATCAGCAGGCTCATACGCCGTGGGACTGGCATGGCCCGATCATGGCTCGCGCGCGGGAGCTGGGGATGGTGGCCTTCAGCACTCCCTTCGATGACTCGGCCGTCGACTTCCTCGAGCAGCTCGACGTGCCGTGTTACAAGATCGCGTCGTTCGAGAACACCCACCTCCCGCTGATTCGTCGCGTGGCCGCAACCGGCAAGCCGATGATCGTATCGACCGGTATGGCGACGATCGCCGAGATGGACGAGACGGTGCGGGCGGCTCGCGATGCGGGCTGCAGAGACCTGGTGCTGCTGAAGTGTACGAGCACCTATCCCGCCTCGCCGGAGAACACCAACATCGTCACGATCCCCCACCTCCGGGAGCTTTTCGGTTGCGAGGTGGGGCTGTCGGACCACACGATGGGAATCGGCGTTTCGGTTGCCAGCGTCGTGCTGGGCGCGACGGTCATCGAGAAGCACTTCACGCTGAATCGGGCGGACGGCGGCGTGGACAGCACGTTTTCAATGGAGCCTGCCGAGTTGGCGCAGCTCGTCATCGAGACGAAGCGGGCCTGGCAGGCGCTGGGTCGCGTCACGTACGGACCGACCGAAGCGGAGCACAGCTCGATTCGGTTCCGGCGATCCCTGTATGTGGTGGAAGATCTCGTGGCGGGCCAGGAGTTGTCGGAGCAGAACCTGCGTGCAGTTCGGCCGGGGGAGGGCCTCCCCCCCAAGTATCTTGAGTCACTGATCGGACGTAAGGTGAACCGGAGTGTCTCGAAGGGCACGCCGGTAACCTGGGACATGCTCGCCTAGCTGATGAGCGGAAAGTCGGACCCGATAGTCGGCAAGGAGCAGGATCTTCGGCTGTACGAAGTCCGGGTTCAGGGCATTTCCCTGTGGCGACTCATCCGGGTCCCGATCGTGGAGTCCTTTCTTGCGGAGCGCGGCGCGGAGGGGCGGTCGAACTTCAATAACCCCGATATTCGCCGCCTGCCGCACATGTTCGTCGGGGTGTTCCGCTCGCTCTGGCACGTGTTGCGACTCAGGCAGCGGCCTTTCCTGATCGCCGGATTTCCCCGCCGCCGCCTCGAGGACGGGGAATGGGTAGATCCGTTTTCTGATCCCCTCATCGAGTGCCTCGGAGAGGAGGACGTCCTATGCATAGAAAAGCCGTTTGGAGGCGAGCACTGTCTCCCTCAGCGCACCAGGAATGTCGTTCACTACGACTGGATCACGGCACTTTCTACCCTGGCTTCCGTTGCCGGCGCGCCTCTGGCCAGTGTCCTGTTCCGGCGCGAGATCGCGGAGTTGACCGCTCGTGTGCAGCGCATGGGCCGGGTGCCGGCCCGGCGGATACGCATATTGTCGGCGAGATTCATCATCCGCTTCTGGGTCGAGCGTGCCGCCGCAGCTGTTCTGCTGGCCATAGTGAGGCCGCGAGCGCTGCTGCTTACGCTCCGTCGACATCATCATCCGCTCATACATGCCTGCCGGCTGCGAGGTATCCCGGTCTATGAGCTGCAGCACGGCGCAATGGCGGACGGCGGCTTCAAGTACAGCACGCCGTATGACCCGCTGCTGGACCCGGATCTGTTCCTGACCTTTGGTGAGTACTGGAATGACTCGGACTGGGGAATGCCCCCCGCGTCGGTCGTGGCAGTCGGCTTCAAATTCATCGCGGACAAGAAGGCGAGGATGGCAGGATCACCTGTTGCCGGGCGGACGAAGGTAATGCTCGTCTCGCAGCCGCATGAATGGCAGTTGCTCGAGTCGGCCTTCAGCGGCATTGTGGCGGCGCATCCGGATGTCAGTTTCATTCTCAAACTGCATCCGCAGGACGTCGGCCGCTGGTGGGAGCGCTATCCTAGCGGTAAGGCTCCCAACGTCGAGGTGTATGGCGGAATGTATCCCGACCTGTACGATCTCTTTGCGCAGTGTGACTGCGTTTGCGGCTACGATTCCACGGTGCTGTTCGAGGCCTCCTTCCTGGGGCTCAAGGTGGGCATTCTGAATCTGGACGGCAGAAACCGCTGCCCGGCGCTCGAGTTCGACGGCCGGTTCAATTTCCAGGAGCTGCGGACTACGGCAGAGTTCGGCGAGTTGCTGAACCGGACCGCCGCTGCGGACCCCGGAGCCGCTCATCCGTTCTTTGCACCCTTCGACAGGGAGCGCTTCCTGCGAGTCATTCGACAGGGACCAGCGACGGGCGATTTATCTGCACCCTCCTGCGGCAGGGTAGAAGCGCGGTGAGTCCGGCCAAGCGCATTTTGGATGTCGTGCTGGCATCGGCACTGGTGCTGGCCACCGCGCCGCTGTTGCTTGCGATCGGGTTCATGGTGTTCGTCGATCTGGGGCGCCCGGTCCTGTTTCGTCAGGTGCGGCCAGGGCTGTGCGGCAAGCCGTTCAGTCTCGTGAAGTTCAGGACGATGCTGGACCTCCGCGACAACGAGGGGCAGTTGTTGCCCAACCAGGCGCGGCTGACGCGATTCGGCAAGTTCCTGCGATCGACGAGTCTCGACGAATTGCCCGAGCTCTGGAACGTACTGGCGGGCCACATGAGCCTCGTGGGGCCGCGTCCCCTCCTGATGGAGTACCTGCCACTGTACAACGAGCGGCAGGCGAGGAGGCACGAGGTACGTCCCGGTGTTACCGGCTGGGCGCAGGTGAACGGCCGCAACACGGTGCCGTGGGAGGAGAGATTCGAAATGGATGTGTGGTACGTGGAGAACCGCACCCTTTGGCTGGACGTCAGGATCCTCGCCTCGACGATCGGCAGGATACTCACCCGCGACGGCATCTCGACGCCGGGGCGGGCCACAATCGAGCGGTTCCAGCCGTCCAAGTAGGGATCGCCGCGGCGTCGCAGCGCAACTCAGGCACGGAAGGCTATGCCAGCACTTAAGCGGGTGCTCATTACATGCGTGGGCAGCGGAGTCGGACAATCCGTGGTCGACTCCCTGAAGCATTTCAAGGGCGAGTACGACCTGGTCGGCAGCGACCAGTCCCGCTACGTCTACTCCTTGCCCGATTGCGACGAGTTCGTGGAACTGCCGCCGATCGCGGACCCGGGTTATATCGATGCACTGCTGCAGGCCTGCTCCGACTCCCGCATCGACGCCGTGATCCCGGGCCACGACCTGGAGCTCGTGTTGCTGGCCCGCGCCTGGCAGCGGTTCGCTTCCGCGGGCGTGTGGCCGATAGTCGCCACGGAGCCGCTCGTGCGGCTGCTGCGGGACAAGCGGGCCTGGTCGGCCGAGTTCAGGAAGCACACGGCGGCGGTCGTGCCGTCCTGCTCGATCGCCGATTTCCGCCAGGGCCTGGGCTGCGACGGAATCCGACTCCCCGCCATCGCGAAACCGACGGGGGGTTCCGCCTCCGCCGGACTGAAGATTTTGCGCCGGCGCGAGGATATCGAAGGGCTGGGCGAAGACTACGTGGTGCAGCCATTCCTGTTCCCGGCGCAAGGCGACCCGGAATTTGCCGCGATCCATGCTGCCGTTGAACACGGTCGGGTCGTGCAGGCCTCCGAGATCTCGGTGCAGCTCGTGTACGCGAAGGACGGCAATCTTCTGGGCCGGTTCGCGTCCCGCAATCGCCTGAAAGCCGGAGTACCGGTAGAAGTCGTGCCGCTCGACTCCGCCGTGGTGTGGTCGGCGGTCGGCGAGGTTTGTGAGGTTCTGGGCCAGTACGAACCGAGGGGACCGATCAACCTGCAGGGGCGCCTGACGGACGAAGGCCTGGTCTTCTTCGAGATGAATCCCCGATTCACCGGCATCACCGGCAACCGGGCCCAGTTCGGATTCAATGAGGTTTCACTGCTCGTCGATAATTTTTTTGACGGGAGCACACGCCCGCTACGCGTCAATCCGAACAAGGTCGGCGTGCGCCAGGTGGCCTGCCGCACATGGTCGCGGGACCGTTTCGAGTTTGGCGGGGAGAACACGCCGGCCACGAGGCCAAGGTCGATCGCCGTGCTGGGCGGTACCAGCTGGCTGGCTCGCCACTTCGTCACGGCGCGCGCCGCAGCCGGAGATCCCGTAGTAGTGGTTTGCCGGGAGCAGTCCCTCGGCGAGGCAGGCGAGCTCTACGTCGGTTTCGGGAATGTCGACGTCGTCAGCGATCGGTCAGCGTCGCTGAAAGACTGTCTCGGGTGGGCAGACGTCCTGGTCAACTGTGTATCCGGTCGTCCGCCGCACGGGACGGGCAACATCGTGGACGCGCACCTGTACCAGATGCGGCTGCTCGACCTCGCGGAAAGTTGTGAGGTCCCGCAGATCGTCAATATTTCGTCCCAGTCCGTCTACGGAAGTGCCGCGCCGGGAGCGCGAAGCGAGCTCACGCCCGTCGATGCCGCCGCGCCGTACGCGTTTTCGAAATACGTGATCGAGGAGAGCGTGCGGTCTCTCACACGAAGGCGCCCGTCGGTATCCGCGGTCTCGTTGCGCCTCGCCCGGCTGTTCGGCGCGGCACCGGGGATGCGGCCGGAGGAGTTTCCGCATCGGGTCGTCGCCTGTGCCGTCGAGAACACCGACATCGAGGTGCACAGGGCAGGCTCCGTGCTCGACTTGCTCGACGTGCGGGACGCGGTGCGGGCGGTGAGCTTTTTCGTCGATGCCGCGCGCGCACGCCACCGGGGCGACGTGTTCAACGTGGGGTCGGGGCGACCGGTGACCGTGGCGCGCTACGTCGAGCTCGCCGACCGGCTCTGCCGGCGGCGTTACGAGCGACCCCTGCGCGCCATGGTGCACGCCTCCGAGCCGGAGAGTGCAGCCGGACTGGAGATCGGCAAGGCCGCGCGGGCCGGCTGGTCGCCGGTGGTTCCGCTGGAAGATTCCGTCGAAGACCTGTTCGAGTATTTCGCGCATGCTCAGCGCTGACGACTGGGCCTGGCCGCGATTTACTGACGAGGAGGGCGACGCCGTCCGCGACGTCCTGCTGTCGAATCGGGTGAACTACTGGACCGGAGAAGAATGCCGCCGGTTCGAGCAGGAGTTCGCAGACTGGACCGGCACGAAACACGCGGTTGCCCTGACGAACGGTACCGTGGCCCTCGAGCTGGCCCTGCGCTCGCTGGGCATCGGCGCCGGTGACGACGTCGTCGTCTCGCCCCGCACCTTCATCGCATCCGTTTCCTGCGTAGTGGCCGTCGGCGCCAACCCGATATTCGCAGACGTCGACCGCGACAGCCAGAACATCACCGCAGAGACGATCTCGGCAGCCTTGACGCCGCGGACGCGCGCCGTCGTCTGTGTTCACCTTGCGGGGTGGCCGTGCGACATGCCGTCGATCATGTCGTTGGCCGCTGCACACGATCTGGTCGTGATCGAGGATTGCGCCCAGGCCCACGGAGCGCGGCTGGCGGGCCGTGCGGTGGGCTCCTTCGGGCAAGTCGGTGCGTGGTCCTTCTGCCAGGACAAGATCATCACCACCGGCGGCGAAGGAGGCATGGTGACCACAAACGACAGCGACCTATGGTCCAGGATGTGGTCGTACAAGGACCATGGCAAATCGTGGCGCGCCGTATACGACCGACGGCACGTACCGGGATTCCGCTGGCTGCATGAGAGCTTCGGCACCAACTGGAGGATGATTGAGATCCAGGCCGTAATCGGTCGGCTCCAGCTGGCACGGATGACAGATTGGCACGACAGGCGGCTGACCAACTCAAGAGCAATATGGGATTGCGCGCGTTCCCTGCCCGGGTTGCGGGTGCCGGACCTGCCTCCGGACGTCGAGCATGCTGCGTATAAGTGTTACGTCTTCGTCGAGCCGGACCGCCTTCGTGCCGGATGGAGTCGCGACAGGATAATGTCAGAGGTCAACGGCCTCGGGATTCCCTGCTACTCCGGTTCGTGTTCCGAGGTCTACCTCGAGGGGGCGTTTTCGGGTACGCCGTGGAGGCCCGCGGCCCGCCTGCCGGTTGCGCGTGAGCTGGGCGATACTAGCCTGATGTTTCTGGTGCACCCGACGCTGCCGGGCGACGCCATCAAGCGGACTTGCGAGGCCCTTTGCTCGGTGATGGGTCATGCTGCCGCCTGACGCCGCCATCCTGCAGTATCCCTTGTGAATCAAGTACCTAATCTGATCCAGTTCAAGTTCGGGCGTTGACAGCAAGCGGTGGCGCACAGACACTCGATCGGGCGACGAGCGGTGCGCATGCTCGTCCTGCCTGCGGCTTGTGCCGGGGAATCGATGCCGCCGTGAACGGAGAACAGTATGGTGAATGAGTGGGAATTCGTGCTTGACGAAGGGGCGAGGGCCCGATTCTGGCGGGACGGTTACCTCGTCGTGCCGTCTGTCTTTCCGCCGGCGGCGATTGACAGGGCAAAGGCGGCACTGCTTCGCGAAGCGCAGTCGCCGCACAGCCCGGGAGGCGCGCCGCCGCGGCTCGGCAGCCACGGGTTGTCCCAGCAGGCTGCCGTTTATCCTCCTGCGCGTGAGCTGATGTTCTCCGACGCCGTCGTCTCGATAGTCGAGCAGCTGCTCGAACACCAACCGATTTATTTTGGTGACAGCAGTGTGCTGTACGGGGCCGGCTATACCGGCTGGCACAAGGACAATCGCGTCTCGGACCGGAAGGACGGCGGCACCCCCGACTGGCAGGGCGACTACGACCTGATTCGAGTAGGCATATATTTGCAGGACTGCGCCCGCCACAGTGGCGGCCTGCTCGTGCGGGCGGGTTCCCACAACAAGGCACCGCATCTGCCGGACTGGGCCCGGAACGGGCGAGGGCCGGTACAGGCCGTCGCCAGACGCGCGATGGCCTTCAGGTCGCGGTTTTACGGGCAGGCGCGCTTCGTCGATACCAGGAAAGGCGACATCGTCGTCTGGACCTTGCGCACGACGCATGCGGGCCATGCGGTGAGAATCAAGGGTGCACCCCGACTCGTGCTGGACCCCAGGGTGCAGCAGGTGATGCCACGCTTCCTCCAGGTGCCTGTGGAGGGCGTCCGCGTCGCGATCTTCGCGACATTCGCGCGGCCCGGAGCACACTATGACCGATATCGGGACTACTTAGTCGGGCGCGACTATTTCGCCAACCGGCCCAATGTGTCGGTCAGCGAGTTCATTCCTCCCACCGTAGCGGTCGACGAGCTCAGGCTCGTGTAGCGCGGGCCCGGATGACGCGACAGATCCATACGCTCGTCAGCATCGGGGGCGTCACCAGCCTCACATTGACGTTTTTCCACCCCGCGATGTGGGCGCCGGTCGGGCTTGTGCTGGGCATCACCGCATTGCTGGTGGCGCCGCTGGTTATGGCGGAAAAGCAGGTCGAGCCACCCGGTTTCTTCGTGACGCTGATCTGGATTGCGACCACGGCCCTGCTGGCGCTCGCCTACGGATTCACCGAAAGCTTCTTCAATGTCAAGCAGGTGGCGCTCATGATTGCCGGCCTGCTGTTCGGCTATTTCCTGAGCCTTGCGCGGGCGCCGGCATGGGCAGCATGGACCCCGTTCTGTCTGTTTGCGCTTTACTTCACTGCGATGATGGTGCTGGGACGTGAACCCGGAGACGTGTTTTCGCGCAACTCCCAAAACTACGTCTCAGTGATCCTGCTCGCGCTGTACGCGTCGGCCGTCATCATGACGAGGCCGCCGAAAGTGCGCTTCGTGCACGTGCTCGTCGCCAGCTTCGTGCTCGTTCTTTCGGTCTGGGCGGCAGGACGCGGCGGCATACTGGCGTCACTGCTGCTCACCGGCTTCCTGTTCGCCCGTCTGCTATCACAAGGGCGCCCCGGCATCGTTCAGTGGGCAATCGCCGCGGTCATGATCCTTGTCGCAGCGTCCGCGATTTTTGTCGCAGCGGACATCCTGGGGCAGCAGGGGTACCTGTACAAATTCGAAGGCCGGGGCCTGCGTGATCCGTCGCGCCTGACCATCATAATTGCCTACTTCGATGGCATCGAAACATCCGAACTGCTGCTGGGGAAAAATTACTACGACGACAGTATCCTGGGCCGCTGGGGATTCAATCTCCACAACTCCTATCTCGATGCCTGGGCGCACCTGGGCCTTTACTACCTGCTGTTCATACTCGGGACGCTGGCGGTCGGGGCCCGCCACCTGCGCCGTCATCCGGTCGTCGTGATCGCGGTACTGGCCTTCGCCGCTCGCGCCGTGACCGACAGCCAGTTGTTCAGCGGACAGTACGACTACGTCATTTTCGCGACGCTGTTCGCGCTCCTGCGTGAGCGGGGCCGGGCCTCCGCCGCCTCGCAGCCCGCCGCGGTCCGGCCCTGAGGGGCCACGGCGCCGGGCGTGGCTTATGGGCCCCTGCCTCTTATACTCTCCGCGGGCTACAGGTCAGGGCGACTTCATGATGAATCCCGGGGCTCGCGCCGCGACTTATACCGACGCGGGCGACATCACCCTGCTCGAATTTTGGCGCGCCCTGCGGCTGGACTGGCGGTGGGTCGCCGGCATCGTGGCGGCGGCGGCGGTGCTGTCGGTGGCCGTTGCGCTCATCCTGACACCGAAGTTCCGGGGCGAGGTGGTGATCGTCGAGGCGGGGCAAGGTCCCAGCGCCGGCGTGCCCGCGGCCATGCTGGGGCAGCTGGGCGGGCTGGCGGGACTTGCCGGGGTCGATCTGTCCGGACTGAGCGACGGGACCGGCAGCGCCATGGCAATCCTGAACTCGCGGATGCTCGTCGAGGAGTTCATCTCCCGCAACGGCCTGCTCCCGATACTGTTCAGCAACGAATGGGATGCAGCAGCCGGCGAGTGGACGACGGCACCCGAAGACACGCCGACGCTCTGGCTCGGCGTGAGGAAGTTCATCGAGGACGTGCGGCGCATCGAGGAGGATGCCGTCACGGGCGTCGTGCGCGTCATCACGGAATGGGAGGACCCGGAGTTGGCGGCTGCGTGGGCCAACGGGCTGGTCGAGCTGGCCAACCAGATCGTCCGCACGCGCGACCTCGAGGACGCGGAGAGAAGCGTGGAGTACCTGCAGAGTGAAATCGCCAAGACGAACATTCTTGGGCTCCAGCAGGTGCTTTACAGCCTCGTCGAAACGGAGATGAAGACGATCATGCTGGCAAACGTCAAGGAGGAATATGCGTTTGCAGTCATCGATCCGGCGGTGCCGCCGGAGCTGCGCTCGTTTCCGCACCGCGCGCTGCTCGCGGCGATCGGTACCACGCTGGGCGGGTTCCTGGCCCTGATGGTCATCCTGGTCCGCCTGGTCATCCGGAGACAGGGGGAGGCGGCCGGCCCGCTGAACGAAAGCCGGGCCGCGTGACCCGTCTGTCCGGGATCGGCCGCGGCCGCGCGGCGCGTCCGCGGCGACCGGCGCGTCGCCTCCGCTGATGCGCCTCCCGACGTTCCTGCTGCTCGGCGCGCCGAAGTGCGGCACGACCGCGCTGGCGCACTACCTGGGTGCCCATCCCGACGTGTTTCTTTCCCGCCCCAAGGAGCCGCATTTCTTCGACAGCGACTACGCTAAAGGCCTCAGTTCCTACCTGGACGACCACTTCGGGGGCTGGCAGGCGGAGCGAGTCGCGGGTGAGGCGACGCCGAGCTATCTGGCGATTCCCTGGGTTCCGGTGCGGGTCCGACGCGACGTCCCCGATGCACGGCTGATTGCGATTCTTCGCGACCCCGTCGAGCGGGCCTATTCATCGTGGTGGATGTTCCACGTGCGTGGCATGGAGCCGCTGTCGTTCGAAGCCGCCCTGCACGAGAACGCGAAGCGCCTGGAGAGCGGCATGCGGCTGGAAGGCGTCGCGGGAGCCGCTGCCTGGCGGGAGCACATCGAGGCGATCCGGCGGGGAGATCGGATTCGCATCCGGACCTACCTCGACAGTGGCTATTACGCACGGCAACTGCGGCGCTGGTTCGAACACTTTCCACGGGAGCAGCTCAGGATCGTGTTCAGCGACGACCTGAAGGCGAATCGCGACGCCGTGGTACGCGCGCTCTGGCGGTTCCTCGGCGTGGCCGATGACGCTGCCTTGCCGGAGTGGGGGCCGGTCAACGAGGCCCTCGGGCCGGGAGCCCGCGGGGTTCTGCGCATGGCCCGGGCCACGCACCTCATGCGCCTGCGGAGTCTGCTGCCGGGCACCGTGATCTCGGCCGTCAAGCGGAAGCTCGCGACCTTCGGCGGGCAGCCGCCGCTGGCCCCCGAGATGCGGGAGCGGTTGCTCGGTCACTTCGAGCCCCACGTCCACGACCTGGAGCAGCTCCTCGGCGTCGAGCTGGACGCGTGGAGACGATGACGGCGCGGCATCCGGAGCGGCAGGCTCGCGCCCCGGCCGGCCTGCGAAAGCTCCGTGGTCGTCCCGCAACGCCATTGACAGATTGCTTGAGCTGCGGCACCCATGCCCTTGATTTTGGCCAAACACTTGCGCTCCCGAATGGTACAGCGTATGTTGCCCATCGACTGACCGCAGGTCTCGCTGGACTAAACTTCCACTCTGCAGAGGATCCGACACGGGGCAGGGGGTGGCCCTGGAAATCGGGACTATTGGAGTCGCAACCGATATGACAGGGGAAGTCAGAGCCCGGAACAGCGTGAATTGGGTCGAACGTCAGGCGTCCCTGCGCGCGCACCTGATCGGGCTCCCCCGACCGTTGAAGCGGCTGCTCATGGTGGCCGCCGATGCCGGATTCATTTCGGCATCCATGCTCCTTGCCGTCGTCGTTACCGCCGAGGTGAGCCGGGCCCGGGCTCCCGACCTGGCGCTCGTCGTCCTGTTCACCGTTGTGCTGACCATCGTCGCGTTCTGGCGGCTCGGCCTCTACCGGGCGGTCGTCCGTTTCCTGCAGTCGCGGGCCATCGTTGCCCTTGCGCTGGGTGCGACGGCGTCGGTCGTGCCGCTGTCGCTGGCGATGTTCAGCCCCGGCCTGGAGGCAGTGACCTGGAGGACGCTGATCGTCCACTGGGCATTCGCCCTGCTGTACCTCGCCGGCAGCCGGTTCATCATGCGCGACTTCCTGCACCGTCGGGAGCGGCCGGCCGAGAACGTCATCATCTACGGCGCGGGTGCGGCGGGTGCCCGCCTGGCCGCGATGCTCGGCAGCGGCAACGAGTGCCTGCCCGTCGCCTTCGTGGACGACAGCCGCGCCGTCCAGGGCAACTACGTCGCAGGGCTCAAGGTTTACGCGCCGGATGCGATTCCCGGGTTGCTCGAGGAGTTTCACGTCGAGCGGGCGCTGCTGGCGATTCCCTCGACCAGCCGGCGTCGCAAGAAGGACATCCTGCGACGCTTGGAACAGTATCCGCTGCACGTCCAGACGGTTCCCGACTTCAATGACCTCATCAGCGGCCGCGCCCGCGTGGACGATCTGAAGGAAGTGGAGGTCGACGACCTGCTGGGAAGGGACCCGGTGCCCCCGCAGCCGGAGCTGATCTCCGCCTGCATCCTGAACCACAGCGTCATGGTGACGGGCGCCGGCGGTTCGATCGGCTCCGAGCTCTGCCGCCAGGTGGCGGAGCAGCGGCCGGCCCGCGTCGTCCTGTTCGAACGATCCGAGCCCGCGCTCTACCGGATCGAGCGCGAGCTGCACAAGCTGCATCGCGACGTGGAGATCGTTCCCGTGCTGGGCTCGGTGGACGACGAGGAATCAGTCCGCCGCACCCTCGAAGCCTTCTCGGTGCGCACGCTGTACCACGCGGCCGCCTACAAGCACGTGCCCCTCGTCGAATACAACATGTCCGCCGGGGTGCAGAACAACGTGTTTGGCACGGTGGCGGCCGCGCGGGCGGCGGACCGCGCCGGGGTCGAGCGGTTCGTGCTCATTTCCACCGACAAGGCGGTGAACCCGACGAACGTCATGGGCGCGACGAAGCGGCTCGCCGAGATGGTGCTGCAGGGCATGCACGCCCGCGGTACGAGCATGCGGACCTGCATGGTGCGCTTCGGCAACGTGCTCGCCTCGTCTGGTTCCGTCGTGCCCCTGTTCCGTGAGCAGATTCGCGCCGGTGGCCCCGTGACGGTCACCCATCCGGAGATCGTGCGCTACTTCATGACCATCAGAGAGGCCGCGCAGCTCGTCATTCAGGCCGGCGCGATGAGCGAAGGCGGCGATGTCTTCCTGCTCGACATGAGCGAGCCGGTGAAGATCGTCGACCTGGCGCGCAAGATGATCCGCCTCATGGGGCTGGAAGTTCGCGACGATGCCAATCCGCAGGGCGACATCGAAATCAAGTACACGGGCCTGAGGCCGGCGGAGAAGCTCTACGAGGAGCTGCTGATCGCCGGCAACGCGTCCGGCACCCAGCACCCCCGCATCTGGCGCGCGCAGGAGGGACCGGTGAGCTGGCCCGAAGTGGAGCTCGCCCTGCAATCGCTCAGGGCCGCCGTCGCACAGAACGACTGCACGGCTATCCGCGAGATCCTGCGGCGTGTGGTCGACGAATACATGCCGCCCAGCGGTCTCGTGGACTTCGTCTGGCGCGCGGGCGCCAAGCAGCGCTCGCTGCGGGAAGCCAGCGTCGTCCCTATCTCGAGCCGCAGGCCTGGCCCCAACCTGGAAGGTCATTCGTCGGAGGCCTGAGCGGTCCGTCGGCCATTGTCCCGTGCCGGCGCCGCCTGTAGCCTTCGCCGCATCGCCCCGGCCGGCGGTGCCCGTTCCGCGGACCAGCCGCTCGCCCCGCCCGTGCAATCTGTGACCGGCGCCGCGCGCGGCGCGCTGAAATGCGGGCACTATGGCGGCGAGCCGCCACGGAGCGAGGCGCCGGGCGACGCGGCCGGACGAATGGCGCTACTCGCGATCGTGGACCACAGGGAGAGCTTTCGCACGTGAAGATCACGATTTTCGGCTCCGGCTACGTGGGCCTGGTGACGGGCGCCTGCCTCGCCGAGGTGGGGAACCACGTCGTGTGCATCGATATCGACGGGGACAAGATCGACCGCCTGAACCGTGGCGAAGTGCCCATCTACGAGCCCGGGCTGGAGCCCATCGTGGAACGCAACCGCCGCGCCGGGCGGCTCGTATTCACGACCGATGCGGCGGAGGCGGTGAACCACGGGCTGTTCCAGTTCATTGCCGTGGGAACGCCGCCGGACGAGGATGGCTCGGCCGACCTGAAGCACGTGCTGACCGTCGCGCGCTGCATCGGCGAACACATGACGAGCTATCGCATCGTGGTGGACAAATCCACGGTGCCGGTGGGCACGGCGGATCGCGTCAAGGCGGAAATCGAGAAGACGCTGGCAGCGCGCGGGGCGGCGGTGGAATTCGATGTCGTCTCGAACCCCGAGTTCCTCAAGGAAGGCGCGGCGATCGAGGACTTCATGAAGCCCGACCGCATCGTCGTCGGCACCGATAATCCGCGCACCGCCGAGCTGCTGCGCACGCTGTACGAGCCGTTCACGCGCAAGATGGACCGGCTCATCGCGATGGACGTGCGCTCCGCCGAGCTCACGAAGTATGCCGCCAACGCCATGCTGGCGACGAAGATCAGCTTCATGAACGAGCTGGCCAACATCGCTGAGCGGGTCGGGGCGGACATCGAGCAGGTGCGCCAGGGGATCGGCTCGGATCCGCGCATCGGCTACCACTTCATCTATCCCGGCAGCGGCTACGGCGGCTCGTGCTTCCCGAAGGACGTGCGTGCGCTCGCCCACAGCGCGCGCGGCGCGGGCTGGGACCCGATCCTCATCGACGCCGTCGAGGCGGTGAACAACCGCCAGAAGCACGTGCTGTTCGACAAGATGCTGGCGCACTACGACGGCAATCTGCGCGGCAAGACGGTGGCTCTCTGGGGCCTGGCGTTCAAGCCGAACACCGACGACATGCGCGAGGCATCGAGCCGCTACCTGATGGAGGCGCTGTGGGGCGCGGGCGCATCGGTACGCGCGTACGACCCGCACGCGGCGGACGAGGCCCGGCGCATCTACGACGAGCGCCCCGACCTCGTGCTGTGCGGCTCCGGCGAGGAGGCTCTGGAAGGCGCCGATTGCCTGGCCATCGTGACGGAGTGGCTCGAGTTCAGGAGCCCGGACTTCGAGCTCCTGAAGGCACGCCTGGCGGATGCCGTCCTGTTCGACGGCCGCAATCTCTACGAGCCGTCGATGGCGGAGCGGGCTGGCATCGCCTATTACGGCATCGGCCGCGGGCGCCGCGCGCCCGCTGCGGAAACCTGACATGCAGCGGCTGGGCCGGAAGCGCATCCTCGTCACCGGCGGCGCGGGCTTTCTCGGCTCGCACCTGTGCGAGCGGCTCGTCGCGGTCGGCCACGACGTGCTGTGCGTGGACAACTTCTTCACCGGCACGAAGGACAACGTCGCGCACCTGCTCGGCAATTCGCGCTTCGAGATGCTGCGGCACGACATCACCTTTCCGCTGTTCGTCGAGGTGGACGAGATTTACAATCTCGCCTGCCCGGCGTCGCCGATCCACTACCAGTTCGATCCCGTGCAGACGACGAAGACGAGCGTGCACGGCGCCATCAACATGCTGGGGCTCGCGAAGCGCGTGAAGGCGAAGGTGTTCCAGGCCTCGACGAGCGAGGTCTACGGCGATCCGCAGGTGCACCCGCAGGACGAGGATTACTGGGGGCACGTAAATCCGCATGGCTTCCGGTCCTGCTACGACGAGGGGAAGCGCTGCGCCGAGACGCTTTTTTTCGACTACCGGCGCCAGCACGGGCTGAACATCAAGGTGGCGCGCATCTTCAATACCTATGGTCCCCGCATGCACCCGAACGACGGTCGCGTGGTGTCCAACTTCATCATGCAGGCGCTGCGGGGCGAGCCCATCACGATCTACGGCGACGGCAGCCAGACGCGCTCGTTCTGCTACGTGGACGACCTGATCGAGGGCTTCCTGCGGCTCATGAACACGCCGGACGACGTGACCGGACCCGTGAACCTCGGCAACCCGACCGAATTCACCATCCTGCAACTCGCCGAGAACATCATCGATCTCACCGGCTCGAGCTCGCGCATCGAGCACAAGCCGCTGCCGCCGGACGATCCGCGCCAGCGCCAGCCGGACATCACCCGGGCGCGCGAGCTGCTCGAATGGGATCCGGTAGTCAGGCTGCGGGACGGCCTGGTGAACACCGTTCGTTACTTCGACGCGGTGCTGAAGGCCGGGGAGATCCGCGCCTGACTGCGTCCAGGGAGGCAGCCATGATCGTGCCCGTCATACTGTCCGGCGGATCGGGAACGCGGCTCTGGCCGCTGTCCCGCGAGCTCTATCCGAAGCAGCTCCTGCCCCTGATCGGCGAGCGCACGATGCTGCAGGAGACGGCCAGGCGGCTCGATGGCCTGGAGGGCGTGGGACCGCCGATCGTCGTGTGCAACGACGCCCACCGGTTCCTCGTTGCGGAACAGCTCCGCGAGGCGGGCGTCACGTCGGCGACGATTCTGCTCGAGCCCTGCGGGCGCAACACGGCCCCCGCGGTGGCCGTTGCGGCCGCGCGCGCCGCGGAAAGCGGGGAGGGCGGCGACGATCCGCTCCTGCTCGTCATGCCCGCGGACCACGTCGTCCGGGACCTCGCCGAGTGCCACCGCTGCATCCGGGAGGCCGCCGCACTGGCGCGCGAGGGCCGCCTCGTCACCTTCGGCACGGTTCCCGACCGCCCCGAAACCGGCTACGGCTACATCCGCGCCGCGCGGACCGACGGCGCCTGGTCCGAGGTGGCGGAGTTCGTGGAGAAGCCGACGACCGAGGCCGCACGCGGCTATCTCGAGGCGGGCGGCTATTTCTGGAACAGCGGCATGTTCATGTTCGGTGCGATCCGCTACATCGAGGAGCTGCGGCGTTTCCGGCCCGAGATCGTCGAGGCCTGCGTCGCGGCGATTTCGGAGGCGAGGGAAGACCTGGACTTCGTGCGCCTGGGCAAGAGCGCCTTCGAGTCCTGTCCTTCGGACTCGATCGACTACGCCGTCATGGAGCACACGAAGCACGCGGTCGTCGTGCCGATGAACGCCGGCTGGAGCGACGTCGGCTCCTGGGCATCCCTGCACGAGGCCAGCGCCCAGGACAGCGATCGCAACGTGATGGTGGGCGACGTGCTCGTCGAGGATTCCCGCAACTGCTACCTGTACTCGAGCGGGAGGCTGGTGGCCGCCGTCGGGCTGGAGGACTGCATCGTCATCGAGACCTCCGACGCCGTCATGGTCGCCAGCCGTGGGCGAGTGCAGGACGTGAAGCGCCTCGTGGACCGCATGAAGAAGTCGGGACGCACCGAAACCTCGCTGCACAGAAAGGTGGTCCGGCCGTGGGGCAGCTACGACAGCGTCGACCAGGGCGAGCGCTTCCAGGTCAAGCGCATCGTCGTGAACCCCGGCGCGCAGCTCTCGCTGCAGATGCATCACCATCGCGCCGAGCACTGGATCGTCGTGCAGGGCACGGCGAAGGTGACGCGCGGCACCGACACATTCCTGCTCGGCGAGAACCAGTCGACGTTCATTCCGATGGGCACGACCCACCGGCTCGAGAATCCCGGCAAGCTGCCGCTGCACCTCATCGAGGTCCAGTCGGGGTCCTACCTCGGCGAGGACGACATCGTCCGCTTCGAGGACACCTACGGGCGCGCCGGCGAGGCGTAGGCGACCGGCATGCGGCTCGCCTGCTTCAAGGCCTATGACGTCCGCGGCCGCCTGCCGGACGACCTCAACGCCGGCATCGCCTGGCGGATCGGCCGCGCCTACGCGGAGGTGGTCGGCACCGGCGAGGTCGTCGTGGGCCGCGATGTGCGCCTCTCGAGCCCCGAGCTGGCCGCCGCCGTAGCCGACGGCCTGCGCGACGGCGGGGCCGACGTGG
>Ga0268386_10000553_pt1 | contig 23899 bp, 18 predicted proteins | sample RVTome_15_FD_200260 | JGI IMG/M metagenome (GOLD analysis project Ga0268386, IMG submission 200260) | Soil microbial communities from uranium-contaminated site in the Upper Colorado River Basin, Wyoming, United States - RVT150D86... ... | reverse complement strand
CGGCATCGGACTCGGCTTCGGTTTGCAGGCGATCACGTCGAACTTCGTCAGCGGCTTCGTGCTGCTGATGGACCGCTCGATCAAACCCGGTGATGTGATCAGCTTCACCGGCACGACGGGCACCAGTACGGAAGGATTCGGCTGGGTGCAGGAGCTGCGCGGACGGTATGTGGTCGTCCGCGACCGTGACGGCGTCGAGACGCTGGTGCCGAACCAGAACCTGATCACGAACCCGGTGATCAACTGGAGCTACACCGACCCGAAAGTGCGACTCAAACTGCCGGTGCGCGTCAGCTACCGCGACGATGTCGAAGCAGCGCTCGCACTGTTGCTGCGCGCGGCAGATGGCCATCCCCGCATCCTGCGCGACCCCGCTCCGGTTTCGCGCCTGATGGGCTTCGCCGACTACGGCATGGATCTCGAGCTGCGGTTCTGGATTGCAGATCCGCAGGAGGGCGTGAACAACGTCCGCTCGGACGTGAATCGGGCGATCTGGCGGCTGTTCCGCGAGCAGGGCATCACGATCCCCGTGGCCCAGCAGGAAGTGCTGTTCGAGATGAAGCAAGCCGGGACGTCGCTGCGCGCTGATGAACGGACCGCCGGCCGAGCGTAACCACATGGTCGACGGACCTGACACGGCGAACGTCCGCTCGCGGCTGCTGGCTCGACTCGGCGCGCCTGCCGCTGCGGTCGAAGAATCGTTCGTGCGCTCGGGCGGCCCCGGCGGGCAGAACGTGAACAAGGTGGCCACCGCGGTCCGGCTGCGCTTCGACCTGTCGCGTTGCGCCCGCCTCGCGGACGACGAACTTGCACGACTGCGGCGCCTCGCGGGACGGCGCATGACGGGCGAGGACGCGCTGGTACTGACGGCGCAGCGATTTCGGACGCAGGAACGCAATCGCGCGGACGCGTGGGCGCGACTCGAGGCGCTCGTGCAGGAAGCCATGATCCCGCCTCGCGTGCGGCGTCCGACTCGTCCGCCACGCGTGTCCAGGGAGCAGCGGCTCAAGGACAAGACTCATCAGGCAGTGCGCAAGCGCTTGCGCACGCGCGTTCGCGATCCCGGCCAGGACTGAGCCGCCCCCGGTCAGGCCGCCGCAGTCTTCTCCACCTTACGGCCTAACAGCCATACGGCAAGCGCCGGCAGCAGCAGAATCGCACCGAGCATGTTCACGAGGAACATGAACGTGAGCAGGACACCGACATCGGCCTGAAACTGCAGCGGCGAGAAGATCCAGGCCGCGACTCCGATGGCCAGCGTGATGCCGGTCGCGATCACACCCGCCCCGGTGACCCGCAGCGTGTGCTCGTAGGCCGCCTGGAAGGTCGGCTCCTCTTCGAGCAGCTGGCGCAGACGCGCAAAGATGTAGATGCCGTAATCGACACCGATGCCTGCGCCCAGTGCGACGACTGGTAGCGTGGAGACCTTGAGGCCGATCTGCAGGACCACCATCAGCGCGTAGGTGAGGAGCGATACGATCGCGAGCGGCAACACGATGCAGGCGACGGCGCGCAGCGACCGGAACGTCAACAGCACCATGATGATCACTGCACCGAACACGCCGAGCAGGATCGGGAACTGCGCCCGCGACACCTCCTCGTTCGTCGCCGCCATGACGCCGACGTTGCCGGTCGCGAGCTTGAACTCCACGTCCGGGGTGACGTGCTCGGCGCGGTACGTCTTGACCGCATCGGTCACGCGGGAGATCGTCTCCGCCTTGTGGTCGGCCGTGAAGGTGACCACCGGCATCACGTCGCAATCACGGTTCAGCAGGCCCGTGCTGGTTTCGACATACTTGACGGACTGCACGAGGCTGGTTTCGTCGCGCGGCAACGTACGCCACTTGAGGCTGCCTTCGTTCCAGCCGGCGGCGACGACCTTCGCGACGCCTGGCAGCGTAATGACGTCCTGCACGCCCTGGACGTTGCGCATATGCCAGGCGAACTCGTCGATCGCGCGCATGATCCCGTAATCGACGCAGCCGTTCGGTATCGTCTCGACGATCACATTGATGATGTCGACGCCGATCGAAAAATTCTCCGTGATCACCGCCGTGTCGCGGTTGTACTGCGAATCGGGGCGCAGCTCCGGTACGCCGCGTTGCAGGTCTCCGATCTTGACATCGCGACCTATCGCGTAGCCGAGCACCGCCAGCACCGCCGCGATCGCAATCATTACTGCGGCCGGGCCGCGATGTGCCAGCCGCGACAGCCCCAGCCAGATGGGTTTCAGCTGGCGCGCGCGCACCATCAGCTTCTGGCGGTAGGCATCGTCGAAGCGCAGGAACGAGACGAGCACGGGCAGCAGCACAAGGTTCGTGAGAATGATCACGGCGACGCCGAGGCTCGCGGTGATCGCCATTTCCTGGATCACCTCGACTTCGATGAACAGGATCGTGATGAAGCCGACCAGATCGGACGCGAGTGCGATGCCGCCAGGAACCAGCAATCTTCGAAACGCCGACCGGCAGGCCCGTTGCGTGTCGAGGTGCTCGAACACCTGTTCACGGATCACGCTGATCATCTGCACGCCATGGCTGACGCCGATCGCAAAGATCAGGAACGGCACCAGAATGCCGAGCGGATCGATTCCGAAGTCGAGCAGCACGAGAATTCCGAGCTGCCAGATCACCGCGATCGTCGAGCAGAGCACGACTGCGACTGCCACGCGGAACGTCTGGCCGTAGAACCATACGAGCAGCGTCGTCAGCACGAGGGTCGTGATTGCGAATGCCACGACCGACAGCGCACCGGCCGCAATATCGTGCACGACCTTCGCAAAGCCGATCATGTGCACATCGATGATGTCGGTGCCGGCATCGACGTCGATGTTCTTGCCTTCGATCTTCTGGCGGACGTTCTCTTCGAGCTGTTCGGCGACGCGGAGATAGTCGATCGGCGCGCCTGTTTCCGGGTCGGCGTCGAGCAGGCTGGCGTTGACGATCGCACCGGAGAAATCGTTCGCAACGAGCCGGCCGACGATACCTGCCTTCAGGATGTTCTCGCGCACCTGCGCAAGTCCTTCCGGCGTCGGCTGAAAATCGGCTGGGATCACGTTGCCGGCTTCAATGCCGCCTTCGACGACCTCGGTGTACCGCACGTCGGGCGTGAACAGCGACGAGACCCGCGAACGATCGACGCCCTCGATGAAGAACACCTCATCGGTGGCAATCTTCAGCGCCTCGAAGAATTCCGGCGTGAACATGTCGCCGTCGCGCGCCATCACCGCGATCAGCAGGCGATTCGCGCCGCCGAACTCGCGCTGATGCTTCAGGTAGGTCTGCATGTACGGGTGCTCGAGCGGCAGGAGCTTCGTGAAGCCCGCGTCGATCCGCAGCCCGGTGACCGCCATGTAGAGCATGAAGGCAGTGATCAGCGCGAACACGGCGAGCACGGCGCGCCGGTGATCGAAGATCAGCCGCTCGAGTGCCGCGACGAAGCCGTTGCCACGCGCGTTCATGGCGGCCCCTCTGCATCGATGTTCGCCGATGTCCGGTCCGCACCCGTCGGCAGCTGATAACGTCGCGCTCCGGATTCCCCGAGCAGTACGAAACCGCCCTCAGCCGGCAGGATCCGCGCAAAGCCCTTGCGGTCCGCCTGCTGATCCAGCTCGAAACTGCGTCCGCCATCGCGGCTGATGATCACGGAGCCGGCAAGCCCGACGATCACGATCGTCCCCTCAGGGGTGACGATGCCATCGGTCAGCATCGCTTCGGTACCGCTCGCGATCTCGTTCCAGCTCGCCCCAGCGTCCTCGGACCGGAACAGATTGCCGCGCAGCCCGAACACGAGCAGCGTGTCATCGCCGAGCCAAAGGAGCCCATAGAACGAGCCCTCGTAGGGCGAAGGTAAGCGCTGCCAGGTGTCGCCGCCGTCCTGCGAGCGGAAGATCTGACCCGCTTCAGCCGGCATATAGAGGCGGGGCCCCGCCGGCACGATCTCGTTCAGGTGCACCTCGAATCCGAGATCTTCCTCCTCGGACCACTCCTGGTCCGAAATGGGCGGCTGCGCGGCAGCACCCCCGTCCTCCTCGGTGGCATCGAGCTCGCTGAGAGGCCGTGGTTCGAACGGCTCCTCGCGCCAGGTCGCGCCGGCATCGTCGGTGACCAGGTAACGCGAATAGGCGCCGACCGCGACGCCGTGCTGCCGATTGCGAAACCAGACGTCGAGCAGCGGCCAGAGATTCTCCGGCATCGCGTGCACGAGGTCCCAGACGCGGCCACCATCGACCGATTTCAGGATCACTTCATCGTGGCCGACGGCCCAGCCGTGCTCGCGATCCGCGAACCACACCCCGGTCAGCGTCGCGTGTGTCGGCACCTGCGCCTGGTCCCAGGTGCGGCCCGCGTCCTCAGAGGTCAGGATGTGGCCCCGCTCGCCCACGACGATCAGCCGATCATCGATCGCGAAGCCATCGAGGAGCAGCGATTGCGGCGCGAGGGGTGCAGGCGCCGAATAGACGTGCTCGACCGTCGCCGGATCATCGCCCTGCGCCGCCCCTGCCACCGGCAGAACCAGCTGGCCTGCCGCGATCCAGGCTCGGGCTCCCCGGCGCAGCACGACGCGGCCTACCTGACCATCGTGCGGCGCGATGACGCAGCTACTGCGATCACCGCCGGATCACCGCGTGCCCCGACCGCGCAGCGCCGACGCCGTGTAGTCCTGCGGAGTACGGGTCACGGAAAAGTCGTAGGTCTTTGACTCCTCGTTGTCGAGCCCGAGCGCCAGATATCGCCCCGCCTGCAGGTCGTAAGTCATTTCGAGGGTCGTCCAGAGCGTCGGCACGTCGTAATAGTTGATCACGTGCGCCTCCTGCACGCGCCAGAGCTGGTCGCGGTTGTCATAGCAGTCGACTGCCAGGATCTGCCAGGAGTCTTCGTCGATGTAGAACGTCCGGCGCTTGTAGATGTGCCGCGTGCCCGGTTTCAGCACCGAGTCGAGCACCCAGACCCGGTGCAGTTCGTAGCGGGCGAGATCCTGATTGATGTGGCGTGGATTCAGAATGTCCGAATACTTCACCTGGTTCGAATGCAGCTGATAGGAGTTGTACGGCACGTACATCTCCTGGCGTCCGACGAGCGTCCACTCGTAGCGTTCCGGGCTGCCGTTGTACATGTCGAACTGGTCGCTGGTCCGCAGGCCATCCGCGGCGGTGCCGGGATTGTCGAATGCGACATTCGGGGCGCGGCGCACGCGCCGCTGACCGGGGTTGTAGAGCCAGGCACGACGATGTTCCTTGGACTGATCGAGCGTCTCGTGCACGAGCAGGATCTCGCCGGCCAGGCGTGCCGGAGCCACGGTCGCCTGGATGAAATACAGGATCGTATTGTCGAGCTGGTCCTCCTGCGCGCCCGGAAGGCTATAGACGACGTGAAACTCGTCATCGAACTTGACCATCGTGTACTGCCCGTCGCGGGTGACAGCGGCCTGTCCGATCGTGCGTGTTGCGGTATCGGCGCGGTACCGGAGGATGTGGTTCCACAGGACCTCGACGCCGGATTTCGGGATCGGGAAGGGAATGCCGATGACCGCGCCCGTGACGCCATTGCCGCCGTCCGTCAGCCTGGCCGTCGCTGCAATCTTCTTCGTGGCCTCGTAGATACGCTCCGGGAATGCGGCACTGCGATGCGTCGGGTAGATGTTCAGCTTGTAAGTCGAATATTGGTCGAGCAGTGCTTTGTGTCCCTCCGTCAGCTGTTCGGAGTACTGCGGTGCGTTCTGCGGTGTGATCGTCATCGTGATGGCATCGCTCGCATACGGATCGGGGTGATGCCCTGCGGGCTTGAAGTCGGGGAACCCGGCATCCGCGGGCGACTTGATCCCGCCCTCCCAGGCCGGAATCGTGCCCGCTTCGTTACCGGCCTTGATCGCGCCGAGTGGCGTCAGATCCGCTCCGAGCCGATCGATTTCCTGGGGCGACAGCTCCGCCAGAGCCGGTCCAGTGGCCGCCGCGAGTACGGCCGCCGTCAACGCCGTGATGACGATCTTGCTGAGCATGAAATCTCTCCGGATGGCGTCAGAACGCGTACTTCACGGTGAACGCAATGAAATCACGGTCCGTGAGTTCGTTGTAGCGCCCCGCGCCGTTGAACATCGTGTAGCTGAAGTCTATATCCCAGGTGTTCTGATAATTGAAAGACAGGCCGAGCAACAGCGAGTTGCGTCCCTCCACGAAATTGCCGCCCGGACCCGGCGAGGTGCCCTTCACATCGTGGCTCCAGGCGAAGCGCGGGAGCATGTTCCAGGGGCCGACGAAGCCCGAGTAATCGAGGCGGCCTGCGATCCGGTAGCCCCAGGAAGTGGAGTCGGCAAACCGGTTCAATGGCTCGACTTCGCCGAAATGGAAGGCTGCGAGCGGCTCATTGCCGCTCACCGACGTGCCGGGTCCGTTGAATCGCAGCCCCTCGCCATTCGGACCGCCGGTCACCTTGTCCGGCATGTCGGAAACGTAAAAGACTCCGCCCTCGCCGACGAGCACGAGCTGAGACGCGCCAAGCACGTTCGCGAACGTGCGCGTCGCAGTCATCTGATACTGGAAGGTTTCGAATTCGTCCCACCCGGTCACGGTTCCGCCGGGCGCGAAGCCGCCGAGCTGCCCGAACTGCGCGAGCGCACCAAATCTCTGCCCGACGACCGGATTGACTGCGGCCGGGAAGAACCGCAGCGGCGTGAGCGCCGCGAACAGCACTTCCACATCATCGAACTGCAGCGGATGGTTCGGCCGATACGCGAGTTCACCCTGCAGCGCGACGCCGGTCGTCCCTACGACGGTATTGAAGCTGAGCCCGTAGAGGTCGATGTTCTCCGGGAACTCCGTGAAGTAGTTCGCCGTCTGCGCGAACTCGTGCACGACGAAGTCGGTGACGAGCGAGGTGACCCGGGTGCTCACATCGCCGCCGAGCAGCGCCGCGTTGGCACCGATCGTCGCAGCCTCGGTCGCTTGAGCGAGCGTGTAATTGCCGCCTACTTGAGCCGCCGTCGCGACGGCCGTATTCGCCGCAGCAGCAACGGCTGCATTGAACGGCAGACCGCCAGCGAGTGCTTGTGCGGCGCCGCCGATTGCAACCGTCGCACCGGTGGCATTCCCGATACCCTGCTGGGTCCCCGCGGTGCCGCTTATCAACGGCAAGCGGCTATGATAGTTCACGTAATAGACGCCGAACTCGGTACCCCCCGAGAAACCGGGCGCGAACAGCCGCAGGGCCACGCCGAACTGATTCTGGTCGTCGGGCTTCACGGTATCGGCCCGTGCAACGCCCTGGAATTTCTCGATGACGCCGCCGCCGAGCGCGGAGAAATCGGTGCCCAGGTCCGACAGCCGACCGAAGCCGAGGAATACCGTGTCGCCACCCGCAGCGGCGAAATCGTTCGTCGAGAAATACGTACCGACGGCTTCGGGCTCGGTATTGTCCCAGTCGTACTGGTAGAACGCTTCGATCGTCGTGTTCTCGGTGATGCCGAGCGAGGCCCACACGATGTCCTGCGGCAACAGCGCCTCTTTGAGCTCAGCGCCTGGCACGCGCAATGCGGGCACGTCGAAATGGTTGATGATGCCGATGCCGCCCTGGATGAACGTGCTCTCGCCCCAGTTCAGTACCTGATCGCCGACGCGCAGCTCGAGCGGCATATCACCTAGATGGACACGCCCCCAGACGAAGCTGTCGAGCATCCGGAAGTAACTCGCCGCGAGATCCTCCGCATCGTCGGACAGTGGCGTGCGCGCACGCGGCTGGTCGGCGAGCTCGATGTCGTACAGCGCGTTCGCGCGCACGAAGAATCCGAAACGGTTGTCGTAGTTCGCGCCGAGCTCGGTCAGTACCTTGACCGCCTGGCTGATCGTGCCGGTGTCGAAATTCAGATTGCCGTTGTCGGTGTTGGGTGAACGGCCGAGACCGCCAAGGGGGCCCTGCGTCGCAATGCCCGGCCAGGGGACCGGGCCGGGGCTCGCCGACGTGGCAATGAGCCGCTCATCGCGCGAATCGACACGCCAGGCATAGCCGTACGAGAGTGTCGTATCCCAGCTGCCGGAGACGGTCCCAGCCTCGTTCTGAAAATCGATTGCGAGTGCTGGAGCGCCGGCGGCGAGCGAGGCCACGAACAGCGCGCCTTGGACTGCGCGTCTGAGTTGCCCCGCCCGGGACATCGTGGACATTGGCTTCATTGTGCATCCCCGACTGGAATTTAGACCGGATACATTTGCTGCGGCACCCGGATGGGTCCGCCGCCACGTCGTTTGCTTGTTGCCGCGTTAATACCGAATCCAACAAACGAATACAACAGGCCGCGGAGCCGCGAGTATAAACGGCAGCGTCCGCGCAACGACGCGTGACAAAGACGTATAGGGAGCGGGTTTGCGTTGCAGCGCAAGAGGAATCGAGGCGCACGAACGCCATACGCGATCGGCGCTGCTCACCGATGCGTCACCTGCAATACCGAGTTGCGGATCTGCTCGTGCAGCACGAGCTGTGCGTCCTCGAGCACGGCGATCAGCATTTCGGTATAGGTGAGGCGCCCGTCGGCATTCACCCCGAGGACGTTCCGCGCGCGCAGCAGATCGATGAAGTTCTTGAACAGAGAGCGGTCGAAGTACTCGGGGGAATCGAGCTCGTACAGCATCGACATGCGTTGTGCCATCAGCTGGCACTGGCTCTCGAGCACGCTCTGGCTCATCCGGCCGCTCCCGGCCTTGAGCAGAATGGCGATCGTCAGGTAATAGCGTTCGAGCACTTGCACGGTCAGCTGAGCGAGTACGGACAACTGCACCGCCTCTGCGGAACCGGTGACGGGCCGCCGCCACTCGGTACCACCGTCGGCCGATTCGATCAGCCCGTGGTTCGCCAGATCGTCGAGGATCTCATCGACGACTGCTGGAATCTCGTCCTCGCGCCAGCGCAGAAACAACTCCGCGGCGATGTACGGATAGATGCGCCACGCGAGTCGCTTGATGTCCTCCGTGCGCATCGAGCGGTTGTTCAGGAAGCAGCATGCGATCAACGACGTCATCGCGATCAGATGCAGGACGTTGTTGCGGAAGTACGCGAGCAGCACCGATTTTTCCTGCGTCATCTGCATCACGTCGCCGAGGGGGTGCTTGCGTCGCTGCAGAAAACCCATGATCTCGCCGTAACGCACCATCGAAACGCCGTCCTGGCCCGTAATCACGACATGCGGCGAATACGGCGCCTGGCGCAGCAGCGATGCATACAGTTCGAGCTGACGGACGAGGTCGGCCTCGAGCATGCTCTGGCGGGGTGTCGCGAGCAGCACCAGCCCAATGAGATTGATCGGGGTCACCGACGCAGCTGAGTTGATGCCGATCATGACGCGCTGTGCGAGATCGTCGACGACCGCTTCGAGCCAGCGCGGACGCACGTCGACGTCGAGGGGTTCGCTACGCCACTCGGGCGCATGTCGATCGAGAATCGTATCGAGCTCGACCGGTTCGCCGAAACTGACGTGCACGACGCCGAATCGACCGCGCAACGCGGGAATCGCTCGCAGGATCCCGAGAATCGACTCGCGCTCCTTCGGTTGTCCCGACAGCTCGCCGACGTAGGTACGTCCTTCGACCAGGCGCTCGTAACCGAAATATGCGGGGATGAACACGAGGGGCCGTCGCGGCGATCGCAGAAAACTGCGCACGGTCATCGACAGCATGCCGGTCTTCGGTTCCAGCAGGCGGCCGGTGCGGCTGCGGCCGCCCTCGATGAAGTACTCGATCGCATGGCCTCGCGCCATCATCAGCCCGAGGTACTGCATGAACACGCTCGTGTAGAGGGCGTTGCCACGGAAGCTCCGTCGCATGAAGAACGCGCCGCCGCGCCTCAGGAACGAGCCGACGACCGGCATGTTGAGGTTGATACCCGCCGCGATGTGCGGCACCGCGAAACCCTGGTGATAAACGACGTACGACAACAGCAGATAGTCCATGTGACTGCGATGGCAAGGGACATAGATGATTTCCTTGCCGTCGGCCACCGAGTGCAGGTTCCCGAGGTGATGGGATTCCACACCGTCGTAGAGCCGGTTCCAGAGCCTCGCGAGCGCGTGCGACAGGAAGGTCACGAAGCCATGGGAGTAGTTCGCGGCGATCTCGTCCGCATGGCGCTTCGCCTGCTGCAGCGCTTCGCGGCGACCGATACCTTGCGCGCGCATTTCCGTCCGTACCGCATCGCGCACCCCCTCCGTGCGCAACACCTGCGCGACGATCGTGCGCCGGTGAGAGAGGTCAGGCCCGATCGTCGCGACGCGCTGATTCCGCAACGCGGTGCGCAGCATTCGGGCTGCCCGACGCACCGCCCGCGCGCCATCCCGGGTTTCCTCGACGACACTGCCGAAGCTGAGCGGATCGCCGAACTGCACGAGGAGATTGCGGCCGTTCAGCAGCACGTTGAGCATGCGTCGAAAGCGGCTCGCGAGATCCCAGCTCTCGGCCATCATCAGGCCGAACCAGGAGCGCTCCTTGTCCGGAGCGCGACCCCAGTAGAGACCGACCGGTACGAATTCGATCTCAGTGCCAGATCGCTCGAGGCCGGCACGCACGAACCGGTCGAGCTGCGCGGGAATGCGCCGGTCGATGCGGATACCCAGAAAGCCGCTGCGCCGCTCCAGGAAAATGCACGCCGGCAATGCGCCCGGCGCGGTATCGGCGATCGGGATCGGCATCGACCGCGCAGCGCAGATCTGCTCGAGTACGGTGCAGTCGATGAGGCTGCGCCGTTCGAGGACGTAGCAGACCTGGTCGCCGGCGCGCGCGAGGCGGTCGGCGATGTCCTCCGGCAGCACTGACGGCCGCACCCACAGTGCGGTGAAGCCGCGCGCGAGCGTCAACAGCAGGTTCTCTAGAAAGGCAGGCGCAGCCATGCAGCCGGCCGTTCAGTCCGCGCGTCCCTGCCGCTCACGATTCGGGTTGCGACCGGACTCATGCGTCAGGTCGGTGCTCGCGATCCCGTAACGGTCACTGGCCGCCGGTTTCCTCGATGACGCGATCCATTTCCTGCTTGCGTTCCATGCCGACGTCTTCGACGGCTCGAGCGCGGTCCTGTGTCTCGATCATGTCACCGAAAACGGTATCTTCGACCGGCATTGGCTCGCTGCGCCGCGGCTCGGCAGGAGCATCCCCGCCCCCACAGGCGGCCGCGAGGACCGAAATGACGAGCAGACTCGAAAAGGAAAGGGTCGCGCGACGCATTGCATGACTCCAGCAGCAGACCGGTGCGCGGCAGTCTAACAGGTCAACCACTTGGGAAGTCGTCACCCATCATCAATCCGAAAGATCGGAGTAACGCGCATGCGCATTGCAGCCGGGTCGGTGGTCATCGTCACAGGCGCATCGCAGGGAATCGGTCGAGCGCTATGCCTCCAACTCGCACCGCGGCGGATGCGTCTCGTGCTCGCCGCACGTGATCAGGCCCGCCTCGATGCGCTCGCGCGCCAGTGTGAGGACCTCGGTGCGACCTGTCTCGTGCTCCGCACCAACGTCGCTTCCGAGGGTTCATGCCGTGCGTTGATCGAGCAGTCCGTCGAGCGATTGGGCGGCATCGACGTGCTGGTCCTGAATGCCGGGCGCACGATGTGGACGCGGATGGACCAGCTCGAACACAGTCGCATGATCGAAGAGATCATGAGGGTCAATTACCTCGGCAGCGCATGGCCTGCGTTCTACGCTTTGGCCCATTTGAAGCGATCGCGCGGACGGATCGTGGCTGTTGCCAGTGTGGCCGGGCTGACGGGCGTTCCCGAGCGTGCTCCGTATGCCGCGAGCAAGCATGCGATGTTCGGCTTCTTCGATTCCCTGCGTATCGAGCTCGCCGGCCAGGGCGTCAGTGTGACGATGATCGCACCGGACTTCGTCGTCACGGAAGCGCATCGTCGTGCGCTCGGCCCCGACGGCAGGCCGCTCGGCACGAGTCCGCTCGCCGAAAGCGAAGTCATGAGCGCAGACGAGTGCGCGCGCCGGATCGTGCGCGCTGCCGACAAACGCCAGCGCCTCGCGATCCTGTCCACGCGCGCGCGGCTCGGTCGCTGGCTCAAGCTCGTGCGCCCGAGCCTCGTCGATCGTCTTGCCGCGCGGGCGATCAGACAGAGGCACTGAAGGCTGTAGGCTGTAGGCGCTAGGTCAGAAGGGCCGCTTGCGCAGCCGCCGTCGCAACGGATCCGCCGTGTGGCCGATCTGCTTCGCGTTATTCTGACCTACAGCCTACAGTCTGGAGCCTACAGCCTAGCCAACAGCCCAGCGCCTGCAGCCTACGTGTACTTGTCCATCTGAATCAGGAAGTACTCGAAGTAGTAATTGATGTCCCGGACGTTATCGACCATCCGGTGATCGGCATCGAAAACGTGCAGCGTCGCCTTGTACTCGCGCGCGTACTTGAAGCTGTTCTCGACGGGCACCACGTCGTCGCGCCAGCCATGCACGATCGTGATCGGACAATTACCGGGCTTTGGCGTGTGTTGCTCCTGGCCCGGCATGTAGAACGCAGGCGCGATCAGGAACAGACCGCGTGCCTGCAGCAGCGATGATGCCGCCGCGCTCACGTGTCCGCCGAGACTCGAGCCCACGAGGACCAGGGAGCCGCGCAGGTCCTTGCAGAACGCCAGCAATCGCGTGACGCGATCCTGCGCGCTGTCGATTCCACGATAGTCGACCGATTCGACCTGAAAACCTTCGTTACGCGCGAGCTCCGCCATCGCTGCGATCTTGTTGCCCCATGGCTCGCTGTCCTTGCCGTGCGAAAACACTACGTATCTGTCGGCCATTGCTTTCTCCGGTGCGCGGCGGGGTCGCGCGCGCCATGGTAATCGCGAGGCGTGCCCTCACCAAGCGAGCTCGTGACCTGCGAACCCCTCAGCGACCGGGGGGTCCCCAGAGCAGCTCGTCGAGATCCCGTTGCGGCCAGCCCCACCGCTCGAGCGATATCCGACCGCGGATGAAGGCAACACCTTCGGCTTCGAGCAGGCGACGCTGCCGAGCGTGCGCAGCGCTGCCGGCCGGTAGCGACAAACGTCCTGACGCATTGACGACGCGATGCCAGGGCAGGCGGGCGCCGCGCGGCGCCTCGCGCAGACACGTGCCGACCAGTCGCGCCCTGCCCGACAGCCCCGACAGCGCCGCAATGCGTCCGTAGGTCGAAACACGGCCCGGCGGGATACGCCGCACCACGGCATAGATGCGGTCGCGCGCTTCGTGGCTCGCGACCGAGCGCTCGATGGGTGCGCTTGCGCGGCGGCGTTTCTCGCTCATCTATCGGCCCCGCTCGACCCTGTATCGTGCGATCGCGTCAGGCCCCCGCGAGCATCTCGAGCAATCGCCAGCCGGTCGCAAGCAGTCCGGTCGCGGCAAGCACGAGCACAGCGGCGCAGACGAACCCTAGCCAGGCAACGCGACGCGCAGCGCTGCCCCTCCGCAAACGTGTGTCGCGGGTGAGACGCGCACCCGGCAGCGGATATTGTCCGGCCTCGAGGATTCTGGTCGAAAGTCGCGCGATCCAGCCCGCCGCGATCAGTGCGAACACGACGCCAATCGCGAGCGCGACTTGCAGGATCGTTGCAGCCCGCGCCGTCGCAAGCTCGGGCGAGTGTTCCGCCAGTCCATCGAGCTCGGCGAGCACCGAGGTGAGGAACAGCAAACAGGCCGTCCCTGCGAGGACGGCCAGCAGCGCCCAACCGATCGCGCGACGGCGCGTCGCTCGGTCAGCTCGGACGATCTGCGGTCCGGTGTGCTCGTCGCTCAACATCGTCCTCAGATTGCAGACCGGTCATGGAGCGTCGTCTCGGCGCGGTCGGCGCGGTCGGGATCGCGTCGCCGCTCGCCGCCCGTCAGGGCGATGCCGAGCGCAGCCATGAACGGAATCACGCGCTCGAACAAGTCACCCGGGGAGTCGGGCAACAGGTAGAAAAGCAGCGTCAGCAGGAACCCGGCCCACATGGCTCCCAGCGTCGAGCCGGGCCGCACCCGCTTTCCCGTGAGACGCACGAGCAGCAGCGGGCCGAACGCGGCTCCCATCGCGTTCCAGGCGAACAACACGCGTGAGTAAATCGATTCGGGCGCGTACAGCGCGAGCAGCATCGCGATCAGACTGAACACGAGCACGGTGACGCGGGCCGTCACCAGTCCGCCATCGGGCGAACGCTGCAGATCGACGGTCACGCAGGAGGCGGCGACGAGCAACTGGCTGTCCGTCGTCGACATGATCGCGGACAACACGGCGACGATCGTGATCGCTGCGAAAGCCGGCGGGAGCAGGCGGTTCGCGAGTTCGAAGAATGCTTGCTCGGGATCCGGCAAACCGCTGAACAGCACACGTGCGGTCAGACCGGCCAGCAGCATCCCCGCGAGCACGATTGCGATCCAGCCGATTGCGATCCAGCGAGCACGCGCAAGGGCCGCCTGGCTCTCGAGCGCCATGAAGCGATTGACGACGTGTGGCTGACCGGGATTGCCGAGACCTATCCCCATCACCCCGAGCACGAACGCGAGCGCGACGACGCCCTCACGGCCGCCATAGATATCGACGGACTCCGGCCCGAGCGCGGCCAGGCCCTGCCAGAGTGGCCCGAAACCACCGGCCGCGAATATTGCGATCAGCGGCACGACCACCGCGGCCACGACCATCATGAATCCCTGCACGCAGTCCGACACGCTTGCAGCCCAGAACCCGCCGAGCAACGTGTAGCCGACGATGATCACGGTGCCGAGAATGACGCTGCCTTCCGGCGAGACGTCAAAGCCCGCCCCGAATGCATGGCCCGCTGCCTGCAACTGCGCGGCGACGTAGAACACGAACGACACGACGATGATGATCGAGGCCGAGCGCATCACCCGCGGCCGCAGGCGCTCTCCGAGCCCTGCGCCAAGCACCTGACTCAGCGTCGTGTTGCCCTGCTCCAACGACAGCACCCGCAGACGCGGAGCAACGTAGAACCAGTTGAGCACGTAGCCCGACAGCACGGCCGCCAGTATCCAGATCGCCGACAGCCCCCAGGCAAAGGCCGCGCCACTCACACCGAGCAGGGTCCAGGCCGACGAGGCACTCGCTGCCTGGCTCAGTGCGGCAACGATTGGGCCGAGGCGTCGGCCGCCGAGAAAGAAATCGTCCGTATCGTGAGTACGCCGACTCGCCCACGCGCCGATCACGAGCACGAGCGTGCTGTAAACAGCGAGCGTCAAAAAGACAGCGCTCGATCGGGACATCGTAGACGCGACTCGGAGCCGTTGGTCGGGCGGTGCATGCTAGCAGATTGTCGCGTGCGACCCTCCGCAAGACCGAGCAGCGACGACCGAGGCCTGCTTGCGAGGACTCGACGCCCGTGACAAGGTCAGTGGCCGACCCCAGGGAGTTTCCGTTGCACTGGCATTTCAGCATCGATCGCGGCGGCACGTTCACGGACATCGTCGCAATGGACCCGGCTGGCCGTCTGCACACGTCAAAGCTGCTGTCCGAGAACCCGCAGCAGTACGACGATGCAGCGGTCCACGGCATCCGAACGCTGCTCGAGCGCCTCGAGCCCGGTGCGACGCCAAGCATCGGCAGCATTCGTCTCGGCACGACCGTCGCGACCAACGCTCTGCTCGAGCGCCGCGGGGAAGCGACGCTGCTCGTGACGACGCGCGGCTTCCGCGATCAGCTGCGCATCGGCTACCAGAATCGGCCGGAACTCTTCGCTCTCGAGATCCGGCGGCCTGCGTCCCTGTACGCACAGGTTGAGGAGATCGCGGGTCGCCTCGATGCCGGCGGACGAGTCATCGAGGCGCTCGACGTCGAGTCGACCCAGGCGATGCTGTCCGCTGCCCGAGCGCAGGGATTGCGGGCAGTCGCGATCGTGTTGCTGCACGCGTATCGCAACCCGGAGCATGAGATTGCAGTCGCAGAGATCGCGCGACAGAGCGGATTCGAACAGATCTCGACGTCGCACGATACGCTGCCGCTGATCCGGATCGTGAGCCGCGGTGATACGACGGTCGTCGATGCCTACCTGTCACCCCTGCTGCATCGCTACGTGACTCGATTCCGTAGCGCGCTCGGTGGGATCGGCGGCGAACCGCGGCTGTACTTCATGCAAAGCAGCGGCGGACTCACGGATGCCGCCCGCTTCCGAGGCATGAACAGCATCCTGTCGGGGCCCGCCGGGGGCGTCGTCGGCATGGCCGGTGCCGGCCGCAGCGCCGGCCTCGAGCGATTGATCGGCTTCGATATGGGCGGTACGTCGACGGACGTATGCCTGTACGAAGGACGCTTCAGCCGGCGTCATGACAACGAGATCGGCGGCGTGCGCTTGATCGCACCGATGATGGACATCCACACGATCGCGGCCGGTGGCGGCTCGATCGTCGAGTTCCTCGACGGTAGATTCCAGGTCGGCCCTGCAAGCGCCGGCGCAGTCCCGGGACCGGCGTGTTACCGACGCGGCGGCCCGGCCACCGTCACCGATATCAACGTCGTACTCGGCCGGATCCAGGCGGCGTTCTTCCCGCGGGTGTTTGGTCCGACCGCGGATCAGCCCCTCGACGTCGAGCGCGCACGTGCCGCCTTCGCGCAGATCGCGGCCGAGGTCGCGCGTACGACGCAGCGCGCGATCACGATCGAGGCAGTCGCGTCCGGATTCCTGCGCGTCGCGGTCGAAAAGATGGCGAACGCGATCAAGCACGTGTCGATCCGGCGCGGTCAGGACGCGACCCGGCATACACTCGTCAGTTTCGGAGGCGCGGGTGGCCAGCATGCCTGTCTCGTCGCCGCAGCGCTCGGCATCGCAAGAATCCTGCTGCATCCACTGGCGGGTGTGCTGTCCGCGTGGGGCATAGGGATCGCAGAGCTCTCGGCGTTGCGTCGTGCAACGGTCGAGCGGCCCCTGGATGCGGCGGGACTCGCCGAAGCGCACGACGTGATCGTCCGGATCGAAGCTGAAGCGCGTACTGAGATCGAGACCGCGGGACCCGGCCGCTCGGCCGTCCGAGTCGCGCGTGAACTGCACCTGCGCCGCAGCGGCTCGGACACGAGCTTCGCCGTCGCTGCTGCCGATCTGATCACGATGCGCGCGGAATTCGAGCGGCAGCATCTCGAACGCTATGGCTTCGCAGCCGAGCACGCGGCACTGACGATCGAGTCGGTGGCGGTGGAGGTGTGTGCCGCCGAGACGGGCATTCTGCAGAGCGCACCGATCGAATCCGCAGCAACGACAGCGACCGAGCCCACCAGCGCACGCGCCTGGTTCGACGGCGAATGGCGCGACGTGCCGGTTCTGGTACGAGGATCGCACCCGATCGAGATCGATGGCCCGGCCATCATCGCCGAATCCGGCGGCACGACGGTCGTCGAACCCGGCTGGCGGGCACGCTCCACACCGGACGCGCTGCTCTGGCTCGAGCGCCGGGAGCCCCCCGGCGGCAGACGCGACGCGACGACGCGGCCCGACCCGGTGTTGCTCGAAGTGTTCAACAGTCTGTTCATGCACGTCGCTGAACAGATGGGCGCAGTGCTGCAGAACACCGCGTACTCGGTCAATATCAAGGAGCGGCTGGATTTCTCCTGCGCGGTGTTCGACCGCGGCGGGGGTCTCGTCGCAAACGCACCGCACATGCCGGTGCATCTCGGCTCGATGGGCGCCACAGTGCGAGCCGTGCTCGCAACCAACGCTCACGATCTTGCCCCCGGGGATGCCTGGCTCGTGAACTCACCGTACGCCGGCGGCACGCACCTGCCGGACGTCACGGTCGTCAGCCCGGTCTTCGATGCCGCAGGCAAGGACCTCGCCTTCTGGGTCGCGTCTCGGGCGCATCACGCCGATATTGGCGGCCTGACGCCCGGCTCGATGCCCGCAGCGAGCACTACCGTGGCCGATGAAGGCGTACTCTTCGAAAACTTCCGCGTGCTGCGGAACGATTACTTCGACGTAGACACGCTGCGACTCCTTCTTGGTCGCGGACCCTACCCCGCACGGAGCCCCGATCAGAACGTCGCCGACATCGAAGCGCAACTCGCCGCGAACGTGCTCGGCGTGCGGGAGTTGCATCGTGTGATGCAGGCTTACGGGGCCGACGTCGTCGAAGCTTACATGCATCACGTCCAGGACAACGCCGAGCTCGCGGTGCGCAATGCGATTACGAGACTCCACGACGGCAGCTTCCGTTACGAACTCGACAACGGTCAGGCCATCGTCGTCGCCGTTCGCGTCGACCGCGTCGCTCGCACCGTCACGATCGACTTTACCGGCACGTCGCCCCAGGCCGCGAACAACTTCAATGCGCCGCTCGCGGTCAGCACGGCTGCGGTGCTGTACGTGTTTCGCACGCTGGTCGACCGTGAGATCCCGCTGAACGAGGGCTGCCTGAAACCGATCTCGATCATCGTGCCTGCCGGAACGATGCTGAACCCCGCCCCGCCCGCGGCGGTCGTTGCCGGCAATGTCGAGACTTCACAGTGCATCGTCGATGCGCTCTACGGCGCACTCGGCGTGCAGGCCGCAGCTCAGGGCACGATGAACAACCTGACGTTTGGCAATGCGCGCCACCAGTACTACGAAACGATTGCCGGCGGTGCCGGCGCCGGCCCCGGCTACGACGGTGCTTCAGCCGTACACACGCACATGACGAATTCGCGCCTCACGGACCCCGAGATCCTGGAACTGCGCTACCCCGTCCGCCTGCTCGAGTTTTCGGTGCGTGCGGGCTCCGGCGGCCGCGGCAGGTACTGCGGCGGCGACGGCGTCGTACGGCGGATGGAGTTTCTCGAAGAGATGACCGTCTCGGTCCTCGCGAATCACCGTCGGGTCGCGCCCTTCGGGCTCGCAGGGGGCGGCAACGGGAAGACCGGCTGCGACCGGATCGTGCGCAAGGACGGCAGAGTCGAGACGTTGCTGCCCCCGGCCCGCACGGAAGTGGCCGCCGGCGACCAACTGCAGATCGAGACGCCGGGCGGCGGCGGCTACGGCGCGCCGGTTGCGGACTGAGCTCTTCGCAGCACCGCAACTGAAGCGCAACGCATGTCGAGATCCCTCACGATTCGCGCGTCGACCGCAGCTCGGCCAGCGCGGCATCGGCAGCGGCGGTCGCATCCGACTCGCTCGAGGGGTGGTAGCGATTGACGCCCACCCAGCGCACGCGGCTGCCCGACGCCGCATGCGTGACCAGGAAGCTGTGGTAGCTCCCGGCTCGCAGGGCTGCAAATCCAACCAGGATCCGCACGCGACCATGGGCCGTGTCCATGTCCGTGTTCACGCGCTCGTCGCAAATCACGAAGCTGCTCGACTCGGGCGCAGCGGACGGGAAGGCGCCATCGGCCGCGAGGCCAGCCAGAAACTGCTCCACCTGGGCCGTCACCCGGCGCCATAGCGCTTTGCCCGGCGATTCGAGCACGACCCAGCGGGTTCCCTGCTCGACACCACTGGCAATACGGAGCGCAAGACGCAGCGGCCGCAGATAGGACCAGTCCGCCGCAGCATTCGACCCTCCCGCGAGGGTGCGCAACAACAGACACACCGGCCCGCGGCTGCGCACCGACTGCAGCGCATTGATGCCGTGGCTCGAGAGGCGCCACCGCTCGACCTCGTTGATCAGGCTCGCGGCACGGGTGCCGGGCCGCAACAGCAGGTCGGGCTCGTTGGCGGCCAGCGAGTACGCGCCTGGCATCTCATCTCCGTGGGCGAGCATGCCCGCCACCGCGCCGCAGTTCGCGAACGTCTCGAGCCGTCCACGCAGGCGGTCCATCGCCATGATCCGCGGATAGAACATGACCGCGTTCTCGCTCTCAAAGTTGAGCGCGCGAACCCCTGCCACCGCCGCTTGCGGGGACGTCCAGCTCGCCGGCGGATCCACGATCAGCAGCGCGCGCAGCTCGCGGCAAAGTCGCGCCGCCACCAGCAATGTGCCAGCGCCGATGTCCCGATCGCGCGCAAGGGGCGGGACGCACAGGAAGTCGATGTCCTCGAAACTGCGCAGCGCGAACATGCCGGTGCCGAGGCGCGCCGAGCCGATCACATCGTAATCGGTCAGCTCGCCCCCGTCGTCGCCGTCAGGATTGGAATCGACATAGCCGACGGCGTGCCGCCGGCCAGCGACGAGGCTCGGATCCGGCCGGCGGGTCGACACCGTGCCACGCACGCGCACCAGTTCAGACTCCAGCAGCACGCGGGCCACATACTGATGGGTGGCGGGTGAGGTCGAGACGCGTCGAAATATCTCCTGATCCTCGATGCGCTCGGACCCGGGCGAGCGCACGCGCTGCACGACGAGATTGAACCGATCCTCCTCGTTGTCGCCGATGTTGTCGTAGTCGACGGAGGCGCGCAGGAACTCGCGCGTGCCAGGCGCGAGCGCCTCGAGCGTCAGGCGTTGCTCGCCGCACGGCAGCGACAGAGTCACGGGCGCTCCGCCGTTCGCGACCCTTACCACGACGGCGCGCGACCCGCCGTGTTCGAAGAACTGCTCGACCGCATAGGCGAGCGTGCTCGGTTGCCAGAGCCCGCCGAAGACCTTATGAAAGTCCGCGTAGCTCGAGACTCGGACCGGGCGGCTGACAGGCCCGCGCAGCGTGCGACCGATGAACGCGGTGGCCCCGGGGGCGCGGCGTGCGATCGGCTGTTCGGCGCTCGGAATTTCGCTTATCTGGATACCTTGAGTCGTACGCTCAGGCACCGTTTTCTTCTCCCCTGTCGGCGCGCGTACGTTAACACAGAATCCGCAGCTCCCGGCCAGTGCGTGAGCGCGGGGCTCGCCACTATCATGGCACGGTATGTCGTGGCGGCTGCAGTAACCTCACGTCCCTTCTCTTCATCAGCGGAATCAGCAGCATGCCGGCGATGAAGCCCCCGATGTGCGCACGGAAAGCGACCCCACCTTCGCCCTGTGCAAATACGTTGCTCAAGAGTTGCAGACCGAACCACAGCGCGAGCACAACACCCGCGGGCAGACGCAGCGTCTGCAGGATGAAGCCGATCGGGATCACCACCAGCACGCGCGCGTGCGGATGCAGAAGCAGATAGGCGCCGAGCACTCCCGAGATCGCACCGCTCGCGCCGATCATCGGAATCGTCGAATCAGGATTGGGCAGCGCCTGGGCGAGGACCGCCGCGACACCGCAAAGGAGATAAAAGACGATGTAGCGTCCATGTCCCATGCTGTCCTCGACGTTATCGCCGAAGATCCACAGGTAGAGCATGTTGCCGATCAGATGCATCCAGCCGCCGTGCAGGAACATCGACGTGAACATCGTCAGATAGGGCGGAACCAGTGCGAGCTCGTCGGGCAGCGCCCGGCTGCCGAACAGCACCGACGGGATGACGCCGAGCGCATAGACGATCCGCTCACCGCCGTGCGGACCGAGACTCAGCTGCCACAGGAATGCGAGCACGCAGGCACCGACGAGCGCACGCGTCAGATAAGGCACCGTCGACGACGGGTTATCATCGCGGAGTGGAATCATTGCGACTCGATTCGGGCTGCGACGACGGTGGCACGCTCTGCTGTGGCGGGTGTTGCCCGGATTGCCGCCGCAGTTCTTCTGCGCGAGCTTCGTGCGCCTCCTGTTCCTTGCGCGCGATCTCCTCGAGCATGATCCTGAGCCACTCGGTCGTCATCGGCGAGTCCGTGCGAGGCAAAGTTCGGCATTCTAGAGCGGGGAGCAGGGGGCAGGGTGCAGGGTGCAGGTCAGAGACAAGCCCGTTCCGGCCTGCGACCCGCCAGCTGCTCACTGCGACCTTGTAACGTTAAGGGGCCCCGCCTGCGCCCGGTACGGGTTCGCTGCGCATCGCCTCCCATTCACGCGCATTCGCAAGCAGCCGATCGTCACCGTTCCAGTTGGAACCTTGCGGCAGTACATTGCCGACGCGTGTGACGGTGGCGAGGTAGCGCGGCACCGTGAGATCTTTGTGCGTGACCGGCATGGCGATCCCCTGCCGATCCTCGAACAGCTGAGCGACGAGGTCGAGGTCGAGTCCGGCACCGTGCTGCTTCACGCGCTGCCACAGCTCGTTGGAGATTGCAGCGTTCAACAGGACACCGGCGCCGTCCGCGTGCTCGCGCCCGTCGTCTTCGAGTACGGGATATACCTGCACGTAGAGCGCATCCTGCTGCCAGCCGTAGACGAAGGGCTGGTTCACGACCCGCACTTCTGCACCCGTCGGCAGGTCGGGAAACAGCTCGGCGATGTCCTCCGGGTACATCCGCATGCAGCCATGGCTGACCCGCATGCCGACGCCGTAGGGCTTGTTGGTGCCGTGAATCAGATAACTCGGCCAGCCGAGCGTGAGCACATGAGCGCCGAGCGGGTTGTCGACACCCGGAGGCACCTTGGCAGGCAGCGGATCACCGATTTCGGCGTGCTCGCGCCGCACGGAGGCGGGTGGAAACCACCAAGGATCACGCGCTTTCGCTGTGATCCGGGTTTCACCCTCTGGCGTCGACCATCCAATCCTGCCGATGCCGATCGGATGCGTGATGACGGTCTGCCGAGCGTCGTCGGATTCGCGCGGCAGAAAGTAATAGAGTCGCATCGCAGCGAGATTGATCACGATACCCGCTCGCGGCGCATCCGGCAGCACGAACCGGCTCGGCAACACGATCTCGGTGCCCTCACCCGGCAGCCACGGATCGACGTCCGGATTTGCGCGCACGATTTCGTCGTAACCGAGATTGAACCGACGTGCGATGTCCGGCAGCGTATCGGTCGCGCGAGCGATCGTGACTCGGACTTCGCCGACGACATTGTCCTGATCCGGATCGAATTCGAAACGATGCGTGGCAGTCGGCCAGTCGACCCTGGGGGGCATGGGCGGTGCAGTGGGCGTCGTCTCGAGCCCTGCATCGCGGGCAGGAAACAGCTGACAACCCGCCGCAAAAGAGGCGAGCAGCAGGAGCGCGAGCAGTCGCGGCAAGTACCAGTAGTTCATCCGGCGGGACGGCGTGCGAATACCGCCAGAATCGTAGCACACGCGCTCATCACAGCAGCGTGGGGCGGTTCGGCAATTCGTTCCGATCACCAGGCGCCACCGGGAAGTGCGGCGCAATCAAGGCACCGACCGAATCGACCCCGGCAACGGCACCCGTGCGGTAATCCCCCCGGCTGAAAGCGTCCCGCATCGTCGCGCACACTGCGGCCCACGCTGCGGCCGTCACGAGCTCGTTGTAGCCGCGGTCCGCGACGATCTCGACGTCGTGATCGGCGAGCAGCACATAGATCAGCACGCCGTTGTTGGCAGCGGTATCCCAGACGCCGAGATTCGCAAATACCTCGAGGGCGCGATCGCGCGGCGTATACCCGCGCAGCGCCTCCCAGGGATCGAGCGCCACCTCGATCGCGAAGCGGATCTCACCGCTGTGTGCAAACTCCGTGCGAGTGATCGCCTGTTCGATGGCATCGAGCGTCGAGGTGGGGAAGCAACGCCGCATACGCCAGCGAGTCGCGAACAGATGCCGAAAGAACCGTCGAGACTCCATGCCGCTCACCAGGACCCCGATGCGCCGCCGCCGCCGAAACCGCCGCCGCCGCCGCCGAAGCCGCCTCCTCCAAAGCCGCCGCCGCCGCCATAGCCGCCCCGATGCCGCGGGCTGTACCAGGCGCCGCGACCGGGACCACCGCCGCCCAGCGCAAAGATGAAGGCGATGACTCCGGCGATCAGCGCGAGCCCGAGTACGCCGATCAGCAGCCAGACGAGTACGCTGACGAGCCCGCCCGTGACGAGAGCCCCGCCCGCGCGGCCGAGCATCCGCCGTAGGATCGTCCCGCCGACGATCGCGAAGACGAGCAGCACCGGCAGCAATTCGAACAACCCGGGTACCTCGGCCGCCGGTGCGCGCCGCTCTGGCTCGGGCAGCGGCTCACCCTCGATCACGCGGATCAGGCGATCCGTGCCGAGCGCGAGCCCGCCGTAGAAATCGCCGCGGCGGAATGAGGGCACGATCTCGCCG
>Ga0268386_10000551_pt1 | contig 23921 bp, 17 predicted proteins | sample RVTome_15_FD_200260 | JGI IMG/M metagenome (GOLD analysis project Ga0268386, IMG submission 200260) | Soil microbial communities from uranium-contaminated site in the Upper Colorado River Basin, Wyoming, United States - RVT150D86... ... | reverse complement strand
ATCTGCCGGGGGGCGCTAGCCCCCGTTTCCTGCATGTCACACGCAAACCGGGGGCTAGCGCCCGCCGGCTGATGATACAACGCGACACGGCGGTGCCAGCCCGGCCGTGTCGCTGTGGTCATCAATCGGTCGTCGGCCGGGCCCCGGAGACGATTGTCAAATGCCCGAGCCGGTGACCGTCCAGTTCACGATGTCGTCGCCGCTGCCGTTGTCGTTCTGCATGTTCGGCCCGTTGGACCAGATGGCCGGCTTCTGGGCGTTCTGCACGCGCTGGGTCGGCCACTCGTAGTTCAGCGGCTGCCCCCACGGGTCGACCGGGATCTTTTCGAGGTACGGCCTGGGCATCGGATTCCCCGTCAGAACATCCTTGGGGGCGAGCAGGTCGTCGATCGACGCCGGGTAGGTGTTGTTGTGATCGATCATGTAGAGTTTGGCGGACTTTTCCAAGCCGTCGACGCTGGCCTTGGCGGCCTTGAGGTAGGCGCCTTCGCTCGTGCCCAGCAGGTTGGGAACGACCAGGGCGGCCAGCACACCGAGAATCACGAGCACCAGCAGGACTTCGATCAGCGTGAAGCCCCGCCGCGAACGGGTGGGTTTCCGAATGCGTTTCATCTCTCAGCACTCCTGGGAAGAATCGGTTTTGACCGGTTGGGTTCGGGGATGTGGTCAGCGAGCGGCGGGGTTTATCCCCGCCGTCGGGGGAACCTCCCGCCGGGGTGAACCCGGCGGCTCGCAAAACTGGCGGCTCGCAAGTCTCTCTATAGTCTTAAACCACGCTGGACGACTGAAGGATCGGCCACATCAGCCCGATCACGACGAAAAGGATGATTCCGGCCATCAGGGTCAGCATCAGCGGCTCCAGGAGACGCACGAACATGTCCAGCGCCCGGTTCGTGCGGCGCTCCATGCTGTCGGCGACGTCGATCAGCACTTCCTCCAGGTTATTGGCCTCTTCGCCGACGGCGATCATTTCGATCACCTCTTCGGGAAACTCACCGCTGGCGGCCAGCGGCTGGGCCAGCGAGCGGCCGGCGGTGATGTTGTCCGCCGCCACGCCGATCGCGTCGGCCAGCACCACGTTGCCGGTCGCGTCTTTGGCGATTCGCAGGGCGTGAATGATCGGCACGCCGTTCTTGAGCAGCGTCCCCAGGATGCGGCAGAAGCGGGCGATGGCCAGCGTTCGCAGGATTTTCCCCACGCCGGGGCACTTCAGCCGCACGCCGTCGAACTGCCGGCGGCCTTCGGTCCCCTTGACCCACGACAGAAACAGCGCGACCGCGACGGCCAGCAGCAGCGCCATCAGCCACCAGTAATTCTGAAAGAATCCGCTCATCGACATCAGCGTGGTGGTGGCCCAGGGAAGGCCCATCCGCTGTTCGATCCGCTCGAAAATCTGCTCGAACTTCGGGACGAAAAAGGTGAGCATCCCGGCGACGATCAGCGACCCCATCACGAACAGGAACGCCGGGTAGACCATCGCCCCCACGACGCGGGCCTTCAGTTCCTGCTGGTGCTCGACGAAGCCGGCGATTCGCTTGAGCACGTCTTCCAGGAAGCCCCCCTCTTCGCCGGCGCGGACCATGCTGACGGCCAGCTCGCCGAACACCTTCGGGTGCCGTCGCATCGAATCGGCCAGCCGCCCGCCGTCGGCGACGTGCTCGCGCACGTCTTGAATGACGGTTTTGAGCGATTTGTTCGTCGTCTGCCGCTCCAGCAGGTCGAGCGACCGCAGCAGGGGGACGCCGGAACGCAGCAGGTCCCCGAGTTGGGTGTAGAAGACGGCCAGATAACGGGCGCGAACGCGACCCCCGCCGTGGGCACGCTGGGTCTTCGACTCGGCGGCCATGTCGATGCTGACGGGGAACAGGGCCTTGCCGGCCAGCGCGCTGAGTGCCTCCTGCTTGCTGGCGGCGGTGAGCAATCCCGCGACCTGCCGGCCGGTGGCTTCTCGGGCGATGTACTGGAAGTCGGGCATCGGGGGGAGAATACAGGAGGGTCAGGACGATTCAGAACTTGATTCGGTATCGGAACGGGGGATGGGAGTGTTGGAGTAGTGGAGTGTTGGAGTGCTGTGTGACGGTTTCCACATTACTCCATTACTCCACACTCCATTACTCCGTTGTCTTCAGACCACGTCCCCCCGCGTAATCCGCAGCACCTCCTCGATGCTGGTCGTTCCGTCGAAGACCTTGATCCAGCCGCAGTTCCGCAGCGTGAGCATCCCGTGCTGGATGCCGTAGCTGCGAATCTGCCCGGCGTCGGCGCGTTCCACGCACAGCCGGCGGACGGCGGCATCCGTCTTGAGCAGCTCGAAAATGCCCGTCCGGCCGGAGTAGCCCGTGTCGCGGCATTCGCGGCAGCCGACCGGCTCGTAGACGAACTCCGGCAGCGGATGGGGAAAGTCTTCCGGCAGGTCGAGCGTCGAGGGGTCGACCTGTTTGCGGCACCGTCTGCACAGCACGCGCAGGAGCCGCTGGGCGAGCACCCCTTCCAGCGTGCTGGCGACGAGGTACGGCTCGACCCCCATGTCGATCAGGCGGGTGAACGCGCCGGGGGCGTCGTTGGTGTGCAGCGTGCTGAAAACGAGGTGCCCGGTCAGCGAGGCCTGAATCGCCGAGTGGGCCGTCTCGCCGTCGCGGATTTCCCCGATCAGCACCACGTCGGGGTCGTGACGCAGAATCGCCCGCAACCCGGCGGCGAACGTCAGCCCGATCTTCGTGTGCACCTGAATCTGCTGGATCTTGTCGTTGTGGTATTCGACCGGGTCCTCGACGGTGATGATCTTCGTCGTCGGATTCGCGATCTCGTTGAGCGCCGAATACAGCGTGGTCGTCTTACCGGAACCGGTCGGCCCGGTCACCAGCACGATCCCGTGCGGCCGCGAGATGAGGTCGTAGAACGTGGGAGCGATGATTTCCGGCATGCCGACGTTCTTGAGGTTGAAGACCATCCGCTCTTTGTCGAGCAGACGCATCACCACCCCTTCGCCGTACAGCATGGGGATGATCGACACGCGGACGTCGATCTCGCGGCCGTGCACCCGCAGCTTGATGCGGCCGTCCTGCGGCATGCGTTTCTCGGCGATGTTCAAATGCGACATGATCTTCAGCCGCGTCACGATCGCCGAATAGAACTGGTTGATTTCCTGCGGGACCGGCTGAATCCGCAGCATGCCGTCGACCCGGTAGCGGATCGTCAGCCCGTGCTCCTTCGGCTCGACGTGCACGTCGCTGGCGTTGACCGAGAGGGCTTCCAGCAGCAGTTCGTTGACCAGCCGGATGACCGACGCCGCCTGCGCCTGTTCGGCCAGCTCGCCCGACTCGGCGTCGATTTCCTCGAGCAGCTCGATCGCTTCTTCGGCCCGCTGGGCGACGAGCTCGTTGATCGTGTCGCCGCCGACGCCCAGGTTTTCCTTGATCAGCTCGATCACGTCCGCCCGCCGGGCCAGCACGGGCCGCAGGCGGAACCCGCTCAGCGAACTCAACTCGTCGATCGATTCCAGGTCGAAGGGGTCGCTGGTGGCGACCTCGACGTGGCCGTTGCGGCGGACGAGCGGCAGCAGCGAATGGCGAAAGACCGCCGTCGTGGGGAAGCGGGAGAGCAGCTCGCGGTCGATGGGATAGTTCTTGAGATCGACGTACCGCATGCCGAGCTCTTCGGCGATCGCCCGCAGCGCGTCTTCCTCGGAGACGAAACCCAGCTCGACCGCGACCTGGTCGAACCGCTTTCCGTGAGCCTGGGCCAGGGCCTGGTCGCGCTGTTCGGCGGTGATCAGGCCGCGGCGAACGAGGATGTCTCGAATTTCCATAGTGGGTTGACCCGCCTGAGATTCAAACCGTCCGTGCCGTCTTTCAGTATACCGTGTTGATTCGCCCGTTGCACCAGCTTGAGGCGCGGAGGGAGACGGCCCGTGCGGTCCGCCACGGGCCGACTGCCATCATAAACGCGAGAGTTGGGAAACGGGATTCGGAATTTGTGGAAAATCGGCGAAATGCGGGACTTGCCGCCGGGACTGCGCCGACCGCCGATCTGCCTCTCACCGCAATCCAAACCGGGTGGGTTTATCGTCCACGTCCGCGACCGCCGCGTCCCCCGCCGCCGCGTCCGCCGCCACCGAACGGCGTAAACGTCGGTCCGCCGCCACGGCCGCCGCCGAAGCCGCTGCGTCCGCCGCCGAAGGGGCTGCCGCCGCCGAAGCGTCCGCCTCGGCCGCCGTCATTGCCGCCCTGGCCTCCCTGTTGCATCATCTGCCGGAACATCAGGGCCCGTGCGGCGCGGTCGCTGCTGCTGGTTCCCGGCTGGCTGCCGAACGGGCTGGTGGGAGACGCGCCTTGCGTGCCGGTCGTTCCGGGCCGGTTGCTCGTCACGCTCACGCTGACGTTGGGATACATCGCCGTCAATGCCTGGGTCACGACGGCCGGCTGGGCGTTTTCGAGGCGGATGACGCGGGTCGTCCGCTGCGCCGCGGCAGCCGACACGTCCAGACGGTACACCAGGTCTTCGATCTGGTTGTACAGCGTGTCGTTGCACGACACGATGATCTGCCCCGTGCGATCGTCGACCGACAGCGTCAACTGCACCGGCTGCTGTCGGCCGTTGGAACCGCCACTGCGTCCGCCCCGTCCGCTGCGGCCGTTGCGGCCGTTGCTGCGGCTCTGGTTGGCGTTCATGAACATCGCCAGCGGATTGATCTGGTTGCGGTTCCCGCCGGACTGCTGCATCAGGTCCCCGTAAAGCTGCCGGATGTTGTTCGCCACTTCGTTCACGTCGGCGTAGCGGACGGGGATCATCCGCGGCACCCGGTCGCGAATCGTGCCGGGCAACTCGGTCTCGTCGAGCACCTTCAGCATCATATCCACGTCCCGCACCTTCGACGAGGGGCCGCTGACGAACAGGGCGTTCGATCGCGGCTCGGGGATGATCTTCAACGTGTCGCCGCCGACGCCAAGCTGGTTCAACCCGGACATACTGCCCAGCGTGTTGGCGAACTGCGTGACTCCGCCGGTGATGCCGCCGAACATCGAGCCGCTGTTGGCCGACGTCGCCGTCGAGACCGAACTCGACGGGAAGAGCTGCTCGAGCATCATCGCCGCGTCGCTGCAGTCGGCGGCCTGCAGGTAGAAGACGGTCCAGCGGTTCTGCGTCGGGACCAGCGGAATCAGGTTTTCGATGAGCTGCTGCGCTTCCTCCAGTGCTTTCTTGTCGTCGGAGGTGAGGACGATCTTGCCGTTCAACACCGTCATCCGCACGGGCGGATTCACGTTGGCCGACGCATTTTCCCCGTTGCCGGTCTTTTCGTTATTCGTGTCGTCGTCATCCGCGGCGACCGAACTCGTCGAGAACGCCCCGCGGCTGCCGGAAGCGGGCTGCTCGTTGGGATCGGCCATCGCCAGCGCGTCGCTGCTGATCTGGGGAATCCGCGTCGTGCGGCGATAGAAGTCATTCCACAACGGCCGGCTCTTGCGGTCGGTCGTGCGGCCGTTGCCGGTCGCAGGTTGCGCGTCAGTGCCGCGGCCGCTGGGGAGCCGCCGCTCGCGCACCGGCGACGACTTGGCGGGAACGACGACGCGAATCTTCGTGCTGTGAAGCTGCTGAATCAACGGGAGCAGTGCTTCCGCGTCCGGCGCGGTGATGATTCGCATCCCGTCGCCACCGTGCACGATGGGCTTCGATTGGGCCTCCCAGCCCTTGATGAATTGCTCGATCTGCGTGATCTGCGCGCTCGTCCCGCGGACGAACAGCAGCGGGCCGGACGCATTCACGCTGGGAGCGCTCGTGCCTTCGTTCTGGAACATCCCGACGAGGACGTTGCCCACCGTCACGCCGTCCAGACCATTGAGCTTGATCGTCTTGGCGACGATGCCACCCGACCCACCGGGACCACCGTCCATCTCGCGAATGAGTCCTTCCAGGATGACGTGCTCGGCGGCCGTCCCGATCGTGTGGATGTTCCCCCCCTTGTTGACGGTCGTGTCGTTGGTTCGCGCGCGGCCGCGGAACACCTGCTGCGTCCGGACCGTTGCCGTCACGGCCTGGTCGTTGATGATGTTGTCGGGCATCAGCACGGAAAGCGTCTGCGTCGCCTCGGTGGGGTCGATGTTGTAGACGCGGTAGACCTTGAAGTACGGCCGGTTGGCGTCGCTGTTCGTATTTCGGCCGGCGCTGCTGACCTCGACGTCGATCGCCTTGATGATCCCATCGGCCAGCTTGATGTGCCGGGCCGTCGCGAGGACCAGCACGCTGTTGGTTCGCGGCTCGGCGGTGACGCGAACGGCGGCATTGCCCGTCATCTGCCGCGAGGTCGAACTCGTGCCCGTCGCGCCGCGGCTGGAGCGCCCGCCGCGGCTTCCGCGCCCGCCCGGGCCGCCACTGCCGAACCGGCCGCCGGCGAACATGGCCCGGAACCGCGCCCGCGGGTCGTTGGAGTCCGCTCCAGACGCGGCCGCTCCTCCGGCGCCGGAACTGACGTTGCGGGTAGATCTGGCCGCGTCAAGCTGTTCGGTCAGAACTTTGGCGGCGTCGGACGCCGCGACGTACTTGCATTCGAACGCCTTGAACGCCAGGTCGTCGTCGTTTTTTTGATCGGTCACGTCCTTCAGACTGTCCTGAATCCGTCGCAGGGTCGACCCGATGTCGGTCACGATAATCCGACCGGCCGCGCCGAATCCGACCGCTTTGCCGAACGTGGGGCTGATCATGGCCTCAACGTCCGTCGTGGTCGTCTTCACGTCCACTTCTGCTTTGATCTTGAAGACCACTCGCATCAGTTCGTTGCGGCCGCGATTCGGCAGGTCTTCGGGATCGACGTCGGGAATCATGCTCGGCGGGATCGGCTCCTTGAGATTGCGGACCGAGAGCAGCTTGTTGTTCCGGATGAGGATGAATTCCTTCCCCACCAGGTAGCCGTTCATGATGTCCAGCGCTTCGGTGATCGTGTAGAGATTGTCGGGGTCGCGGTAGTTGAACGTGTCGGGCGGGAGTTGCGTGGTGTCGAGCGTCAGCCCGGCCTTCGTGGCGAAGAACTCCAGCACGATCTTCCACGGGGCGTTTTCGAAGTTGAACCCCAGGATCCGCTTCTCGCCGTTGTCGATCGGGCCTTTGCCGTAATTCGTCGTCCGCCGGGCGCTCGTTTTCGTCCCGGTGCTCTTCGGTGCGTCGAACGAGGCCACGTAGGGACCGACCGCCTTGCGGATCGACCGCGTTGGTGCCGCCGAGGGCGTCGCCGCGGCCTTCTTCGGCTCCGTTTTCGCCGTCTTCGGATCGGCGGATTTCGTCGCGTCGGCCGTGGCACCGGTGAGTTTCTTCCAGTTGTCCTGCTGGTCGGGGGTCAGCAGGGCAATGGCCTTGCCGTCCCATTCGGCCTGAAACTTCGCCATCGCCCCTTTGTCGTTGCGGTCGGGATACTTCAGCTTGTTGAGGGCGGTGAACCGCTCGGCCTGCAACGTTTCAATCTGCTTCTTCTGGTCGTCCTTGATGTCGAGCTTCGTGAGCACTTCGCTGAACAGCAGGGCCGACGTTCCCGCGGTGCGGTAGCGGAGCGTCTCGAACTGCGACTTCTGGTCGGCGGTCAGCACGGCCAGCGCGTCGGCTTCCGCTTTGGCGGCCTTCTTACGCCTCGCTTCTGCGATCTCTTCCCGGACCTTGGCCCTGTCGGCCGTCGTCCGGGCCTCTCCCACGCGCTTCAGAAACGACCGCGACTCGTCCGACGTCAGTTGCGAATTCTTCGACAGGTCTTTGATTTTCTTCTGCTGATCGTCCGAGAGCTTCAACTCGGCCGCCGTCGACGACTGGGTCAGCAGCGACATCACGCTGTTGGCGTCGCGGCGCGGCGACTGAGCGGCAGCCGGCGAAACCAGATGAGCACCCACGGCGCCGGCAATGGTGAAGGCGACCAGCGATCGAACGCGATTTGTTGGAAACATGAACAAACCTGCCTGTGCGTGTGGTGTTTGGCCCGAAATCGAAAACCGCAAGGCCGGATCGATCCGCCAGCCTTTACCCCCTCAATCCTTGGGGCTTTCCAGAGAAGAGATTCCCGCAGCCTCACATGCTATTGGGACGGCCGCGGAAACTCAAGCGAGAACCGGTTTTTTTGCTTTTCGTATGCGCAGATGCCTGAAACATTTACGGCGCGAATCCGCGTTTCGCCGGTCCGCGCGCCGGCGATTGGGGTTTGAAAGGAGGGACCACTTCCCCATATCGTAATGAACACCGCGTGTTCCGCATCGGACTGGTCGAATTCGAAGGAGGTTTTCGTGATTTCCCAAACAACGCGAAGATTCTTCGTGATCGCGCTGGTTTCCGCGATCGTGTCGGCCACCGGTTCCGCCGCCTGCGCCGATGACGCCGCCAATCGCACCTTTGCCTTTTGCGACAAAAACAGGGATGGCAAGCTCGACGCCGGCGAACTCGACGGCATCCCCGTCAGCCTGCGGGACTGGCTCGTGAAGCACGGGCCGAATTCAAAATCGGGGATCGCAAAGGCCGACTTCCTGCGCGTCTACCCGCGGATGATCGCCGACCTGCGGAAGCAGACCGTGGGGGCTGCCACGAACGGTTCTTCCACGCAGGCGGCTGACACCGCCTCCGATGTGCGGACCCCGAAGACCGACGGGAACGACAAGACGACCGCCTCGCCGCCTCTGTACGCCTCGACCCCACCGTCCGACGAACTCGTCGAAACGGTTCGTCCCTCGAACCTGCCGAGCGGTTATCAGGAAGCCGACCTCGACAAGGACGACCAGGTGGACTACTTCGAATGGCGGAAGGCCAAGCTGGGGGGCTTCGCGAAGTTCCAGGAACTCGACCTGAACAACGACTCGGTGCTGTCGCCGCAGGAACTGGGCGCTGCCGGAACCGTCGTCGCTGCCTCATCGTCGAGTTCGTCGTCCCCCGCGGCGGCGTCGAGCACGCCCGCCCCGTCGACAACTGCGTCGCCCACAACGTCCGCCGTTCCGTCCGCCCCCAGCGGCCCGTCCGAGGAATACCTGACGCAGGTGAAATACTATTTTGAGGTGATGGACAAGCAGATGGGGAACAAAAACGGCGTGCTCGATCCGACCGAATGGAACGCCAGCAAGCGGATCAAGCCGGCCTTCGAACAGGCGAAGGTCGACATCAGCAAACCGATGGATGAGAAGACGTTCGTGGCGCATTACCTCAAGATCTTCCCGGAGAAGAAAAAAGAGGAACCGCGGAAGATCGGCCCCGGCTCGAAGTTGCGCTTCCCTGGGGCGTCCGGAGGGAAGACCCGGCGACGGCGGCGGTGAAATCGCCCCAAGTCCTTTGCGGGCCGAGGCTCGCGACGACTAATCATTCCCGACTCGAATCCGGACGACGCCCCCGTCTTCCGGATTCGCTTCATGTCGCGAGACCCGATTTCCGAAAATCTCGAAAAACCGGGTGAACCAATCCCCGTTTCGTTCGTCTTACTCGTAGACTGATAGTGGCCGGACTCCGTCCGGTCCGTCGAAACTCCGGCGTCTCATCAGCGCCGTGGCTTCTTTTTCCACCGGGGCAGCCGGACGGCCCCACATTTTCGCCAATCGTCCGAATTCTCTTCCTGAGGTGCTGCGGCTTGTCCGCAGGAGGTCCAGAGATGTCGTCCACCATGCTCAACGCGAACGTCGCCAATCAGCTCACAGCCGTCGATACGGTTGCCACGCTGGCCGCGAACGACCGTGCGCAGGGCGGACACGTCTCCCTCCGTACGCACCGGTTTCTCGGGAAACGGCCGTCGTTAACCGGTCGCGCGGGTGCCACTGGCAGCTTGTCTGCCAGTGCGAAACGCCCGTCACTGCGCCCGTGCCAGCCCACGTTGTGTTCCGCCGTCAAAGAGCGGAACCGGCGGGAGTCGGAACGGTGGCAGCGGCCGCAAGGCAGCTATCTGCCGCCGGCCGCGTGGGCAACCCTGGTGATTCACCGGGGTCAGATGCCCAGCGGCGGGAAGCGACCGGTCGCGGCTCGTAGTGACCGGCTTCAGCCGGTCGCCCGCGAACGCAGGATTGAGGCCGTCGCCTGCTGAACCTGCAGGTCCCACAGCCTCAATTCCGCCCGCGGGGTGAGCAGTCCGGTAGCGGAATTCGTGAGAATTCCGCGAGCCGCCGATCCGCGGAATTCTCACGAATTCCGCTACGGCCAAAACCGCTCATCGGCCCCCGCACACGGTCCCCGTGTTTCGAGAAACCCCGTTCAGCCGCGACTCGAAGGCTTTGCGCAGAGGAGCGCTCCTCAGTCGCTAAAAACGTCAGGAACGACGAAATGATGACCGAAGAACAGATCACGTCTCTGGTTCTGCAGGCCCAGGCGGGCGACAAGCAGGCCTTCGGCGAGCTGGTCGAACAGTTCGAGCCGACGGTCTTCGCGATCACGCTGCGCAAGCTGCGGAACCGGGCCGAAGCCCACGAGGTCACGCAGGACGTCCTGATCCAGGCGTTCCGCAAGCTGCCGCAACTCCGCGAAGCAGAGCGGTTCGCCGGCTGGCTGCGGCAGATCGCCAACCGCATGGCGATCAACCGGGCCGTCCGCAAGCCGCGGGAAGCGATGCGCAGCCCGGAGACGTTCGACGTCGTGCAGTCCGAACCCGACACGCCGCTGGACGCGGTGCTCCGCAGCGAGCGCCGGGCTCAGGTCATGGACGGCCTGCACCGGCTGCGCGAACTGGACCGGCAGACGCTGATCGCGTTCTACTTCGAAGGCCGGTCGCTGCAGGAAATGAGCGACAGCTTCGACAGCCCGGTAGGCACGATCAAGCGCCGCCTGCACACGGCCCGCGGCCGCCTGCGGGAAGCGCTGTCGATGATGAACCCGGCGTGACGTTCGGAGTGAGCACGCCGATTCGTTTCAAGCGTCGTTGCCATCTGGAATTCTCCACGAAAGGGAAACGTGCTGTGGCACCCTTCGTGGGGATTCCAGATGGCTTCTTTCCTGGCTTGTTCGCGGGCTGCGCCGGGTGTCTCGCGCGACCGTCCCAAGCGGCGAATGATGCGGCTGAGCGGGGTTTACGCATCGGCGGAATGCCATTAGCATCCGGCACTCTTTCCAGACCGTGCAGACGTGATGACCGAATCAGCCCGCTTCCGTCTTCCGCTTTCCGCCTTCCGCTTTCCGCCTCCCGCTGTCCGCCCCTGGCTGTGGTTCGCCGCCGTGCTGTCGGTCGTCGCGGCTCTCGGCGCGTGGTTCGGGGGACTGCGGTATTGCGTCGTTCCCAAGAAGTTCTCGGCCGTCGTGCCGGGGAAGATTTATCGCAGCGGCCAGATCTCGCGGTGGATCGTCGGCGACGTCCTCGACCGGTACGACATCGGGCTGATCGTCGACCTCAACGGCAAAGACCCCGACGACAAAGACCAGGTCGCCGAACTGCAGGCGGCTCACGACCGGGGAATCGACGTCAAACGCTTCCATCTGGGCGGGGCGGGGACCGGCGACATCCGCCGTTACGCGGGTGCCCTGACCGAGGTGCATCGCGCCCGCCGCGCCGGCCGGCCGGTGCTGATTCACTGCCACGCGGGCGCCAACCGCACGGGAGCCGCGGTCGCGTTCTACCGCCTGCTCGTCGAACGCCGCGACCCGGACGACGTCTACCGGGAGATGCAGCGGTTCAATCCCGACCTGACCCCCGCGGACGTTCTCGTGGCCTACATGAATTCCCACATGCGGGAACTCGCGGAACTCCTCGTGCAGTCGGGCGTCATCCCCCGCGTGCCGCAGCGCTTTCCGCAGTTGTGCCGCTGACCAGGCCCGTAGCGTGGACTTCAGTCCACGCGAGCCTCGTTGCGTTCCAAACCCCGTCACCGCTCACATGGACTAAAGTCCACGCTACGGGCCGTCCGGACCTGCTCCCGGTTGTTTCCGGCGGCGCGTTTGTCAAGAATGATGGTCGCATTCCCGACCGTCGCCGCCCTGGATGGCGCGGCGGCGGCGCACCCCACCAGGGCCGCCGCCCGGAGCAAGCACTCATGCGCACCTTCCCACATTCGCTGCTGCTGCCGCTCGTTGTAACCGCTGCCCTCGGTGTGGGCCCTCGCATCGCGACGGCCGACAAAGCGGCGGCCGGGCCGAAAGCCGGCATGGGAATCATGGTCGGGGAAGTCACCGCCGACTCGGCGTTGATTCAGGTGCGGCTGACGACGACCGACAAGCTCGTCAAAGGGGACGTGCCCGGCGTCGCGGGCGTCGTCGAGTTCACATTGCGGGAGGCCGGCTCGAAGGGAACGGCGCAGACGCGGGCCGCGCGAGCGTCGGCCGAGGGCGACTTCATCGCCCGCACGGCGTTCCGAAAGCTCCGTGCGGGAACGCGTTACCGCTGCACGACGCGAATCGGCCGGGATGAGAAATCATTGAAAACGGGACCGGTCGCTTCGTTTCGTACTCTCCCTGGCGCGACCAACGCCGCCGAAGTGCGATTCGTCGTCGTCACCGGCATGAACTACGCCAAGTTCCACGGCGACAATCGCATCGACAAGAAGCTGCACAAAATCCAGAACAACACCGCGCTGCCCAGGCCGTACGCCGGTCCCGACAAGCACCTTGGCTATCCGTCGCTGGTCTCGATCCTCAAGGCGAAGCCGCACTTCTTCGTGGGCACCGGCGACAACGTGTATTACGACACGCCGGTCAAGGGGCGGGCGGAGACGATTCCGGAGATGCGGCGGAAGTGGCACGAGCAGTTCGTGCAGCCCCGCTACCGCGACCTGTTCGCCGCCGTTCCCACCTACTGGGAAATCGACGACCACGACTACCGCAAAGACGACTGTGACAACTCGGGGAATTACAAACCGTCCCCGGCGGAAGGCAAGAAGCTGATGCTGGAACAGTTGCCCTACGGCCCGGCCGGCAAAGACGTCAAGACCTACCGCACGCACCGCGTCAGCCGCGACCTGCAGGTCTGGTTCACCGAAGGCCGCCTGCACCGCAGCCCCAACCGCACGCCCGACGGCCCCGGCAAGTCGATCTGGGGGGCCGAGCAGACGGCGTGGCTCAAACGGACGCTGCTGGCCAGCGACGCCACGTTCAAGCTGCTGATCTCCCCCACCCCGATGGTCGGCCCCGACGACCTCCGCAAGAAAGACAACCACACGAACATCGGCGGCTTCCGCCACGAAGGGGACGAGTTCTTCCGCTTCCTGAAGGAGAACGGCTTCGACAGGAAGGGCTTCTCGTTCGTCTGCGGCGACCGCCACTGGCAGTACCACGCCCGGCACCCCAGCGGGTTCGAGGAATTCTCCTGCGGCGCGCTGGTCGACGCCAACTCGCGTCTGGGCCGCAAACCGGGCGACCCCAAATCGACCGACCCGAAAGGGCTGATCAAGCAGATCTACACGCAGAAGCGCCGCAGCGGCGGGTTCCTGCTGATTACCTGCAAACCGGCCGCAAAGGGAAGCCGCGCGACGTTGACGTTCACGTTTCACGACACGAAAGGAAACGTGCTCTACGAGCACACGAAGTGACCGTGGAAGAGAATCCGCTGGATGAAATCTCAACCGCGGATTGCACGTGAGACAGCGGCCTTATTCCGTTGGCGGGAAGACGCCTTCCTCGATGAGCGTTTCACGAAGCAGAACACGGTATGGCAGGTTGATCGCCAGAACGTCAACGGTCACTCGGCCGACGTCGGTCTTTCCCAACAGCTCTCCGCCTCGCCATTCGAAGTGATCGTCCCAGACATCGGTTCGCGGATTGAACAACGGAACGTGGCGGTCGTCGAGAAAGCCCGCAATGTTCGGTCCCTTGTGGCTGTTGCATCGTTCACAGCTCAGTGCGGTGTTCTCCGGTGTGGTCAGACCGCCGTGCTTTTCGGCGATGATGTGATCGATCTGAAACGGGAGCAGGCTTGCTTCGGACGGAATCCGGCAATACTCGCATCGGTTGCGCGCCCGCTCCCAGATGAGCCGCTGCAACTCCCGGTCCATCGCGACCTCATGCGGAAAGTCCGGCCTGCTGGAGAGAGTGTCGCGCCTTCGATTGCAGGATCTCGAAGAGTGCCGTGATCAGTTCGTAATCGTCGAGTTCGGAGCGTTCTTCGTCGGTGAGTTCGCCGCTGCGAGCCCTGGCGGCCAGTGAATCGACGCGACGGACGTCACCGGCCGACAAGCGGAAGCGGAGAAACGCCCGCGCCGCATCCGGAGAGAGGCGACCATCTTCCGGCTCGATGGTGCGAGTAAGAATCTCGACGGCCCGGACGGGAGTGCTGGTGGATGGCATGACGACACCTGTAGACCTGCTGGTACCACACAGTGCATATCATACCGCGAATCCATGAATGAGGATAGAATTCTCCTGCGAAACCGTCAGGGGGACCGGCCGCGACGTTTGCATCCGCTGGTTCGACTACGTGCTATCGATTGGACCGTAACTGATCATGACCGGCGAACGATCCTTTCCGCCGCATTTCGGCGACCCGCTCGCGGAGTTCAACGCGGGGCGGACGACCGCCGCGCTGTTCGACGTCGGCGACCGTTCGCAGATCGAGGTCCGCGGGGCCGACCGGGTGGCGTTTCTGCACAACTTCTGCACGAACGACGTCAAACGGCTCGCCGCCGGGCAGGGGTGCGAAGCGTTTGTGACGAACGTCAAGGGGCGCGTGCTGGGTCACGTGTTCCTGTTCGTGGAAGCCGACGGCGTCTGGCTCGAATCGGTCGCCGGGGCGGACGAAACGCTCATCGCCCATCTCGACCGCTACCTCATCACCGAAGACGTGCAACTGCATTCCCGCACCGCGGAATTCGGCGAGCTGCTCGTCACCGGCCCGCGAGCCGAGGCCGTTCGTAGTGACCGGCTTCAGCCGGTCGAAGGCGACGAGGTCCGCGTCCGCCGCGTGGACTGGTTCAACCAGCCCGGCTTTCTGATCGTGGTCCCGCGCGACCGGGCCGCGGAGTTATGGACGCGGCTGTCGGAATCCGATGACTGCCGGCCGGCCGGGTCGCTCGCGTTCCACGCGCTGCGGATCGACGCCGGCTTCCCGCTGTACGGCGTCGACATCTCCGAAGACAACCTGGCGCAGGAAGTCGGCCGGACGGCCCGCGCGATCTCGTTCACCAAGGGCTGCTACCTCGGCCAGGAGCCGATCGCCCGCATCGACGCGATGGGGCACGTCAACCGCGAACTGCGACGGCTGCGGCTGGAACAGGGACCGCCGCCCGAGACCGGCGTGCGAATCCTTTCCCCCGATAATGACGAGATCGGTCGCGTGACGTCGTCGGTGCAACTGACGGCCGCCTCGCAGCCGCTCGCGCTGGGCTACGTTCGCAGCCGGTATACGAAAGCGGGCACGTGCGTGCTGGTGGAATCCGGCGGCGAGCGGGTTGCGGCGACGGTGTTCTGAGAAACTCAGTAGCGTGGGATTTATCCCACGCGAATGCCGACTCGCGTGGGATAAATCCCACGCTACGAATGCCGTCAGCGCGACGTCGTGCGGAAGCGGCGGTCGACGTGCAGTTTCGTCCAATACAGCTTCTGCCGGTCGCCCCGGATGCGGAGGTCGTCGAGCATCGTTTCGGTTTCGCGGCTGATGAAGCCGCTGAACGCCGTCCGCCGCAGGCCGCGGAGAATCACCTTGACCCGCTTGCTGTAGTCGATCAGTTCCGGCGAGAGCCAGACGGTGTGGGCCATCGCCCCGGAGCTGATGTTGACCTGATTCGAGGCGTCGACCCAGGCTTCGAAAGGCATCGGCGGCTTGTGCTTCGCCCCGGGGACCAGCACGGTGGAATGCGTCACGTTCTCCGGAAAACCGAACCCCTGCATCCACCAGAACCGGTCGTCGCTGACCCGCGAAATGCTTGCCTTGAACCGCTTGGGGAACTTGCGGCGGCGGTGCAGCGACATCCACTCGAAGAGGCTGTGAATCTCCTCGTAGAACGACTCGTAACCGCGGCCGATGTACTCGACGTAGATCACGTCGAACACCGGGACCTTGGTCATCATGCGGGTCATCTCGCGGGCGTTGCGCTCCAGCGAGTTGCGGGCGTATTCCCCGTTGACGACGTACCACGGCAGGTCTTTCGCGTTCAGGTAATACCAGCGGCAGTATTTGTCGCTGATGCCGGCGATGGGCATCACGCCCGCGAACAGGTCGGGGTGCGACATGCCGATGTCGAACGCCGCGTCCCCACCTTGCCCGTGCCCCGAGAGAAACACCCGGTCGCAGTCGATGCTGAACCGCCTGCAGGCGTCCCGCAGCGATTCGATCACCGCCACGTGGGCCTTCGAGTCGTAATCGTAGGCGGCGGTCATCCCCTCGGCGTATTCCGGGGCGATGACGATGTAGCCGTGCCGCTGCGCCGGCCCGGGCCGGGTTTCAGTCCCGCCCCACCATTCGACCTCGGTTTCGACGCTGCGTTCCAGCGGCCGCAGCGCGACGATCGCCGGGTAGAAATGATGCCGGTTGTACTCAGGGGGCAACTGCACGGCGTAGCGGATCGGCGGCTTTCCACCGCGGCCGGCCACGGTGAGCAGCGTCGGCCGCCCCGGCTTGATGTCCGGCGTTTCGACCAGCGGCGGCAAATAGGGGACCATCTGCCCGTAGTGTTCCGGCTTGACCCCTTCCAGCCGGTTGATGCGTTCGATGAGCACCTTGCGTTCGTTCCCGCCGGCAGTCCGCAGGAATTCGATTGCCAGGAAGCGGGCCTCCCACTGGCGGATCGTCAGATCGAGGTTCGTGTTGGCGTTCCCGCTGCCCAGCACCCAGCCGGAGTATGCCAAAGCCAGCTTCTCTTCGGTCGAGAGCGTGGTGTCGTCGGCGAGCTTGATGAAGGCGTCGAGCCGGGCGAGCGACTCGAAATCGAGGGTCGAGGCGACCTCGGAGCGCATCGGTTTGACGGCCTTGACGGTCTTCTCGTTCGTCAGCTTCGCTTCAAGGTCCATCAGCAGGGCGAGGGCGCGCTCTCCCTTCTTGCGGGCGTCGTCGTATTCCTTTTTCAGCGACGTGATTTCCTTCAGCACGGCGGCCGTGATGTTCTTCGTGGGGAACTTCACGCACGACTGGTACACGAGCCGGTGCTGGCCGGCGGCCTTGCGCCGCCGCAGTTCGGCCTGAATCTGCTTCGCCGTGAGTTGCCGCAGCTCGAGGCGGACCTCGTCGGCCTTCTTCTTGTAATCGGGGAAGTCCTTGAGCAGGCCGTCCAGCTCGCGGGAGGCCCGCGGGTACATGCCGGCCGCGATGTAGAACCGCACGACCGCCATGCGGTCGGAGGCCTTTTTCTCGTCGATCGTGGTGCGGATCATCGCATGAAGCTCGTCGGAGGGAATCGAGGTGATCGCCAGCCCGTGCTTCCAGAAATGCGTGATCCCCTCGACCTCCACGAATTTCGGGTTGATCTTCATGATCCCCTGCACGATGTTCATCCGCCCCCGCGACGTCGCCACTTCGACGGTGCGGCGGCCGAACTTCGACCACGGCTTCAGGGCCCGGACCCCCTGCAGGCTGGTCGGCATCGGCTTGCGGCGCGCCAGCCGCCGCTTGAACTCGAAGAACTCGGGAACGGCCGGCTGCGGCGTGAGGTCACTGTGCTCCCAGTCCATCTGCATCCGCGGGACGAAGTAGCGTTTGAAGCCCGCGTGGATCATCACCAGCGGGAAGTTCTCGGTGGGGCTGTTGATCCGCGCGATCTGCGCCGGCGTCAACCCCTTGATGCGCACCAGCTCCCCCTCGATCGTGGTCTTGTTCTTCAGTTGCGCCTTCCCCCCCACCGCCGGCGCGGGCCACGCCACGGCAACGGCAACGAAAGCAGCGATCAGCAGACAGACGGTGATGCGGGGAAACCGCGAAAGGGGAGACATCGCTCATCCTCGTTCGAAGGGAATGCCCAATGACCAAATCCCAATGACCAAATCTCAAAAAAAGCCGCGAGTTCGTCCTGTTGGTCATTGGGATTTGGTCATTGGTCATTTAGTTGCTATCTTCGCGCAACAGGCGCGATTTGTCCAGAAAATTGTCACGCCGTGACTTGCCTGCGATCAATTCCCACGCACTGTCCGCCAATCGAGTCCCCGCAAAACCGTGCGAAACGATAAAATCCGAATTCGAGCGCCGCCTGTCTCGCATTCCTTCGTTCCCTTCGTTCCCTTCTGTTGAGCTTCCCAATTGCCGTGCTGTTCAATCTGCGATCCCGCCGCGGTAGGATGTCCGCTGGAGGATGACCGCCATGATCCCGCGACTTACAGCCCTTCTGTTCGCAGTCTTCCTGATGACGATTCCGGCCGGCGCCCTGGATGGCGCGGCGGCGGCGCACCCATCCAGGGCCGCCGCCGATCGCCCCAACTTCGTCTGGCTCGTCTCGGAAGACAACTCGACGCACTACCTGAAGCTGTTCGACCAGCACGGCGCGGCAACCTCGCGGATCGCCGCGCTGGCGAAGCACGGCTTGCTGTTCGAGCATGCTTTCTCGAACGCCCCCGTGTGCAGCGTCGCCCGCACCACGCTCATCACCGGCTGTTACGCCCCGCGTATCGGCACGCAGTTTCACCGCAAATCGGTGACGGTCCCGCTGCCGGCGGGGCTGCGGATGTTCCCGGCGTATCTCCGCGACGCTGGTTACTTCACCTCCAACAATCGCAAGAAAGACTACAACGCCGTCGAAGGCAAGGGCGTCTGGGACGAGTCGTCAGGCCGGGCGAACTGGCGGAACCGCAAGCCGGGGCAGCCGTTCTTCTACATGCAGAGCTTCCCCGCGTCGCACGAAAGCTCGCTGCATTTCACCGCCGCGATGATGCAGCGGCAGAAGACCGCGACCGACCCCAAAACTGTCTTCGTCGCCCCGTATCATCCCGACACGCCGACGTTTCGTTACACCGCGGCCCGCTATCGCGACCGCATTCAGGAAATCGACCGGCAGATCGGCCGGGTCGTCGACGGACTCGATCGCGACCGCCTGCTCGACGACACGTTCATCTTCTACTTCGGCGACCACGGAGGCGTGCTCCCCCGTGGCAAAGGCTACGTCTACGAGAGCGGGCTGCACGTGCCGCTGGTCGTCCGCGTGCCGAAAAACTGGCGGCATCTCGTCGACGCGAAACCGGGAACGCGCGTGAACGGGTTCGTGAGCTTCATCGACTTCGGGCCGACGCTGCTGCATCTGGCGGGAATCAAAGTCCCCGCCGCGATGGACGGCCGGCCGTTTCTGGGGAAGGACGTGACACTCGCCGACGTCAACCGCCGCGATGAGACGTTCGGCTACGCCGATCGCTTCGACGAGAAGTACGACCTCGTGCGTTCGCTGCGGAAGGGGCGGTTCAAGTACGTGCGAAGCTATCAGCCGTTCAACGTCGACGGCCTGCGGAACAACTACCGCTACCGCATGCTGGCGTATCAGGAATGGCGGCGGCTGTATCACGCCGGCAAGCTGAACGCCGTGCAGCGGCAGTTTTTCGAGCCGCGCCCGCCGGAAGCGCTGTACGACCTGAAGAGCGATCCGCACGAGACGAAGGACCTGTCGAGCGATCGCCGCTTCCGCGAGACGCTGCTCGACCTGCGAAAACGGCTGACCGCCCGCGTCAAGGAGATGCCCGATCTCAGCCTGTATCCGGAAAGCGAGCTGGCGAAATCGGCATTCGACAATCCGACCGCGTTCGGGCGGAAGCACAAAGCCGACATCGCCGCGCTGGTCGACGTCGCCGATCTGAACCTGGTTCCGTTTTCCGCGGCGCGGGACGGCATCCGCGCGGCGCTGCTTTCCAAAGACCCGTGGCGGCGATACTGGGGGCTGATCGCGTGCAGCAGCCACGGCAAATCGGCGGCGGAGTTCGTCCCGCGGGCGAAGCAGCTCGCCGGCAAGGACCCCGAACGGCTGGTCCGCGTGCGGGCCGCGGAGTTTCTGGGGCTGATCGAGGCGGCCGACCCGCGGCCGACGATCGTGGACGCCCTGAAGGAAACCGACTCGGGCATCGAAGCGACGCTGATCCTCAATACGCTGGTGCTGCTCCGCGACGGGAAGCCGGGGTACAAGTTCGCGGTTCGTCCCGCCGACTGGAAACCGGCCGTGCGCAAGTACCCGCTGGTGCAGCGGCGGCTCGAGTATCTGAACGCGGATTGACCGTTTAGCCGCGACTCGGAGGCTTTGCGAAGAGGAGCGCGACGTCATCAGCCGGCGGGCGCTAGCCGCCGGTTCACGTGCGAAAGGCGAAAACCGGGGGCTAGCGCCCGCCGGCTGATGTCGACTCCGAGTCGCGGCTAAACGAATTCACTTTCAATTGTGAGATCCTGTTGAAATCACCCGTGCTCCTGCCGCAATTCCCAACGATCTCCGACGACGTGCGGCGGCGCGTCGAGCGGGATTACGAGCGGTTCGCGCGAAACGGGCTGCCCGATCGTCTGGAAGACTATCTGCTGCACGAATACGACCTCGACGTCGCCGCCGAGTACGCCGGCTATGCGATCCCCAACCCGTGGGGCAAAGCGTCGGGACAGTTGTCGATGACCGCCCGGCAGGTGGAAGACGACGTGCGGGCCGGGCTGGGGTTCGTTGTACTCAAAACGGTCATCGCGCAGGACGAAACCGGCGACCGCTCGATGCAGGAGTGGGCCGTCCCCGAATCGCGAATGGTCGCCGAGCGGATCGTCGGCCAGACCGGCGAGGAAGGGTGGACCATCAGTTGGAAGGGCCGCGGCTGGTGGCAATCGTTCGACGACTACCTGCAGCTCGTCCGCGACGCGCGGCGGATCGCCGAGGGAAGCGCGACGCTGATCGTCCCTTCGTGCAAGTTCCATCTGCCGACGCCCGAGGAGTCGACGTGGAAGGTCTCCGAGTATGAGTACACCGTGCGGCGGCTGCTGGAGGCGTGGTCTGGGGAGGCTTGTGCGAAACCGCGAGCGGCGATGCCGCTGGAGAAGGATTTCAGCCCGACGCTGGCGGGGAGCGACCGGGCGGCGGCGAAGTCGACGATTCTCGAATGGCTGCGGGAGGTGCCGCGGCTCGTGAAGGCCGCGGCCGGCGCGGGAAGCGTGCGGCTGGGGTTGAAGATCTTCAACGCGCTGTTCGACGACGACTTTCAACTGGAAATGCTGCGGGCGATCGACGAGCCGGCCCTTGACGATCCCGCGCGGGCGGACTTCTACGTCTACGGCAACCGGCTGTTCGACCCGCGACGGGAATTCGAGGGGCACACGGGCATCGCCTACGGCGGCCCCGATCTGAGCGACCGCAACCTGCGGGTGCTGTCGCGATTCCGCGAGGAATGCCCCCGCAGGACGGATTGCCAATCCGCTTCACGTAGGACGGATTTCCAATCCGTTCTACAAGGGGACAACGCATCCGCTTCGCTTCCGCTATCCGCCACCGGCAACATCACCACGGGAAAGATCGCCGTCGAATACGCTCTCCGCGGCGCGAGCAGCTTTCAACTGCACACGTTCTTCCAGCTTCCCGCCGACCAGTACACGATGACCGCCGGCAGCAAAACACAGAAAGCGTTGCACGAGCTGTATTTTCATCCGCAGACCGGGTTCGTCGTCTGGCTGCGACACGTCGCGACGATCCGCGGGCCGTCAAAGTCGCCGGTGCGGTTTCTGGACGTGGCTTCGCTGGTGTACCGACTTTAGTCGGCCCGTAGCGCGCGGTTTGGTCGCTGGCTGCACAACGGCCGACTAAAGTCGGTACACCAGCGGGCCTACAATTCGACGCCCATGTCGCGGAACAGAAACTTCATGTCGTCCCACACGTCTTTCTTCGCCGACGGATTGCGGAGCAGATACGACGGGTGGTACGTGCAGAGCACTTTCGCGTCGCCGTGCAGGTAGAAGCGGCCCCGCATCTTGCCGATCGCATCCGTGCGGTTCAGCAGGTTCTTCGCGGCGACGGAACCCCAGCAGACGATGTATTCGGGGGCGACGAGGCGAATCTGGCCGTCGAGGTACTCGCGGCAGTTGGCCGCCTCGTCGTCGGTGGGGTTGCGGTTGCCCGGCGGCCGGCACTTGAGGATGTTGCAGATGTAGACCGCTTCGCGTTTCAGCTTGCAGGCGACGATGATGCGGTCGAGCAACTGCCCCGCCCGGCCGACGAACGGCTCCCCGAGGCGGTCTTCGTCGGCTCCCGGAGCTTCGCCGATGAACATGATCTTCGCCTGCGGGTCGCCGACGCCGAACACGGTCTGCTTGCGGCTGGCGGCCAGCTCCGCGCACCGCGTGCAGCCGGCGACGCAGGCCGCGAGTTGTTCGAGCGTGTCCATAGGAGAAGCCGGCAAGGGTGCGGAACCGGGGTCAGGACTCGTTTCGCGTAGCGGCGGCGAGTTCGCAGCCGGGTCTGTTCCGCGAAAAGAGTCCTGACCCCTTTTCCGCGTCGGAAGATGCGACACCCCGGCCCGCTGGAGATCGTGCAGCGTCTGCAGGGCGGCGCGTTTGAGCGAAGCGGCGTCGGCGGTCATCGGGTCGGGTCCGTCCTTCATCGGCTATGCCACCGCCCGTAGCATGGACTTTAGTCCACGCGAGCGTCAGTGATTCCCAAGTGGTTGACCGACGGCCGCTCGCGTGGACTAAAGTCCACGCTACGGCGACTTCGCGCCGCCGCTGTTCTTCGTCGAGGCCAGCCACAGCAGCCAGTCGCGTTTGGAATAGCCGTGCGACGCCCCCGTCAGGCGTTGCAGGGCGGCCAGCACTTGGCGGTTCTGATGGTTGTATTTGACGGTGACCACCTTGGTGCGAACTCTCTGCTCCGGCTCGGTGACGATCACCCCGTTGGGAAGCTGCCCCGTGCGGAGCATGGCCTCGATCTGCGGCGGCAACGTCGGCTGCGGGGTGCCGAACGAACCGCCGGGGGTGAACCCGATCGACCCCGACGTGTCGCGCACGCGGACCTTGTAGCGGTGCGTGGTGACGAGGGCGTTGACCAGCGCGGGGATCGCGCGTTCGTCCCCCACGCGTTGCAAACCGTCCGCGGCCCGACGCACGACGACGACCGATTCGTTGCCCAGCTCGCGGATGAAGTACGGCACCGCAATCGCGTACTGGTCCTTCGAGATGCCGTTCAGGGCGGCGTAGCGGATTTCGTAGTCGGTGTCGTACAGCGACTGCTGGACGAGGGCCGCGACCGGTTTCGCCCCTTTCATCTTCTCCAGCAGCTTGACGTAGAACGCCCGCAGCGCCTTGTTCGATTCGTCGCTGAAGTTCTTCGACAGCGCCGGGACCGCGTCGGGGTCGGTCAGCTTCCGCAGGTTTTTCAGCCCTTCGGCGCGGCGGTTCGCGTAGCGGTTCGAGAGCCAGTTCTTCCACGTCTTGACCTTGCGATGCCAGGCGATTTCGCGTTCCAGCTCCGCTTCGGATTTCCTGATCAGCTCCAGCTCTTCGGGGGTGATGTACTTCCCCTTGTGCTTCACCAGCCCGCGGGAGCGGTTCCATTCGTCGCGGGTCATCCATTTGCCGTCGTATTTGCCGTACCCCAGCGCCAGCCGGGAGGGCCGGTGGTTGGGGTCCAGCTCCAGCAGAATCCGCAGGTGGTCTTCGCGCTGGGAACGGAGCCCCTGCTCGCGGCACCACTCCGCGAGTGCCCACTGGGCGGCGATGGTTTTCGGCGTCCCCTTGGCGCGGGTTTCGTAGAGTTCGACCTTGAAGGGCCGGCGGGTGACGAACTGCACCGTGACCGCCTCGACCGCCACGAGGCCGCCGGAGACCGTGCTCACGACGACCGGCGCGCGGCCCTTCAGCGACACGTCCCCGTCGAGTTGCCCGCGGAGTTCGCCGCCGGACTTCAGCTTGACCAGGTCGGCCGACAGCGGCCGGGCGGCGAGGCACGCCAGACCGGCCGCCAGCGCGATCGTCAGGCGGTGGGTGAACAGCATGAGGACTCCTCCCTGTCGGCCCGGGGACGACGGCGATTTACGGTCTCCCTGATTCTATGACATTTCGTCTTCGGATTTCAACAACCTGTTTCCAGGGGTCGGGTGTGGAAAATTCAAAATTGCGGCGAGCGCTCGACCGTCGTGTTGGAAACCGTCTC
>Ga0268386_10000550_pt1 | contig 23966 bp, 18 predicted proteins | sample RVTome_15_FD_200260 | JGI IMG/M metagenome (GOLD analysis project Ga0268386, IMG submission 200260) | Soil microbial communities from uranium-contaminated site in the Upper Colorado River Basin, Wyoming, United States - RVT150D86... ... | reverse complement strand
GCTCTCTTCACCGGCGGCGTCTTCATCTTTCCCACGTACAAGCTGTGGTGGCCGATGGGCATCAGCGCCGTGCTGGCCCTGGGCACGATCCTCGTCTGGCTGTGGACCGGGACGGCCCTCATCCCCGAGAAGGAGGACAAGGACGTCGGGCTTGGCCTCAGGCTGCCGCTGTACGCCTCCGGCTCGGCCTCGGTCGGCTGGTGGGCCATGTTCATCACGATGCTCGGCATCATGTCGGCGTTCTTCTCGCTGGTGTTCGGCTACTTCTTCTACTGGACGATCCACGAGGACTTCCCGCCCGACCCGTCGCCGGGGCCGGGCGTCTTGGGGCCGGCGGTGGGCGCGGGCCTGCTTCTGGCGGCCTGGGCGCTGACCAGCCTGGCCCGGCGCTGGAACCGGCAGGACCGGGCCGCCGCGTTCTACGCCGGAGTGCTGTCGGCGGCCGGGCTCGCGGTCGCCGGCGCCGCCGCGTTGCTCGCGGGGCCCTGGGTCTCCGGGCTCGACCCGGCGAGCCACGTCTACCCGGCGATCGTCTGGCTGCTGGTCATCTGGACCGTCCTGCACGTCGCGCTCGGGCTCGTCATGCAGCTCTACTGCGTGGCGCGCCGGCTGGCGGGACGGATGACCGCCCGCCACGACATCGACATCGCCAACGTCGCGCTCTTCTGGCACTTCGTCCTCCTCACCACCGCGGTCACCGTGCTCGTGATCGCCGGCTTCCCGCTGGTCGCATGAGCCGGACGCCTTCCGAGCTTCCGGAGCACGGCGAGAGCTTCTGGCGCCTCACCAGCGGGCCGGTGATCTGGACCGTGCACTTCGTCCTGTGCTACGTCACCGCGGCCGTCTGGTGCGCGAAGGTCGCGCCGCCGCTGGGCTCCCTGGGCGTCGCGCGCATCGCGATCGCGGCCTACACGGTGGTCGCGCTGGCCGGCATCGGGATCGCGGGCTGGGTCGGGTGGGAGCGGCACAGCTTCCGCGGCGCGACGCTGCCCCACGATTTCGACTCGCCGGACGATCGTCACCGCTTCCTGGGGTTTGCCATGCTGCTGCTCGCGGGGCTGAGCGCGGTGGCCACCGTCTATACGGCGCTGGCGGCCGTGTTCATCGAGACGTGCGGCTGATGCGCCGGGCCTGCCTCGGCCTCGGCCTGCTCACGCTGGCGGCGCTCTGGCTGGGGCCGCTGCCGCCGCTCGCGCGCCAGGCCTTCGCCGCGCACATGGCGATGCACATGGGCGTGGTCGCGGTGGCCGCGCCCATCCTGGCGCTGGCGATCGCCGGGGCGCGCGTCGACCCGGTGCGGCGCGCTCCGGCCCTGTTCGCGCCGATCGTGGCGTCCGTGGTCGAGTTCGTGGTCGTCTGGGGATGGCATGCGCCGGAACTGCACGAGCTGGCGCGCCATGCGCAGAGCGGCCTGGTGGTGGAGCAGGGGATGTTCCTGCTCGCCGGCGTGCTCGTGTGGCTCTCCGCGCTCGGGGGCGATGCGCGAGACCGCGCCAACCGGACGGGCGCCGGCATCGTGGCCTTGCTGCTCACCTCCATGCACATGACCCTGCTCGGGGCGCTGCTCGCGCTGCCGGCGCGCCCGCTGTACCCGCACACCACCGGGTTTGCCGGGCTCACGGCGTTGCAAGACCAGCAGCTGGGCGGCGCCATCATGCTCGTCGTCGGCGGCTTCGTGTATCTCGTCGGGGGCCTCGCGCTCACCGCCGGATTGCTGCGAGGCTTCGGGCCCGACCGCGGGGAGCGCGCCTGACGCATGTCCGCCACCGACGCAACCCATCCCCCTTCAGGCATCCGACGCTGGCTGTGGCACGCCGTACTCGTCCTGGCGGCGCTCGGTGCCCTCGGGTTCCTCATCGTGGTGTCGGGAATCGTTCCCATCAAGGCGAGCGCCGGCCACTGGCCAGTCACGCGCTGGTTTCTCAATTTCGCCATGGCGCGCTCGGTCGCCACGCACAGCCTGGCCGTGACGAGGCCGTCGCTCGACGAGCCATGGCTGGTGCTCAAGGGCGCGGGCCACTACGACCTCGGCTGTCGTCCGTGTCACGGCAGCCCCGGGCAGCGGCCGCCGACGATCGCGCTCGCCATGACGCCGTCGCCGCCGTACCTGCCGCCGGCGATCGGCGAGTGGGACCCCGAGGAGCTGTACTACATCGTGAAGCATGGCGTGAAGTTCACCGCGATGCCCGCGTGGCCCGCCATGCGGCGCGACGACGAGGTCTGGGCGATGGTCGCGTTCTTGCGCGCGCTTCCGGATCTCGATGCGCCCGGATACCGGCGGCTGGTGAGCGGCGACGAGGCCGCCGGTGCCGAGGCTGCACCGGTGCCGGCCGCGGTCGCCGCGCGCTGCGGCCCGTGCCACGGCGTGGACGGCACCGGTCGTGGCCTCGGCGCGTTTCCGAAGCTCGCCGGCCAGCGCCCCGCCTACCTGCTCGCCTCTCTGGAGGCATTCGCGCGCGGTGAGCGTCACAGCGGGATCATGAAGCCGATCGCCGCCGGCCTGGGCCTCCACGAGATGCGTGAGCTGTCCCGCTACTACGCGGGCCTGCCGGAGACCGCGCCGCCGTCGCTTCCCCGCGCCCACCAGGCCGTGCCCGACATCGGCGAGGCGATCGCCCGGCACGGGATCCCGACCCAGCGCGTCCCCGCCTGCGCGCCCTGCCACGGTCCCGGGTCGACACCGCGAAATCCGATGTACCCTGCGCTGGCCGGCCAGTACGCCGAGTACCTCACGCTCCAGCTGCGTCTCTTCAAGGACGGCTTCCGCGGGGGCACGCCGTATGCGCACATCATGCGGATGATCGCCGCGCGGCTGACCCCGCAGCAGATGCGCGCCGCGGCGGCTTACTACGCCTCAGCGCCCTCCGTGTCCGAGCGGCATTCGCCGCAGAGCGGCCGCCCTCCGTAGGCGAGGCCGAGCGGTATCCATTCCTGAATAGGGGGGCATTGCCGAGAGGGCATTCCGGCCGTCGGGTATTCGTTCGCGTCCGGCTCGACATCGCGGGCACAGTTCGAGTGCCATCGCAGGGATTCGGCGCGCCGGGTTATCCAAAGTCGGATAGCGAGGCGCTCTGCCGCCTCTCCGTCAATCTTCTTCGCCCGCTGGTAAGTCCTCATCATTTCTTGGCCCTGGCACGACCGCGCCCGGCCAGGCGCCGGTTGGTCCTCCGCGTGCATCCGTGCCGGAGCGACTCGAACGACGGCCCCGGTGACGTGAGCCGGGTGCAGCTCGACGTCGGCGAACAGAAGCAGGGCAGGAAGCCGGCCCAGACGAGCCTGTGGCAGGGGAGCCGTCGTCGTGATGGACGACGGTGTTGTGCCTGGACGATTCCAGGGCCGATTGGAGCAGCGCTCCAGGATGCTGAAGCAAGCGCTGGAGACTCTGTGGAGGAGCGGGCCGTGCCAAGGTCGACGTCCAGGAAGCCTGCAACCAGCAACGCCCGTGATCGGTCACGGCGACGTGGGCATTCGCAGCCACCGATCGAGTGGTGCCCGCCGGCGGCGGCCGCCGGCGCGCTGACCCACATGGACTGGGCGAGGCTCGGCTGGCGGCTGTTCGAGCCGCTGCGCGGGTCTCATCGGTCTGCCCGCTGGCAGCCCTGAGGCATCCGCCGAACGGGAGGACGGCACGACTTCCCAGCGCCGGGTCGCGCACGTGCTCGTGGCGTTCACCTTGCAGGTGATGGCGCAGCGGGGCGGCCGCCGCGGCTGAACGGTGTTCGGGCTTCGCCTCCAAGTTCGCACCACTCCTCCCAAGACCCGCCGCGTGGTCGCCCATCGAGTTCCTCGTGCGAGGCGATCTCGCTGTGCGCCATTCCTCTGTTGCCGCAATTCCTCTTGACTCGGGCGAGGGGGATTCGCTAGAACGTCGCAGCTCGATCGGAGTCGTTGGGAGCAGCACTCGAGCTGCGGCGGTGTCTCCGTGTCGCACAGAGGCGGGATACGCTAACCAGGCGAGAGCGCGTTCAGTAACGCCTATCGCTCGCGAAGGAGCCATTCATGGCTCAGCGCAAGGCTCCAGCCGTCGAACGCAGCACCATCGCATCGCGTGCGAGTGTGCTCGCGCGTCCGTTCTTGCCGACCGTCGACCTCGTGGAGAGCCGGGAGGCGCAGTTCGACGAGCTCACCATCGCCGAGAAGCGACAGCTGCTCGCCACCAAGGTGGCCGACGTCACGCACTTTCGGGTGGGCCTCGACACCCTGCACCGTCACGCGCGCGTGGCGCTCGACCTCGCGGCCGACGTGCGCCCGCTTTCGCGCGACGTGCGCGGGATGCTGCTCAACCCGGACCGCGCCGCCGCGGTGCGGGTGAGCGTCCAGCCGGCCATGCCCGCGGGCGGGCCGGCGCTCGGGCGGGGCGTCGTCACCGACGAGCTCGGCGTGTTCACGCTGCCGTTGCCGAAGGTGACGGACGCGCAGCGCGGTGAAACGATGCTCGGCGCGGAACTCACCCTGCTCTACACCCCCGCCGCGATCGCGCGGTCCGCGCTGGCGCCGTTCACGGCCTGGCTGTGGCAGGGCACCACCTTCGGCGCGCCAGCGTGACGTGTGGACCACCTCACCGATGGGCCAACCTGAAAGGAGGAGAGCATGTCTGGAGTCCGTGACGGCGTAAGGCTACGACGGCAGCAACGCGGGTGGGGACAGGCGGGGTTCACGCTCATCGAGCTGCTGGTGGTGATCGCGATCATCGCGGTGTTGATCGGCCTGCTCCTCCCGGCGGTCCAGAAGGTCCGGGAGGCTGCGGCCAGGATGGAGGGGAACAGCAAGCTGGCACCGCTCGCCGAGAAGCTCCACGCCTTCGCCGACGGGGTACCCTCGATCCAGAACAACGCGTGGCTCGCAGTTGCCGACGTGGTGAACGGGCCGGAAACGGCGAGCCTCAACGCAGATCTGCTGCGGCAGCTGTACGAGGATCTGCTGCGCCGCGAGCAGACGAACGTGGAGTTGCTGAAGGAGGTGGAGGACCTCATCGCCTCGAGGAACTGGCCCGATATCCCGCGGGAGCTGCTGCTGGACACTCACAATGCCCTGACCCAGTCGCTGGACGGAATTCGAAAGATCAAGACCGCGATTCCGACCCGGATCACGAACCCCGGATGAGGCACCCGCCAGCTGTTCCCGGAGGCGGATCGTCACGCGGGCCGATCGCGTGAAACGAGACGGGGATGCATCGGTCTGCTCGCGGCGCCGGCGAACCGGCCGAGCTTGTCGGTGCGCGTGCCGGGGGGACCGGTCAGCAATCACCTCTGGCCTCGCCGCTGACGCTCCCGGATGGTGGTCACGATGCGATCGACAGCCGGCCGGAGAATTATTGCCCGGTTTCTCGCCGCCCGGGGGTACCGTGACAGCCATGAATGCGCTGGCCGCGCTCGGGATGGCCGTGGCGCTCGCGGGCCCACTACAGTCGATGCTGCGGACGCGTCCTCTCTCGACGATCCTCGTTCGAGAGATGTTCTTCTGGCGACTGAGGCGCGACCTGCGAAGCGCTCACCTCGGCACCAGCCCACCTCCACCGTCCCCTTCTTCGACGGTGACATCGGCCGAGCCGGATGCCGCGCTCACCGGAGCGATGGCGCCGGGCCGGGCTCGCCGCCCACCGTGATGGACCCGGGCCGGCGCGCCTCGGTGAGGCGTTGCCGGTACCGCCCGCCGAGCCACAGGGCGAGGCCGAGCCACACGGCGCAGAGCGGCACCATCGTCAACGCGAGGCCGGAGAGGCCCAGCCCCAGCCACGCGATCGCCGTGTACGACCAGGCCCCGAGCTGGTCGCCCAGGCGGTACACGAAGGTGTCGTTGAAGTTCTTCGCCTTGTACTTGTCGGTGCGCGGCAAAACCGTGTAGAGCACCTCGCGGGCCGGGCGCTGGATGGCGAAGTTCCCCGCCCGGCGCAGCGCCTGGAACACGACGAGCACGGCCAGGACGGGCGCGCTGGCCAGGATCCCGAAGCCGATCAGGCTCAGCAGCGGCAGGAAGGCGAGGCTGAGCGCCACGCCGAGCCAGCGCAGCAGGCGTCCCGTGAGGAAGACCTGCGTGACCAGCGTGAGGACGTTCACCGCCAGGTCGAGGCTGGCGAAGAGCCGCGTCCGCGCTTGCGGAGCACCCTCGAAGACGCGCGCGACGATGGCGGCCTGCTGGAAGTAGAGGAACGTCGAGGCGATCGTGAAGAGGAGCATCAGGGCGGCGATGCCCAGGAGGTAGGGCGAGCGGGCCACGTGGCGGATGCCGTCGAACACGCCGCCGCCGATGATCCCGGTGCCCCCACTGCCGGCCGCCTCCGGCTCCTCCGGCCCCGCGGCACGCGCGAGTGACGTCTCCTGGCCGTCGAGGGCGCGGGCCGCGCGGGCGGAGATCTCGAGCAGCAGGGCCGAGACGAGGAGCAGGTTCACCGGGCCCAGCCAGGGCACGAGCGCCGAGGTGATCGTCGAGCCGAGGATGGCGCCCAGGGTGCCCCCGACCGCGACGAGGCCGAAGAGGCGCTGGCTCTGCGCCGGGCGGTAGAGATCCGTCATGAAGGACCAGAACACGGACACGACGAAGAGGTTGAAGACGCTCGTCCAGACGAAGAACACGCGGCCGACCCACACGGCCTGACCGGCGTCCGCCGCGCCGAAGACCAGGAAGAAGGCGACGAGGTTCAGGATGAAGAACCGGTAGATGAGGGGCACGAACCGCCGTCGCGGAAACCGCGCGACGAGCGCGGTGAACAGCGGGTGCACGAGGAGCATCCCCGCCAGGGTCCCCGTGAAGAGCCAGGCGAGGTTCTCCACACCGCCGGCCACGCCCATCTCGTCTCGCACGGGGCGGATGACGTAGTAAGCCGAGAGGACGAAGAAGAAGTACACGCACGAGGCGACGAGCGCGGCGGTCTCGTGCTCCCGGACATCGACCGTGCGGCGGAGGAGCCGGCCGAGCGCGGGCATCACCGGGCGTGGCTCAGGCGGCGTCGATCAGCGCCGCCATCCGCCGCCGGGTCGCCTCGTCGGGCAGTGGGCCGCGGGCGGCGCCGAGGTTGTCGATCAGGTAAGCGAGCCGGGCCGTGCCCGGGATGGCGCAGGTCACCGCCGGGTGCGAGATGACGTACTTCAGCGCGAACTGCGCCCAGCTCCTGATCCCGAGTGCCGCCGCCCACTCGGGGATCGGCTGGCTCCCCAGCGCCTGGAGCACCCGCCCGCGCCCGAAGGGGAGATTCGTGAGGACGGCGACCCCGCGGTCCGCCGCCAGCGGCAGCAGCCGGCTCTCGGCGGCGCGGTTGTCGACGGCGTAGTCGATCTGGATGAAGTCGATCGGCTCCCGCTGCACGAGCCGGGCGAGCGCCTCGTGCTGGCGGGCGGAGGACGTCGTGACGCCGTGGTAGCGGATGCGCCCTTCCTGCTTCCACGCGCGCAGCACCGGCAGCATGTGCTCGACCCCCGCCAGGTTGTGGATCTGCAGCAGGTCGATCCGCTCGGTGCGGAGCCGCTCGAGCGACGTGCGCATCTCCGCGAGGCCGGCGGCGACACCGGCCCGGCCCCGACCGACCTTGGTGGCGATGAAGAGCGCCGGACGGTTGCCGAGCTGCGCGACCAGGTCGCCGATCACCGTCTCGGCCGCGCCGTAGGACGGCGCGGTGTCGACCAGCATCCCGCCGAGGCGGGGAAGCTCGCCGAGCACCTCCAGGAGGGGCGCGCGCGCCTCGGCCGATTCGCCGACGTCGAATCGCCGGGCCGTGCCGATGCCGACCGCCGGGATGCGCTCACCCGATGACGGGATCGCCCGGCGGACGAGGTCGGTCGATTCTGACGCGAACGCCAGGGAAGCCGGCGGCCCCGCGAGCCGGAGACTCCCCAGCGCCAGCGCCGCGCTCGCGCCGATCGTGAGCGCCGCCCGCCGGGTGATCGGTCGACGCTGGTCGGACATATCGTTCAGGGCTCGAGCCCCAGACCCCGCCGCAGCTCGCGGGCGGTGAGCCCCCGGCCGAAGACGGCCGTGCCGGCATCGAAGGCGATCGAGCGGGCCAGCGGGCCGACCAGGACGGGCTCGAAGCCCGCATCCCTCACCAGCCGCGCGGCGACCTCCAGGGCCTGCTCGTCGTCGGAGGCCAGCGGTACCGCGATGCGCTCTCCCGCCCGGTGGGCCTCGTTGCGCAGCACCGACGCGGGGATCGTGTTGAACGCGCGGACGAGGCGCACGCTGCCGAGGTACTCCAGCGACGCCGTCGCGGTCCCCTTCCTCCGCGCCTCCTCCGCCATCGGACCGTCCCGCTGCGCGAAGGGGTTGCCGGGGTCGAGCACGATCTTGCCGCGCAGCTCGTCGGCATGGTCCCGGCCCACCTGCGGGAATGCGCCGTAGGGGACGGAGACGAGGACGACCTCGCCGAAGGCGGCCGCCTCTCGTGGCGTGCCCACCCGGGCCCGCGGGCCCAGGCGGTCGGCGAGGGGTTTGAGGCGCTCCGGATGCCGCGACGAGAGCAGCACCTCGTGGCCCGCCTTCACCCAGTGCTCGCCCAGCGTGCCGCCGATCCGGCCCGCTCCGATGATCCCGATCTTGAGGCGCGCCTGGCCCGCCGCGACATCGCCGAGCGCGCCGAGTAGCAGGCCCGCCACCGCGGCGGTTGCCGTCGCGCTCGCGACGACCCGGAGGAGATCACGGCGGCGGGACATCATGCCGGGCTCACGCGTGCTCTCATGGCTGCCTCCCCACCCGTCGCACGGCGCGGTTCAATGATCGACCGCACGCGTGAGAGTGTACCGCGGCCTTCCTCTCGACGGCGACTTCGCCCTCGAGCTCTGCGCTCCTTCGCGCGCCGGGGGCCAAACTTCCGCGCCTCGCCCGCAGCGGATCTGCGACCATACGGCACGGTCACCACGACGGCGCCGCCCGATCGGACGCCGGCCATTCGAGGAGGAGCCGATGCCGCTGCAACCCATGATCACCGGGGCCCGTCACATGATCTCGGCCGGCCACTACCTGGCGGCCGAGGCCGGCGATGCCGTGCTCCGGGCCGGCGGCAATGTGATCGACGCGGGCGTCGCCGCCGGGATCGCGCTCGGCGTGGTGCACAGCGACCAGGTGCAGTTCTCCGGCGTGGCGCCGATGGTGATTCACCTGGCCGACCGCGACGAGACCATCACCATCGCCGGGCTCGGCGGCTGGCCGCGTGCCGCTCGCATCGAGACGTTCGTGCAGGAGCACGGAGGTGCCATCCCGGTCGGCCTGCTGCGCACGGTGGTGCCGGCGGCGCCCGACGCCTGGATCCTCGCGCTCGAACGGTACGGCACGCTGAGCTTCGCCGACGTCGCCGCCGCCGCCATCCGCTACGCGCGCGAGGGCTTCACCATGCACCCGGTGATGGCCCACTACATCGAGAAGAACGCCGACGGCTACCGGCGCTGGCCCGCCAGCGCGGCGATCTGGCTTCCCGGCGGTCGGCCCCCGCGCGAGGGCGAGCTGTTCGTGCAGGCCGATCTCGCGCGGTCGCTGCAGTTCATGGCGGATGAGGAGCGCGCCGCACGCGCGCGCGGCCGCGTCGCCGGCCTCCGGGCCGCGCGGGACGCCTTCTACCGCGGCGACCTCGCTGCCGCCATGGTGCGGTACCACCGGGACAACGGCGGCTGGCTGACGGCCGACGATCTGGCGTCCTACCGGTCCGAGATCGCGCCCCCGGTGCGGACCACCTTCGGTGGCATGGAGGTGCTCACGTGCGGCCCCTGGTGCCAGGGCCCGGTGCTGCTGCAGATGCTCGCGTTGCTCGAGAGTCTCGACCTGCCCACCCTCGGCCACAACACGCCGGCGTACGTCCACCTGGTCACCGAGGCGATGAAGCTCGGCTTCGCCGATCGCGACCGGTACTACGGCGACCCGCGCTTCGTCTCGGTGCCGACGGACGCGCTGCTGGCGCCGACGTACGCGGCCGAGCGACGGCAGCTCATCCGCACGGAGGGCGCCTGGCCCGAGATGCCGCCGGCGGGCCGCCTGGCCGCGCCTACCGCGCAGGCGGCGATGCCTCGCTCGGCTCAGTCGGTGGCCGGCAGTGGCGCCGACCTCGACGGCGACACCTCCTATGTGTGCGTGGTCGACCGCCAGGGCAACGCGTTCTCGGCGACACCCAGCGACGTGTCGTGGGACGGGCCCGTGATCCCCGGCCTCGGCTTCTGCCCCTCGTCCCGCGGCTCGCAGTCCTGGGCGGTGCCGGGCCACCCGTCCTGCGTCGCGCCGGGCAAGCGTCCCCGCCTCACGCCCAACCCGGCGCTCGCCCGCCGCGGCGGCGGGTGGGTGATGCCCTTCGGCGCGCCCGGCGGCGACCTTCAGCCCCAGGGCATGCTGCAGGTCTTCCTGAATCACGCGGTGTTTGGCATGAGCATCCAGGAGGCCGTCGAGGCACCGCGGTTCGTCACGCACAGCTTCCCGGGATCGTTCGAGCCGCATCCGTACCATCCCGGCCGCCTCGATCTCGAGCGGTCCATCGGCGAGGCGACCGGCGAGGCGCTGGCCGCGCTCGGTCATCGGGTGCAATGGCTACCCGACCTGTCGATCGGCACGGCGGGGGTGTGCGCGATCTCGGCGGACCTGCACGCCGGGATCCTGTACGGCGGCGCGGACCCCCGTCGGGCGTCACGAGCGATCGGGTGGTAAGCGGCAGTCTGGCGGCTCGGTGTGCCTGTCGTCGGCATCCGGCTCGCCCACAGGGGGCCGAAGCGCAGCGCGATCACCGCGGCCCGGCGGATCGTCGGTGCGCTCTCCCTTGACATCGCGCACGCTCGTCGGTACTAGTCATTTACTCGCGTCTGTCGTCGCTCGCCGTCCGTCCGTGCGTGCGCAGAAAGACAGGCGCACCATCACGGGTCATCAGCCTGTTCGTCAGGAGGAGCCACCATGCTGTGGAAGATCGCTCGGCTCACGGCCGTCGTGAGCCCGCTCGCTGTGGGGCTGGCGGTGCTCGCTCTGGGCACGCCCGGGGGGGACGCGCAGTCGCGCCTGCCCCGCACCGTCGTGTGGACCGCGTACGACGTCGGCTCGGCCGGCTACATCCAGGCGGCGTCCATCGGCCACGCGATGGCGGCCAAGGAGGGGACGACGGTCCGCGTCATCCCCGCCGGCAACGACGTGTCCCGCCAGGCGCCGCTGGCCGCCGGCCGCGCGCACTTCGGGGCGCTCGGCATCGCCGCCTTCCTCTCCCAGGAGGGCGTCTTCGAGTTCGCGGCCACCGACTGGGGCCCGCAGCCGGTGCGCATCCTGGGCGCGGCCTGGGGCGACTTCAACACCGGCAATGTCGCCGCCGCCGGTGATGCCGGCATCAAGACCGTCGGCGATCTCAAGGGCAAGCGCGTGGCCTGGGTCGTGGGCGCGCCCGCGCTCAACCAGAACATGACGGCGTTCCTCGCCTGCGCCAACCTCACCTGGAACGACGTGAAGAAGACCGACTTCCCGTCCTGGGGCGCCTCCGGACGGGCGGTCATCGAGGGGCAGGCCGACGCGTACATTGCGAGCACGAACTCGGGCGTGGTGTACGAGCTGGCGGCCTCGCCCCGCCGGTACGTGGCGGCGACCGTGCCGAGCCCCAAGGAGGATCCGGCCTGCTGGGAGCGCCTCAGGAAGGCGGCGCCGTACTTCGAGTACAACCGGGCGACCGTCGGCGCGGGGACGATCTCGAAGGAGAGCCCCCACCAGGGCGCGACCTACGGCTACCCGATCATCACCGCCTACGACAAGCAGCCGGCCGACATCGTCTATCACCAGACCCGGCTGATCTACGACCTCCTGCCCGAGTACGTGAAGGCGCACCCGGGCAACGACGGCTTCGCGCTGGACAAGCAGCGGTTCACCTGGGTCATCCCGTACCACGAAGGCGCCATCCGCTACTTCAAGGAAAAGGGCGCCTGGACCGCCGAGATGCAGAAGCACAACGACCACCTCCTGAAGCGCCAGGAAGTGCTCCAGCAGGCGTGGGACAGGGCGCTGGCCGAGGCCTCCGAGAAGAAGCTCAAGGCGGCGGACATCGCCAAGCACTGGATGACGGTGCGCGGGGGGGCGCTGAAGGCCGCGGGCTTCGAGCCCTACTGGGAGCAGTAGGCCGGGAGACGTCGTCGGCGATGGCGGGCGAGGCGGGCTACACGCCGCGCCACCGGGCGCTCGGCCGGGGGTGGCTGGCCGTACTGATCGGGTTCAGCACGGCCGGCTGCCTGCTAGCCATCAACCAGCTCTTCAACCTCCGGTTCTTCGTCGGCTACACGCTGCTGGAGAACAGCTACCTCTACCTTCTGCTCGCGCTCTTCTTCCCGCTGACCTTCCTGATCTTCGCGCCCTCCCGGCGCGCCGCTCAGGATCGCGTGCCCTGGTACGACGTGCTGCTGTTCCTCGCCGCGGTGGCCGTGCCCTGTTACTTCGCCTGGAACGGGCTGCGAATCCTCGAGGAGGCCTGGGACTTCCGGGCGCCGACGACGGCCGTGGTCCTGGGGGCGGCGCTCTGGGTGCTGGTGCTGGAGGGCGCGCGACGCGCCGGCGGCATCTGGCTCTTCGTGTTGCTGGTGGTGCTGTCGCTCTATCCCGTGTACGCCGGAGCCCTGCCGGGACCGGTCTCCGGGCTCTCGCTGTCCGTCCCCGACGCGATCCGGTATCAGACCATGAGCGTGGAGGCGATCCTCGGCATCCCCATGCGGGTGTTCGCCACGCTCATCATCGGCTTCATCATCTTCGGCTCGGCCCTGCAGTCCACCGGCGGCGGCCGGTTCTTCATCGACCTCTCCATGTCCATCCTCGGCGCCGTGCGCGGGGGGCCGGCCAAGGTGGCGATCGTGGCCAGCGGGATGTTCGGCTCGATGAGCGGCAGCGTGGTGTCCAACGTGCTCTCCACCGGGGCGGTGACCATTCCGACGATGGCGCGCACCGGCTTCCGCCCGGAGGTGGCCGCCGCCGTCGAGGCCACGGCGTCGACCGGGGGGACGCTGATGCCGCCGATCATGGGCGCGGTGGCTTTCGTCATGGCCTCGATCCTCGGCATCCCGTATCTCCACGTCGCGCTCGCAGCCGCGATCCCCTCGCTGCTCTTCTACATCAGCCTCTTCTGCCAGCTCGACGCGTATGCCGCGAAGAACGGGCTGCGCGGGCTGCCCTGGGCGGAGGTGCCGTCCTTCTGGACGACGCTCCGCACGGGCTGGTTCTACCTGTCGGCCTTCGGGCTCCTGGTGTTCCTGCTCGTCGCGATGCGGCGGGAAGCCCACGCGCCGTTTTATGCGACGCTCGTGCTGCTGGGCCTGGCGATGATCCGCCGGGAGACGCGGTTCACCGGACGGACCTTCCTGGCGTTCCTCGTCGATGTGGCGCGAACGCTCTCCGAGCTGGTGACCGTGCTCGCGGCCGTGGGGCTCATCATCGGGGCGCTGGCGGTCACCGGCGTGGCCGGGACCTTCTCGAGCGACATGATCCTGCTCGCGGGGGGCAACGTGTTCCTGCTGCTCCTGCTCGGGGCGCTGGCGTGCTTCATCCTGGGCATGGGGATGACCGCGACCGCGGCCTACGTGTTCCTGGCCGTCGTCATGGCGCCGGCCCTCGTGCAGCAGGGGCTGAACCCGCTGGCCGTCCACCTGTTCATCCTCTACTGGGCGATGATCTCCTTCATCACCCCGCCCGTGGCCATCGGCGCCTACGCCGCCGCCAGCATCGCCCGCTGCAGCCCCATGCGCGCCGGCATCGAGGCCATGCGCTTCGGCGCCGTGAAGTACATCCTGCCCTTCTTCTTCGTGTACAACCCGGCGCTCGTCGCCCAGCACCCCTCGTGGCTGGTGATCCTGCTGGTGTCCTTCGCGGCCCTGCTCGGGGTCGGGCTCATCGCCTACGCGCTGCAGGGGTACGTGCTCGGCGTCGGCCCCCTCGTCAACAGCCCCGCCGGCTACGTCGTGCGGGCGGTGCTCGTGGTCTCGGGCGTCATGCTGGCGGCGCCGGAGCCCGTCACCGACCTCGTCGGCCTGGCCGTGGCCGTCGTCACCTACGCCGTGCTCCTCGGCGCCGCGCCGGTGCGCGCGGCGTTGCTCGTTTCTCGCCCCGCCTCCCGGTAGCGGCGCAGCCCGGTACGCCCCCGACTCGCTCAACTCGCCCGGGCGTCTCTGCCCGCCGGCTGGCCCTGCGTGCGAGGCCATGCCCTCGACCGCCTCCTGGCCGGACCCCGCCATCGCTTGACAGCCAAATGAAACTATTGTTTCATGATGCAACATGAATACTGACCCACGGCTCCTCCTGCTGGTGGGCGTCCCGCCCACGCCCTCCAGCCTCCGGGTCCGGGTCTGGCGGCGGCTGCGCTCGCTCGGGGCCGTCCCGCTCAAGCGCTCGGCCGACCTGCTGCCCGACACGCCGGAGCGGTACGAGGACTTCCAGTGGCTGGTGCAGGAGATCCAGCAGGAGAGGCGACCCTGCTCCGCGTCCGGCACATCGAGAACGTCAGCGCCGAGGAGGTGCGACGCGGACGCCATTGCGTTCGACTGCGAGGAGGCGCGCGGCCTCGACGTCACGATCCGCGCCCTGCTCGCGGCGTCGCCCGACGACCACCAGGTCCTCGCGCAGGGGATGACGCTGTGCGAGGGACTCTACGCCACCACGTCCCGGAGATAGGAGGGAAGTCATGAAGTGGATCACGCGCGCACGGGTCGAGGCCGTGACGGCGGGGACGGAGCCGGATCCAAAGCTCACGCCGGTGACGGGCCTGGGCGGCGCGGGGCTCGTGGCCTCGCCGGCGCAGCCCATCCGCTTCTGGGAGGCGTTCCGGCTCTGGCTGAAGCTCGGGCTCATCGGGTTCGGTGGCCCCGCCGCCCAGATCGCGCTGATGCATCGCGAGCTGGTCGAGCAGCGCCGCTGGATCAGCGAGCGGCGCTTCCTGCACGCGCTCAACTACTGCATGCTCCTGCCCGGCCCCGAGGCCATGCAGCTGGCCACCTACATGGGCTGGCTCATGCACCGCACCTGGGGCGGCGTCGTCGCCGGCGCGCTCTTCGTGCTGCCCGGCCTCGGCTTCCTGATCGCGCTGTCCTGGATCTACGTGGCCTTCGGCAGCGTACCGGTCGTGGCCGGCCTCTTCTACGGCATCAAGCCGGCGGTCACCGCCGTCGTCGTGCACGCGGTCCACCGCATCGGCTCGCGGGCGCTGAAGAACGGGCTGATGTGGGCCATCGCCGCCGCGGCGTTCGTCGCGATCTTTGCTCTGCAGGTGCCGTTCCCGGCCATCGTCGTCGGCGCGGCGCTCATCGGGTACGTGGGCGGGCGCCTGGCGCCGGATCGGTTCAGGGTCGGCGGCCACGGTGCCGCCAGCCGGTCCTACGGGCCGGCAGTGATCGACGACGAGACGCCCACACCGGCGCACGCCCGCTTTCGCTGGTCGGGCCTGGTGCGGGTCGGCGCGGCGGGGCTGGCGCTCTGGCTGGTGCCGATGGCCCTGCTCCTCCTGAGCTACGGCCGGGACCACACCCTCACGCAGATGGGCCGGTTCTTCACCAAGGCCGCCCTGCTCACGTTCGGCGGCGCTTACGCGGTGCTGCCCTACATCTACCAGGGCGCCATCGGTCACCACGGCTGGCTCACCCCCACGCAGATGATCGACGGCCTGGCGCTCGGCGAGGCCAATCCCGGGCCCCTCATCATGGTGGTGGCCTTCATCGGGTTCGTGGGCGCCTACGGGCAGGCGCTGTTCGGGCCGGACATGCTCTTCGTCGCCGGAGCGGTGGCGGCGGCGCTGGTGACCTGGTTCACCTTCCTGCCGTCGTTCGTCTTCATCCTGGCCGGCGGCCCGCTGGTGGAGTCCACCCACGGCAACCTCCGGTTCACCGCGCCGCTCACGGGGATCACGGCGGCCATCGTGGGGGTGATCCTGAACCTGGCCGTGTTCTTCGCCTACCACGTGCTCTGGCCCCAGGGCTTTGCCGGCTCCTTCGACGGCGTTGCGGCCCTGATCGCGGTCGCGGCGGCGGTGGCCCTGGTGCGCTACAAGCGCAACGTGATCCACGTCCTGGCAGCCTGCGCCCTCGTGGGCCTGATCGTGAGGATGCTGGGGCTGTGATGCCGCCGTCACGTCCCATCCTCTTGCAGCCAGCCGGCGCGACCGGCTATGGTGGCGCGCATGGACCGCCGCGTGCTCGTCAAGCTCCGTCCGTCGCCCGCGCTGCGCGCCGCAGCGTCCCGCGTTGATCTCCGCCCGCTGCACGACACCCCGGGGACGGCCACGGCGGCGTTCGGGCTCGGTGCCGAGCCCCAGTGGTTCCTCGCCGAGCTGCCCGAGGGCGCCGCCACCCCCTGGGACCTCGCCCACGCCCGCATCGCCGATCAGCTCGGCGTCGCCGGGTCGGACGTCCTCTTCGCCGAGCCCGACGTCGTGCACGACATCTATCTGGACGCCAACGAGGCGCCGCCCCAGGCGTTCGCCGTCGGCGCCGACTGCGAGCTCATTCCGCAGGACGGCGGCAGCGGCAAGGCGGTCGGCCCCGACACGTTCGCGTGGCACCTGGACGAGGCGTTCTCGCAGCTCGGGCCGGCGCGCGACAGCGTGCCGTTCACCGACCCGCGCACGCGGATCGCGCACCTCGACACCGGCTACTACCGCGCCCACGTCACCACGCCCGAGCACGTGGTGCGCCGGCTCGAGCGGAGCTTCGTCGACGGGGACCGGGATCGCAACAGCGCCGAGGATCCGGACAATCGCCTGCTGCTGATCGACAACTCCGGGCACGGCACCGGCACCATCGGTATCCTCGCGGGTGGCCGGGTCCCCGACGCCGGCGGGGTGCCGCTGGGGGGCGCGCCGGAGGCGGAGGTCCTGCCGCTGCGCGTGGCCGACCGGGTGGTGCTCCTGCGCACCGGCGCGCTCGCGCAGGCGCTGCGCTACGCGCTCGAGCAGCGCTGCGACGTCGTCACGCTCAGCATGGGCGGGCTGCCCTCGCGTGCCTGGGTCGAGACCGTCGACGAGGCCTACCTGGGTGGCCTCTGCATCGTGGCCGCGGCGGGCAACAACGCCAACGGGCTGCCGACGCGGCACCTCGTCTACCCGGCGCGCTATGGCCGCGTCATCGCCGCCTGCGGAGTGATGGCCAACCACAAGCCCTACGAGGGGCTCAAGGGCTTGAAGACCCTCGAGGGCAACTACGGGCCGCCGAGCCGCATGGGCTCTGCGCTCGCGGCCTACACGCCCAACATCCCGTGGCCGCGGTTCGGGTGTCCCGACGCCGTCCGCCGCAACGGTGAGGGGACGTCGGCGGCCACGCCGCAGGTGGCGGCGGCCGTCGCGCTGTGGTTCGAGAAGTACAAGCGCGAGCTGCCGCGGGACTGGCGCCGGGTGGAGGCGGTGCGTCATGCGCTCTTCACCACCGCCCGCAACCAGGGCGATCGCAAGCGGCTCGGCAACGGAATCCTGCAGGCGAGCCGGGCGCTCGGCGTGCGTCCCGCGCTGGGTCTGGCCCAGACCCCGGCCGACGACGACTCGTTCGCGTTCCTGCGGGTCCTCACCGGCCTCGGCGTGGTGGAGGTGCCCGCGCGCGAGCGGATGTTCAACCTCGAGCTCGCGCAGCGCTGGGTCGTCAACCCGCGACTGCAGGCCATCGTGCCCGATCCGGGCGCGACCGGGCCGCTCGACACGGCCCGGTTGAAGGCCCTGATGGAAGCGGTCATCGAGGATCAGGGAGCGTCGCTCGCGCTGCGCAAGCACGTCGCGGCGCGCTACCCCGCGGCGGCGGGCCGGTCGGCCCCGCGCACGGCGCGCTCCCGAGACGTCGTCGCCGAGGTGCTGCCGGTCTGCGACGTGCAGCCCCCACCGCGTAACCCGGCCCACCGCCGTTTGCGCGTCTACGCCGTGGACCCCAGCTTGTCGACCCGGCTCGCCACCGCCAGTGTCAACGACGTGACCCTGCGGGTCCGCTGGGAGGCGCTCGATCTGCCAGGGCTCAGTGGCGAGTACCTCGCCATCGACGACGTGGATGCGGCCGGCCGCCGCTACGAGGCGGTGAACCTGAACGATCCCCGCCTGCTCGCGCAGGACGGCTGGGCCCCGGGGGAGGGCAACCCCCAGTTCCACCAGCAGATGGTCTACGCGGTCGCCATGAAGACGATCGAGCACTTCGAGCGCGCGCTGGGCCGCCCCGTGCTCTGGCGGCCGCGGCCGGACCCGCGCAACCCCTTCGACGACAGCCACTTCGTGGGGCAGCTCAGGATCCGCCCGCACGCGCTCCGGCAGGCGAATGCCTTCTACAGCCCCGAGGAGGTCGCGCTGCAGTTCGGCTACTTCGAGGCCTCCGCCGACGACCCCGGCGAGCACATGCCCGGCAGCCGCGTCTACACCTGCCTCTCGCACGACATCATCGCGCACGAGACGACGCACGCCATCCTCGACGGCATGCACCGTCGCTTCAACGAGCCGACCAATCCCGACGTGCTGGCCCTGCACGAGGCGTTCGCCGACGTCGTCGCCCTCCTGCAGCACTTCACTATCGCGGAGGTGCTGCAGAGCGAGATCGCGCGCACGCGCGGCGACCTCGAGGCCGAGTCGAACCTGGGCCGGCTCGCCGTGCAGCTCGGGCACGCGACGGGTCGGCGGGGTGCGCTCCGCGACGCGATCGGCACGCTGGCCAACGGCGTGTGGACGCGGATCCAGCCCGACCCCTCCGAGCTGCCACGGCGCCTGACCCCGCACGCGCGCGGCGCCATCCTCGTGGCCGCCGTGTTCGACGCCTTCATCGCCATCTACAGGACGCGCACGGCCGACCTGCTGCGGATCGCCACCGGGGGGACGGGCGTGCTGCCGGACGGCGCGATCCACCCCGACCTCGTGCGCCGGCTCGCCGACGAGGCAGCGAAGGCGGCGGGCCACGTCCTCAACATGTGTATCCGGGCGCTCGATTACCTGCCGCCGGTGGACCCGACCTTCTTCGAGTACCTGCGGGCCCTCATCACCGCCGACTTCGACCTCGTCCGCGACGACCGCCTCGGCTACCGCGTGGCCTTCGTCGAGGCGTTCCGGCGCCGCGGGATCTATCCCACCAACCTCGATACGCCGACTCGCGACACCGTGCGCACGCTGTCGGTCGACACGCTGCGCTGGCAAGGGCTGGACCTGTCGCGGTTTCCCCGGCGCGTGCAGGCGGCGATCCTGGAGCAGTACACGGAGGTCGTCGAGGGGCTCGAGCGCTACGCGAACGCCTGCCTCTACGTGGAGGACCGGGCGGAGCGGTTCACCCAGGCGCGCGAGCGCCGGCTCGCGCTGCGCCGGCAGCTGCGCGCCGCGTTCCGGGCGGTGCCGGCGTTCGCCGCCGAGCTGGGGATCGATCCGGCCCGCAGCTTCGAGGTGCACGATCTGCGCCCGGCGATGCGGACCGGCCCGGACGGCCGGCACACCCCGCAGGTGATCGTCGCGCTGACCCAGTCGACCACGATCGCCGAGGACCGGGCCACCGGAACGCCCCGCCACACGTTCCGGGGCGGCTCGACGATGATCGTTGACCTCACCGTCCCCGAGATCAAGTACAGGATCGTGAAGAACATCGGCAGCGCCGACCGGCAGGCGCGCACCGCCGCGTTCGTGCGCGGCGTAGCCGCCGATCCGCTGCGGGCGCTGTTCTTCTCGCCCGACCGCACCGAGCCCTTCGCCGCCCTGCACGCGCTGGCCGACGACGGCCCCTGAGCGCCGCGTACTCCGGCTGCACATGGATCGGTCCCGCCCATGACGACGCGGCGGTGTTCCTCGAGGCGTGCGCGCGCACTCGGGCAGCAGCCTGCAACGAGGCGCGCTTGACGACGGACGTCGGAGGCGCGATTCTGGCGCGACGCTCACCCCAAGGAGGGATGGCATGTCCGATACGAGCGACCTGTTCGAGGTCATGCAGACCATGCGGGCCATGCGACGGCTGAAGCCCGATCCGGTGCCCGACGCGCTGATCGCGAAGATTCTCCGCGCCGGGGTGTGCGCGCCCAATGGCGGCAACACGCAGCGCTGGCGGTTCCTGGTCGTCAAGGACGCCGGGATCAAGAAGGCCGTGCAGGCGTACTACAAGCGGGCCTTCGACGAGGTGGTGGGTCCGCGCTACCTCAAGAGCACGCCGCCGCCCGGCGTCAGCCGGGAGGCCTACGATCGACAGCACGCCGCGGTGGAGTACCTGACCGATCACTTCCACGAGGCGCCCGTCTGGATCGTCGCCTGTCTCGAGGAAGGCACCACACCGCCGACGCGCTGGTCGGGCGCGTCGATCTACCCGGCGGTGCAGAACATGCTGCTGGCGGCGCGGGCGCTCGGGCTGGGTGCGACGCTGACGACACGCCACCTGCTCCACGAGAAAGAGGCGGAGGCTGCGCTCGGCTTGCCGCCCGGCGTGCACTCCTACGCCATCCTGCCCATCGGTTATCCCATGGGGCGGTTCGGCCCCATCGGCCGGGGGCCGCTGGGCGACGTCGTCTACCAGGACCGCTGGGGCGAGCCCTACCGGGAGCTGTAGCACCCGGTCGTCGAGGCGCCCGGATGCCGTCGAGCGCCCCCGATGGGCGCACGATGTCTCCGGAAGTCGAGCGGGTTCAGGACTCTGACCCGCGTGGCCCGTCGTCGGCGTCCAGCGCCCGGGCCAACCGCGTGGGATCGACGGGCTTGACCAGGTGAACGGCGAAGCCGGCCGCGGCGGCCCGTTGACGGTCCTCCTCGCGGCCGTATCCCGTCAGCGCGATGAGCCGGATCGGGTGCCCGTCGGGCCGGGTCCGGAGCGTCCCGGCGACCTGGTACCCGTCCACCTCGGGCAGGCCGACATCGATGATGGCCGTGTCGGGATTTAGCGCCCGCGCCAGCTCGATACCGGTACGCCCGTCGGCGGCTTCGTGGACCTCATGCCCCTGGAGGACCAGCATGGTGCGCAGCATCTCCCGGGCATCCTCGTTGTCCTCGACGACGAGGATGCGCCGCCGACGGGAGCCAGCGCCCGTCGGCTCGGCGACTCGATCGAGACTGGGGGCGGGTGCCGCGATGCGGGGCAGCCGGAGGGTCACGGCGGTGCCGTGGCCGATGCCGTCGCTCGCCGCCTCCACCGTGCCCCCGTGCATCTCCGTCAGCCGCTTCACCACCGCCAGCCCGAGACCGAGCCCCCCCGGGCCGCGGTTCAGGGATCGGTCGGCCTGCACGAACAGCTCGAAGATCAGGGGCAGCACGTCGGGGGCGATGCCAGCCCCCGTGTCCTCGACGCGCAGGACGGCGTGCCGATCCTCGGCCCTGGCGCTGACCACGATGGCGCCGCCGGCAGGGGTGAACTTGGTGGCGTTCTCCACGAGGTTGGCCAGGATCTGCTCGAGCCGGGTCTCGTCCGCGTCCACCCACACGCTCTCGGTGTCGACGCGAACGGCGTGGCGGCCCAGCCGGCCGGCATCGGTGAGGGTTTGGAGGCTGCTCCGGGCCAGCGCGCCCAGGTCCAGCGGACGCCGCGCGAGCACGATCTTGCCGCTCGTCACGCGCGCGACGTCGAGCATGTCGCCGACCAGCTTCGTGAGGTGATCGAGCTGGCGCCTCATGAGCTGACACGTCCTCGCCGCGGTGTCGTCCGCGGCATCGGGCCGGCCCAGCACTGCCAGGCCGCTGCTGATGACGCTCAGCGGATTGCGGAGCTCGTGGCCGAGCATGGCGAGGAACTCGTCCTTCGCGCGGTTCTCGGCCTGCGCTTGCTCCCGGCGCTGCTGTTCGTGCGCCAGGGCTGCCCGGCGCTCGGTCTCCGCCTGCCGGAGGAGCGCGCTTCCCTCGCGCAGCGCCGCCATCAGCGCCTCGATCTCGGCGACGCGGGACGCCGAGCCCTCGATGGGCTCGCCTCTCGTCATGCGCCGGGCCGCCGCGGACGCCTCGTTGATGGACCGCGACAGCCCGCGGGCAATGAGTCCGGCCACCGCGCTGCCGGCGATGAGCAGGACGATCACGGAGCTGCCGAGGACGAGGATGGAGCGGCGCAGGGGCGCCTCCACCGCGGCGGCCGGAACGGCCACGGCCACGGTCCAGCCGATCGGGGAGCGTCGCCACGTCGTGTAGACGGCCTGGGCGTCGTACGACTCGAACCGGCCGATCCCGGCGTCCGGGTGTTGACGCATGACCTCGAGCAGCGGCCCGATCGGCGGCTGTCCGACGTACTTCTCCTGGGCGCGGCTTCGGGCGATGAAGCGGTACTCGCGGTCGAACACGCCCGCCACGTCGCGAACGTGCTGGCCCTCCAGCGCCCGGCCGAACACGGCCGGCTCGACCCCCGCGATCAGCAGGTACCGCACGGCGCCATCGCGCTCCACCGGGACGACGATGTTCACGATGGGCTCGCCGCCCACGGGGCCGACGAAGAGGTCGGACACCGTGGGGGTCCGATCCATCGCGGCCGAGCGGAAGTGCCCTCGGGTCACGTCGACCGGCGGCAGGGGCCGGCCGAAGGGGCGGCGGAGGTTGACGAGCTGCTCGCCCGAGCTCGACAGCAGGATGATCGTGCGCCAGCCCCGTTGCGTGGGCAGCACGGCGCCCGCCTCGTCGTAGAACTCGCGCAGGTTGCCGCGGGTGAGCAGCGGCGACGCTGCGAGCGCCTGCAGCGTCGTGACCGCGGCGTCGACCTCGCGTTCGACGGCCAGCAGCGTCGCCGCGGCGGTCTCGCCCAGGCTCGCCTCGGTCAGCTCGCGCTGCTGCTTCCTCTCGATCAGGACGGTGGCCACGGCGAACAGCGAGATGGGCAGGATGGCGACGACGACGAGGGCGATCAGGTGGACGCGAAGCCCCCGGGCGCGCGCCCCCGTCGCGGCCGTCGTCGACCTCACCGGCGAATGCGGTCGAGCGGCAGCGCCGACCGCGAGGCCGCGAAGATGTCCCAGACGGCGATGAACATCGCCGCGATCACGGGGCCGATCACGAAGCCGTTGATGCCGAAGATCGCCAGGCCGCCCAGCGTGGTGATCAGCACGACGTAGTCGGGCAACTTGGTGTCCTGGCCGACCAGGATTGGGCGCACCACGTTGTCGACCAGCCCGATGACGAGCACGCCGTACGCGATCAGGACGACACCCTGCCACACGGCCCCGGTCGCCAGGAGGTACACGGCGACGGGAAGCCAGACCAGGCCGGCGCCGACCGCGGGCAACAGGGAGAGAATGGCCATCAGCGCCGCCCACAGCAGGGCGGCGTGGATCCCCAGGATCCAGAAGATGAGGCCGCCGAGGGCGCCCTGCAGCAGGGCCACGACGATGTTGCCCTTGACCGTGGCGCGGATGACGACGGTGAATTTCTCGAAGAGGGCGCGCTGGTGCTCCGCACGCAGCGGGATCGCCTCCTTGGCACGCCGGGCCAGCATCTCGCCGTCGCGCAGCAGGAAGAACAGCAGGTACACCATCAGGAAGAACTTGACAAAGAATTGGAACGTGTTCTGGCCGATGGTGATCGCCTGGGCGGCGAGGAACTGGCTGCCCTGCATGAGGCCGGCTGACAGCCGCTCCTGGACGGCGCCGAGGTGCGTCAGCTCGAAGCGGCCCAGCAGGCCTGTTGCCCAGGCGGGCAGGGCGTCGTACACCTCCTGGAAGTACTGGCCGAGGCTGAGGTCGCGCGACTGGATCTTCGCGTACACGCTCGCCGCCTCCTGCACCAGCGCCGCGACGATCAGGCTCAGCGGCAGGATCACCATCACCAGGACGATCGCCAGCGTGGTGAGCGCGGCGAGGTTGCGCCGCTGGCGCATGGAGGTCGACAGCCGCCGGTACAGCGGCGCGAACAGGATCGCGAGAACGGTGCCCCAGAGCACCGCGCCGAAGAACGGCCAGAGGATCCATCCGAAGGCCAGCGAGACCGCGACGACCAGCACGAGGAACGCCCGGTCCTCGAGCGACGGCGCGCTGGCTGGGATGGAAGAGTTCACGCTGAGCCGGCCTCGCTGACGATCTTACCCGCAAACTTCCGGGGCGGGCCCGATACCCGCGGGCGGACGGGCGACTATCCGGTTGAACGTGGCCTCCGTTGCGTCGAGAATCTGGCCCATGGT
>Ga0268386_10000549_pt1 | contig 23978 bp, 19 predicted proteins | sample RVTome_15_FD_200260 | JGI IMG/M metagenome (GOLD analysis project Ga0268386, IMG submission 200260) | Soil microbial communities from uranium-contaminated site in the Upper Colorado River Basin, Wyoming, United States - RVT150D86... ... | reverse complement strand
GGCCCAGCTCCTTCAGCGCCCGCAGGTAAACGCGCCGCTTGAAGTAGATGACCTGGTTCACGGGCTCCCACCAGCTCACCCAGCGCCAGCGATCGAATTCGGGCCGGTCGCAACAATCGAAGCGCACGCGCTCTTCGCCACCGACGAGCTTGAGCAGATACCACCGCTGCTTCTGCCCGATGCACAACGGCTCGCTGTGCTGGCGGATATAGCGCCGCGGCAGTCGATACCTCAGCCAGCCGCGCGTGGTGCCGAGCACCCTGACGTCGGCTGCCGTGAGCCCGATCTCCTCTTCCAGCTCCCGGAACATCGCGTCGCAGGGCTGCTCTCCCGGCAGTATGCCGCCTTGGGGAAACTGCCATCCGGGCCTGCCTGCACGACCTGCCCAGAAGACGCGGGGCGCGTCGTTGATGAGAATGATCCCGACGTTGGCCCGGAAGCCCTCCGCGTCGATGCAATCCATGTCGGCGCCATAAGCCTTATCTGCGGGGATTCTTCCACACGCTCCGGGCCGTCACAACTGCCGTCGGACCGCCGCGGCGCTGCGCACCGCGTGCTAGCCTTGCGGGGCCCCGAGCCCGGAACCGTCGTGAGCAGCCGCGATACCGCCACCGCGTACAGCAGGGCCTTCGCAAGGCCGGCGTGGCTGACGCCACGGGCAGCATTCGTCCTCGGCCTTCTCTCCCTGCTCGCCGTCGGCGCACTGGTGGCGTCCCTGGCGGTCGGCAGCGTGGCCTTGTCGCTGGAGGACGTGTGGCGCGGCTTGGCCGATCGCGACGCCGGGCTCCCGGCGACGCTCGTGCGCGACCTTCGCCTGCCGCGCGCGCTCACGGCATTCGGCATCGGCGGCGTGCTCGCGCTTGCCGGCATGCTCATGCAGGTGCTGCTCAGAAACCCGCTCGCGGATCCGTATGTACTCGGCGTCTCGGGCGGTGCGGCGACCTTCGCGCTGCTGGTGCTCGCCGCCGGCGCGGGCGGACTGTGGATTTATGGCGGCGCCTTTTGCGGCGCACTTGCCGCGACGTTGCTCGTCTTCGCGCTGGCGCACGGGCCCGGTGGCTGGACTTCGCTGCGCCTGCTGCTCACCGGGGTCGTCGTAGCGGCGGGGTTTGGCGCCGCCGTTAGCCTGATCCTCTCCCTGGGCCCGGACTCCAGTCTGCGCGGCATGCTGTTCTGGCTGATGGGCGACCTGTCGTTTGCCCGCCATGCCGGCGGTATTCTCGCCCTGCTACTGGTTGCGGTGGTTGGCTGCGGCGTAACGGGGCGGCACCTCAACGTGCTGGCTCGCGGCGAATCGCGGGCGGAGTCGCTCGGCATCGCGGTGCGCCCGCTGCGCGTCGGCATCTACTTCGCCGGCTCGCTGCTCACGGCCGCGGCCGTGGCCACCGCAGGCAGCATCGGCTTCGTGGGTCTCGTCGTGCCCCACTTCATGCGGCGCCTCGTCGGTCCGGATCACCGCCTGCTGGCGCCGGCCGCGGCGCTGGGCGGGGGCATCCTGCTCGTGCTGGCCGACACCGCGGCACGCACGATCGTCGCGCCGCGCCAGCTTCCGGTCGGCGCTCTCACCGCTGCCATCGGCGTGCCACTCTTCCTGGTCCTGATGCGGCGCCAGCGAACCGTCGGCTGACGTTGCCTCGATCCCGAGCGACATGCGCGGAACGGGCGCCCGAACGGCGAGCTCGCTGCGGGGACGCGGTGAATACGTTCCAGGTAGCTCCGCATCGGCCATCCATGGCCTCCACAGCCACGCAACGCACTCGCCATCCGGAGCGCCCGTTGCAAGGCGTCCGCGGCGCATGAATCGCGTGACGGCGTCCGTCCGGCTGCTCAGCGGGGAAATACCACCACGTGGTCCGCTTCCAGCCGGATGCCGATGCGCTCGCCGATGCGATGATTGTGGTGGCTCGGAACCAGCGCCAGCACGCGCCGGCCGCTGGGCAGGCCCAGAGTGTAGAGGATGGATGCGCCGCGAAACGCCTTGCGGAGCACGGTGGCCGTGGCCGGGCTCGCGTCGTCGTGCACGACGTCGTCCGGCCTGAGCAGCACATCCACGGCGGTGTTGTCCGGCAGGTCCAGCGACAGGGGCGGCGCGAGGTCGCCGAGCTCGATCCGGACGCCCGAGTCGGAGACCTCCCCCGGCACGAAAGCCCCCTCGCCCACGAACTCGGCGACGAAGCGGCTGGCCGGCCGGTGGTAAAGGTTGTAGGCGCTGTCCCACTGCTCCAGCGCGCCCCTGTTCATGACCCCGATCTCGTCCGCCACGGCGAACGCCTCGCCCTGGTCGTGAGTCACCAGCAGCGCGGTGATACCGAGTTTCTTCAGGATCTCGCGGATCTCCGTGCCCAGTCGCACGCGCAGGCCGGCGTCGAGGCTCGAGAACGGCTCGTCGAGCAGCAGCAGCCCGGGCCGCGGCGCAAGTGCCCGCGCCAGTGCCACGCGTTGCTGCTGCCCGCCGGACAGCTCGTCCGGGTAGGCGGTCGCCTGATCCGCCAGGCCGACGACGTCCAGCACCTCCGCCGTGCGCCGCTGCCGATCGGCCGCACCCATGCCTCGCAACCCGAAGGCCACGTTGCCGGCCACGTCCAGGTGCGGGAACAGGGCGTAATCCTGAAACACCATGCCCATGCCGCGTTTTTCCGGCGGCACCGTATGGCCGGGGCGCGAAACGACTTCACCTTTGACCAGGATCCGGCCCGCCAGTACGCCCTCGAATCCGGCGATGCAGCGCAGGGCGGTCGTCTTGCCACACCCGGACGGACCCAGCAGGCAGCCGATGGATCCCGCGGGGAGGCGGAACGACAGCCGCGACAGCACCTGGTTTTCGCCGTAGGCCTGCACCACGCCGTCGACCTCGAGCCACACGGCGGATCAGGCCGCCGAACGACGGACGCGATTGCGGCCGTCGGACTTGGCGCGATAAAGCTGCACGTCCGCCTCGGCGATCAGCCGGTCGCCCAGGCTCTTCAGGTCCGCGATGGCGGGGCCGGGCGCCACCGACGCGACGCCGGCGGACACCGTCAGCGGCAGCTCGGCGCCGTTGGGCAGGGTCACCGGGTTCTGCTCCACCGCGCCCCGCACCCGCTCGGCAACGCCGGCCGCCTCGGCCTCGTCCGCGCCGGGCAGCAGCAGGGCAAACTCCTCACCGCCGTAGCGCACAGGAATGTCGCTATCGCGGCATTCCTCCCGGATCAGGTGCGCCACGCCTTCCAGCACCGCGTCGCCCGCGGGATGCCCCCACTGGTCGTTCACGCGCTTGAAGTGGTCCACGTCGACGAGCACGCAGCCGAGTGGACGACCGTCCCTTCGGGCGCGCGCCAGCTCGTCCGCGAGCCGGTGCTGCAGGTAGCGCCGGTTGTACAGCCCCGTCAGCACGTCGGTGATCCCGCTGCGCACGAGCCGCGCCCGGTTGACCGCATTCTCCAGGCAAACGGCCGCCACGTCCGCCGTGTGGGCCAGGAAGTCGAAGCCGTGATGGCGCGTGAAGCGCACCGGGTCGCCGCTGGCGAGGTTCAGGCAGCCGATGAGCTCGCCGTGGCGCCGGAGCGGCAACAGCGCGCAGCTGCGAAGCTCGTGACGCCCCGGGAAGATGAGGCTGTGATCGGCGCCGATGTAGGGGCCGAGCCACGGCTGCCAGAGCGTGTTGTACTGCGGCGCGTATCCCTCCAGCGTCTCGACGTATTGCACCCCTTCCGCCTCCGCGGCATGCGGATCGTCGGCGCGGATGAGTTGGCGGATCTCGTGCTGCAGGTCGCGAATGACGAGCGTCACCGCATCCAGCCCGTAGTCGGTGCGCAGTCCCGGCACCATCGCCCCGAACAGCTCGGCCAGCGTGCCGGCCTGCAGGAGCTGCATGTCGCGGGCCCGGGCGCGGCGGTAGATTCCCTCGTTGGCGCGCGCCTCCGCCGCCGCCACCGTGAGCTGCTGGCGGACTTTGCGGATCTCTGCCTCGTGCTCGTCCATGGCGCTCCGTGACCGGAACCGTCAACGAAGATACAGCCAGTAGAGCAGTCGCTGCAGCCAGCCGCCGTGCGGCGCGTAGAGCACGCGCGCGGTGTTGAGCCTGGGCCGGGAGAACACGGCCTTCTTGTGTGAAAAGGTGAGGAAGCCCTCGTAGCCGTGGTAGTGGCCCATGCCCGACTCGCCGACGCCGCCGAACGGCAGGTCCTCGGCGAGGAACTGACTGACCGCATCGTTGACGCACACCCCGCCCGCGTGGGTCTCCGCCAGGATCCGCTCGCGCCGCCCGGCGTCCGCAATGAACAGGTTGAGCGCCAGCGGCCGCGGCCGCGCGTTGATGAAATCGAGCGCTTCCTCCAGGTGACCGTAGGCAACCACTGGCAGAATCGGCCCGAATACCTCTTCCTGCATCACGCGCATGTCCGCCGTCGCACCCCGGATGAGGTAGAGCGGCATCTTGCGGCTGCCGGGCTCGGGCGACAGGTCGCCCGGGTTCAGCTCGACGACCTCCGCGCCGCGGGCGCGCGCATCGTCCAGGTAATCGCGCAGCCGCCGGTAATGGCGGTCGTTCACCACGGCGCTGTAATCGCGGCTCCTGGTCATGCCGGGATACATCTTCGCGAGCGCCGTGCCAAATGCCGCGACGAACTCGTCTACCCGGTTGCGGGGGCAGAGCACGTAATCCGGCGCGACGCAGGTCTGGCCGGCATTCAGCGCCTTGCCGAAGGCTATGCGTTCGGCGGCCATGGCCATCGGGACGTCGTCGGCAATCAGCGTCGGCGACTTCCCCCCCAGCTCCAGTGTGACCGGCGTCAGGTTCGCAGCCGCCTCCTTCATCACCAGCCGGCCGATCTCCGAGCCGCCGGTAAAAAGCAGGTGGTCGAACGGCAGCCGGGTGAACTCCCGCGCCGTCTCGCGCTCGCCGAGCACGACGGCAAGCTCGTTTTCGTCGAATGCGTCGGCAAGGACCCGGCGCATCAGCTCGCCGGTCCTCGGCGTCGTCTCCGACATCTTGATCATCACGCGATTGCCGGCCGCCAGGGCAAACACCAGCGGACCCGCCGACAGCGCGATCGGGTAATTCCAGGGCGCTATCACGCCCACCACGCCCAGCGGCTGGTAATACACCATGGCCTTCGTCGTGGCCATGAGCAGGCTGGTGCTGCGCCGCGACGGCGCCATCCACCGCTTCAGGTGCCGCAGGCAATAGCGTATGTGGTGCACGACCGCCAGCAGCTCCGCCTGGGTTTCCGCCGCGGCGCGCCCGCCGAAATCGGAGGTCACGGCCGCCACGAAGCGCTCGCGGTTGCTGACCAGCGCGCGCTTCAGGCGCCGCAGGCTGTCTCGACGTGCCTCGAGGCCGGGCATCGGCGCGGCCCTGAATGCCGCGCGCTGGGCGTCGAAGACGCTGCCCATGCGGGCCACCTGCTGCTGGTCCGCGATGGCGGAGAGCTTTGCGGCCATGGAAGAATGGCTCCGTCCGATCCGGCCATGGAATGTACCTGTTGCGGTGCACAGACGCCACGCCGCAGGTCCGGCCGCAACCCGCGAGGCAGTTCCGGACCATGGACCGAATCCCGACGCGGCGGCCGCGCCGAGCCGCCGCCCTGTGCATCGTTGCCGCGGTCGCCGGCGGCGCCCTGCTCGCCTGGCGCCTGGCGAGCCCGGTGCCGGCCCACGCCGGGCCGCGGAGCGCTCACTTCGACGGCCGGCAGTTCTTCAACGACGTGCCCGTGGCCAGGAGCTTCACCGACTTCCTGCGCTGGCGCCTGACCCGCGACGGCAGCGAGGCGTGGCGCATCGACCTCACGCCGCCGCTGCTGCCCCCGCCACCGGCGCGGGTGCCGGGAGCCGCGCTCAGGGTCACCTGGATCAACCACGCCACGGTGCTGATACAGACCGCATCGCTGAACCTGCTCACGGACCCGATCTGGTCCGGGCGGGCCAGTCCCCTCGGGTGGCTCGGGCCGCGCCGGCACCTGGCCGTCGGCGTGGCGTTCCCCGACCTACCGCCGGTGGACGTCGTCATGCTCAGCCACAACCACTACGACCACATGGACCTGCCGAGCCTGGCCCGCCTGGCCGAACGGGATAATCCCCTGTTTGCCGTGCCGCTCGGCAACTGCCTGTACCTCGAGGGAATCGTCGCGGAGGGACGCTGCCGCGAGTTCGACTGGTGGGAGTCGTTCCGCCCGGCACCCGGGGTGACGGTGCACGCGGTGCCGGCCCGGCACTGGTCGCGCCGCAATCCGTTCGACACTAACCGCGCGCTGTGGGGCGGGTGGCTGGTGGAGGCGGCACAGCGCATCTATTTCGCCGGCGACACCGGCGCCGGGCCGCACTTTGCAGTCATCCGCGATCGCCTCGGAGCGCCCGATCTGGCGGTCCTGCCGATCGGCGCCTTTCTCCCCCGCTGGTTCATGGCTCCGCAGCACCTGAGCCCGGAAGAGGCCGTGGGGGCGGCTGCGCAGCTGGACGCGCGCGCCGCCATGGCGATGCACCATGCCTGCTTCAATCTCGCCGATAATGGCCAGTGGCAACCGCTGCACGAGCTCGCCGCGGCGCTGGCGGACGGGCGCGCGGCGGGGATCGACTTCTGGGCGCCGGCCCACGGCGAGGCGCGGGAGTGGACCGGATCGGCTGTCGCTACGCGCTGAAGGACGCTCGTATGTGGACCGAGGAAGTGGCGTATCACTGCCCGCACTGCGGCGAGCCGGTCACCGCGCTCGTGGATCGCAGCCTGCCGGAGCAGGACTACGTCGAGGACTGCGAGGTGTGCTGCCGGCCGATCCGGCTGGTAGTCCACGTGGATCCCGAGCGCGTCACGGTGGTGCCGGAAGCGGTGCAGTGAGCATCCTGAAGCTCCTGCGTATTGCCACGCTCGCCGTGGTGCTGGTGTTCGTCGCCGGCGTGACGTTCCAGGACGCGCGCAGCGCCACGGCCTGGGAGCATCCGCTCCGCGTGACGGTCTACCCGGTCGCCGCGGACGGCAGCCCCGCGGCCGCGGCCTGGCTCGCAAGCCTGGACGTGGGCCACTTTGCGCCGATCGAGCAGTTCTTTCGCCGCGAGGCCGGACGCTATCCGGTCGACATCGATCAGCCGGTGGCCATTCGCGTGGGCCGGGCCCTGGCGGAGCCGCCGCCGCCGCCCCCGGTCGACGCAGGCGCACTTGGCACAGCGGCCTGGAGCCTGCGCCTGCGCTTCTGGGCGTGGCGCGCATTGTCCGATCAGCCGGGACCGCGGCCGCAGGTCAGGATGTTCGCGCTGTATCACGATCTGGCCGTTGCAACCGTGCTCCCGGACTCGGTCGGATTGCAGAAGGGGCTCATCGGTATCGTGCACGGCTTCGCCGCAACGGAACTCGCCGGGATGAACGCCGTCGTCTTCTCCCACGAGCTGCTGCACACGCTCGGCGCGAGCGACAAGTACGATCGCGCCTCCAACCTGCCGCTCTGGCCGGACGGCTACGCCGAGCCCGCTCGCGAACCCCTGCATCCCCAGCCGCGCGCGGAGCTGATGGCCGGCCGCGTAGCCATCGGTCCCGCCGAAGCATCGCTGCCCGACAGCCTCGCGGAGGTCGTGATCGGGCCGGCGACGGCGCGCGAAATCCGGTGGACGCGGTGACGGGGCAGCCGCCGCTGGCCGCCCGGCAGCTGACCGTCGCCGCCGGAGGCCGGCAGCTCGTCGCGAACCTGGAGCTGGAGCTGCATCGGGGCGAGATGCTGGCCGTGCTCGGTCCGAACGGCGTCGGCAAGACGCTGACGCTGCTGACGCTGGCCGGGCTGCGGCCGCCCTGCGGCGGCGACGTGCAGGCGGACGGCCGTCGGCTAGCCAGCTGGCCGCGGCGGGAGCTCGCGCTGCAGCTCGGGCTCTTGCCCCAGGGGATCGAGGATCCCTTCCCGGCCACGGTCATCGAGGAGACGCTGATCGGGCGGCACCCGCACCTCGGCTTCTGGCAATGGGAGACGGAGCGCGACCTGGCGATCGCACGCAGCGCGCTCGCGGCCGTGGATCTCGCCGGAATGGAAGCGCGTGAGCTGGACACGCTGTCGGGCGGCGAGCGGCGCCGCCTCGCCGTCGCCACGCTGCTGGTTCAGGATCCGGCCGTATGGCTCGTGGACGAGCCAACGAACCACCTCGATCCGCAACACCGTCTTGCAGTGATGCGGCTGCTGGCCGGCCGGGCGGCCGCCGGCCGGGCAGTGCTCGTGACCTTGCACGACGTGAACGTCGCCGAACGCTGGTGTGAGCGTTGCCTGCTCCTGTTCGGCGATGGCGGTTGGACGCTCGGGCCGCGCGAGGAGGTCCTGTCGGAAGAGGCCGTCTCCCGCCTGTACGGCCTGGAGGTCACGCGCGTGCAGGCGGGGCGCCGGCGGCTGTTCCTCGCCGCGGACGAGCTCAGAGCGTGAACTCGCCCTCGATGACGAAGCGGGCGCGGCCCGCGATGCCCACACGCTCGCCCCGCGCCTCGCACCACAACCGGCCGCCGCGAGCGGAGATTTGGCGAGCCTGGAGGGAGGGACGGCCCAGGCGCGTCGCCCAGTAGGGCGCCAGCATCGCATGGGCGGAACCGGTCACCGGGTCCTCGGGCACTCCGACGCGCGGGCCGAAGAAGCGCGACACGAAGTCGGTGCCGCGCCCGGGCGCCGTCGCAATCACGCCCTCCACGGGCAGCTCGGCAATTCGTGCCATGTCCGGGGCGAGGCCCGCCACGTCCGCCTCGGCCGCGAACACCGCCATCCAGTAGTGGCCCGAGAAGGCTGCGGACGGAGCGGCACGCAGCGCTGCCGTCAACGGCCCCACCGGCATCGGCTCGGCCGGCCAGACGGGGAAATCGAGCTCCAGCCTGCCGTCGCGGCGGTGCACGGCCAGCGGGCCGGAGCGCGGCGAGTGAAACTGCACGACGCGCGCGCTGGTGTCCATTCGCTCCAGCACGACGGCACCCGACGCCAGCGTCGCATGGCCGCAAAGGTCGACCTCGCAGGCGGGCGTGAACCAGCGTATCAGCCAGTCGTGTTCGCGAGGGCTGATGAAGGCCGTCTCCGAGAGGTTGTTCTCCGCGGCAACGGCCTGCATCACCGCTTCCTCGAGCGGTGTCGTGAGGACGCAGACGGCCGCCGGATTTCCGCTGAAGGGTCCCTCTTCGAAGGCGTCGATCTGGAAGAACGGCAACTTCACAGGAGCTCCCGGATGACATCGTGCAACCGCCCGTTCGTCGCCAGGACGCTGGTGGTATCGAGCGACAATGGCGCGCCCTCCAGGTCCGTGAAGCGCCCGCCCGCCTCCTCGACGATGAGCGACAGCGCGGCGACGTCCAGCACGTTGACGTCGGACTCCACGACGGCGTCGATCTTGCCGGTGGCGAGCAGGTGGTAGTGGTAGAAGTCGCCGAAGCCGCGGCTGCGCGCCACGCGCCTCACGACCTCGCCCCAGCCGGCCCAGCGCGGACCCGACGCAAGCGTGCGGAGGTTGCCGGATGAAACCGTCGCCTCCTCCAGTTTCGCAAGCGAGCTGACGCGACAGCGCTGCCCATCCAGCCAGGCGCCATGTCCGCGCTCCGCCCATGCCATCTCGTCGAAGCCCGGTGCGCTGGAGACGCCGACCACCACGCGGCCCTGGTGGAGCAGCGCGATCTGCGTCGAGAAGAAGGGATAGCCGCGCACGAAGCTGCGCGTGCCGTCGATCGGGTCCACCAGCCACACGTACTCGGCGTCGAGGCCGCGGCTTCCGGTTTCCTCGCCGTAAAATCCGTGGTCCGGGAATGCGGAGCCAATGGCGCGGCGAATGAGCTCCTCCGCCTCGATGTCCGCACGGGTCACGGGCGTGGCGTCCGCCTTCAGGCTGACCTCGGTGCCCTCGCGAAAGTAGTGGCGAATCACCTCCGCCGCCGAGCGCGCCGCATCCAGCGCCACCTGCAGGTAACGGGTTCGATTCATCGGAGGATCCGGCCAGGCGGGGGCCCATTCTAGCCGAAGGGTGGCGTTGCGCAGGCGTGTTGACACCCGGCGAGGGGCCGGCCGAAGATGCCTCCGTCAGGTGAGTCCGGCGCAAAAGGCGCCGGGCTGGGTGGCCCGCCGATGGCGGGTGCCCCGGGAAGCCGGTGACGCGTCGTCGACGACGGCGCGAATTCCGGCGCTGCCCCCGCAACGGTAAGCGAGTGAAGCGGCATCCTTCCGCCCGCCCGGGCGGAAAGCCACTGCGCGATGAGCGCGGGAAGGCGATGTCGCCGGGAATGTTCCCGCTCGCAAGCCCGGAGACCGGCCTGGCGCGGTTCCGGGTGCGCGGCGGGAGCAAGCACCGGCGCTACGGCGTCTCTTTCCTCCGCGTATCCGGCGTTTCGGCACCATCGCGCATGCGGGAGTGCATGTGCGCGGAGACGCCCATGTCCAGCCATCACGCCCTGCTCGCGGCCGCGAGCCTGGTCCTCCTGCTCCCGTTCCCGAACGCCCACGCCGGCGAGGACCTCGGGACACTCGTCGTTACGGCGACGCGCAGGCCCATCGACGCCGGCGACGCGCTGGCACCGGTGATCATCATCGAGCGCGATGAAATCGAGCGGAGTCTCGCGCTGGACGTGGCGGAGCTCCTGCGCTTCCACGCCGGCATCGAGATCTCCCGCAACGGCGGCCCGGGCCAGGTGACCTCCGCCTTCATTCGCGGGGCCGACAGCGATCACACGCTGGTGCTGATCGACGGGGTCCGGGTGAATCCGGGCACGGCCGGCGGCGCCGCCCTGCAGAACATCTCGCCCGACGTCGTTGAGCGCATCGAGATCGTGAAGGGCCCGCGCTCCGCCCTGCACGGCTCGGAGGCGATCGGGGGCGTGGTCAACATCCTGACGCGACGCGGACCCGACGGCGGCTCATTCGCGGCGGCCGCGGGCGGCGGTCGCTACGGCACGCGCGACGCGTCGGTCGCGGCCTCATGGCGCGGCGCGGCGCTCGGCGCCGGGGTGTCCGCATCCCGGTCGCGGTCGGACGGCTTCCCGACCTTCCACGACGCGGCCGAGCCGCGTGGCTTCGACAACGACACGATCAACCTCTGGCTGCAGGGGACGGCGGGCCCGCTCGCACTCGAGGCCACGCACTGGCGTGCCGCGGGCAACGTGGAGTATTTCGATTTCTTCCGTGCACCGCAGGACCAGGACTTCGACGATCACCTGTCCAGACTGAGGGCCTCCTGGGGCGAAGGCGCCTGGGCGTCGGCGTTGACGCTGTCGCGATTCGTCGACGACATCGAGCAAGGTGAACTGGCCGTCGTGCCGGGCGACTTCGTCAGAACCGAACGGCGCGCGCTGGACTGGCAGAACGACCTCGACCTCGTGCGTGGCCTGGAGATCACGGCGGGCGTGGCCATCAATCGCGAGGAGACTACCGGGCGCAGCTTCGGCACGCCGCTGGAGGAGGCGCCGGGGGTGGGCGAGGCCAGCCGCGACGAGGAAGCGGGTTACGTTCAGGCGGGGCTGGAGGCGGTCGGCCAGCGCCTCGTCGCTGCCGGACGGCGCACGCGGCACGAGACGTTCGGCAGCGTCAACACCTGGAACCTGGAATGGGGGACCGACATCACGCCGGTCCTGCTGCTTCGCGCCGGCACGGGCCGCGGGTTCCGCGCGCCCAGCAGTGCGGATCTGTATGCCTTCGGCGGCAATCCCGATCTGGAGCCTGAAGTCTCGCGCGGCTGGGATGTGGGCCTGGAGTATCGTCCGGCCGCGCGGCAGACCCTCGCGATCGGCCTGTTCCGCACGGAAATCGATCAGCTCATCGAGTTCGTCGACCCCGACGGCTTCGGAGGACCGGCTCCGGGGCGCAACGAGAATGTCGGCGACGCGCGAATCGAAGGGCTGGAGCTGGGCTGGCAGCGCGGCGGAGAGATCTGGGACGCACGGGCGTCCATCGTCGTGCAGCGGCCCGAAGACGCCGCCACCGGCGCACCGCTGTTGAGGCGCGCGGAAGAGAGTGCCAGCCTCGCGCTCACCAGGCGCATCGGCTCGTACGAGGTCGGGCTGCAGATCCTCGCGACAGGCGACCGGCGCGACTTCGGCGACGTCGTCCTGCCCGGGTACTTGCTGGCCAATATCACCGGCCGGCTGCAGCTCGGGCCACGCTGGGTGCTGCGCGTACGCCTCGAGAACGCGCTCGATCGCGACTACGAGCTGGTGGATGGCTACAACACGGCGGGGCGGGGGCTCTATGCCGGCCTGGCGTATAACTATTGACGGCGCCGGCCGAGGAGAACTTCATGGGACACCGACTCAGCCGCATCTACACGCGTACCGGCGACGACGGGACGACCGGACTCGGCGACGGCGCACGCGTGCCGAAAGACAGTCCGCGCGTCGAGGCGTTCGGCACGGTGGACGAGGCCAACAGCGCAATCGGCACAGTGCTCTCGGTTGCGGGCCTGCCGGAGGCGGTGGTGACCTGCCTCCTTACCGTGCAGCACGACCTGTTCGACCTCGGCGGCGAGCTGTGCCTCCCCGGCACCACGCTCATCCCGGCCGCCTACGTATCGCGCCTGGAGGCGGAGCTGGACAGCTTCAATGCCGACCTGCCGCCGCTGAAGGAATTCATCCTGCCCGGCGGCGGGCCGGCGGCGGCAGCCTGCCACGTTGCCCGAACGATCGTGCGGCGGGCCGAGCGGTGCGCCTGGGCGCTGGCTCGCAACGAAGCGGTGAATCCTGAAGCCATGCGCTATCTCAATCGGCTCTCGGACCTGCTGTTCGTCCTGGCGCGAGTGCTGGCGCGACACGAGCAAGGCGGCGAGGTGCTCTGGCAGAAGGGGCTCAGCCGGGGTTGAGCGGCAGGCGCGCGCGGGCGTCATCCAGTGCTTCGCAGACCCGGCGCGCGCCTTCCAGGATGCGGGGCGCCGGGCGGGCGATGAGATCGCCGGGGATGGCGAACAGGTTGTGGTAACGCACGGCGGCGAGCTCCGGCCAGCGCTGCCAGCTGTCGAGGCCGCCGCGTTCCTCGCTGGCGGTCAGGATTGCCTGCGGGTCCCTGGCGAGCACCGCCTCGACGCTCACCGATGGCGCCAGCTCGCCGAGGTCGGCGAACACGTTGACGCCCCCGCACAGCGCAATGACCTCGCCGATGAGCTGTCCGCTGCCTACCGTGTACAGCGGCCGCCACGACGCCTGGAAGAAGACCCGCAGCGGCGCCTTGTCCGCTTGCGCCGCACTCAGTGCATCGAGCGTTTCGCGGTAGCGGCCGGCCGCCTGACGGGCGGCCCGCTCCGTTCCGGCGAGGCGCCCGATGGCCGCGATGTGCCGACCGATGTCCTCGAGCCGGCGCGGCGCGAGCACCTCGACCCGATAGCCGTCGGCCTCCAGGCGATGAATCAGGTGGTCGGGGTTGCCGCCGCCCCAGGCGAGCACGAGGTCGGGCTCGAGCGCCGCCAGTGCCTCGAGGTCGACCCGGAACGCATCGCCGACACGGGGCAGCGCGCGCACGGCCTCCGGCCAGTCGCTCCACTCGACCGTCCCCACCAGCGCATCCCCCGCCCCGGCGGTCCACACCAGCTCGGCCAGGTTCGGCGCCAGGGTGACGATGCGCCGGGCCGGCTCGCCCGCGACCGTCGCGGCGCCGGCCGCGAGCAGGGCGAGCACCGCCGCGAAGCGCCTCACGCCAGGTGGCCTACGATCGTCAGCAACGAGATGACCGTGAGCCAGATGACTAGCGTGCGCACGACCAGGCGGCGGGCGGCGCGCACCCGGCCGACGACGTCGGCCTGCGGGCAGCGGGATCGGATGGCGCCGACGCCCGCCGCGCCGACGATAGCCTCGCTGGCACGAAAGAATCCCGCCGTCGCCTCGCGGTAATAGTCGCGCCAGTCTGCCACCGCGTCCTCGAAGCTGCCGGCCACCGCGTACGACAGCGCCAGCAGGCGCGCCGGGACCCACGCCAACACTCCGTGGAGCAATTCGACCGCCTGTGACACGCCGCCGCCATTCGCGCCGCCGGGTGCGGCGCGGCGCCGGCCCAGATCCGCGACCCGGCTGGCCCATGCGCCGGCGGGCCCCAGCACGACGAACCAGAACAGGACGCTGAAGATGCGGTGATTGGCCTGCACGACGATCGCGGCCTCCAGCGCCGCGCCTGCACGCGTCCCGGAGGGCTCCGCGTCTCCCTCGATCAGCCGGCGCGCGGAACGCGCGGCGGTCTCCTCATCCCCCCTCTCAGCCGCCGCCAGGTACTGGCTGAGCTCCGTCAGGAGGTCGCGCGGACCGAGGCTGAACAGCAGCACGAATGCCGCGAACAGCACCCAGACGGGACCGGGCACATCGCCCGCCCAGACCAGCTGCAGCCAGGCCACCGGCAGCACCGGAATGGCGATCAGCGCCAGCGCGGCCAGCCAGGCGGCGGGTCCGCTCAACGTGCGGCTGCGCGCCAGGCCCTTGTCGAACCAGCCATCCAGCCAGCGCAGGTCGCGCAGATGCAGCAGGCGGGTGAGCCCGCGCTCGAGCCCGAGGCCGAGAAACAGCGCGATCAGGTTCATGCGGCGCGGCGCCTGCCGGGGCGGCGCGGCTCGAGCAGCCTGGCGAGCTTCGGGCGGTCGAATCCGGGGCCGGGATCGCACTTGCGCCCGGGCGCGACGTCGCTGTGGCCCGCGATGCGATCCGGCGACAGGCCCGGGTAGGCGCGGCACAGAGCGCGCACGACCGCGGCGAGGCGCCGGTACTGCGGCCACGTGAACGAGCCGCGGTCGGTCCCCTCCAGCTCGATGCCGACGGCGAAGTCGTTACACCGGGATCGGCCGTGCCAGCTCGAAGCGCCCGCGTGCCAGGCGCGGCGGTGGAACGGCACGTACTGCACGAGCTCGCCGTCACGCCGTATCAGCAGGTGGGCCGAGACCTCGAGGCCCGCGATGGTGGCGAAGTACGGGTGGGCTGCCGGGTCAAGGCGATTGAGGAACAGCGCGTCGATCCACGGACCGCCGTACTCGCCCGGCGGCAGGCTGATGGAATGCACGATGATGAGCTCGGGCGCCGTGCCCGCCGGGCGCTCGTCCTGGTTAGGCGACGGCTGCTGGCGTGCCGCCGACAGCAGACCCGTGGCCGGATTCACGCGAAACACCGTTCTTTTCCGCCCGCTCATCGCCGCCAGTCTGCCCGCCACGCCGCCGCATCGCCAGCCACGCGCCTGCGTCGCGTCCCGGTCCCCGGAGCCCGGCGGGTTGCGCGCTCCACGGGCGCCCCCGATCATGCGCCGATGCCCGCTGCCCTGCCCTCGCTCGAGACGCTCATCCGCCGGCTGATCGCCATCCCGTCGGTGAGCAGCGTCCGGCCGGAGCTGGATCAGGTCAACGCTCCGGTATGCGAGCTGCTGGCGGGATGGCTGGAGCATCTGGGCTTCCGCACGGAGCTGAAGCCGGTGCCTGGCATCGCCGGCAAGTTCAACCTGCTCGCGCGCATCGGTTCGGGTGACGACGGCCTGGTGCTTTCCGGTCATACCGACACGGTGCCCTTCGACGCCGACCGCTGGAGCGTGGATCCCTTTGCCGGCACCGTGCGGGACGGTCGGCTCTACGGGCTCGGCAGTGCCGACATGAAATCGTTCCTTGCCGTCGCGGCGCTCGCGGCGGAACGGCTGCCCCTTGCGCACCTGCGCCGCCCGCTCGTCATCGTGGCGACGGCGGACGAGGAAAGCGGCATGGCCGGCGCGCGCGCGCTGGTCGCGGAGGGCGAGCGACCGGGGGCGCGCGTGCTGATCGGCGAGCCGACCGGCCTCAGGCCCGTAAACCGGCACAAGGGCCTGTTCATGGAAGAAATCCGGATCGAGGGCCGGAGCGGCCACGGCAGCAATCCCGCTGCCGGGCTGAACGCGATCGACGGGATGGTTGAGGTCATCGATGCGCTGCATCGCTATCGCGTCGCATTGGAGGCGAGGTGCCGGGACGACTCCCTGCCGGTTCCGGGCCCGACGCTCAACCTCGGCAGGATCCGGGGTGGAGACAATCCGAACCGCATCTGCGGCGCCTGTGAGCTGTCCGTGGACGTGCGCCTGCCGGCGGGAATCGGCGTCGACGCCGCGCGGGTCATGCTGCGCACGGCCGTGCGCGAGCGGTTGGTCGGCAGCGGCTACGGCGTCTGCTTCACCGAGTTGTTCGAGGGCATCGAGCCGCTCGCGCCGGGTGCCGAGCACGCCCTGACGGCGGCGTGCGAGCAGGCCAGCGGGCAGGCCTGCGGCGCGGTCGCCTTCGGCACGGAAGGACCCCTCTTTCGCCAGCTTGGCATGGAAGTCGTGGTGTGCGGGCCGGGCGACATCGCGGTGGCGCACCAGCCGGACGAATCGATCGCACTCGCCGATGCCGCGCGCGCGGTCGACATGGTCGCGGGGCTCGTCCACCGCTTCTGCCTGGAGCGGCCATGACACCGCAAGTCGGCGTCAACGCGGCCTGGGTCGCGCGCGACCTCGCGCGCGTCTGGCACCCGTGCACGCAGATGAAGGACCACGAATGGCTGCCGCTCGTGCCGATCCGGCGGGGCTGCGGCGCGTGGCTCGAGGATTTCGAGGGCAGGCGGTACCTCGATGCCATCAGCTCGTGGTGGGTCAACCTGTTCGGCCACGCGAACCCGGCCATCGCCGCCGCCGTGCGCGAGCAACTCGAAACGCTGGAACACGTGCTGCTAGCCGGCTTTACCCACGAACCGGTGGTGCGGCTGTCGGAGCGGCTCGTCGAGGTGGCGCCGCCGGGGCTGGCGCGCTGCTTCTATGCGGACAATGGCTCCTCGGCGGTGGAAGTGGCGCTGAAGATGAGCTTTCACTACTGGCAGAACCGTGGCCAGCCGGCGCGGCGCCGCTTCCTGGCGCTGGAGCGGGGCTATCACGGCGAGACGCTCGGCGCGCTCGCCGTGGGGGACGTGGCCCTGTACAAATCGACGTATGCGCCGCTACTGATGGATTGCCTCACCGTGCCTTCGCCCGATTGCTACACGCGGGAGGCGGGGGAAAGCTGGGAGGATTGCAGCCTGCGGCGCCTCGCGGTGCTGGAGGACACCCTCGCGCGCCATCCCGGCGAGATCTGCGCCGTCATCGTGGAGCCGCTCGTGCAGTGCGCCGGCGGCATGCGCATGCACCACCCCTCTTTCCTGCGTGGGCTGCGGGACGCCTGCGACCGCTACGACGTGCACCTGATCGCGGACGAGATCGCAGTTGGGTTCGGCCGCACCGGAACGCTGTTCGCCTGCGAGCAGGCTGCCGTCTCGCCGGACTTTCTGTGCCTGTCGAAGGGGCTTACCGGGGGCTTTCTGCCGCTTTCGGTCGTGCTCACGTGCGACGAGGTCTATGCGGCGTTCTACGGCGACTACCAGCGCCTGGTGGGATTTCTCCATTCGCACAGCTACACGGGAAACCCGCTGGCCTGCGCGGCGGCACTGGCCACGCTGGAACTGTTTGCTGCCGGGGACGTGCTCGGCCGCAATCGCGAGCTCGCGCGCGCGATGGCCGACGGCGTCGCCGAGCTCGCCGACCACCCGCACGTGGGCGAGATCCGCCAGACCGGGATGATCCTCGCCATCGAGATGGCCCGCGACCGCGCTTCCCGTACGCCGTATCCCTGGCAGGAGCGCCGCGGCCTCGCCGTGTATCGCCACGCGCTCGAGGCGGGCGTGCTGCTGCGGCCGCTAGGCGACGTCGTGTATTGCATGCCGCCCTACGTCGTGAACGAGGACGACATCGCGTTGATGGCGCGAACGGCGGTGGAAGGTATTCACTTCGCGACGCGGACCACCTGATGTCGCGCATTCCGCGCGTCTTCGTGGACCAGGCCGTCGCCGGCGGATCGCTGCGGCTCGCGGCGGACGCCGCGGCCCACCTGGTGCGCGTGCTGCGGCTGCGACCGGGAGCGGACGTCGTGCTGTTCGACGGCAGCGGCACCGAGTATCCGGGCCGGGTTCGCGCCGCGACCCGGCGCAGTGTCGACATCGACGTGGGTCCCGGCACGTCCACGGACCGGGAATCGCCGCTGGTCCTGACGCTGCTGCAGGGCGTGTGCCGCGCGGAGCGCATGGACCTCGTCGTGCGCAAGGCCACGGAGCTGGGCGTGGCCGCGATCCGCCCCGTGCTTGCCGGCCGTTCCGTCGTGCGACTCGATGCGGAGCGGGCCGCGCGGCGCCTCGCCCACTGGCGCGCCATCGTCGTCAGCGCGTGCGAGCAGTGCGGCCGCAGTTACCTGCCGGAGCTGCTCGAGCCGCTGCCCCTCGCGGAAGCGCTCGCCGCACACGCGGGAGCGGTGGGCGTCCTCCTCGATCCGGACGCCGCCACGGGCGCGGACGCGCTCGCGCCGCCGGGGGCGGCCCCGCTGGCGCTGCTGGTCGGTCCTGAGGGTGGCTTGACGCAGGCCGAGCGGGCAGTCGCGCGCGCTGCCGGCTTTACCGGCATACGGCTGGGACCACGCATCCTGCGCACGGAAACCGCCGCACTCGTCGGGATTGCGCTGCTGCAGGCGCGGTTCGGCGATCTCTGCTAGCCCGCATTTCTCACCGGGGCGCGAAGCGAGGCCGCGTAGCGGCGGAAAAGACAAGGCGCGCGAGAGTCCGGGCGCGCAGGCGTACTCGACAGTACGTCGAGCACCCGGACCGAGTGCAACGCAGTATTTTCCGTTGCTACGCGGCCGCAGCCGTGGATCGGTGAGAAATGCGGGCTAGCCGCATTGCTCGCCGGTCCACGGCTGCGGACGCTGGCCCTTCGCGGGCGTCAGGCGGGGGCAACGGCGCCGGCGGCCTCCAGGAGATCGGCGATGCGATGCTCGATCGCCTCGAGGTCCGGGATGACCGGCGATTCGTTGACGATCCGCACGCGCGTCAGGATCGGCGCCCCCGGCGGGCCCGGTTCGCTCGTGTCTGACTGCAGGACTTCGGCACCGATCCGCACGAGCTGCGGCAGACCCTGGCACAGCATCGCCATGCCCCCGCGCCCGAGTCGGCCGGTGAGGCTGCGAAGCACGACGGCACGACTGCGGCCGCCGATCGCCGGCACCGGGTCGCCGCAGGCCACTTCGAAGCACACCAGGGGCACCACGCGCTCCGACCACCCGACTTCGCCGAGCAGCCACGGCGGGCCTTCCTCGCGCAGGCGCAGCCGGCCCAGACCGATGACCTCGGCGACGCAGGCGCGGGGCACGATCAGGCGCCGCCCGACGAGCGGCACGAGCAGGCACGACAGAACGTTCGCTTCCTCAGCCATGGCGCCCCTGCCCCGGACGCGCGCGCACCAGGCTTTCGATGGCGGACAGCAGGTCGGACTCCTGGTAGGGCTTGCCGAGGTACTGGTCGACGCCGATGTCCATGGCGCGGCTGCGGTGCTTGTCCCCGACGCGCGACGTGATCATGACGATGGGCACGTGGCGCAGCCGCGGATCGTTGCGCACGTGGGTGGCGACCTCGTAGCCGTCCATGCGCGGCATCTCGATGTCGAGCAGGATCACGTCCGGCACCTGGTCTTGCAGCGCGGCGACCGCGTCCACGCCGTCCTTCGCGGTGATGACGCGCATGCCGTTGCGCTCCAGCAGCCGCTCGGTGACGCGGCGGACGGTGATGGAATCGTCGACCACCATGACGAACGTGCGGTGGTCTTCCTTCGGGGCCATGGGCGGCGGTGAGGTCGCCTGCGCCTGCCGCGCGCGGCTGCGGATGAGTGCGGCGATGTCGAGGATCAGCACGATGCGGCCGTCGCCGAGGATCGTCGCACCGGCGATGCCGCGGGTACCGCTCAGCTGCGGTCCGAGCGCCTTCACGACGATCTCCCGCGAGCCGAGCATCTCGTCGGTCAGCAGCGCGGTCGGCCGTTCGCCGGCGCGCACGAGTATGGCGGGCACCGCGCCCGTTTCAGGCAGGCTCGCCGCCTGGCCGTTCACCAGCGAGCCGATGTGCTCGAAGCGGTAGTCCGCCTCGCCGTAATGGAAGGGCAGCCCGTCGGGCCCGACGTAGCGCGGCAGCTCGGCGGCGGGCACGCGCACGACGCCCTCCACCGCCGGCAGCGGCAGTGCATACCACTCCTCGCCCGAGCGCACGATCAGCGCCTGGGTGATGGCGCGCGTGAACGGCAGGCGCACCTCGAAGCGTGCGCCGCCGCCGGGATGATTGTGGACCTGCAGCGTGCCGCCGAGCTGGCGGACCTCGCTGGCGACGACGTCCATGCCCACGCCGCGGCCAGCCGCCTGGGTGAGCTCGCGTGCGGTGCTGAAGCCCGGCCGCAGTATGAGCGCGGCCACCTCGGCATCCGGCAGCGGCGCGCCCGGCGCCACGAGCCCCTGCTCCTCGGCCTTGCGACGAATGGCGGCCGCGTCGAGGCCCCCACCGTCGTCGGATACCTCGACGACGACCTCCGCGCCCTCCCGGCGCAGGCCAACGGTGACCCTGCCGGTCTCGGGCTTGTCGCGTCCGCGGCGCACCTCCGGCGGCTCGATGCCGTGGATGACCGCGTTGCGCACGAGGTGCTCCAGCGGCCCCAGCATGCGCTCCATGACCTGCCGGTCGAGCTCGGTGGTGCCGCCCTCCACCTGCAGTTCCGCGCGGCGACCATACTCGGACGCCGCCTGGCGCACGAGGCGCGACAGGCGCTGCACGTGACGATTGAATGGCGTCATGCGCGTGCGCATGAGCCCGTCCTGCAGCTCGCTGATCGCGCGCGACTGCTGCACCAGCAGCGTCTCCGCCTCGCGGGCACGTTCCTCCAGCAGGTCCTGGATGCTGGCGACGTCACTCGCGGTTTCGGCGAGCGCGCGCGAAAGCTGCTGGATGGTCGAATAGCGATCCATCTCGAGCGGATCGAAGTCGCCGCGGGCGCCGATCTCGCCCTGGTGGCGGTGCAGGATCTGCGCCTCCGTCTCCATCTCCAGCTTGCGGAGCTGGTCGCGCAGGCGGATTACCGTTTGCGACAGTTCATCGAGGTTGAACTCGATCGAGCCGAGCTGCTCTTCCATGCGGGCGCGGAAGATCCCCACCTCACCCGCGTTGTTCAACAGGCTTTCCAGAAGCTCGGCATCCACCCGCGCCAGTTCGAGGCGTGGCGGGCCGGACGGCACGAGCGGTGCCGCGGGCCGGACGACGTCGGCCTGCGGCGGTTCCTGGTCCGGCGGGACGCCGACGGGTGGCTCCGGCGCCGCCATCGCCGCCTCCGCCGCCGCGGGCGCTTCCTCCGGTGTCCACCCCAGTTCCGGCGCGGCGGCCTCGCCTTCTTCGGCTACAGCCTCCGCGGGCGCCTCGGGCGGGGCAACGGGCTCGGACCAGGCGATGGCCGGCTCTCCCGTTTCGCCGGCGCCGAGGTATTCGACCTCCGGCCCGGGCGCCGCGGGCACCTCCGGTTCCACCGGCTCCGCCGGTTGCGCCAGCTTGGCCGCTTCCTGCTCGCTGCCGCTCCAGTCCGGCGGCGGAGTTTCGGGTTCCAGCGGCGGGCCTTCCGCCTCGGATCCGGCCTCCGGCGACGGCTTCGCGGCCTCGAGTGACGGGTAGGTGGGTTCCTCGGTCACCCCGGCGGGTGCCATTTCCTCCAGCCCGCGTGCCTCGCCCGTTGCCGCCTCCTCCGCCGGCGCTTCGGGTTCCGGTTGCGCCTCGGGGGCAGGCGACTCGGGTTCGATCGCCGCCGCAGGGGGCTCGAAGGCGGCCCCCGCCAAAGCCGCCGTCAGCCGGTCCGCGAGTGCGGCGGGGACTTCGGGCCGGCCGCCGTCGACGAGGCGGTCGCGCATCGCGTGCAGGGCGTCCAGGCAGTCCTGGATCAGGTCGATGAGGCCAGTCTCCGCCGCCCGGCGGCCTTCGGCCAGCGACTCGAAAAGAGACTCGAGCTGGTGGCTGAAGTCGCCCATTGCGGGGATGCCGGTGAGCCGGGCGCCGCCCTTCAGCGTGTGCAGTTGCCGCTGCAACGCGCGCACCGGCTCGACGGAGCGCGGCTCCGAGCGCCAATGCGCCATCGCGCCCTGCGCGTCCTCCAGGATCTCGGTCGCTTCCTCGCTGAACAGGGCCAGGATCTCGCCATCCTGCGCGACTTCCTCCTCCGCCGGTGCCGGCGCGGCGCCGGCCTCGGCACGCATCTGGTAGTCCTCGTGCAGCGTCCGGATCCGCCGCGGCAGCTCCGTTTCCGGCTGGGGAGGAAACTCGCCGTCGCGCAGTGCCGCCACCACGGCGCCCACGGTGGCGGTCGCCTGCTCGACCAGGTGCAGCCCTTCCTCCGGCAGTCCCGCGTGATCGTCGAACAACCGCCGCAGGTACTCGTTCAGCGGCCGAACCACTTCGACGACGGCCGCGACGCCCGCCATGTTCGCGCTGCCGGCGAGGGTGTGGCTGGCGCGATGCGCCTCTTCGGTCACTGCGTAAGGCGCGGTGCGCTTCCGGCAGTCCGCGACGAACGCATCGAGCACCTCGAGGTGGCCGGCCGCCTCGCGCGTGAAGATGTCCCGGAGCACCGGGTCCATTTCCTCGCCGGGCGGTTCGGGCTCCTCCTCGGGCGACGGCACGATGCCGGTGAGCGTGGCCTCCAGCGTTTCCTCGGCCTCCGGGCGGCCCTCGGCGAACGCATGGGCCTGGGCGATATAGGCATCGATGTCCGGCGCGGGCGGCCGGCCGGTCTCGAGCTGCTCGATCAGGGCCGGCATCAAGTGCACGGCGCGGTCGAGAAACCGTACGACGGTATCGCGACGCACGACGCGACCGTCCAGCAAGCCGTTCATCAGGTTCTCGACCGCCCACGCGAATTCGCCGATCAGCCGCGCGCCGACCATGCGGCCACTGCCCTTCAGGGTGTGGAAGCTGCGCCTGGCCACCGCCAGGTCGTCGACCTGGTTCGCGTCGTCGCGCCAGGGCGGGAAGTGCCCGGCAATGGCCTGCGCCAGTTCCTTCGCCTCCTCGATGAACAGCTCCAGCAGCTCAGGATCGGCGCGGTCCTCGCCGGCGAACACCGGGGCCGGCTCCGCCGCGGGGCGTTGCGCCTCGCCGCGCGGGCGGAGTCCGACGGTGTCGGTGAGCGCGCCTTCCACCGGCTCGAACTCGGGCACCGTCGCGCCCAGCGTCGCGACCGCCTCGAGGCAGGCTTCCGCGTTCTCCAGCATGAAGACCGGGTCGCGCCGCCCGCCCTGGATCGTCTCCATGAAATATTCGAGGCTGACGATGGCATCGGCCAGCCGGTCCAGGGCATCGCGCGGCAGGTCCGCTCCCGACGGCTCCAGCACGCGCCGCACGACGACGCCGATGCGTTCGAGCAGGGCGACGGCTCGCGGCCGCTCCAGCACCAGCAGCCCGGCGGTCACGCCCTTCAGCAGCTCGGGCACGCTGTCCACGAGCTGGGGCTCGAGCGGCCCGCTGAGCCGCTCGCTGATCGCATCCCGAACGCGCGCCATGTTGATCAGGCACTCGCGCAGCACGGCCGAGGTGACGGCAGTGAGCTCCTCGTTCTCCGGCGCCTGCGCCGCCTCGGGCTCCTGCACCACCTGCCTCAGGAGCCGCTCGTCGAGGTGGTCCTCGACCTTGAGCAGGCTCGCGGCAATCGCGAGCAGCGTCTCCTCGTTCGCAGCGACCTCACCGCTCAGCACGGTCTGCAGGCGCGACGCCTCGGCCTGCACGTCGGCGCGCACCTCGCCGAGCCCCAGCACGCCGAGCGTATCGCCGATCTTCTTCAGCAGGTCGAGCTGCGGCTCCAGTCCGCCTTCCGGCGGCTCGCCGGTGCGGGCGTAGACGTCGAGTATGTCCTTCACCTTGCCGAGGTCTTCGCGGATGGCATCGGCCACCGTGCGCATCAGCTTCACGCTGGGGCCGGAAAGGCTGTCGCGGACGTCCTCCAGCTCCCCCTGGTCCGGCAACAGGTCGCCGAGGCTGAACGCGCCGCGGATGGCGCTGACGCGGCTGCCCCGGGTGCTGGACTTCGCAACGTAGAACAGCAGGCTGTTGAGCAGCTCGACCGGCGGCGCGGCGGCCATGCCGGCCTCGCCCTCGTCGATGAGGCGCCGGATCTGCCTGTCCACCTGGCCGAGCAGGCGCTTGACGGAGGCGCTCACCGGCAGCCCGCCCTGGCGCAGCGCCTCCACGACGCCGCCGA
>Ga0268386_10000548_pt1 | contig 24052 bp, 22 predicted proteins | sample RVTome_15_FD_200260 | JGI IMG/M metagenome (GOLD analysis project Ga0268386, IMG submission 200260) | Soil microbial communities from uranium-contaminated site in the Upper Colorado River Basin, Wyoming, United States - RVT150D86... ... | reverse complement strand
GGCAGGTCCAGCGCCTGGACCGCGAATCGCGGCGCCTGGAGCGCTGGCGGGGAGCCTCGCCGTGAGGACCCAGGTTCAGAGCCTCGGCGTCCCCGCTCTGCTCGTTCTGCACCTGCTGCCGGGCGTAATCGCGACGCTCATCTTCGTCGCGCTGGCGGCCCCGATCGAAGCCGCCGGGTATCCTCCGTTGGCCGCGTTCCTGGCCGCCATTGCGGTCGGCATCGTTCCCTTCGAGTTGGGCGTGTTGGTCGTGGCGGGGCGGCAGGTTGCCGGGGACACCGAGCTGCTGGCAGCGGTTCCCTATCGACGGCGGATGAGCCTCCGATCCTGGCTGATCCTGTTCCCCGCGCTGCTGCTCGCCGCTGTCGTCGGCTTCGGGGTATTCGCACTCCTCGAGGCTCCAATTCGCGAGGGCATGTTCGCCTGGCTGCCGGACTGGTTCGTGACGCCCGTGCCCTTGGACGGGATCCCGGACTACTCGGCCTCCGCCTGGATCGTGACGCTCGTGGCGTTTGGCGTGCTCAACGCGGTCGTTGGCCCCCTTGTGGAGGAGCTCTACTTCCGTGGGTTCCTTCTCCCTCGGATGTCCCAGTTCAGTCACTGGGCGCCGCTCATCAACGTGGTCCTGTTCTCCCTCTACCACCTCTGGTCGCCGTGGCAGTTCCTCTCGCGGGTCGCCGGCGTCTCACCCTTCGCCTACGCCGTGTGGCGGACGCAGAACGTGTGGCTCGGCGTCGCCGTGCACATCGCCTTGAACACCATCTCTGTCGCCACCGTCGTCGCCCTGGTCGTCAGTCAGCTCGATTGAGCGCGCCTTGCCGGGACGGTATCGCCACAGAGGGATTGAACCCGCCGGGCAGGGCTGGCCCCGATGCCGATTCCGGGGAAGTCCCTCATGTCGGTGGTGCGGACTGAGCGTACCGTCATGGGCGGAGGAACTAGCCACGTGAAGGTCGCGTACCCCGCGAATTCAGTGGAAGCAGCGCGCGCCGGCTCCAATGCCCTGTGGCGCGTCTTGCTCGGCTGCGCCTTGATGTATCTCGTCCTTCAGGGGGGATTGATGCTGCTCATTCCGTCGCTCGACCAACCCTCCGCCGCACTGGTGGTCGCCGCCGCGATGTTCGTCGTTGCGATCGTCATTGAGCGCGGGTTCTTCGCCCGCGACGTGGCCAGCGGCCTCAAAGCGCTCGGCCTCGGTCGACCCACGGGCGGCGCGATGCTTGTCAGCCTCATCCTCATCATAGGAATGGGTGCGTTCTTCCCGATCTACTCCGCTGTCACGGAGGTGCCGATTGGTTTGCGGGCGGACTGGCTCTGGGTGCTGATCGGCGCGGTTGCGCTGAACGGCCTGGCCGAGGAGACGCTCTTCCGCGGCTTCGTTTTCGGCCACCTGCGACAGGGCGGTCACTCCTTCTGGCGCGCGGGGTTCACGTCCTTGGTGATCTTCGGCCTGGTGCACCTCTTCCTGCTCGTCGGAAATCCCCCGGAGATTGCGATTCTTGGCGCGTTGGTTGCAGCGGTCGCCGCGTTCCCGTTCGCGTTCCTTTACGAGCGTGCCGGAAACACGATCTGGGCAGGTGCCGTGCTGCACGTCGGCGCCCACTTCTTCCGGCTTGTCGAGATCCCAGAGACGGAGTACATGACCGTCGCCATGACCTGGCTGGTGGTGCAGGTTGGCTTCCCGTTCCTAGTGCTCGCCTTTGTCAACACGCTCCTGCGCTCTGAGCCGCGGACCGTGGCAGTTACCGCCGTTCAAGCGTGATCATCGTATTTCGGGCAGCGGACCGACGTTCAGCGGGCGCAGGGTCCGTGGTCAAGCGCCACCACCCGCAAGGTGCCAGAAACGACAAGGACGTGCTCAACTGGGCGATCTGCTAGGATCGTCGGCATTGGCTCGATGCGGCGATTTGCGGCAGGCAAGCGCTGATTCTGAGCACAAAATCGGTGGGGCGGCTAGCTCAGCTGGTTAGAGCACTTGCTTGACATGCAAGAGGTCACTGGTTCGAGTCCAGTGTCGCCCACCAAGCACCGATTCACCCTCAGTTGCCGTGTCGCTTGCGGATTTCGGCCAAGCCCCGAGCACAGCGCCGGCGATCGTCTACCTGATCGTCATTGCTCTCTCGGCGACGGGCGCATGTTCGCCTGCGCCTCCGGCGGCTACGTCGCAGGCCCACGACCGCCTCGACTGCGGCCGGCTGCCCGCCGATCTGGGCCGGAGGTCCACTCCCTTACGGCTAGAATCACATCGGCCTACGGCATTTGCCGATCCGGCCGCGGGAGCACGGCTGCGGCCGTGCTACATTCCTGAGGACGTCGATCGCTTTGCCCGAGCCGCCCGAATTCTTCCCTGGCCCGGCGTCACCGCAAAAGTCGCACCGCCAGCTGGCCGCGGTCATGTTCACCGACATGGTGGGCTACACCGCGCTCATGCAGGAGGACGAGGCCGTCGCCCTGGCGAAGCGGGACAAGTACGCCGCTGTCCTGCACGAGCAGCACGCCGCAGCAGGGGGCCGAATCATCCAGTACCTGGGCGATGGGTCGCTGAGCATCTTCGATAGTGCGCTCGATGCAGTGCGCTGTGCCGTGGAGGCGCAGCGAGCATTCAGCCGGGATCTGGAGGTACCGGTCCGTATCGGCATCCATGTCGGCGACGTCATGGTGGAGCCCACCGGGATCGTCGGCGACGCCGTCAACATCGCGTCCCGGATCGAGTCATTCGGCTTTCCCGGCGGCGTGACGATCAGCGACTCGGTCCACGACCAGCTGAAGAACCAGTCGCTCTTCACCTTCGTCGATCTGGGCAAGTTCAGGCTGAAGAATATTGGGCGCCCATTCACAATCTTCGCCCTCGCCGCCGACGGTGTCGCGCTGCCCGCCCCGGACCACCTCCACGGCAAGGGGGAGCGACTGGCCAGCCTGCCTGCCAACCTACCTGAATCCGGGTCGCCGTTGCTCGGGCGGGAGGCCGACCTGGCGGCCCTGACCGAGCTGCTGAGCGAGCATCGGGTGGTGACGATCACCGGCACGGGCGGCATCGGCAAGACCCGAACCGCCATCGAGGTCTGCCGCCGCCTGGCACCGGATTTCCTGGAAGGCATCTCCTTCGTCACACTGGCCGATGTCACCGATGCCGACGGCGTTGTACCGGCACTGGCCGATGCCCTCGACGTCAAGGAGGCGGAGGGGCGATCCCTGAACCGGGGCGTAACGGACCTGATCGGCGAGAAGAAAGCCCTGCTCCTGCTCGACAACCTCGAGCAGGTGATCGAATCGGCCGGCACCGTCGCCGAGATCGTTGAGACGTGCCCCGAGCTGCGGATGCTCATCACCAGCCGCGGCCCCCTGCGCATCGGCGCAGAGCACGAGTATCACCTCGAACCGTTATCGGTGCCACCCGGCGACGCCGATGCCACGAGCGACGTGCTGTCCTACCCGGCCGTTGCCCTGTTCCTTGAGCGGGCGCGGGCCGTCAATCCCACCTTCGAGATCACCGTCCAGAACACGCGCACAGTCGCAGAGGTCTGCCGGCGCCTGGATGGCCTGCCGCTCGCCATCGAGCTGGCCGCCGCCCGCATCCGCCTGCTCAGCCCGGAGGCGCTGCTGGAGCGGCTGCAGCACGCGCTCGACGTGCTCACCGGCGGGAGGCGCGACGTCCCGAAGCGACAGCAGACGCTGCGCGCCGCTATCGACTGGAGCCACTCACTGCTGACCGATGCAGAGCAGCGCCTGTTCCGCCGGCTGGCGGTGTTCCCCGCCGGCGCCACATTCGAAGCCATCGATGCCATTTGTGCCGAGCCGCCCGGTTCGGTTCTTGACGAGCTGGAGTCGTTGGTGGACAAGGCCCTGGTCACCATCTTGGCTCCCCGCTTCGTCATGCTGCAGACGATCCGCGAATTCGCAACCGAGCGGCTTCAGGCCAGCGGCGAGGCCGACGACATCGCCGGCCGGCACTCCGCGTTCTACGCTGCGCTGGCCACCAGGGTGGGAGCAGGTATCGAGAGCGAGGAGCAGCTGGCGTGGATGGAGCGCGGGATCGCCGACGAGCCCAATCTGCAAGCGGCCTTCGACGACTTGATGGCGCGAGCGGCAGCGGGAGACGGAACGGCAGCCGAGCGGGCCATGGCCTCGTTCGGCGACCTGTGGATGTATTGGCACATCAGGGGTAAGCATCTCAGCGCACGCGACACGGCCGCTCGGATCCTGGCAGCATCGCCCACGGGCGGCACCAGGGCACGTGCACGGCTGCTGCTGACGGCCGGCCTGGCGGACTGGACGCTGCGCCACTACGAGCGTGCCAACGAGCTTTGGGGCGAGTCTCAGCGCATCGCCGCCGAGCTTGACGACCGCCCCACCATGGCAAATGCCGCCACCTGCCTCGCCGTTGGGCACCTCGGCTTCGACCTGGACGAGGCCCTCGCCTGGTCAGCCCGCGCCATTGCGCTGGGCCGGGAGCTTAACTATCCGTTCGCGCTGTCCCAGGTGCTCGGTTTCGATGGCATTCTCCGTACGGTCGCGGGCGACCCCGACGCCGCCCGGGCCAGCTACCAGGAGGCCATTGCCATCCAGGAGGCTCGGGGCGATCAGGAGGGGGCCGGCATCTCGTTCGGGGGCCTCGCCCAGCTGGCCGGCATGCGTGGCGAGGCGGCGACGGCGATCGATCTGTATGAGCGCTCCCGGGCCGCGTTCGAGGCGGTGGGGGACCGAGCTGAAGAGGCTCGGGTGCTCGGCGAGTCGGCATGGAACTACCTGGCACAGGGGGACTCTGACATGGCTCGCCAGCGCTTCAGGCATTCAGCTCAAGCGTACAACGACGTGGGCAGTGTTCCCGGCGTGGGCATGTCAGTCTTGGGTCTGGCTGCCGTGGCAGCGGAGGACGGTAAGCCCAAGCTTGCACTGACGATTGCATCGGCGGCCGACGTCCTCGCCGAGCAAGAGGGCATCGTCAACGTCTACTCAGTTGACAGCCCCAGCCACCCCTACCTGGAAGCCGCAAAGGCAACGCTGTCGGCGGAAGAGCTGGCCGAGGCGGACGTGGCCGGCCGCCAACTCTCCGCTGCAGAGGCGCTCGCACTGGGTGGGCGGTGAGCTGCTCCCTGAGCGCCGCACCTGTTCCATCCTTGGCGAGGAGTGACGGGCCTCATCGTTGCCTTTCGCGATTTCGATCGTCTTCCCGTCATGGTTGGCAATCGGTGACCGTATAACTGATGCCTCTTCGCTCGGCCTCCCACGCTCGGAGCACAGCGCTCAGTCGGAAACGCTTGCTCGCGTCGCACGATTCGGAGTCGCCACTGGTGTTGGCCCGAGTCCAGTGTCGCCCACCAAGCCATTGACCGGCCAGCAGGCAAGCCGGCAGACGCGGCTTGCCTGCGCCCCAGGCGACGACTGGAATTGCGGCCGGCGGCCGCTCAAGGCCAGCCGCATGGTCACCAACTCGGCTTCGTCGTCTCTGCTCGGGACCTGGCATTCGGCAGTAGCAAGCGACAGGTCGGTCAGGGCAGCGCAAGCCGGTACACAGTCGGCGCGACGATGTTGTTCTCGAGGAGCCACGCATCACCCCACTTGTCAAAGGTGATCGCTCCGGGCAGGGTCAGCCCGCTTACCACCGTCGTGCACCACCCACTGGCGACATCACAGCGCTTCACCGTCCCGCCAACTGGGTTGCCGAGAAAGACTGCGAGCCAGCCGTTGGCGTCGTACTCGACGACGTAGAGGCGACCGTCCGGCCCGAAGGTGAGGTCGATGACCGAGGTCAGCCCGGATATCACCTCCGCGCACGCGGCGGATGGGCAGGTCACGTTGCGCGCACCGGGCTCGATCCGCCAGATGCGGGACCAGCCGGGGACGGCAGGCGCACCGGTCAATTCACCGACGTAGGAGGCTCCGTCCGGACCGATCGCGACCGCGGTGGGCACTGGTTGCACGTAGCAGTCGGTGCCGTCACCGAGCGTGAACAGCACCCGGTAGTCACCGGACTCGTCCACCGGCGGTGTGAAGACGGCAGCCAGCTCGATACGGCCGTCGGCCCTCCCGGCCAGCAGGGAGTTGCCGGCGGCATCGGCCACGAGCGCCTCGCCGCCGCTCAGGGCCGACACGTGGTACGGGTTCGACTGCGGGCCGGCGCTGAAGCCCTGGACAGGATCATGCTCGCAGCGCGGGTCCTTCCACTGGGTTCCCGCCTGCGCATCGGGGTCGTGCTGTGTCTCGAAGGCGTCGATATCGCCCACGAGACGCGCGCCGCCCGGTGTGGCGCGCCAGAGCGCCGCGCCATCGGCCAGGTCCCCGCCACCGCTGGTGAGCCAGAAGTTCCGGTCGCCGATGGCGGCGACGCCGTTGAGCGCCGACGACGGCGTGGTCGCCGGCACCGGGACGTCGCCGATCGGCAGGACCGCACTGTCTTTGATCAGCATCACGTTCGTCCCAGCGGCGACCACGATGCTGCCATCCGGCGCGGCGTCGATGTCGAAGACGGGCGCTGTGAACTCGTACGGTCCGCGGTCCTGTGCTATTGCCGGCGTGGCCACGAGCAGTGTGGCGAGAAGGCTGACCATCACTGTCAGCATCGTCCGAGGTTTTCGTGGAGTGTCTCGTCGCATCGGTTCTACCTCCTTTGTTGGATCAGCGGCGGCTGCCATCGCCGCACGTCGCCTCGAGCGTTCCGGGGATCTGCTCGGCTTCAAGCTCGGTGAGACCGTCGTCGAACACTCCTTCGGCGGTTACGCGGTCGCCGTCGATCCGCACCGTATCGGTCGCGCGCATGCGCCAGCCGATGCTCGGGTTCTCGAAGTCGGAGACGTCGTCGAAGTCGATCCGCTGGGCGACGTTCGCGCCCTCGAAGCGGCCTTGCCCGGACTCATCGGCGATCGTGACCTGCATCTGGGTGTTCACGCCGTCGAACTCGCCGAAGGAGTTCGTGGTGAACGAGAACGTATCGCTCTCAGTGTTCTCGTAGCCAAAGGCACAGACGAAGTTGTCGAACTCCCAGGTCTGGTCGCCGATCGTCAGCGTCGCGCTGCCCGGGTCCGACCGCGAGTTGATCGTGGCGAGCGCATCGCGGTCAAGGTCTCCAAAGGTCGGGTTGTCGCCGACGGCCTTCCAGTCGACCGATCCGAGGTCGATCGTCGCCCAGTCGATTGTCGTGAGGTCGACGGTCGACCAATCGACGCCTGTAGCGTCCTGGATGAGCTCTTCGTCGGCCGCCGCGCTGGGCTGCGCGGCCGCCGTCGTGGGGTCCAGTTCGGAAGCAGAGGCGCCGCCCTCGGTCGGCGGCGCCCCATCGGCGCTGGCCCCGGCTCCCTCAGACGCGCACGCCGTGAGGATGAGGCGGACTATCGCCAGGTCTATTGCTCGCCGGGATGAATGGGCACGCATTGGAATCACTCCTGTGGTGGGTGTGTCAGCCGCTGACCACGATCTCGATGGGCATCTGAGCCGGGTGCGTGAACGCCTCCCGGATTCGGAGCCACCCGCTACGTCCTTCGGGATCGACGACCTCGATGTGTAATGGGTCACCGAACACGTCCTGGTCTCTGCGGCCGTTGTCAAGATCGCTTTGACCGACCGAGAACTCGTCGACGAAGTCGGGCAGGGGCAGTCCGGCGCACTCTCCGATGGCTCGCATGGGCTATCTCCTCCGTTGCTTCCCCGGCTCGCTGGCCGATGCAGCGCGCTGGGCCGCATCGAGGGCACGGTCGCACCGGTCCCTTGCCGATACCTTTCGTCGTGCCTTCGCCACGCCGTCGCGTCTGGGTGTGTCCCGGACGAATGGGACCGATCGTCGAGGGCGATCGCGCACGTACAATCTGCCCATGTGCGCGGCGACGGAGGTCCGCGTCCGGATCCTTGGCGCCGTCGAGGTCTCCGGTGTGGCGGCGCTCAGTCCCAAGCAACAGCTCCTCCTGGGGGCGCTGGCGCTCAGACCGGGAGGCATCCCCACAGAGGTCCTGGCCGAGGTGCTGTGGGGCGATGGTGATGCGCCCGATAATCCTCGGGCGGCCCTGCAGATCCACATATCCAAGCTGCGGCGCTCTCTCGCGGCGATCGGCGCCACGGTGCGGCACCAGGGCGACGGTTACGCGCTGGTGATCGACCGCCGACATCTCGACGTTGCGCAGTTCGAGAACCTCGTGGACGAGGGACTGGCCGCTCTGTCCACTGATCCGTCGGAAGCCAGCGAGCTGCTGTCGGCGGCGCTGAGGCTCTGGTCCGGCCCTCCTCTCGCGGGCCTCGCCGATGACACGCCGTTGCGCGGGGACGCGCAGCGACTCAGCGACAAGCGGCTCGCAGCGCTACAAGGACGGATCGAGGTCGACCTCGCTGACGGGCGCCACGCATCGGTCATCTCCGAACTGCGCCATCTCACTCGCGAACACGGGTTCAACGAGGTCTTCTGGCGGCAGCTCATGCTTGCCCTCTACCGATCCGGGCGTGCCGGGGAGGCCCTGGTGGCCTACGACGAAGTGCGAACCCTGTTCGCCGACGAGCTGAGTGCCGATCCGAGTCCCGAGCTCCAGGAGCTCCACCGGCGGATCCTGCAGCAAGATGGGACGCTTCTGGAGATCCCCCAGGAGGCGATCAGGACCGATCGTGCCGCCAGGTCCCGCGATCCTGCTTCGCTGGCCGTCCTGCCCTTCGAGGTAATCGGACGCCCAGAAGATGCCGCTCTGCTTGCGGTCGGTCTGCATACCGACCTCCTCACCGAGCTGTCTCGGATCCGCGAGCTGACGGTGATCAGCAGAACCTCGATGACGAAGTACGAGGGAAGCGCGGCACCGCTGGAACGGATTGCCCGCGAGCTCGACGTAGCAATGGTGCTGACCGGCTCCGTCCAGGCCGCCGGGCGCCGGTTCCGCCTCGCGGTGCAGCTTGTCGACGCAGTAGCCGGTGTGCACCGCTGGGCGGAGAGCTACGATCATGAACTGAGCACCCACAACCTGCTGGCGGTGCAGCAGGACCTGGCGAGCGACATCGCTGCGGCGCTTTCTCGCACCCTCGCCCCCGCCGCCGCCCCGACCACTCGCAGCATGGAGGCCTACCGGTTGGTAGTCGAAGGACGAATGTACTTCGACCGCAAGACGGAGGAGGGCCTGGCCGCTGCGGTCGAGGCGTTTCGGCGCGCCGTCGCTGTCGATCCCGACTACGGGTTGGCGTGGGTCGGGCTCGCCGACTCTCTGGCCATAACCGCGGACTACGGCTATGGCGATCGCGAGGCTCTGCTGGCTGCTGCCGACTCGGCCGCCACTCGGGCAATCACACTGCTGCCCGATGCCTCCGCAGTCCATCCCTCGCTCGGCTTGATCGCAGAGGGCCGCATGGATGCGCCCGCCGCGCTCGCGGAGTACGAGAAGGCGATCAGGCTCATCCCGGGTCACGCCGACGCGCACAGCTGGCACGCGTGGGTCTCACTGACGCTCGGAGACGCCGAGCGTGCCCTGGCCAGCGCTCGACGATCGGTCGAGCTCAACCCGTTGTCGGCCGAAGCGGTGAGCAACCTTTCCCTGTCGCTGCTGGGGGTCGGCGATCCGGGTCCCGCGTTGGAGGAGGCCCGCCGGTCGGGTCGCCTGTCCCCCGGCTACACGACGGCCGCCTACTATATCGGCCTTGCGCTCTACGACCTCGGTCGCCTGGAGGAATCCGTGGCAGTGCTTGCGCCTCTGGCCACCGCCAGGTCAGGCGGCCTGACCGTTCCTTGGGCCGGACAGGCGCCGGACGCCGCCCTATCGATTGCCCAGCTCGCCGCCGGCGACCGCGCGGGGGCCCTCGCCACGCTGCGAACGATCGACACTGCCGCTTTTCCCGTTGAAGCCGGGCTGGTCCATGCCGCTCTGGGTGACGCGCCGTCGGCCTACGAGCTGTTCACGAGCCGGACACCGACGGGATACGGCGCCGCCATGCTGTTCCACCTCCACTTCCGTGACGTCTGGGCACAGCTCGACGATGAGGCACGGTTGGCCGCCCTCGCCAGGCACATTGCCAGGAGCTGGAATGCGCAGCCGCGCGCCCGCAGCTGAAGAGCCCATAGCGCGCGCGCTGCGCAAGGAAAGCGTTTCGAAAGCGTCTCAGGGCACGGTCATGAACGCGAATGGTGAGCAGGAGTGGCAGATGCACATCGATGAGCTGCGCAGCGTCGTGGAGGGACCGGTCCTGAGGCCGGGTGACTCAGACTTCGACCGCAGAGGCAGACTTTGGAACACCCGCTTCGACCGGGCACCTGACGTCATCGTGAAGTGCCTCAACCCCACCGACGTTACTGCCTCGGTGCGTTGGGCCGCATTTCGCGACGTGCCTTTGTTCATCAAGGGCGGCGGGCACTCGTACGCTGGGCACACTGTCGGCGACGGCGGGCTCCTGCTGGACCTGTCACCGATGAGCGGCATGAAGGTTCGCCCCGAGGAACGCCGCGTCAGCGTCCAGGCCGGTGCCACCTGGGCTGAGCTCGACTCGAGCACCCAGCACTACGGCCTGGCGACTCCGGGGCCAACAGTATCCTCGATCGGCGTCGCCGGATCGACCCTCGGGGGTGGAACCGGGTGGCTGTCGCGGAAGCTCGGACATGCCGTCGACAATCTCCGCTCGGTGGAGCTTGTGACCGCACACGGCGATCGCATCACGGCATCGCCCGAGATGGAGCCCGATCTGTTTTGGGGGCTACGCGGCGCCGGTCACAACCTAGGCGTCGTGACATCCCTGGAGTTCGAGCTCCACGAGGTCGGTCCGCAGGTGTTGGCCGGGCAGATCATCTATCCGTTCGACGAGGCAGAGCGGATGCTGACCGCCTTCGCTGAGTTCATGACAGCGGCTCCTGACGAGTTCCAGTGTTACCCGTTCACGTTCAGGGTGCCGCCCATCGATGCCTTCCCGGCCGAGTTCCATGGTCAGCCGGTCCTTGACTTTGTCGTCTTCCACACCGACCCCACGACGGCAGAGACAGTGGCTCCCCTGCAGTCACTTGGTACGCCGATCCTGGACGCCGTCGGGCCGATGGACTACACCGCAGTGCAGCAGTCTTTTGACGCCAATCTCCCAGCGGGTCAACGCTATTACTCCACCGCCCATGATCTGGTAGGCCTCACCGATGCCGCGATCGCAGACTTCGCCAGGTTCGTGCGCACCAGCCACGGCGCGTTCACCGCGTCGTACTTCGAGCCACACGGCGGTGCTGCTGGTCGAGTGGCCGCCAACGCAACCGCGATGGGCGGTCGCAGTGCGGCGTACGGCCTTCATGTCCTCGCCGGCTGGTCGGATGCGTCCGATGACGCGGTCGTGATGGATTGGGCGCGCTCGTTCGGCAAGGCCATGTCGACACATGCCACCGGCGGCGTCTATCTCGCCCTCATCGGGGACGACGAAGACAGCAGGGTCCCGACGGCCTTCAGCGACTCGACACGCGTTGCCGCCTTGAAGCGAAGGTGGGATCCCGATAACAGACTGCACGGGAACCACAATGTCCCGCCTGGCCAGCCCTGAGCGGCGGGCGGCCTACCTGCGACGTACGCCAACTCCCTGCACCTTCGCGGCCCGGCCGCAGCGTCGCACGATTCGAAGTGGCCACTGGTGTTGGCGTGGCTCCAGCGTCGCCCACTAATCGCTTGGTCGGTTCGTAGCCAAGCGATGCCAGCGGGCGAAGCCGGGCCTGACCCTCCAGCCCCGGCCGCTCGAACTGTTTCTGCTGGCGAGCCTAGGCGGAGGTGTGGACGCGGCCGACGGCGGCGACGTCGGGGCAGCGACACGCCACCCTACCTCGCCTTCGCGGTCTGAGCGACATGCCGTGTGGCGATCGTTCGCTCGGCCAGCCGTAGCTGCAGGCCAATGAAGATGAGCCATGACAGCCACGTGGCGAGGAAGATGCGTTGGCCGACACCCACCAGCTCCAGGCGCTGGAACACCACCACGGCCAGGACAAGGGTGATCACCAGACCCCAGGCGAAAAGCCGAGCCGCGAAACTCGCTCCCACCAGGCCGGTATCTCGACGGAAGGCTCCGGACAGGATGAATGCCCCCGGGATCATACCCAGGAATAGGACGTAACCGGCCAGCTCGTGCGCCATCCCTGAGGCGGTCGAGGTCACCGACCCGCCGGCCTGGGCGACGTCGATGCGGGTCAGGCCGGTGGCGATGAGACCGAGGCCCACGAGCGCCAGGCACACGGCTGACGCCACGGCCCAACGTCCGGACAACGCGGTGCGCGCTCTCCAGGCCAGAGCCAACACGCCGGCGCCGGCCACCAGGTAGCCGACCATCACCAGCCAGCCCAGCTGGCCGTGGGCGTACTCGCTGACGTAGTGGGTGGCGGGATTCAGCTCCGGCTGGATGGCGTGCATCACGAGCAGCGTCGCGGTTAGGTACAGCACGGCTGCGACTGCCACGCTGGCGAGCGGAATGGAACGATTCATTTCTGCTCCTCTGACTTCGGGCGAACCGTTTTCGATTCGCCGTTCGGGTGCCCGAAGTGTGTGGGCCGCGGTTGTCAGGCGGCATCGGAGCGCACCCGAGTTCAGGGGATGGGGCCAACCCTATTCCGACATGGAGACCAGTCGCGTGACGACCGCCGGCAGGTCAGCTGGCAGAAGAGGCGCATGGGGCTTTCGTCGACCGGTGGCGAACCGTTGGCCGGTCCCTGGCGGCCAGTGTCGGAATTGACCCCGACTCGCGCATCGGAGGCTGCCCGAGTAAGCGCCGGATAGGGAGAACCCCACATTGCCCGTGAGGCCGAATGGGGACCGATGCCGATCGATCCGCGCTCAGGCAACGAAGGCGGCGGGACCCCAGGCACGTCAGGGCCGCAGACACTGACGATCTACTGCGCGATCTCGGCCGCAGGGGTCATGGGAGCACGGGCTTCGGCACGAGCCGACAGCTCGACAATCGCCGCGCCGGCGAAGAACACCAGCATGGCCGGGGCGCCGATCAGCGGATGGACCAAGGTCCACACGATGCCGCCGATAGCGATCGCCACGGCCGCCAGCACCGAGACGCCGGTCCGCTGGAGGGCGACGGCCGCACCGCCGAACACGCCGAGCGCGAACAGGACGGCACCGAGCGGGAGCACGGCGCCGAGGAAAAGCGCATCGGTCATCGCTGACGCGGCACTTGTCACGGTTTGCGAGGTCTCGGGGTGTTCGTGTGTGAAGCCGGTGAGGGCGCCGGTAGCCAATCCGGCGACACCGTCGTACGCGGCGAAGAAGGCGACCCAGGGCACGACCGCCAGCCGCGCCGCGTGGGCGATCCTGCTGCCATTGCTGCGAAGCAGGAGGATGACGGAGATGCCGAGCAGCGCGGCGAGCGGGATCTGGAGGGTATGAATGAGGTTCCAGATGCCGAGGTTGTCCCCGGGCATCATCGGATGGATCGCCGCCAGCGTGCCGAGGGCGATCGGTGTGCCAAAGATGGTGGTGCGACGCAGAATGACCGATGTCATCGCCGAGGCTCCTTCTCTCGTGTGGATAGCTGCGCCCAACGTATGCGGCGGTTGTCCGCGGAACATCGGAGCCCGCACGAATTCGAAGCTGGGGATAACCCTGTTGGCGGGAGGGACGAGGGCTGCCAGCATGGCGGCATGTCAACCATCCTCATCGTCGACGACCATGCCGCCTTTCGCCTCGAGGCGCGTCGGTTGCTGGAGGCGGAGGGCTTCACGGTCATCGGCGAAGCGGCCGATGGCCAGGCGGCGCTCTCGATGGCAGGCCGCCAACGGCCGGACATCCTGCTGCTCGATATCGGTCTTCCGGACATCGATGGCTTCGCGGTCGCCGATCGCCTGGCATCGGTCCAGCCGCCCATCTGCGTCATCCTCACCTCGAGTCGCGACGGGTCGATCTACGGCAGTCGCATCCACGCGACGAGGGCCGTCGGGTTCCTGCGCAAGGACGAGCTGACCGGCGACGCGATCCGGTCCCTGATGGGCGCCGCCTGAGCTTCTCAGGCCTCGAGGAAGGCCAGTACGGCCAGCACCCGCCGATGGTCGTCGGGAGCGGGGATCAGCTCGAGCTTGGAGAAGATCGATGCCGTGTGCGCCTCGACCGTCTTGGGGGTGACGAAGAGGCGATCGGCGATGGCCTGGTTGGAACGGCCTTCCGCCATGAGCGACAGGACCTCGCGTTCGCGTTCTGTCAGCTCAGCCAGGGGATCGGGCCTGGCTCGCTTGGCGTCGACGAGCTGGGCCACGACGGCTGGATCGACGACGGTTCCGCCGCGCGCCACGCGGCGCACGGCATCGGCGAAGTCCTCGAGGTCAGCGACCCGATCCTTGAGCAGGTACCCGGTGCCGTCAGCGCCCTCGGCCAGGAGTCGAAGGGCGAACGCCGCCTCCGTGTGATGGGAGAGCACCAGAATGCCGATCTCCTGGCCGTGTTGCTCGCGGATGGTCGCAAGGGCGCGCAGCCCCTCATCGGTGAAGCTGGGAGGCATCCGGATGTCGACGATGGCCACGTCCGGGCTGGCCGAGGCGATGAGTGCCAGCAACCCGTCGACGTCGCCAGCCTGGCCGACCACCTCGAATCCCCCGTCCTCGAGCACTCGGACGATCCCCTCGCGGACCAGCAGCGAGTCATCGGCGATGACCACTCGGATGGTCATACGGCACGGCCTCTCTCTCCGAATCTGACCCGGGGATCCTCCCACGACGAACCGGCGGTGGCTACAGGGTCACCCCGAACGCGTGGCATGGCCTAATCATCGAGGGTGTGGGACCATCAGCCCTTCACAGTCCTCAAGGAAGAAGATGGTCGCGACCACCCGAGCGGCCGCGGAGGGCCGCCGCGATCGTTGGGCCGCCTGGCTACGACGCGCGGCATTGCCGGTGGCGTTTGGTGCGGCGGCGCTGACTGCTCTCCTCGGCGCATCCTGGGTGACGAGCGCGCCACCTGAGCTGCGCGTTTCGACCATCGCGATGAGCGCCGCGTACCTCGTCACCGGCCATGTTGCGCGCCGCCGGCTGCCCTCACGGCGGATCGGCTCTCTCTTCTTCATCGCTTCACTGGCATTCCTGTTGTCCGTCTTCCAGGGATCGGACCTGCCCGCGTACCAGGGATCGGACCTGCCTATCCTGCTCGGCTTGGGCTTTGTCGCTCAGCTGACCGGGACATCGCTGCAGGTGTTCCTGTTGCTGACCTTCCCGGAGGGGAGGCTCCGCAGCCGTAAGCAGGCCGCCGTAATCGTCGCCGTGCTGGGGCTGATTGGCTTCGCGTACTTCACCTTCATCGCCCTGTTCGACGCGGAGCAGGCCGGCCTCAGCGAAACTGCGAATCCCTTCTATCTGCCGGCGACGGCACCGATCGCCGGTGCGCTCGCAGGCCTGGCGACCCTGGCCCTCGGAACCGCCTTCGTTGCGATCGTGGTACTCCTCGTGGGCCGGTGGCTGCGGAGCAGCCGCCCGGCTCGGCGGACGCTGGCGCCGGTCGTCGTCGCCGGCGGCCTCAGCTCCGGCATTGGCGTCACAGCAATGCTCATCGGCTCCAGCCTGTCGAGGGATGCGGCGATAGCCCTGATCACCGGACAGACGGTGGCATACGCGGCGGTCCCCTTCGGATTCCTGTTCGGCCTCCTCCGCCTGCGCATGGCGCGCGGCGCGGTGGCCGACGTCATCGTCGAGCTCGGCGACACGCCCGCGCCGAAGCGGCTCTCCGAGGCCCTTGGCGGTGCCCTGGGCGACCCAAGATTGGAGGTCGTGCTTTGGTCGCCTGAGCGTGAGGCGTATGTGGATGCGAATGCGGTGCCAATCGATCTGGACGGCGTTGATCGCGGAAGGGCGGTCACCCGGCTGGAGCGCGACGGGCGGCCCATGGCCGCGGTCCTCCACGACCCGGCGCTGGCCGAGGATCCGGGGCTCGTCGCGGCCGTGGCGGCCGCGCTGAGGCTGGCGGTGGACAACGAGCGTCTGGCGGCCGAGGTCCGCTCGCAGCTCGAGGAGGTGCGTGCCTCAAGGGCTCGAATCGTCGAGGCGTCCGACGCCGAGAGACGACGGGTGGAGCGCAACCTCCACGATGGCGCCCAGCAGCGTCTCGTGGTGCTGTCGCTGGCCCTTCGTCGGGCGCAAGCCCAGCTGCCGGGTGACGCCGGCGCGGAGCTCACGGGAACCCTTGCGAACGCCACCGAGCAGCTCAAGGCAGCACTTGCCGAGCTCCGCCAGCTTGCCCGAGGCATTCATCCGGCGATCCTGGTCGAAGCTGGCCTGCCGGCGGCGCTGAGGTCGCTTGCCCGCGAGTCGCCCGTTCCCGTGGCGCTGCGAGTCGATCTATCCGAACGACTGCCGGAGCCGGTGGAGGCCGCGGTGTACTTCGTTGTCTCGGAAGCCCTGGCCAACGTCGCGAAGTATGCGGGCGCCGACCAGGTGGAGGTGTCTGTCGCAATCGCGGGCGAAGAGCTCCGGGTCCAGATCGCCGACGACGGTCGCGGAGGGGCGGATCCGATGTCGGGCTCGGGTCTGCGCGGGCTGACCGACCGCGTGGCTGCGCTGGGGGGCCGCCTGGATGTCCGCAGCCCCCTCGGGGCAGGGACTCGGGTGGCCGCGACGCTCCCGATCGCCCACTGGGCCGGTCACTGACGGGAAGTCCCAGCGGCAGCGGCTGTCCCGAGTTGGGGGGAACCCCAGCAACGGATCTCGGGATGGCTCCGATGAGGGCTGGCACCGTGCCAATCACCCTTTCTTCGAGGGGCAGCATCCGCGATTGATGCGGTGCCCCCGACAGGAGGACGGCTCATGACTCCCGCAATCGAGGCCGAGGGACTGACGAAACGGTTTGGCGACGTGGCCGCACTCACCGACGTGACGCTGCGGGTGCCGTCCGGTTCGGTTTTCGGGTTTCTCGGGCCAAATGGCGCCGGCAAGACGACGGCGCTCAAGATCCTGGCCGGACTCAGCCGGGCGACGTCCGGAAGCGCCGCCGTCGGCGGCGTGCCGGTAACCGTCCAGGGTGCCCATCGGGCCCGCGTCGGCTACCTGGCCCAGGAACCGCGCTTCTATGGCTGGATGTCCGGGCGCCAGACGCTGGCCTACGTGGGGAGCTACTTCCCGGCAGACACCAGGCGTCGTGGCATCGACGACCTCCTCGACCTCGTCGGGCTGGGCGATGCCGCCGACCGGCCGACGAAGACGTACTCGGGCGGCATGCGGCAGCGCCTTGGGATCGCGCAGGCCCTGGCCGGCGACCCCGCGGTCGTGCTGCTCGACGAGCCGGCGGCCGCACTCGATCCGCTCGGGCGTCGCGACGTGCTCGACCTCATGCAGAAGCTGCGCGGCGAGACGACGGTCTTCTACTCGACGCACATCCTCGACGACGTCCAGCGGGTCAGCGACCACGTCGCCATCCTCGATCGCGGCCGCCTGGTTGTGAGCGCCCCGACGGCGACGCTGATGGGCGAGTTCCGGGCAACGACCATTCGCGTCGGCCTCCTCGGAGCCGTCGAAACGACCGAGTCCCGACTCAGCGCCCTGCCAGCGGTGGCCGGCGTTGTGGCGATCGGACGCGACGGCGACGAATGGCGCTACGACGTCACCCCCTCCAACGGGATTCCCGACACCCAGGCGGCCGTGATGCGCTTCGCCGTCGACGCCGGCCTGACCGTCGTCGTCAACCGCCAGGAGTCATTGAACCTCGAGGAGGTCTTCCTCCAGATCGTGAACAAGGAGCGTGCGACATGACTGCCACGGCCACGAATCCAGGAATCAGTACCACGAACCTCGGACTGCTCGGCTTCGGCCCGTTCGTCCGTAAGGAGGTCTCAGAGTGGTGGCAGCGACGCGCGATCCTTGCCACCTTCGGTGCGATCACCGTCCTGGGCATCATCGGCACTCTCGCGACACGCATCGACGAGTCGCTCGGCGGCCTGGCACCAGCCGCGGCACAGCTCGATCCGACGATGAACGTTCTCGGCGCCCTGTTCGACCAGTGGATCCTATTCGCCGCGATCTTCGCCAGCATCGGCCTGCTCATCCAGGAACGGACCACCGGCACCCTGGCATGGACCCTGTCCAAGCCGATCTCTCGAACCTCGCTGCTGCTCGCGAAGTGGCTGGTGGCGGTGGTCATGCTGGCCGTCTTCGGCCTCGTCCTGCCGCTGGCCGTCAGCGTCGGCGTCGCAACCTGGGCGTACGGCAGCGCGCCGGACCTCGCGCGGGTGGCGACGCTCGGCGGGGTGCTCATCGCTCTGCCGGCGTTCTTCGTGGCCTTCAACCTGGCGCTCTCGACGCGCCTCAACAGCCAGGCCGGCGTGGCGGCCATCGCTCTCGGAGTCGCCATGGCCCCGCTCCTCTTCGGCGGCTTCCTGCCCGTGCTCGCCGAGCTCTGGCCCACCTCGATGACTTCGGTGGCCCAGTCCATGGCCGCCGGTGAGGCGCCCCACCTGCCGACGATCCTCAGCTGGGCGGTCGTGGTCATCGGCCTGGGCATCGCTGGCCTCGTCATCTTCCAGCGGGAGGACATGTAGCCATGCGACCCACGAACCTGGATCGGCGCATCCGTAAGCCCGTGGTGACCATCCTGGTCGTGCTCGTCGGTGTTCTGGCCGGTTGTGTCCAGGGCCAGGGTCCCGTGACGAGCGAGACGCGGGAGATCGGCGCCTTCAGTCGGATCGAGGCCTCCGCCGGGATTCGCGTCGTGATACGCATCGGTCCTGCGGAAGCAATCGAGGTGAGTGCCCAGCAGAACCTGCTGCCGGTGATCGCGACGGACCTGCGCGGAGGCACGCTCAGCATCGAGGCACGCGACGACTTCACGACCGTCGAACCCGTCACCGTCACGGTCGTCATCCCGGCGCTGGACGGCATCACCCTGAGCGGCGGCGCCCGCGCAGACATCGAAGGCCTCGACGCCGAGAGCCTCGAGCTCCGGATCCGCGGTGGCGCGCAGGTCACGGCGGCAGGATCGGTGCACCGCGTAGCGCTGGACGCCGATGGGGGAGCGACGGCCAGGCTCGAGGACCTCTCAATCCGAGCCGCCACGGTATCGATCGATGGTGGTGCGACAGCCACCCTGACCGCCTCGGATGAGGTCACCGGGACCGCCGCGGGTGGATCCCGCCTGACTGTCCTTGGCGATGCCGACGTCTCGGTTGAAGTGAGCGGTGGATCGGTGGCCTCTCGGGGCGGCTGAGCGCGCCGATCATGAGCGATGACGCCATCACGCCATCGAGGCGGGACTGCTATCCCAGCGCCGACGTCAGGCCGAGCCGCCCATCCAGTCTCCAACGAGCTCGACATAGGTCTCCGGTGCCTCCACCGGCAGCAGATGACCGATGCCCTCTACGGCCCGGAACGCCCAGGCGGGGTGCAGCTCCATGAGCTCGTCGACGAGGCGGCGTGGGATGACCCGATCCTGATCGCCCCACAGGACCAGCGTGGGCGCATCGATCCGCTCCAGCTCGGCGCGGACCGTTCCTTCTTCGACGGTCAGGGCCGCGAGCGTCGAGACGGCGGCCCGGATGGCGCCGTCGATCCGCCACGGCACCCCGTAGCGCTCGATCTCCTCGTCGATCAGGCTCAGCAGGGCCGGCGAAATGCGGGAGGCGTCGGTCCCCAAGCGCGCCAGGGCTTCGGTCGGCGGCGGATCGGTCGGGTCATCGCGCCAATGGCGCCACTGCGCGGCCTTCCACCTGAGGCCAGCCCGCATCGGGATCCGAGCCAGCCGCGGCGCCAGGCGCAGGGCGAGGCGCCAGGCCCAAGCGTAACGCGGCGGATCCGGAAGCCCGGGAAGCGCGGGACCGGTCAGGACCAGGCGCGCCACGCGCTCGGGCTGCCGTGCGGCGAAGAGCGCACTGACCAGCGCGCCCATCGAGTGGCCGTGGAGCACAACCCGGTCAAGGTCGAGGGTCTCGCACAGCTCGCCGAGGAAGCGGGCGCCGTGCTCGGCACGGCCGGCATGTGGGTCGACCGACCGGGTGCGGCCGGCAGCGGGCAGGTCCGGAGCGAACACCGGGCCGTGGGTGGCTAGCGGTCCGATGACGTCCATCCATGACCACGAGCCGGCGCCCAGTGGATGCACCAGCAGGTGTGGCGGCGCGTCGCGAGGGGCGGCGCCTGCCGCATCAATCCGCAGGTAGTGGACCCGGACTCCGCCGATGTCAGCGACCTGGCTGATCACCCCGGACCAGCGATCGGAACGCTCGCCCCAGTCGTACCCGTGCCGGACCCTAGCCATGCAGCCACGATAGCCGCAGAGCGGTAAGCCGCCGGTCAGCGCCCGCCGCGACAACCGACTCGGGCAGGACGACGTTGACGGCCGCCGATCCCCCAACGATCGGGCGGCACAGGCGATACGATCGAACAGCTCGGCCGAATGGCGCGAGCTCGACCAGTTCCACCCCCGCGACGGCCACCGCCTAGGTGGATCGCTCTAGCGCGACGTATCCGGCAGGCTCTCGAGCAGCTCGTCGATGACTCCGTCGAAAGGGCCGAGGGCATTGGTGATTGCCTCCACCGCGCCCCAGCCGATGCCGAGGGTCGGGCCACCCGGGGCATCGGTCGACGCGATGAAGCGGCCGTTCAGTTCGCGCACCCGCACATCGACGTAGAACGCTTCGCACGTCAATCGCAGGGTGACCATGACCCGCTCCACCATACCTAGGATGGGTGTATCAGGTAGCCGAGGACGAACGCCAGGACGAGCATTGCCAACATCGCCGATGCCATGCGGTGAACCTAATCCAGAAGTCCCAGCTCGGCTAGTACCTCCGGAGCGCGGTAAGTGAAGGTTGGTGGCGGTCCGGTCCGGAAGGTGGTAGTCGGGCCGGTGCACACGCACACCGCTATTGGCGTCCGCGCCTCCGGGTGGCGTCCCGGGGTGGGCCGAACAGCACGGCGGCAACGACGCCGGCGACATAGCCGAGCAGCACCAGGCCACCGAACATCAGCACCAAAGCCACGATCCGGCCGCCAACAGTCACCGGCTCCGATCCTGCCCCGACTGTCGTCAGCGTGGCGGTAGCCCACCACAGCGCCTCGCCGTAGTCGGTGATCTGCGCCTCGCCCGCCTCGGCCTCGAACATGAGCAACGCCGCCGACCCGAGGAGGGCAGCCGTGGCGGCGAGCGCGGCCGCGTACCCGGCTCGGGTCCAGGCGAGCACCCCGCGCAGCGACCGGGCCATGCGGTTGAATCCGGCCGCAATGCGCAACGAGTTGGTCGCTCGCAGGAGGCGCACGGCCCGCAGGGCTCGGAATGCGCGCAGAAATGGCAGCACCAGGGATAGGGCGGTGAGCCAGTTTCTTCGCAGGTACCGCACACGGTCCGGACTGATCGTGATGCCGAGCAGGAAGTGGACGACGAACACCGCCCAGATCGCGAGCTGCATCCAGCCCAGAACGGGCGGGACGGCGGATCCCTGGGCCTGGAGGATGAGCTCCACCACCAGGGCGACCGTGAACACGACGGCCAGGAAGGTCGTCGGCCCGTCGAGCATCGCCTCGATCTCGGCGACCAGCCGGTACCGCTCGGCGCGAGTCCGACGTGGGTCGGGTTGATCCTCCATGCCAAGTCGACACCGCACGCCGCGCGCCATGCGCGACCAGGCCCACTACGTTGACTTCCACGACCGTATTGACCAGCAGCGCCAGGCGGTGACACGATCCGCCGGTGTTGCCAGGGACGTCCGCCTCCGTCGTCAACGAGGAGCTCCTTGGCGAGCGACTTCGGCGCATCGCCGCGACACTCCCCGGCCATGACGAGCTCATCGGCCTCCTCGCGGACCTGGCAAGGACTGGGGCCGATGAGGCCCTTGTCCGCATCAACCCCGCGCGGTTCGCCGAGCAGCATGGGATCACCAAGGCCCTCGTGGTGGACCTCTTCCTCCATGGCCGCAAGGCGGGACTGCTCACGATGGAATGGCAGTACGTCTGCCCGGGGTGCGGCGAGGTCGTGGAGCGCCTGCCGTCGCTGACGTCCGCGACCGCGCACTATTTCTGTCAAACCTGCAGTGCCGAGCGCGACGCCGATCTCAGCGACTTCATCGAGGTCACCTTCAGCGTCGCGCCCGATGTTCGACGTTCCTCGTATCACGACCCATGGTCACTTGACCCGAATGAGCACTTCTTCGGCTATCGGTTCTCGCAGAGCGCAACGGTGGACGACGGCTCACCGCTGCGCGAGCACATCCGCGCCACAGCCGCTGCGTGCTCCTACATCGCGCCTGGGGCAACGCAGACGTTCCGCGTTCAGGCCGAGCCGGGCTTTGTGTGGCTGACCAACGGCCCGGCCCTCGTAGTTGGCGACCAACAGACCGACAAGGTGCGGTCCTTTGACTTTGCCTACACCGGCTCGCGCAGCAAGGGCTTTCGAGCCGATATCGCCGCCGGACCGGTGGAGATCACCTTCACGAACGAAACCGACCAACCCTATGCGCTTCTGATCGCGTGCCTACCCGACCACTACGGCGTCACCATGGGTTCGTTCCTGTCAGGCGCCGAAGTCCTCTCCAGCCAGACCTTCCTCGACCTGTTCGAGACGGAGACCATCGTCGCCGGCGAGGGCCTGACCGTCCAGCGCATTGGCCTTTTGTTCACCGACCTGCAGGGGTCGACCGCCCTCTACGAGCGGATCGGCGACATGAAAGCGTTCGACCTCGTGCGCCAGCACTTCGGCTACCTCCGAGCGGCCATCGTCGGTAACTCCGGGGCGCTGGTGAAGACGATCGGCGATGCCGTCATGGCGAGCTTCGTGGATCCGGCCGATGCGTTGCGCGCGGCACTCGACATGCGCGGAGACATCGCACGCTTCAACACGGAGGCTGGAGCCGATCAGCTGGCCCTGAAGGTCGGCCTCCACGCCGGCGCCTGTCTGGCGGTGACGCTCAATGATCGGCTCGACTACTTCGGTCAGACCGTCAACACCGCGGCCCGGGTTCAGGCGTTGGCCGACGCCGGCGAGATCGTGGTCAGCGAGGATGTGTTGGGAGATGCCGGGGCAACGGCGCTGCTGGTTGGGCTGAGGACCGAGACCAGCAGCGTGAGCCTGCCTGGCGTGGCGGGCGAATTCCGCGTGGTCCGCATACTGCGGTGAGGGCGACGCCCTGTGTCTTGGTCAGGCTGCAGAACGGAAGGGCCAGAACAGGTACAGGTTGAAGAAGCCGATGCCGGCGACGAGCACGATGCGGGCGACGACGTGCCAGTCGGTCTCCCACAGCCACATGCCGGCCATGATTGGGAGCAACAGGAGCCAGATCACACCCTGGACGACGAGGTGCTGGTCGCCCACCCACGCCCAGAAGCTATCGACCGCGCCGGGATTCGTCACGAGCAGGAACGCGACGCCGGCCCACAGGGCCGCGAAGAGCGCGAAGATCGCGACGTTGAAGACCTGCTCCATGGTTCGTCTCCTGCTGCCGGCGGGTTGCGCGATTTCGGTGGCCATGGCCCGAGCGTGGGCGCCAGTGAGGCGGCCGTCCGTTGCCGTCGGCCACGTAGGCATGGGACAGTTGGAGTGACGTTTCCGGCCGTCCGGCCCTTGGCGGTCGGTCATACACTCGGCCGCATGCCGTCCCTCGGTGCCCTGACCCTGGCCTGGACCGCCGCCGAGGCGGCGCTGCCGCTCGGGTGGCAGGTGAGCGGCCTGTATCGGTTCGGCGACCTGTGGATCGGCCTCGCCGAAGGGCCCGCCTTCGACGACTACGCCAGTGGGTGTGGCAGGTACGCCGAGCAGGCTCTCCGTCACCTGGCCGATCACCTTCGTGAACGGCGCGGAACCGCATTCGGCTAGGCGCGGCACGCGGCGAGTTTGACCGGGCGCACCAGGCCGGCATACTGGTCATCACATGTCCGAGATGCAGCGCGTCACCGTCGTCAACGACAGCCCCGAGTTTCTCGAGCTCATGGCCGATGTGCTCCACGACGCGAGCTATCCGGCCACGGTCATCGACGGCGACCGCGACAACGCCTTGGCACTGATCGAGGCCGCGGAGCCGGAGATTCTCATCATCGACCTGCGTCTGGGCAGCGAGGGCCTTCACGGCCTGGACATCGTTCGTTGGGCGCGACAGCACCCGCAGCTATCCCAGGTCCCGACGATCGTCTGCAGCGCCGATCGGTACGGCGTCGAGCAGGTTCGAGACGAGCTCGACGCCATGTCGGGCG
>Ga0268386_10000547_pt1 | contig 24054 bp, 19 predicted proteins | sample RVTome_15_FD_200260 | JGI IMG/M metagenome (GOLD analysis project Ga0268386, IMG submission 200260) | Soil microbial communities from uranium-contaminated site in the Upper Colorado River Basin, Wyoming, United States - RVT150D86... ... | reverse complement strand
GAATCAATCGGAAATCATCGTGGCGGACGCTGCCAGCGTCCGCTGTTTTGCGGATGCTGGCAGCATCCGCCACGATTCTTTCACAAGCTCTGAGTGGTGAGTGGTCGCGGGATGAGGGATACGATGATTAAGGATCAAGGATGAGTTGACTTCGATCCCTTATCCTTCATCCCTCATCCGCGTCTTTCCACCACTCACCACTCTCCACTCTCCACTCACCAATCCCACCATGCGAATCCTCAACGCCAACGACGTCCGGCAGGCGCTGCCGATGCCCGCGGCGATCGACGCCATGCGGACTGCCTTTGCCGCACTGGCCTCCGGCCGGGCGGACGTGCCGCCGCGAACGCATCTCCGCATCGACCGGCACGACGGCGACACGCTGGTGATGCCGGCGTACCTCTCCAGCGACGATGCCGAAGCCGCGTTGGCGGTGAAGGTTGTATCCGTTTTTCCCAATAACGGGGAGGCCAATCTGCCGCGAATCAACGCGGCAGTCGTCGTGCTCGATCCCGCCACCGGTGTGCCCGTCGCCCTGCTGGAAGGAGCCGCGTTGACCGGCATCCGCACCGCGGCCGCCTCGGCCCTGGCGACCGACCTGCTCGCCCGGCCCGACAGCCGCACGCTGGCCATCTTCGGCGCCGGCGTGCAGGCCCGCACGCACCTGGAGGCGATCTGCACGGTGCGGCCCATCGACACCGCCTGGATTTACGCCCCGACCGCCGATCGCGTCGACCGTCTGATCGCCGAGCTTGCCGGCCGCGGGCCGATCCCCCGCGACCTGCGGCGGGCGGCGACACCCGCGGAAGCCGTCTCGCGGGCCGACGTCGTCTGCACGGTGACGACGTCGTCCGTCCCGGTTTTCGAGGACGGCAACGTTCGCCCGGGCACGCACGTCAACGCCGTCGGTTCGTACAAGCCACAAGTGGCCGAGGTTCCGCCGGAAACGGTCGTCCGCGCGACAGTGGTCGTCGACGAACGGGCCGCCGCGTGGCAGGAAGCGGGGGACCTCATCCAACCGTTGCGGGCCGGACTGATCGGGGAAGAGCACATCCGCGCCGAGCTGGGGGAACTCGTCGCCGGCTCAAAGTCGGGTCGAACGTCGGCCGGGCAGATCACGCTGTTCAAGTCGGTCGGCAATGCCGCCCAGGACGCCGCCGCCGCTCAACTGGCGGTGCGGAACGCGGAGACGATGGGCATCGGCCAGCGGATAACGTGGAATGATTGAGCGGCGCGATTCCCGTTGGGGACGCGATGACGGTATCATGCGGATAAGAAACCAGCCGGCGGGCGCTAGCCCCCGGTTTGAAGCGTCATTCACCGCAACCGGGGGCTAGCGCCCGCCGGCTGATTTGTGCCCAACCCTCAACTCATCAGGCCCTCCCCATGTCTAGCCACCTGTACCTCGTCAAGGAAAGCGACGAACTCGTCTGCCATTGCGACTGCGATCCGGCTTACGTCACGTTTCCGGGGCAGATGGACTGCCCCTGGTGCGGCTGCGGCTGGCTGTTTACGTGCATCGACTGCCGCAAGGCGTTCGCGTTCGCGCGGGCCATCGAAGTGTCGGAGTCGTGGGAAGAAATCGGCCGCCGCGACCTCTCCAACAGCGTTCCGAATGCCACGGTTGACGACGATGAGTTGGGCGAATGGGTCGCGGCCATGCAGGAACTCATGGCCGATCTCGAGGAAGGCGAAGAATACGTCTATTTCGACGGGCTGTACATCCCGTCGGAATGCGCCGGGGCGGAGTTCGAGGGCTGGTACGCGCGGCACAACCTGAGCTTTCTGCCGCACGTCTCCGCCCTCGAGCACGAGTCGTCGATGAAGTCGATCCTCGCCAACCCGCGGTACTGGAATGAGAACAAGATCGACGAGGACGACGACGATGAATAAAGAATTCTCCGTTTAGCAGCGACTCGAAGGCTTTGCGGAGAGGAGCGCGGCGTGCGGAAGGTTTGTGGTTGATGGACCAGACCTCCGTCGATCAGCCGACGATCAGCCAAGCGCGGCGAAGCCGCAACCAAACATTGAAATCTCCCATTTTTCACCCACCAATTTATAACCCGCCTCTTTCGGATTCTGATCAAGGGCGGGTTATAAATTGGGGGTGAAAAATCTCTTCCTCCACACGCCAACTGGCACTTCTCCATGATGCGTTCTTCCACTGTGTTCCTCTCGCTGCTGCCGACGTTGTTCGTGAATGTCGCCGCTCCGGCTGACGACTTCAAAGTCACCCCCCCGCCGAAGTCGCTCAAGCTCGACACGTTCTATGCGAAATACGTCAGCGCCGGCGGGTATCCGGTCGTCAGCTCGGCGAAGGTCAACGACTACGCGCTGAAGGAAGCCGCGTATCTCGTCAACCTGATGCTCGCCAAACGGCCGGACGTGAAGAAGGCGATGATCGAAAGCGGTTCGCGGCTGATCGTGATGGCGCACAACGAATTCACGACCGACGTCCCCGAGCACCGCCGGCTGAAACCGAAGGAGTTCTGGGACGCCCGCGCCCGCGGCCTCGGCGGCTCGCGGCGGGACCCGGTCTGCTCGTGTGCCGAGGAAAACCTGCTCTGCTTCCGCGGCGACCCGTACTCGAAGGAGTGCATTCTGATTCACGAATTCGCCCATAACATCCACCTTCGCGGCCTGGTGCGGATCGACAAGACGTTCGACGATCGGTTGCGGAAGACGTACCGCGCGGCGATGGCGCAGGGACTGTGGAAAGGAAAATACGCCGCGACCAACAAGAACGAATACTGGGCCGAAGGCGTGCAGTCGTGGTTCGACAACAACCGCGAGAACGACCACGACCACAACCACGTCAACACCCGCAAGGAGCTGAAGGATTACGACCCCGCGCTGGCGAAGCTCTGCGAAGAAGTCTTCGGCGACACGAAGCTCGTCTACACGAAACCGATCACCCGCCTGCACGGCCACATGGCGGGCTACGACCCGAAGAAGGCCCCGCGCTTCCGCTGGCCGCAACGCCTCGACAAGGTCCGCGCCGAAATCCGCCGCAAAGCGCAGAACCGCGGGAAGAAGCGTAAGGCGAGCCGGGAGCGTAAGCGACCGGAGTGCTGAGCGTCTCGCCGGGAGTCCTCCGGTCGCTGACGCTCCCGGCTCGCCAGCGCACTTTTCGGAGCAATTGAGCCACAAACGCGAGGACCGCCGATGCCCACCCGCCGCGAATTCCTTCAATCGTCCGCCGCCGCGCTCGCCGTTTCGCACGAACTCTTCGCCGATGCGAAGCCGAAGCCGTCCCCGCTGGCCCGCGAAATCGGCATTACCACGTCGTCGCTGTCGGGGCATCTCGTCCCCAAGCCGCGGCGGGGGAAGTTCACGCTGCTGGAACTGCCCAAGATTTTGCGGGACGAGCTCGACATGCGGGTGATCGACCTCAACACGTCGTCGCCGGCGTCGTTCGAGCCGCGGTATCTCGACAAGGTCCGCAAAGCCGTCGCCGATGCGAAGTGCGTGCTGACGAACCTCAAGCTCAACCAGCGGGGGCTGGACATGAGCAGCTCGGTGAAGGCCGTCCGCGAGAAGGCATTCCAGGAATACGAACGCTCGATCGACGCGGCCGCCCGGCTGGGCATCCGCTGGGCGCGGCCGCTGCCGCTGAAACAGAAGCCCGACATGAAGCTGCACGTCGCCGCCTACCGCCGGCTCGCCGATTACGCCGCCAAACGCGGCGTACAGATGCTCGTCGAAAACTACGGCTGGATGGAAGACGACGCCGACTCGGTGGCGAAGCTGATCAAGGCGGTGGGCAAAGGGATCGCCGCTTCGCCCGACACCGGCAATTGGAAAGACAACACCGTTCGCTACGCTGGACTGGCGAAGACGTTCCCGCTGGCGGTCACCTGCGACTTCAAGGCCCGGCAGCTCGGCCCCAAGGGGGAACACAAACTGTACGACCTGAAGCGCTGCTTCGACATCGGCTGGAAAGCCGGTTTCCACGGCCCGTGGTGCCTGGAGCACGCCCACCGCGACCGCAAGACGCTGTTCCGCGAGCTGGGCCTGCTGCGAGACATGCTGCGGGGGTGGATAAAGGCCGCACCAGGGCAGTGAACGGGCAGAAATCTCTGTCCGGCGTCCATTTTTCACCCCTCAATTGATAACCCGCCCTTCCTTCGTGCTGGTAAAGGGCGGGTTATAAATTGAGGGGTAAAAAATTCCGGCCGATTGGAAATCCGCGCGAATCCGCCCGATCGGCGTTCATCCGCGTTCCATTTCAATGTCCAACTCCGTCTTGACAGCTTCTTAACAAGCTGCGATATGCCGTTCCTCGCCTTGCGCATCCCTTTCTGACGCTCCGCCCGCAGGTGCGACCCCCGCGGGTGCGGTCGCGTTGCGCCTCTGACGGATTCCCTCGCCTGCATGACCATCACCTGGCCCTTCCCGAGACGAGCGCGCCGCGGGACTGACGTTCGTAGTGACCGGCTTCAGCCGGTCGAGGGACCGGCTGAAGCCGGTCACTACGAACCGTCGCGCTCGTTCGGAAAGTACGCCGCCGTGCTGGAGATTCTGGCGGTCGTCGTGGCGGCGTTCACGTTGTTGCGGATCGTGCTGCTCGTCGGCTTCGCGGAGACGGCCGAGCTCGATGCGTGGGAAGTCTGGCGGATCTTCTGGGTCGGCTTTCGCTTCGACCTGCTCGTGGGGCTGTGTTACGTCCTGCCGCAGACGCTGGCGATCACCTTCTGCACGAACCGCCTCGCCAACGGGCGGCTGATGCGGTTCGTGTTCGAGTCACAGTGGCTGCTTGCGTTTTTGCTCTTGCCGTTTCTGTGCGTGGCGGAGTTTCTGTTCTTCGAGGAATACTCGTCGCGGCTGAACTACATCGCGTTCGAGTACCTCGTCTATCCCACCGAAGTCTGCTGCAACATCTACGAGTCGTACCCGCTGGTTCCGCTGCTGGGGGGCATCGTCGCCGTGGGGGGCGGGTTGTACTTTCTGACGCGGCGGCGGCTGTATCGTCTGATCTCGCAACCACTCCCGGCGTGGCGGCGATTCGCGATGCTGGCGGCGTTCGTCGCGGCCGGCTACGGGTTGTGGCACACGAACTCCATGCGGCGGATTCACGCCAGCGACAACCGCGTGGCGAACGAGTGCGCGGCGAACGGGCTGTACAGCTTCGTGTATTACGCCTGGACCTGCCGGTTCGACTATCACGACTTCTATCTCACGATCGACCAGGACGACGCCGCCCGCCGCGTCCGCCGGCGGATCGTCGGCCCGCAAGACGAACTGCACGCTGCCGGCAACCCGTTCGACCGCACCGTGCACACGGGGCGTCCGCGCCGCGACTGGAACGTCGTGCTGATTCTCGAAGAAAGCTTCGGGTCGAACTACGTCGGCGCGCTGGGAGACGGCCGCAAGCTCACGCCGCACTTCGACGCGCTCTGCCGCGAGGGACTACTGTTTGACAACTTCTTCGCGACAGGCAACCGCACGGCCCGCGCGTTGGAGGCGGTGCACGCCTCGCTGCCGCCGATCCCCACCGAGGCGATCCTCAAGCGGGACCACTCCGACCGCGTGCATACGCTGGCCCACGTGCTCGCCGAGCGGGGCTACGAGCGGATGTTCCTGTTCGGCGGGCGGGGGGTGTTCGACGGCGTGCGGTCGTTCATGACGAAGAACGGCTACAACCGCTTCATCGAGCAGCGGCACTTCGAAGACCCGATCTTCACCAATGCCTGGGGGGTCTGCGACGAAGACCTCTTCAACCGCGCCCTGACCGAACTGGATGGGCTGCACGCGAGCGGCCGGCCGTTTCTGGCGACGATCCTCACCGTTTCCAACCACCGGCCCTACACGTATCCCGACGGCCGCATTCCCGAAAAGGGCCGCGCCCGCGAGAACGGCGTCAAGTACGCCGACTGGGCGCTGGGGGATTTCTTCCGCAAAGTCCGCACGCGCCCCTTCTACGGCAACACGCTGTTCCTGGTGATGGGCGACCACGGCGCCCGTGTCTACGGCCGGCAATTGTTCCCGATGAAGTCGTATCGCGTGCCGGTGCTGATGATCCTTCCCGAAGGCCGGCGGAAGGGGACCCGCTGCCACACACTGGCCTGCTCGCTCGACGTCGCCCCCACGATTCTGGGCCTGCTGGGGGGCTCGTACCGTTCGGTGTTCTACGGCCGCGACGCATTGACGATCCCCCCCTCGACCGGCTACGCCCTGATGCAGCACAACCACGACCTGGCCCTGCTCGACGCGAAAGGCCGCATGTGCGTTCTCGGCGGGCAGAAGTCGGCGAACATCTTCCGGCTGAACCGCTCCGATTTCTCGCTGAAGGACCTGGGCCCCCCCGACCCCGAGCTGCTGATGGATTCGATCGCGTTCTTCCAGTCGGCGTACGAGCTGTATTACGCCGAGAAGCTGTATCCGAATCTGCCGGCGGAGTGAACGGGGGCACCATCGCCATCAGCCAGGTCGTTTGCTCCGGCCCCTCAGAAGCGCGATGGTTGCTCGTTGCCGCTGCGCGTGCTCAGAGCGCGATAGACCTTCGCGTCGATCTTGTCGCTGAGGAATCGCACTCTGCCGTCGCAGATTACGAAATTCGCCCCGCCGTTGTGGTAGCTGGAAAAGGCCTGGAAGCCGGAATTCAACTCGTTGCCGGGCCCGCAGGATGTGACGGCGTCGGTCGTGAACTGGTTGCTCTGCACGCCGGGCCAGATGCCGGCGCCGCTCTTGGCCGACCGCTCGCCGGCGGCGAACGTATTCGACGTTCCGTCGGTGATGAACGCGATCCGCACGCTGCTGTTCCGCCAGAAGATGCCGTTTGTCCGTTGCACGGCGGGCAACTGGCCCGGCCAGAACTGAGTCCGCCGCGGCGCGAGCCACTGCGTCAGATTCGCGCCTTCTGGGCGGAAGCCTTCGGCGGTGCCGTAGTTGGCGGAGTAATTCGACGTCCCGTAATTCCCCCGCAGCGGATTCGTGCCGGGAGTCGCGTCGGCCGGGCAGCGATAGACGGCGATTTCGCGTTGGAAGATCCCCGTCGCGGCGGGCAACGGCGTATTGAAATCGACCAGGTCATACAGTGGCTTTTGTTCCACGACGATCAGGATGAAGGTCTGCCAGCCGTACCGCGGGCCGGCGTCGGGCTGTTCGCTCAACGAAATCCAGCCCGGCGGAAAGGACCTGAAGATATCGTGGTAGTTGTGCAGCGCCAGGCCGATCTGCCTCAGGTTGTTCTTGCAGTTCTCCCGCCGGGCCGCCGAGCGGATCTGCGTCAGCGCCGGTGTTGCGACCGCCAGCAGGAACATCACACAAGCGGCGACGGTGACGACGTCGACCAGCGACCAGCCGCGGCGTTTGAGGTTTCGTCGGCTTCGCATGACAACACCCTCGTGAACGGATTCGCCGGGCTTTCAGGAAAACGGCAACCGGCCGATTGGCACGGTGCGGAACGGCAATCAATCTCACTTCCGCGGAAACGACTTCTTCGGCTCAAGCGTCTTCTCGTCGAACGCCTTCTTCGCGGGCTCGTCAAAGCGTTTCTTCGGAAGCTCGAACTTTTCTGCCGTCTTGTATTCGGATTTGTAGGGCGTATTTTCCACTCGCGTCTTGTGTTCGGTCTTTCCGCCGAACCGCGGGTCGTCGGGCGAGATTCGCCACTGGTTTCCGATCTTCTCCAGCGTCAACGTATCTGTGGTCTGCGTGAGTTTACGCGACAGTCCGTGTGACGTCTTCTGCATGGCCGTCGTATTGTCGAACAGCCGCCAGTGGCCGCCGGTCTTCTGAAACTTGAACACCCGCGTGACCGGTTTTGGCTGCCGGTCTCCCCGGCGGACCTTCGGCGACTCGACGACGACTTCGAATTCGGCCAGCGTGTCCCCCTGCTCCATCTTCGGGATCTTTCCGGCGAGGAGCTTCAGGTCGGCGATCATCTGCTTCGTGACGGCCGTCGATTGTTTGAGTCGTTTCGCGAGATCGGCGGGGTCGTTGAGCTTCAGTTCCGACACGGGGAGCATCGCCCGCAGATAGTTCTCGATCTGCCCGGCTTCGAGGCTGGCGACTGCCTTGTTCAAGGCGGCCTTCAGATCGTCGCCGTACCCTTCGACGTTCGGATCCTCGATCTTTTCGTCCAGCAGCGGTGAAGTGTCCAGCTTGATGACCTCGGAAGGAGACGAAACGATTTCGAACCGGGCAATCGTGTTGTCGGCGCTGAAGACCGGCTTCACCTTCCGGGCGCCCTCAAAGAGCGGCAGGAACTCCTTGTCGAACATCTCCTCCATCCGTTTCGCACCCTGAGGGCTGGACATCGCCTTCCGCGCGAATGCCGAGGTGCTGCCGTACTTCCTGCGCAGTTCGCGCAATTCCAGCACCGGGATATACATCTCGACGAATGCCTTCAGATCGTGCTTCTTCACGACGGCAATCGCGTCGTCCAGGGCGGCGTGGACTTCCGCTTCCGGCGTTCCAGCCTTCGCCGTGATTTTCTTCCCGTCGCCCGGCTTCGTGTCGGCGACTGTCTTCGTGCCGTCGGTTTTCTGTTCTGCGGTCTTCTTGCCGCACCCGCTCGGCGCGACGGCGAAGCACAGCCCGGCCGCAACCAGCACGGCGTGGATCGGGCGAAGTCGAGCGGGAAAACGACGGCAGAGTCGCATGACGGCACTCCTGAGTCGAGACGTTGGCCGGGTCGCCGGAGCGCCCGCCACGATACAGGACCGTCATTCCGCGCACAACCGGCATTTCGGGAAAACCGCCGCGCGACGCATTCCGGCGCGTGTCCGCCCGGCGGCGGGCCGTTCTATAATGAAAGGACTGAGTCCCGGATTCTCGGATTCTTGCATCACAGGAGTTCCGTGGCGTGATGAAGAGTATGCGAGTGTGCGGGTAAACTGCACCCCTAATCTCCTCATCCCGCACACCCCTCATCGGAATGTCGGCATAGTTTGCGAATTCACCTACGCTTTGAGAGCAATCCCAGGAGTGCAATGACCGGCCAGGGCGTCAGCCTCTTCTGTTTTCTCGCGAGCTACACGCTGGCCTTCGGGTTGGAGTGGCTGCGGCTGCTGCGCTCCGGGCGGATGTTGCGGGTGCTGGCGCCGATGGCGGCGACGGCGGGGCTGGTCGCGCACACGTGGTTCCTGTGGATCCGCAGCTCCGAAGCCAACCTGCCGCCGCTGCTCAGCTCGTCGCGCGACTGGTTCCTCGTGCTGGCGTGGATGGCCGTGCTGTTTTACCTCGTGCTGGCGACGGTCGACGACGAGCTGCCGATCGGGATTTTTCTACTTCCGCTGGTGCTGATCCTGATCGGGTCGGCGTATTTCATCAGCAGCGAGCCGAACCAGTTGCTGGTCGACAACCTCGACGCCCGCCGCGGGTGGGTGATGTTGCACTCCACGCTGCTGGTGTTCGCGATCGCCGGCGTGCTGCTGGGGTTCGTGCTGAGCATGATGTACCTCGTGCAGCATCGCCGGCTGAAACACAAGCAGGCGGGACAGTCGGGGATGCTGCTCCCCAGCCTGGAGAAGCTGTCGCGGCTGAACTGGTGGGCCGTCGTGCTGACCGTGCCGCTGCTGACGTTGGGGATGCTCACCGGCGTGATCCTGGGGCTGCTGGCTCAGGACGGGGACGCGGCGTTTTCCTTCCGCGACCCGGTCGTAGTCGTCAGCGGTGCCGTGTGGCTGATCGCTGTCGTGCTGTTCGTCTACCTGCTGCAGACCGGCCGGCGGCTCGGCAAACAGGTCGCCTGGCGGACCCTGTGGGCCTTCGGCCTGCTGCTGGCGACGATCATCGGCCTGCAGGTGCTCACGGGGCATACGGTGGTGGTCAAGACGTGGCATACTTGAGGGTCGAAGGTCGAAAGGTCGAAGAATTGAGAATTGAAAACTGCAAATTGAAAAATGGAAGACGCGGATGAAAGTCATTTTGCAATTTGCAGTTTTCAATTTGCAATTCTCAATCTCCTCCTCTGGCGTTGAATCGCAGACAGACATCCATTGAACGTCCAGGTCGTCTACTGCAATCACCACACGGCGGCGTTGGCCGTCCGCGAGCGGCTGGCGTTTTCGACGGCCGAGCAGTTGCGGCGCGCTTACGATGCCTTTCGCGACCGGTTTCCCGGCTCCGAAGTGGTCGTCGTTTCCACCTGCAACCGCGTCGAACTCTATACCGCCGAGGAAGACCCCGAGAGCTCCCCCACCCGCGAGCAGATCGCCCGCTTCTTCTCCGAGTTTCACGACGTCCCGCTGGACGACTTCCTCAACGACCTGTTGCGACAGACCGGGCCGGAGGCGGTGCGGCATCTGTTCGAGGTCGCGTGCAGCCTCGACAGCATGGTGCTCGGCGAGCCGCAGATCGTCAGCCAGATTCGCGAGGCGTACGAAGCGGCGCGGGACAGCGACGCCTGTGGGCCGTTGACGAACGTGCTGTTTCAGGGTGCGTTGCGGGTTTCGGCCCGCGTCCGCAGCGAGACGAAGCTGGCGGAAGGCCGCATCTCGATCGCCAGCGTCGCCGTCGGCGAATTCGCCAAAAACATCTTCGACCAGTTCGGCGACAAGACGGTGCTGGTGATCGGCGCCGGCGAAATGGCCGAAGAGACGCTGCGGTATCTGCAGTCGGAAGGGGTCGGCCGCATCGTGGTCGTCAACCGCAGCCGGGAGCGGGGGGAAATGCTCGCGGCGGAATTCGGCGGCATCGCGAAACCGTGGGACGAACTCGACGCGGCGCTGGCCGAGGCCGACGTCATCGTCAGCACGACCGGGGCGGGCCGGCCGATCGTCGACGTCGAGCGGTTCGGGCCGATTCGCAAGCAGGCCGACCGGAAGCCGGTGTTCATTCTCGATCTCGGCGCCCCGCGGGACTTCGACCCGGCGGTGGGTAACGTCGACGAGAACGTCTTTCTGTACGACATCGACGACCTGGAAGCGACCTGCGAGCGGAACCGCGCGGCCCGCTCCGGCGAGATCGACCGCGCCCGGGCGATCGTCGCCGACGAGACCGAACGCTTCATGCACGACTTCTACCACCGCGCGACGGGGCCGATCATCCAGCGGCTCCGCGAGGAGTGGCACGCCATCCGCCGTCTGGAGATGGAGGTGCTGGAGAAACGGCTGAAGCACCTCAGCCCGGCCGACGTTCAGGCGGTGGAAAAGTCGATCGAGCGAATCATCAACAAGCTGCTGCACCCGCCGCTGACCGCCCTCCGCGACGAAGCCAAGGCCGGCACGCCGCACGGGCTGCTGCACGCGTTGAAGCGGCTGTTCGGGCTGGAGGACTGAACTGGCGGCTGAAGCGATGTCAGCTTCCGTGTCCCACTGTCTCGCGAATCTGTTCGAGGGACATCTGGTCGACCCAGGCATGGCGCTCTTTCGCATAATCGCCGTGCCCGGTCTCGAATTGTTGCAGGAAACGCACCATCCCAGCCTGACCGAGGCGTTCCCGCAAGGCGGCCAGTCCTTCACGCCGGATTTCTTCAAGCGTTTGCATCGTTTTCTTGCTCCGCTAACCAATCAAGGGGATTGGCGACCCGGACGAATATGGACTGTGCATTTCGCGCCGCTGCACGCAGGAGACGGTCATCACAGGTCAGGAATACGTTGGCGATCGACGACTCTGCGGCGGCCACGTGAACGGCATCCGCCGGCTTCAAGCCCATTGTCTCAATCTCAGCAGCACGAGTGAAGTTCAATTCTGAAAGTGTCGCCGTCGCGGCATCGCCCGGCAATAGCTGCTTGACACGCCAACGACGGTCTTCGTCGGAAATCGCGGCAACCTCGATCGTTGCCATCTCCGAGGAGACCTGTTCCCACTCTCCACTGTCAAATCGGCTCAGAATCAACGTGACTGCCTCGGATTCCAGTCGAATTCGCGGCTGGCTCTGATCGTCGAACGGCCGGTTGAGGCAGGAAACATCAAGGTAAATTCGCATCGATACACTGCCGGCATTTCATGCATTGATACTCGCAGACCGGGTGCTCCGTCACCTTCAACTACAATTCTCTGTTGTCAGATTTCATTCTTCAATCCAACAAATGAAGCGAAGGCGCCCCGGGGGGTGGCGCCTTCGCTATGAGGCAGGGCCTCAGATGAAGACCGGGCAAATCTCCGTCTTCAACTCCAGGTGCTCGTCGTCAGTTGCACGAGGGCTGGCAGGGGTCGCAGCAGACCGGCACCTTGCGGCAGACCGTCCGCGGGACGCAGATTGTCTTGCGATACGTCACCTGCCGGGGAACGCAGCGGCGAACCGTCTTGTACGTCGTGTAGCATTCCTTCTTGCAGACCGTGTACGGCACCTGCCGCGTGCAGCACTTCTCGACGTAGCTGCACGTCGTGTAGGGGACCCGCTTGCGGCAGCACTGTTCGACGTAGCTGCACGTCGTGTAGGGGACTTGCTTCGTGACGGTTTCGCAGCGGTAGGTGCAGGTCGTGTACGGCACCCGCTTGCGGCAGGTTTCGTACTTGTAGGTGCAGGTCGTGTAGGGCACCCGCTTCGTGCAGCAGTGCTTCGTCCAGGTGCAGGTCGTGTAGGGGACCCGCTTCATCGTGGTGCAGGGGATCCGGCGGCAGACGGTGTACGGCACCCGGCACCGTTTGACTTCCGTGACGTACCGCGTGCAGCAGACCTTCTTGCGGACCGTCTTCGGGCACCAGACCCGGCAGCAGACGCTGCGCGGCTGCGGGCTGCAGCCCGGCTCGGTGACGCATGGCTGCTCGACGGGCTTCATCACGGTCTTCCACTCGCCGCATTCCACGTCGATCCATTTCTCCTCGACGACCGGCTTGCAGACCGTGTAGCACTCGTCGCGATAGCAGGTCTTGACTTCGGTCTTGTACGTCGTGCAGCACACGTCGCGATAGCAGGTGCGATAGTGCGGCTTGCGGACGGTGTAGCAGACGTCGCGATAGCAGGTGTGGTAGCAGGGCTTGCACACCCGGTAGCAGACGTCGCGATAGCAGGTCTTGTAGACGGGCCGGCGAATCTTGCAGCACACGGTGCGGTAGCAGGTCTTGTAGACCGGCTTGCGGACCTTGTAGCAGACTTCGCGATAGCAGGTTTTGTAAACCGGAACGCACGCCTTGTACGTCTCGGTGCGGTAGCAGGTCCGCGGGACGATCCGCTCGCAGGTGACCGGAACCTGTTCGCAGACCGTGTCGTAGACGGTCTTGCAACACGTGACTTCCTGTTTGTCCCAGACGGTCTCCCGGACCAGCTTGTAGGACGTTTTGCAGCACCTCCGGGCCGCGCAGTAGTCGCTCGACGGCGCGCAGGCGGCCTGCGGACAACAATTGTAATTGGCGGCCCCGCCATAGCCGGCATTCGCCGGCTGCGACACGGCCCCCATCAGCACGAGGGCAGCGAACAGCCCCAAACCACGGAGAGTCTTCATCTGAGCCTTCCTTCGATCCAAAGCGTTTACGGGGAACCCTTCCCCTCGACGGGGATTTGCCTGTCACGGATTATTTCGTCTGCCCCGCTTCCCCAGGTGAAACCTCTTTCGCAGCACCCCCCGCCTCCGCGACGATTGCACCTCCACCGCTTCGCCCAACCGGAACAGCCGGTCTATCCGGACTGAAATTCCGCCCTGCCGGTGCAGATTCCATTTGACAAAACGCCGAAACGGAGCGTTTAGCCGCGACTCGAAGTCTTCGAAGAGGAGCGCGCCGTCGATGAGACGCACGCCCGCGCTCCTCTCCGCAAAGCCTCCGAGTCGCGGCTCAACGGGCTTTTGGCTATTCTGGGATTCCGCAAGGCGATGAGACGAATTGCCTGCCTCGCGCGCGAAGTGGAATCGACCATTCCAACCAGGAGACCAGCATGAAATTCGCCATCTGCCAGGAACTGTTCGAAGGCTGGGACTGGGAGCGGCAATGCCGCCTCATCAGCGACATCGGCTACACGGGCATCGAGGTCGCCCCCTTCACGCTGGCGCCGCGAATCACCGACGTCTCGCGGGACCGCCGCCGCGAACTGCGGGAGACGGCGGCCTCGCACGGCCTGCAGATCATCGGCCTGCACTGGCTGCTGGCGAAGACCGAAGGCCTGCACCTCACCACCGCCGACGCCGCCGTTCGCAAGGCGACCGCCGAGTACCTCGTCGAGTTGGGTCGCGCCTGCGCCGATCTCGGCGGCGATCTGCTCGTGTTCGGGTCGCCGTTTCAAAGAAATCTGGAAAAAGGAATGTCGCGCGAACAGGCGTGCGCGAACGCGGCCGAAGTGTTTCGCGCTGCGATGCCGGCGCTGGCCGAACGCCACGTGCGGATCTGCATGGAGCCGCTGACGCCGAAGGAAACGGACTTCGTCAACACGTGCGCCGATGCGATGGAGTTGATCGCGCTGGTCGATCATCCGCTGTTCGTTTTGCATCAGGACGTGAAGGCGATGCTGGGTGCGGAGACGGAGCCGATTCCCGATTTGATCGCGAAATACGCGGGAAAAGTGGGTCATTTTCACGTCAACGACACGAACCTGCTCGGCCCTGGAATGGGGGACACCGATTACGCGCCGATCTTTCGCGCGCTGCGCGAGGCGCGGTATTCCGGCTGGGTCTCCGTGGAGGTCTTCGACTACGCGCCCGGCGCCGAGCACATCGCGCGAGAGAGCTTCGAGTCGATGCAACGCACGCTCGAAGCGATCGGCGGATGACTCCGCGCGGCTCAAGCCGCGCGTCGAAGATGCGCGTTCGCCGTCGAACGGGTGAAAAATCCCTTGCACATTTTTTTGAAATGCTTAGTATGAGCCGCAATTAACGCATGCCGCTGTGATGACAGAAGACGGAATCGAGGCGTGATGAACGCGACCATCGACACACCGGACTCGATCATCACGGGCGTGCGTCGGGCTTGTCACGGTTGACAGGTCCGGTCCCGTTTCGGGTGGCAGGTCTTCGCCGACTCAGTGCCCGGTGCCAGCGGCAGGACGCCCCACCCATGGCTCTCGAAGGAGGAGTTACGGTGGCCAAAAAGAAAGCGAAGAAGAAGGCAACCAAGAAAAAGGCGACCAAGAAAAAGGCCGGCAAGAAGAAGGCCGGCAAGAAGAAGAAGGCAACCAAGAAGAAGGCAACCAAGAAGAAGATGTAACGGCCGCGCTTCATCCGAGAAGCAACAGGCCGAACCGCTACAACAAGCAAGAAGCGGCTGGGGAATTCCCGGCCGCTTCTTCTATTTGGGGGTGGTGAGTGGTGTGGGGTGTGGTGGAATCGTGAGTCGTGAATGGCAATGGAATGACGGAGTGACTGATTGCGGATTGCGGCTGCGGTTGCTCGAAAACGTCTTCTAATCTCCGACCTCCGACCTCCGACCTCCGACCTCCGATCTCCGATCCGGACAGACCACTCACCACTCACCTACTCACCACTCACCTCACTCCGCCACGTACGGGACCTCGCGGCCTTCCATCTGCGCCAGGGCGTTGCGGGCGGCGCGTTGTTCGGCTTGTTTCTTGTTCGAGCCCCACGCCGCCGGAAACGACTGCGACCCGATCACCGCCGCGATCTTGAAGCATTTCGAGTGGTCGGGCCCCTTCTCGTCGAGCAGGCGGTACACCGGGGTTTCGTTGAACTCCCTCTGCGCGTGCTGCTGCAGCAGACTCTTGAAGTTCTGCAACTGGTCTTCCCCGGTGATCGCCTCCAGTTCGACGGCCATGATCGGCCCCACGAACGCCCGCGCCGCCTCCAGACCCCCGTCGAGATACACCCCCGCCACCAGCGACTCGAACACCGCCGCGTTGACCGACGGCGGAATGCGGCCGTGCATCTGCAGGCCCTTCCCCAGCAGTAGGCAGCGGTCCAGGCCGAACCGCACGCTGACCCGCGCGCACGTCCGGCGGCTGACCAGCGCCGACTTGAGCCGCGTGAGCTCCCCTTCCGATTCTTCCGGGAACTCGCGATACAGCATTTCGCACACGATCAGCCCCAGCACCGAGTCTCCCAGAAACTCCAGCCGCTCGTTGGAATCGAGCCGCTGGTTGGCGACGGACGAATGCGTCAGGCAGCGCTCGAGCAGACCGCGGTCGGTGAAGCGATAACGCACGGCGGCTTCGCAGGCGTCGAGCTTTTCGTCCAGCGTCCAGGGGGGATGGTCGCGGACTTCCACCCCCTCGAAGAGGGTCTCCGAGAGGTCTTCCCAGTCGGCGAGAGGATCGCCGGATTCGGTTTCAAGCGCGTCATCCATGGGTTCGATTCGCGGGCAATGTGCGCCGCTCTCGGGTGGCACGCCCTGAGGCTTCGGGAACTCGTAGGGTGGGCTGTGCCCACCGCGGTCGCGCTTCACGGTGGGCACAGCCCACCCTACGGCTTCGAAGACTCAGGGCTTGCCACCGGGTTTCGGTTTCGCGAACAGTTTCTGATTGATCGGTTTGACCGACTCGCCCGCGGGGGCCAGCGGCAACTTGCCCTTGAGCTTCAGCGTCTTCGGGGCCAGGCATTTCACGTCGTTGCAGGCCTGGTAGCGGATCCGCAATTCGATCTCGTCGGCCTTCACACCAGCGGCGACCTGCTTCGGGATTTCCAGCGTTCCGTAGATTCGCACGCTGCCGTCGTAGACCGACAGCGGCTCGTCGGCGCCGTCGAACTTCAGCTCGTGGCCGCGGGGGTACTTCACGTCCGCCAGCTTCACGCCGGCTTTCGACGTGAGCGACAGGGCCGTGGCAATCGCGGTCTTCGGCTTGGGGGGATTCGCGTTGATGTGCCAGCCCTTCTCGACGTTCAGCAGGACGACGATGCGGCACTTCCCGCCGACGGGGAGCCTGTCGACGGAAAGATACGCCCGCGCCTGAACCGGCCCCGCGTTCTTCTTGTTCGGGCTTGTCCCCGATACCTGCACGATCTCACCGGACGCCGCGGCGGAGTTCGACTGCTTCGCGCCGCCGGCCGGTTTGCCGTCTTTCTTCGCCGCTTCCAGAAACTCCGCGACCGCCAGCGCCAGGTGGGGGGTGCCCCGCGGATAGTTCTCGAAGTACGACGCGAACGGCGCGATGGCGTCTTTCGCGTACTGCCGGTACTTGGTTTCCTTCGTCAGCCGGGCCAGCCGGATCAGGTTCCGCACGCTGACGGCATTGCCCGAGGGGAGCACGTTGTCGAAGGCGTTGCGCGTGCGGGCGATGAGCACCTCGTGATGGTGCGGCGTGAAGAAAAACCCGCCGCCGACCTTGCTCCAGTAGTCGCGAATCTGGTCGTCGGTCAGCCGCCGGGCGGCGTTAAGCCATTTCTCATCGCCGGTCGTCTCGTGCAGCGCGAGCAGCCCGGCGACGAAGAAGGCGTAGTCGTCGACGTAGGCGTTGAGCTTCGCGCGGCCCTTCCGCCACGTCCGCAGCAGCCGCTTGTCCTTGTCGCGCATGTTGGCCAGCACGAACAGGGCGGCCTTCTTGGCGGCCTGCGTGTATTTCGGCTCTTTCAGAACGCGGCCGGCGTGGGCGAAGGCGCGGATCATCAACCCGTTCCAGCTCGTCAGCACTTTGTCGTCGCGGAGCAGCGGCTTCCGCTTGCCGCGGGCCGACAGCAGCTTCGCACGCATGGCCGCCAGCCGCTGCTTCAATTCGGGCAGCGGCGTTTTCAGTTCCTTCGCGACGTCGGCGAGAGGCTTCGGCAGATGCAGCACGTAGCCGTGTTCGAACCGCTTCGGCTCGTCCAGCCCGTAGACGCGGCCGAACAGCGCCGCGTCTTTCTCGCCAAGAATTCTCACGATCTCCTTCTTCGACCAGACGTAGTATTCCCCTTCGATCCCTTCGGTTTCGGCGTCGAGGGCGGAGTAGAACCCGCCCTTGGGGTCGGTCATCTCCCGCAGGACGAAGCGGAAGATGCCCTCCGCCGCCTCGCGATACGCCGCCTTGCCGGTCTGCTGGAACGCCGCCACGTACACGTCGGCGAGCTGTGCCTGGTCGTAGAGCATCTTTTCGAAGTGGGGCACGTGCCAGTAGCGGTCGGTGCTGTAGCGGTGGAACCCGCCGCCGAGGTGGTCCTGAATTCCGCCGGCAGCCACGCGATCCAGCGTGTGATACAGCACCTTCGCCGCCGCCTTGTCGCCGGCCTTCGTCGCCGCGTACTGCAGCAGCTCCAGCTTCGCGGGGACGGGGAACTTCGAGGCGTTCGCGCGGCCGGCGCTATAGTCGATGCCGCCGTGCTCCGTGTCGTGCGACTCGATGACTGCCGCGGTCACGCCGGCGACCGTCTTGCGTTCCAGCTTGACCGGCGTGAGGACGGGCCGCGGCCTCATCGCCTGCTTGACCATGTCGGTCAGGCGGTCGGCGTTGGTGCGGACCCCTTTTTCATCCGCCTTCCACACGGCGACGACGCGTTTCAGCAGTGTGCCGAAACCGAGGCGGCCGTCTTTGTCTTCCGGCGGGAAGTACGTGCCGCCGGCGAACGGTTTGCCGTCGGGAGTGAGGAACATCGACAACGGCCAGCCTCCCCCCTGCCTCGACTTGATGGCCTGAAAGTAGAGCTGCAGAGCGGTCATGTAGATGTCGTCGACGTCGGGCCGCTCTTCGCGGTCGACCTTGATGCACACGAAATGCCGGTTTATGAGTTTCGCCAGCTCGGCGTTCATGAACACCTTGCGTTCCATCACGTGGCACCAATAGCAACTGCTGTAGCCGATCGAGAGGAAGATCGGCTTGTTCTCCTTCTTTGCCTTGGCGAACGCTTCCGATCCCCAGGGATACCAGTCGACCGGGTTGTGGGCGTGCAGCAGCAGGTACGGCGACGTCTCCTTCGCCAGCCGGTTGGCGGGATGCTTCGCCGCCGGTTTACCGTCGGCGGCCGCCGGATCGGCCACCGCCGTCCCGTCCCCCGGCGAACAGCCCAGCAGCAGCGCAATCCCAACGCCGGTGAACGCCCACCGCGAGAGCGTGCGGCACGCCATGTCGGTCATCCTTCAAGAAGTCGAAAACGCGAAGTCCCCCGGTCGCCGCCGGGATCGTATCAGCGGAAATTGTAGCAGGAACGGCCGGTCGGGTCCGCAGGAGTTTGGAGGAAACGGGGGCATTCCCAAAGGTAGTGCGAAATTCATTTCGCACGGCCCGCGTTTTGTGCGAAATGAATTTCGCACTACATTCTTTCTCAAACCCGCACCCGCATCCAGCCTTCCCGCACGTACCGCCACCAGAGCAGCACGGCACGCAGGAAGACGTCGCTGATCATGCCGATCCACGCCCCCAGCAGCCCCATCTCCCACACGATGCCGCACAGGTAACCGACCGGCACGCGGATTCCGAACACTCCCAGGGCGTTGATGAGCATCACCTGCCGCGTGTCCCCCGCGCCGCGGAGGGCGATGAGGTACACGATGTGCACGATCAGCGGAATCTGAAACAGCGCGTTAAGCCGAAACGCCGGCACGCCCGCCGCGTGCACCGCCGCGTCGCGGTGCATCGTTTCATAGATGACCTGCGCGCCGAAAAAGAAGAGCAGCGTGACCGCCGCGGCGAGCAGCCCGCATTGCAGGGCGGCTTCGTGGCCGGCGCGTTTGGCCCGCTGCTGGTCTTGCGCCCCCAGCGATTGCCCGAGGACGGTCGCCGCCGCGTAACCCCACGCGACCGCCGGTAAATAGGAGATGGCTTCGATTTCGATGCCGATCATGTGGGCCGCGTACGCACCGGGCTGCGCGTCGTTGATGTGGTTGATGATCCGCAGAAACAGCACCTGCGCCGACCAGATGATGACCCCGTCGACGGCGGCCGGAATGCCGACCCGCAGAATCCGCCCGACAAAGTCGCCGCGAATGAGCAGCTCGCGGCGGCGGAGCTTCAACCCGCTCAGCCCGCGGGCCAGCGCCGCGACCATCAACAGCCCGCCGATCATGCGGGCGATGAGCGTCCCCGCGACGATGCCGTCCACTCCCATTTCCGGGAACGGCCCCGCCCCGAAGACCAGCAGCGGCGAGAGGACGACGTTCAGCACGCTGACCAGTCCGAGGATGACCATGGGCGACCGCGTGTCCCCTGCCCCGCGAAGCGCCGCCGAGCCGATCAGCGCGAAGACAAAGAACAGATGCCCGAACGCATCGACGCGCAGGTACCGCACGGTGATGCGGGCCTGCTCGCCCTGCATGCCCAGAAAGCCGGCCAGCAATGGGGCCGCGGTGTAGAACAGCGCGCAAACCGCCCCGCCCACGATTGCCGCCAGCGCGATCGAGCGGTTGGCGACGCGATTGGCCGAATCGTAGTCCCCTTCGCCCCAGAACCGCGCGACCAGCGCCGTCGTCCCCGTTCCGACCAGCCCGAACAGCAGCGAGGCTAGCCAGCCGATGTACGCCGCGGTTCCCACCGCGTCCGTCGCCTCGCGGCTGATCATCCCCGACAGGAAGACGTCGACGAACCCCACGCAGAACGCCAGAAACTGCTCCCCCAGCGCCGGCAGCGCCAGCCAGAGGATGGTGCGGCGAAGGTCGCCGTGCAGCACGCGGCGGTTCGCAGGTATGTCGGCGGTTGGATCTGCCATTGATGAGGAGTAATGAAGTGTTGGAGTGATGGAGTCTTGGAAAAAGGGCGGTTCACTTCATCACACCACCACTCCACCACTCCATTACTCCATTACTCCGCGATGATGAAGCAAATGCATCCGTAACCAGTGCCGCCGTCAAGCGGCGAAACCATCATGGCGGAGCAGCTCGATCGCGTCGGCGAACGCCGCCAGCGTGCGGTCGACGTCGTCGTCGTCGTGGGCGGACATCGTCGAGCCGCCCCAGCCCATCCAGTCGACGCCGTTCAAGAGCAGCGCGGCGCGGAAGGCGTGCCCGAGCTGCTTGTCGAAGCTGCGGTCGAGCTTCAGGAAATCGCCGCCGAAGGGAACGAAGTCGTCGCGGTCGGGGCGAGGGCCGTCGTAGTCCGGGTGAATCTTGATGCCCGAGAAATCCCCATACGCGACCCAGTTCACCCCTTTGTCGGCGAAGACCTCGTTGAGACCCGCGCGGAGTTTCTTCGCCACGGCGTTCGCCCGATCGCACGGTTCGCCCGTCGCCACGAGTTCCAGCGCCGCCGACCCCGCGGCGGCCGAGAGCGGGTTGGCGTTGTACGTCCCCGGGTGCTTCATCTTTTTGCCGAGCGGATTGTCGAAGGCGAGCACCTGCATCAGGTCCTTCCGCCCGCCGAGGCAGCCGCCCGGGAGACCGCCGGCGAGGACTTTGGCCATCGTCGTCATGTCAGGCGTGATGCCGCAGTACCCCTGATACCCGCCGGGATGCACGCGGAAGCCGGTAATCACCTCGTCGAGAATGAAGATCGTGTTCGTCCGCGCGGTCAGTTCCCGCAGTCCCGTCAGGAATTCAGGCCGCGCGGGAACGACCCCCCATCGCGAGCCGTTCCCTTCGTGAATCACGCACGCCGGGTCGTGCGTCGCGATCGCCCGTTCCACGGCCGCCAAGTCATTCGGCGGGACGATCACCAGGTCGCCGAACACGCCGTCGGTGACGCCGGGCGACTGGTACGCCGCCACCCCGACGTGGCGGATGCTGCCAGCATCCGCACCGACGCTGGCAGCGTCGGCCACGGCGGGATGCGGCGGCTCGGCGGCGGGGACGAGCTGGTCGTGCCAGCCGTGGAACATGCCGGCGAACTTCACGACTTTCGTTTTGCCGGTGACGATGCGGGCGATCCGCAGGGCCATCAGCGTCGCTTCGGTGCCGCTGCTGGTGAAGCGGAGCAGCTCGCACGAGGGCTTCAGTCGGCGGACCCATTCCCCCCAAGTCAGTTCCAGCTCGTGGCACGCGCCGGGGTGCGTCGCCTTGGCCACCTGCGTCTGCACCGCCTCAACGATCGCGGGATGAGAATGCCCCAGCAGCAGCGCCCCGTGGCCGGCCCAGTAATCGATGATTTCGTTCCCGTCGGCGTCGTACTTCTTCGACCCCGCGGCGCGGTCGGCGTAAATCGGGAATGGCTTCATGTACCGCCCGTCGTGTGTCACGCCGCTGGGAAACAGCCCCAGCGCGCGTTGATACAGCTTCGCCGATGTCGGGAACTTCGCGGCGAACAGAGACTCAATCTTCGGGGCCGTCAACGTGGCAGGCATGTTCGGGTCTTTCGAATGCGGTGAATCGCGAACCCACAGAGTACGTCCCGTACGCCGTGGCGGTCAACTTGGCGACGACGCTTCGTGGCGGATGCTGGCAGCATCCGCCACGGTCTCCGATAATCGCAGGTTGAATCCCGCCGGCCGTCTGAAACACACTCAGGGAGAGCCCGGAATGCCCGCCACCGCCGTCGTTCTTCTGCGGCTCACGATCCTGCTGCTGATCGTTCGCGCCGGTTTCGCCCAACCGCCGCGGTCTGCCGACCTCGTGCTGCACAACGGCAAGATCATCACGCTCGACAAATCCCACTCCCGCGTGCAGGCGTTGGCCGCTCGGGAAGGGCGGATCGTCGCCGTCGGAACGAATGCCGAAGTCAAACGTTTGATCGGCCCGACGACGCGCGTGATCGACCTGCGGGGCAAGCCGGCGTATCCCGGATTCATCGAAGGGCACGGGCATTTCCTGTCGCTGGGACGGTCGCTGATGTCGCTCGACCTGAAGACCGCCCGCAACTGGGACGACGTCGTCGCGAAGGTGAAGGCGGCCGTCGCCCGCAGCCGCCGCGGGGAGTGGATCGTCGGCCGCGGCTGGCATCAGGAAAAGTGGGCGCCTAAACCGAAGGACCACGTCGACGGCTACCCGGTGCATCGCGAGCTGAGCCGCGTTTCGCCCGACAACCCCGTGCTGCTCGTTCACGCGACCGGCCATGCCAGCTTCGCGAACGCCCGGGCGATGCAACTGGCCGGCGTCGACCGGAACACGCCGAACCCGAAAGGTGGGCTGATCCTCAAGGACAACAGCGGCGCACCGACCGGCGTGTTCCGCGAAACCGCGCAGTCACTCGTTCGTCGTGCGTATTCCCGCGCCCAGACCTCCCGGTCCGAGAAGCAGCGGGCCGACGACGACCGCAAGGTGTTCGAACTAGCGACGGGGGAGTGCCTGTCCAAGGGGATCACCAGCTTCCAGGACGCCGGTTCGTCGTTCGCCGACGTCGATCTGTTCAAGAAGCTCGTCGTCGCCCGGCGCTCGCCGCGGTTGTGGGTCATGCTAAACGAATCGAACGCGCGACTGCGGGAACGCATGAAGGCGTATCGGATGGTCGGTTACGGCGGCCACAGGCTGACGGTTCGCGCGATCAAACGCATGGCCGACGGCGCACTGGGTTCCCACGGGGCGCTGTTTCTGAAGCCGTACGACGATCTCCCCTCGACCAGCGGCCTGCGGGTGCAGTCGTTGGCGTTCATTCAGGAAACCGCCGTCCTGGCCGCGAAACACGACTACCAGCTCTGCGTGCACGCCATCGGCGACCGGGCGAACCGCGAGGTGCTCGACCTGTTCGGCGTCGCATTTCGCAGCCATCCGGATCGCAAGGACTGGCGCTGGCGAATCGAGCACGCCCAGCACCTGCACCCGCGGGACATTCCGCGCTTCGCCGAGCAGAAAGTCATCGCCTCCATGCAGGCCAACCACGCGACGTCCGACGGCCCGTTCGTCGTCCGCCGGCTGGGGAAGGAGCGCGCGAAAACCGGCGCCTACGTCTGGCGGAGCCTGATCGATTCCGGAGCGACGATCGTCAACGGGACCGATGCCCCGGTGGAAGACGTGAATCCGATCCTGTCGTTTCACGCATCGGTGACGCGACGGATGAGCAACGGGAAGGCGTTCTTCCCGGAGCAGTGCATGACCCGCGAGGAAGCGCTGCGGAGCTACACCGTCAACGGGGCGTACGGTGCGTTCGAAGAGAAACTGAAGGGAACGCTGTCTCCGGGGAAGCTGGCGGACGTGGTCGTGCTGTCGGCCGACATTCTGACGATACCGGCCGACGAGATTCCGAAGACGAATGTGCTGTACACGGTCATCGGAGGGCGGGTCGGGTATCAGCGAAAGCACTGATCGAAAGCAAATCCAATCGTCAATCAGATGCCGCATCGGCTGAATTGGATCGCCCGTCTCCACCGGCGAGCCATTGACGGAACTCGTCAACGCCGATTTCCGCAAGGGGGAAACTGACTGACATTTTCGCTGGTTCCTGCCCAGCCGTCGACCGAACGTTACAGGTAGTCGAAGGCGACGCGGAAGTTCTTCAGCCACGGGATGCGGCGGGCC
>Ga0268386_10000546_pt1 | contig 24061 bp, 21 predicted proteins | sample RVTome_15_FD_200260 | JGI IMG/M metagenome (GOLD analysis project Ga0268386, IMG submission 200260) | Soil microbial communities from uranium-contaminated site in the Upper Colorado River Basin, Wyoming, United States - RVT150D86... ... | reverse complement strand
CTACGATCGTCCGGGAGAGAGGGCGGAGGAAGATCTCCTCGTCGTCCACCAGGAGAATTTTCCGCTTCACCGATCCCCTCCCGCTCCGGCGAACGGGTACCGCGGAAGGTCCACGGAGACCGTCGTCCCCCTGCCCGTCCGGGAGTCGATCCGCACCTCGCCGCCGTGCAGCTCCACCAGGCGCTTCACGATCGACATCCCCAGCCCCACCCCCTGCGCCTTGTTCGTGTAGAACGGCTGGAAGACTTTTTCCAGCTCCCCGGCGGTCATCCCGGGGCCGTTGTCCTCGACGGTGATCCGGACGCCGCCGTCCCGCTCCGACAGTGTGACGAGGACCTTGCCGTCCCGGTCCGGAGCCGCTTCGACCGCGTTCTTCACGACATTCGTCAGCACCTGCTTCACGCGGATCCCGTCCACCAGGGCCGTGCACGGGACCGGGGGCGCCGAAACGGCCACGGAGACGCCCTTGCGCCCGGCCTCTTCCTCCAGCCCGAAGACCGCCGAGCGGGTGATCTTGACGACGTCGTATTCATCCAGGTGCAGTGCGATCTCGCGGGTGTATTCGAGCAGCTCGTTGACGATCACCTCCATCGAGGAGACCGCCTCCCGGATGGTGCCGATCACCTCCGCCGCGTCGGCGCCGGCGTCCCCGTTCCCGAGCAGCCGCGTGCTCATCTTGATCGACCCCAGCGGGGTGCGGATCTCGTGGGCGACTCCCGCCGCCATCTGCCCGAGGGAGGCCAGCTTCTCGCTCTGGATCATCTTGTTCTGCATCGCCTTCAGCTCCGTCAGGTCCTTGAACGAGGCGACGAATCCGGCCGCGCCGCCTCCCCTGGCCGGAATCCGCGCGGTGGAGACGAGCCCCGGGGCGTGCGTGTCGTCGCCGCGCCGGATGTCCACCTCGCCGCGCCAGTGGCCGTTCCGATAGGTCGCCCGCGCAATGATCCGCTGCTTCTCCCGGTACGCGGTGTCCCGGATGAGGAGCTGGAAATCCCCCCCGATCATGGCGCTTTCCGCCCGCCGAAACAAGCGGCACGACCCCTCGTTCACCGCGGTGATCCTTCCCATCGCGTCGAACGCCACGATCCCGTCGTCGATGCTGTGCACGACGCTCGCCAGCAGCCGCTCGCGTGCGAGAATCTCCTCCTCCTTGTGGGAGACCGCCTCGCGCGTGGTCGCCAGGTCCTTTTCCATCTCACGGAACGACGCGACGAGCGCCTTGGCGTCGGCGAGCGCGAAGGGAAGCATGCCCCGAAGGATGTTGCGCGCCGCGATCGCGCCGATGGAACCGGTGAGGATCCGCTCCAGGCGCACCGGCAGCTCCATCTGGCGGATGACGGCCTCGCGGGTATCCCCCCGGCTCTTGATCTCGCGGATCTCGCGGACCACATCGCCGACCTCCTTCTCCTTCTCCCGGCCGGCGTACCGGGTCACCACCGCCTCGATGTCCTCGAGGGACGGGTAGTGGGCGCCGGCGTCCGGCGCTCCCTTGCGAGGACCGATCCCCGTCGCGTCGGATCGCGGCTCCTCGTCCCGCGACCTCGCGAGGCGAGGTACGAGGAGCAGGGAACCGGCGACGAACCCGATGACGTTCAGGAAGAGGCTCCAGAAGACGGCATTCCCCACCGTGTCGCCGATCCCCGCCCCCAGGAAATCCGTGGGCCGAAGGAACGCGATGCCGAACGGACCGTGCGTCAGGATCAGAGGATCGAGGAACCCGGCCTTCACCGCCGCGGGGAGGATCATCGTGTAGAACCAGGCGGCGAACCCGGCGCAGATTCCGAGGACCGCCCCGCCGGCGGTCCCTCCCTTCCAATACAGCCCGCCGAAGACCGCGGGACCGAACTGCGCAACGGCCACGAAGGAGATGATGCCGATCTCCATCAGCGCCGCGTTGTACGACATCAGACGGGCGTACAGGTACCCGAGGAGGATGACGGCGAGCATCGAGGCGCGCGTGACGGCGAGCAGGCTGCCGTAGCCGTGGAATCCCTTCCGGACCCACAGGATCCCCGGGATGACCAGGTTGTTCGCCACCATCTTCCCCAGCGCCACCGAGGAGACGACGACCATCGCCGTGGCGGCGGAGAATCCGCCGAGGAAGACGAGCAGGCTCATCGCCCGGTTCCCCGAGAGCATCGGGATGGCGAGGATGAACTTGTCGCCCGCGGCGGCGGGTAGGCCCAGGAGCAGCCCGCCGAAGGCGATCGGGAGGATGAAGAGGTTGATGAGGAGCAGGTACAGCGGGAACATCCACATCGCCGTCTTGATATGGGACTCGTCGCCGTTCTGCACGACGAAAACGTGGAACTGGCGCGGCAGCAGGAAAACGTCGATTACGGCGATGGCGAAATAGGCCGTCCACCGGGCGTAACCGGTCCCCGACGCGTCCGATAGCCCGCCCAGTCTCTTCCACTCCGGATGCGCAAGGGCTCTGGAGAAGATATCCCCGATGCCGTCGAACACCCCGTAGCAGACGAACGCGCCCGCCGCGAGGAGGATCACGAGCTTGACGACGGATTCTGTCGCAACCGCCGTGAGGACGCCTCCCTGCGGCCGGGTGAAGTCGAGGTACCGTCCGCCGAAGAAGAGGGCGAACGCGGCGAGGAACAGGGCGACGGGAAGCATCGGGTCGACCGCAGCGGCCATGCCGCCGCCGTGGGAGCCGGCGATCGTTTCGTAGGAGATGGCGACGGCGCGCAGTTGCAGGGAGATGTACGGTACGCTGCCGATCACGAGGAAGAGGGTGGCGAGGGCGCCCAGCCACGGCGTCCCCCCGTACCGCACGCTCAGGAGGTCGGGTACCGACGTCACGTTGTGGGTTCGGCAGAACCGGACGAGCTTGCGCAGGATGGTCCACCACGACAGGGCGAAGACGGAGGGGCCGATGAAGAGGGCAAGAAAGGAAGGGCCGGTCTGCGCCGCGTTCCCGATGCACCCGTAGAACGTCCAGGAGGTGCAGTACACGCCCGCGGAAAAAACGTAAACGTACCTGTCGAGCCCCCGCGCGCGCAAGGCGTCGTACTTCCGTTCTCCAAGGTACCCGATCCCGAACAGCAGGACCAGGTAGGCCGTCACGACGGCAAGGACGAAGCTTCCCTCGAACAGCGCTCCCGGCATTAGCGCACCTCCCGCCTACTCCCCCGCGCGGCGACTGGCGGCGAAGAGGACGTACACGAGGATCGCCCAGAGGAGGAAGATCGCCGCGGGAAACGACGGGATGCCGAGAATGGTTGCGGGAAGGTCGAGGAGGCCGAGGAGGGGCCAGGAGAAGATGGCGAGGAACAGGAGGATCCACGCCTTTGCCGCCGCATCCCCGCCCAATCGCCACCCCTTCCGTTGCCTGACCAGGATGCCTTATTGTACTATTAGCAGATGAACCGGCAGAAATGTAGTTCGGGAACGGCGATGGCCCTTTGGCTGTTCGGAGGGATGCTCGCCTTCTCCACGTGCCTCCCCCAGCCCGCCTCGGCCGACATCTACCGGTGGGAGGACGAAAACGGCGGGATCCACTTCACCGACGACCTCTCGACCATCCCCGCGAAACACAGGAGGAAGGCCCGCGAGATCCAGAAAACGCCGCCCGAGGCCGGGCAGCCGTCCCTTTCCACGATGGGCGCCCCCCCGACGCCGCCGGGCCCGTCCCTCTCCCCGGGGCCTTCGAAGGAAGAGACGCTCGATCGACCGGCGATCCTGGAGGACGACGACGCCACCCTGACCGAAAAACTTCGCGCGAAAGTCGACGCGAAGGAACGGTTTATTCGCGGCGTGGAGGAAAAGCGGTCCGTCGCGACCAACCCGTACCGGAACCGCTTCGTCTCCCCTTCCGACATGGAGCTGTACCGGAAGTACAAGGAGGAGCTGCCCGGCGATCGGGAGCGCCTGAAGGCGCTCGAGTCCCGCCTACCCCCCGTCAAGGAACCGTAAACTCGGGTCCCGGCGGGCAGACGACCCGCAGCGTATCGCCCGTCGCCGGGTGCCGGAACGTGACCTCCTCCGCGTGCAGCATCAGGCGCACCTTCCCCGGCCCGTCCGGCGGGACGGCGGCGTACCGGCGGTCCCCGACGATCGGATGGCCGGCGGCGGCGAGGTGCGCCCGGATCTGGTGCCGCTTGCCGCGGGAGATCGTCGCCCGGACCAGGGTGCGGCCGGCCCCGACCCCCTTCACCGGCTCGATCCAGGTCCACCGGCTCGGGTCCGGGTCCGTCGAGTCCTTCCGCACGCGAACGGTCCCTCCCCCGCCCGAATCGATCACGTAGTCGATCGGGATCGCCTCCGGCACGTCCCCCTCCACAAGGCAAAGGTATCGCTTCCGGATCCCCCCCCTATCCCGCTCATGCCGAAGAAACGTCCACGCCTGCGCCGTCAGCGCAGCCGGGACCGCCCCGCTGGTGGCGAAATCGAGGCGCGTGAGCAGCGTGAGGCCCGGGACGGGAGCGATCTCCGCCACTTCCGGGTGAAGCCTCCTCAGGAATCCGGCAAGCGTCCCCGCTTCGAGCGGCCGCTGGGATTCGGTGTGGGTGTCGTGCGGCTTGGACAGGACGGCGACGTGGGGGTCTTCGTAGGCGACGGACGCACCAGGAAGATCGGAAGATACGGGGAGCCAGTCCTTTCCTTCCGCGAGGGACGCCACCGTTACGGTCTCGCCTTCGCGGAGGATGCGCCCCTTCGGGAAGGCGACGCCGCCGACCCGGACGGTTCCCCCCTCGATCGCGAACCGCACGCTTCGCGGCGGGACCCCCGGGAACCGGTCCCGCAGGAACCGGTCGAGACGGACCCCGGACTCCCCCGGGAGGACGTCAAGCGACTGGAGGGTCAGCATCCCGCGGTGTATACTGTAGACAGAGAAAGGAGGGCCGAGCCATGTACGCAAAGATCCTTGTCCCGCTGGACGGCTCCGACCTCGCGGAACTGGCGATCCGGCACGCGCAGGAGATCGCCCGTGGAGCCCGCAGCGAGATCCTCCTGCTGCAGGCCGTCAACTTCCCCTACCCCGTCGTCCCCGAGGCCGTACTGGTCCCGGACGCGAAGTGGCTCGCCGGCGCGAAGAAAGAGGCCGCCCGGTACCTCGAAGGGATCGCCGAGCCGCTGCGGGAGGCGGGGATGCGCGTCCGCACGCTGCTGGACGAGCGTCCCCCCGCCGACGCGATCCTTCACGTCGCGAGGCGCGAGAAGGCCGACCTGATCGTCATGAGCACGCACGGACGCGGCGGGATTTCCCGAATGCTGTTGGGAAGCGTCGCGGAGAGCGTGTTCCGGGCGACCTCGCGGACGGTGATGCTCGTGAAGCCCGAGCGGCCGGCCATCGTGACGCACGCCGACGAGGGGGTGTTCCTCCATATTCCGTAGCGGTGACTCACTCCGGCACGGCCGTCGCCTTCGTGATGGTGACGGGCTGCAAGGGGACGTCCTGGAACATGCCCGATTTCCCGGTGGGCACGGCGCGGATCTTGTCGACGACGTCCATCCCCTCCACAACCTTGCCGAACACGGCGTAACCGTAGCCTTGCGGAGTCTTCGACCGGTGGTTGAGGAAGTCGTTGTTCACCACGTTGATGAAGAATTGCGCCGTCGCGGAGTCGACGACCGAGGTCCGGGCCATCGCGAGCGTGCCGCGGTCGTTCGAAAGGCCGTTGTCCGCCTCGTTCTTGATCGGCGGGTACTTCGATCCACGCTCCTTCATCTCCTTGGTGAACCCTCCGCCCTGGACCATGAACTCCCGGATCACGCGGTGGAAGATCAACCCGTCGTAATGTCCGTCGTTGACGTAGGCGAGAAAGTTCTTCACGGTAACGGGCGCCTTGTCGGAGTACAATTCGACCTTGATCACCCCGAGGCTAGTTTCGAGTTTCACCATGGGCTTGCCTCCTTTGCGGGCGGCCCCGGCGCCGAAGGCGATCCCGCAGCAGAGGAGAACGACCCCCGCGATCCCGATCATTTTCCGCATCACGACCTCCCGGTTGGTGTTTGAAAGGAACATTTTACGTGATTTCGGGTTCCTACAGAGAAAAACGAACGAGGAATATCATGGCACTCTTCTTGGTGCAGCGCCTCGCGCTGCTCTCCCTTGTGGCCCTCGCGTTTCCCGGCCCTGCGGTCGCGGAAACGGCCCGACTCTCCGTCGACGACGCCGTCCGGATCGCGGTGGAGCGGAACCTCGGGCTGCAGGCGGAAACGTTCAACCCCGCCATCGCTGAAACCGGGATACGGAAGGCGCGCGCGATCTACGACCCGCTCTTCACCTCCCTTCTGGACCACCAGGGGTCGGACCTCAATGCAGCCCCGGGATCTTCACTGGTCGACAAACGCCGTCTATTCAACTTCGACACATCGATCACGCAGTTGCTCGCTTCGGGTGCCACGGCATCGGCCTCGTTCACGAATCTCTGGTTCGAGGACAACCTCGGCTTCAGGAGCGCTCCCGGCGTGCCGACCTTCCGCTACGCCCAGCCGCAGCTGACCCTGTCGTTCTCCCAACCGATCCTGCGGGGGCTGGGCCGTGAGGTGACGGAGCGCGGCATCACCACGGCGGACGACGCGACGGATTCCGCCTTCGCGGATTGGACCCAACAGGCGCTGAACACCGCCGCTGCCGCGAGGAACCAGTACCTGGTTCTTTTGAAGGCGCGGGAAAGCCTCACGACGCAACAGGCCTCCCTGGCCCTCGCCCGGGAGGTCCAGTCGCAGAACGAGGCGCGGGTTTCGGCCGGTGTGCTGGCCTCCTACCAGTTGCAGGAATCCCGGCTGGGGGTGCTCCAGGCGCAGAAGAATCTCCTGGATGCGGAGCGCGCGGAGAGGGACGCAGGCGACCAGCTCCGCACAACGCTGCACCTGCAGGCGGGCACGGCCATCGTGACCATGCCGCCGCCTCCCGTGCCATCGGAAGTGTCCGAGTCCGACGCGCTGCGCGCCGCGATGCTGCGGCGCCCCGACATCGTGAAGGCGCGCGTTGCCGTCCACACCGCGGAATTCAACGAGAAGGTATCCCGCAACCTCGCTCTCCCTTCCCTCGCGCTGAAGGGAAGCAGCGGGGTCACGGGGTTCGACAAAAGCTACGGCGACGCGTTCAACGACATGGGCAGTGCCAAATATCCCAACTGGTCGGTGGGGTTGAACTTTTCCTTCCCGATCGGGAACAACTCCGCCCGTGCTGACGTCGCTGCGAACCGCCTGATCGCAAGCCAGGCGCGAACACAGCTCGCCGCGACCGAGGAGTCGGCGACCCTCGAGGTCCTGACCGCCCTGCGCGCCTTGGCCTCGGCCCAGGAGCAGATCGGTGTGACCGAACAGGCGGTGACGGCTGCGGAAGCCCTCATGGCTTCGTATCTGAAACGGCAACAGCTGGGATTAGCCACCACCAAGGACGTCCTCGACGTCTCCGCCAGCCTGACGCTGGCGCGGCAGAGCTACACAACGGCCCGCGCGGATTACCATTCCGCGTTCACGAACCTGTGGAAGGCCACCGGGGAGCTGCTCGACCGGCAGGGGATCCGCCTCAAGGGAAAAGGTACAGCATCCAGGGAGCGGAAGGGAACCCAATGAAGAAAATCGCGATCGGGATCGTCCTGGCGGCCGTCTTCGCCTTCGCAGGATACATGTATTTCGGGAAGGACAACGGCGTTTCCCCGTATCGGACCGCGAAGGTGGAAAAAGGAGAGATCGTCGACGCCATCACCGCCACTGGGACCATCAATGCCGTCACCACCGTTTCGGTGGGGAGCCAGGTCTCCGGAACGATCCGGCAGATCTTCGTCGACTTCAACTCGCGCGTGCGCAAGGGGCAGGTGATCGCGCTGATCGATCCCCGGCTTCTCGAAGCCGCCGTCGAACAGGCGCACGCCAACGTCAACAACGCGAAGGCGTCCCTCGAACGGGCGCAGGTCGGCTTGATCGACACGGAGCGGACGAACCGCCGGAACCGGGAGCTCGTCAAGGACGGCTTCGTCGCCCAGGCGGACGTCGACTCCTCGCAGACCGCCTGGGAGCAGGCGGCGGCGCAGAAGAGGAGCGCCGAAGCGGTCCTGCAGCAGGCCGAGGGAGCATTGCGCGTAGCGCGAACGAACCTCGAATACGCGACGATCCGCTCGCCCGTGGACGGGATCGTCATCTCCCGAACCGTCGACGTGGGGCAGACCGTGGCCGCCTCCTTCCAGACCCCGACCCTGTTCTCGATCGCCGAGGACCTGACGAAGATGCAGGTCGACACGAACGTGGACGAGTCGGACATCGGACGGGCCGCCCTCGGCCAGACCGTGACGTTCACGGTGGACGCCTGGCCGGAAAAGACGTTCGCCGGCGAGGTGACGCAGGTCCGCAACTCCCCGATCGTGACGCAGAACGTGGTCACGTACAACGTGGTCGTCCGGGTCGACAACCGGGAACTGCTCCTCAAGCCCGGCATGACGGCGAACGTTTCCATCGAGGTGAAGAAATTCGGGGACGTCCTCAAGATCCCCAACGCCGCGCTCCGATATCGCCCGGCAACGAAGGGAACCCCGGCCGAAAGCGCCGGGAAACGCCCGGGGAACGGGAGAGGGATGGGGAAAGTACCGGGTGGGCAGCGGGTCTACCTCCTCGGGAAGGACGGAAAGCCCGTTCCGGTCCCGATCAAGACAGGGGCATCCAACGGGACGTTCACCGTGGTCGAGGAGGGGAACCTGAAGGAGGGAGACCTCCTGGTGACCGGGGAAACGCAGGAGAGGAAGGCCGGGAGAACCGCCACGCCGCCGGGGATGGGCATGGGGAGGATGAGGTAACCTTGGGCGTCGCGGCGATCGAGGTCACCGGCCTCGGCAAGACGTACCGGCTGGGAGACGTGTTCGTGGAGGCGTTGAAGGGGGTGAACCTGTCGATCTCCGCCGGGGAATTTCTTGCCGTGATGGGACCCTCGGGATCGGGGAAAACGACCTTGATGAACGTCCTGGGATGCCTGGATCGCCCTACGTCGGGAACGTACCGGCTCGACGGGGAGGAGGTGGGGGGACTTTCCCGCGACGGCCGCGCGATCCTTCGGCGGAGCCGGATCGGCTTCGTCTTCCAGGGGTTCAACCTCCTCTCCCGCCTCTCCGCGAGGGAGAACGTCGAGCTGCCGATGATCTACGACGGCACCACCGCACCCGTCCGGCGGGAACGGGCGGATGCGGCCCTCTCCTCCGTCGGGCTGGCCGATCGGGCGCACCACCTCCCGTCGCAGCTGTCCGGCGGCCAGCAGCAGCGCGTGGCGATCGCCCGCGCGATCGTCAACACCCCCGCGCTGATCCTCGCGGACGAGCCCACCGGAAACCTCGACTCCTCCACCAGCGAAGAGATCATGGGGATCTTCCAGCGGCTGAACGACGAACGGGGGATCACCATGGTGCTTGTCACCCACGAGACGGACATCGCCCTCTTCGCGAAGCGGGTGATCCGGTTCCTCGACGGCAGGATGGTCGAGGATCGGCCCGTAGCGGACCGTCACCGCCCATCGGCGCCTCCGGAGACCGAGGGATGAACCTCTATTCCGCGGGAATGGTCGCATTCCGCTCGCTGCGGGCGAACAAGATGCGCTCCATCCTCACGATGCTGGGGATGATCATCGGGGTGGCGGCGGTCATCATCATGGTGGCGATCGGCGCGGGAGCGAACCAGCGGATCTCCGCCCAGATCGCCTCCGTCGGATCGAACCTGCTCCTCGTGATCCCGGGGAGCACCACGTCGGGGGGGTTGCGATCGGGGTTCGGAGGGGCGCCCACGCTGACGATGGCGGACGCTCGGGCGATCGGGAAGGAGCTCTCCGCGGTCCGGGCCACCTCCCCCACCATGCGCTCCAGCGGGCCCGTGGTGTACGGGAACCAGAACTGGAGCACGATCCTCCAGGGAGGCGCCCCGGCGTACCTGGAGATGCGCGAGTGGAATGTCGTGTCGGGGAGAAACTTCACCGCGCAGGAGATGGATGCGGCTTCGAAGGTCTGCCTGCTCGGGCAGACCGTGTCCGACTACCTGTTCGGCGACGATGACCCGGTGGGGAAGATCGTACGGATCAAGCAGTCCCCCTTCACGGTGGTCGGCATCCTCGACCGGAAGGGACAATCGCCGCAAGGCCAGGACCAGGACGACGTGGTCGTCCTTCCCATCACGACGATGCAGAAGAAGCTGTCCGGGAGCGCGCGCGCGGGATCGGTTGGCGTCATCCTGGTGCAGGCGATCGACGCCGACAGCGTCAAGACCGCCGAGCAGCAGGTGATCGAGCTGCTGCGCCAGCGCCACCGGATCGGACAGGAGGGGACCGACGATTTTTCGGTCCGGAACCTTTCGGAGATGCTGGCCCTGGCCGAGTCCGCCACCCGGATCATGAGCCTGCTGCTGGGCGGGATCGCCTCCGTCTCGCTGCTGGTCGGCGGCATCGGGATCATGAACATCATGCTCGTGTCGGTAACGGAGCGGACACGGGAGATCGGGATCCGGATGGCGGTCGGGGCGCGGGAGCGCGACATCCTCTCCCAGTTCCTGATCGAGGCGGTGATCCTGGCCCTCACCGGGGGCGCCGTGGGGATCCTTCTCGGCGCGGGCGGGGCCGTCCTCACCTCGTATTTCGCAGGCTGGACGACCGTCATCTCCCCGGCGGCGGTGTTCCTCGCCTTCGGCTTCTCCGCCGCGGTCGGGATATTCTTCGGCTTCTACCCGGCGCGGAAGGCATCGCGGATGGACCCGATAGAGGCGCTCAGGTACGAGTAGGCACCATCACTGCGATTCCGTACTTTGTGGGGGACACACCTTCCCGCAGTGGGAGGACACTCCTTCCCTTCCTCCCGAGTCAGAACCAGGAATGTCCCCCCTTGGCAGGTATGTCCCCCTCTTTCATTCCGGCGGAGCCGGGAACCGGACCGTGATGGATGCGTGCACCGGACCCTTCTCCCGTGAGGGGCGACGGGCGCTCACGCGGACTTCGGTCACCGGCCCGTTCGGGGGACGGCCGTAGGCGGCGCGGAAGTCGTCACCGAGGCTGCGGGTCGAGGAGATCGTCTTTCCCGCCTCCTCCGGCCCCGCGACCACGAAAACCGTCTCCTCTTCCTGGAGGCGATACATCGATCCGACCGGGAGCCCGTTCCCCCACGCGTAGGTCAGGCGTATCCCGGACGGGGTGAATCCTTTCCATAACTGCCTCAGGAAGAGTACGACGCGCCGCCTCGCCCCCATCTTCAACGAATCGTTCCCGAAGACGAAGGTGGCGGAGGCGGGAAAGATCGCCTCGCCGGGCAGGTAGTCGTTCCTCCCGCCATTTACGTTGTCGACGCCGAATCGAAGCGCCGCGGTACCCGCCGCCCAGCGGGCGACGCGCCGATACATTACTCCCGTTCCGGGGGACATCGTCGCCTCGACCGAGATCCCGTTGTCGGTCGCCCCGACATGACGCTCCGGAAGGGACTCACCTCGCCCCGCGGTGGACTCCTCCCATTTTCCAAGACCCTCTCCCGCCGCGAAGCTCCGCCCGGACGAAGCGGGCAGCACGGCGAAGCACAGCAGGAACAGCGCGATCCTACGCATCTTCGCCACGCTCCTCCGCCCGACGGAGAACTTCATACCCGATCTCCGAGAGAAGTTTCGTGAAGTACGCGGCGCACGCTTCCGTCCGCTCGAATCGGGCGCCGCGGAACACCACCCGGACGCGATACTCCCCGTCGCTCATCGGGTACGACCCGATTCCGACGTCGGGGAACGCCTTCATCGCCTCCTTCATGTTCCCGGCGTAGGACGATTCCGGGGCCATGGCGTACAGGGTGACCCGGCTCTTCCGTCGGCCGGAAACCATCGGCCTCACCCACCCGAACATCGCCTGCAGCATGCGGGGAACTCCGGGGAAGACCGCCATCCCGTCGATGAAAAAACCGGGGGCCGGGGAGAGGGGGTTCGGGATCAGCGTCGCCCCTTGTGGAACCATGGCCATCAGCATCCGGTATTCCGGGTTCGACCCCTTGTACGGGCGGGATTCCAGCGCAGCCTTGGCCTCCGGGTGGACGATCAGCGGGACCCCGGCGACCTCGGCGACCGCGTCCCTTGTGATATCGTCGGGGGTCGGGCCGATCCCACCGGTCAGAACGACCAGATCGACCTCCTCCCGGATCCGGCGCAGGTGCCGCACCACCACGGGAATGTCGTCCGGAAGTATCGCGCACAGCGCCGTCTCCGCCCCCCACTCGGCCAGCAACGGGATCATGTAGGCAAGGTTCGCCTCCCGGATCTCGCCCTTCAGCACCTCGTCGCCGAGGATGACGATCCCCACTCTCGTCGTCATGCATCCCTCCCTGGTCGAATCTTTTTATATTACCCCGTGATCGATCTAAAATCATTGACATCCCCTTTGTCGAATCGTTACCGTGGGGTACATTCCATCCGGAGCGAATCTTGAAAAAACCCGTTACGTACAGAACCGCCGGCGTCGACATCGACGAGGGGGAACGCCTCGTGCGCCGGATCCGACCGATGGTACGAACGACGCACCGCAAGGAGGTGCTGGGGGAGATCGGCTCGTTCGCGGGCTTCTTCCGCTTCCCCGCGCGGAAGTACCGCGACCCGGTACTCGTCTCCGGCACCGACGGCGTGGGAACCAAGGTCAAGGTCGCCGCGGCGGCCGGGAAGTTCGACACGGTGGGGATCGACCTCGTCGCCATGTGCGTCAACGACATCCTCGTCCACGGCGCCGATCCGCTCTTCTTCCTGGACTACTACGCCACCGGGAAGCTTTCGGCCGACCACGGTGCCCAGATCGTCTCGGGGGTCGCGGAAGGGTGCCGGCAGGCCGGCTGCGCGCTGCTCGGGGGGGAGACCGCGGAGATGCCGTCGGTCTACGCCCGGGGAGAGTTCGACCTCGCGGGATTCGCGGTGGGAGCGGTGGACCGGGACAGGATCATCGACGGGAGATTCATACGCCCCGGCGACCTGCTCATCGGGCTTTCCTCCTCCGGCCTTCACAGCAACGGGTACTCCCTGGCGCGGAAGGTCGTCTTCGACATCCTCCGCAAGCGGATTCGCCAGCGCGTACCCGAGTGGGGCGCGACGGTCGCGGAGGAGCTTCTGCGCCCCACCCGCATCTACGTGCGCCCCGTTCTCTCCCTGCTACGGAAGGTGAAGGTCCTCGGAATGGCGCATATCACCGGGGGGGGGCTCACCGGGAACGTCCCGCGTTCCCTGCCGGACGGTGTCACGGCGGTCGTCGACCGGTCCGCGTGGGAAGTCCCGCCCGTCTTCCGCACGATCTGCGCGGCGGCGCGCCTGCCCGACGAAGAGGCGTTCCGGACCTTCAACATGGGGATCGGGATGGTGCTCATGCTCCGGCCCGGAGACGCGGACCGTGCGGTCGCCCATTTCCGGCGTGCCGGCGTTCCGGCCGCCGTGATCGGGGAGATCCGGAAAGGGCGCCGCCGTAAACCGAACGTGACTTTCGCTGGAGGGGATCGATGATCGATCGACCGGTCATCGCCGTCCTCGTCTCGGGGAGCGGCTCCAACCTGCAGGCGATCATCGACGCCTCGGAGCGGGGGGAGATCCCCGGGCGTGTCGGCCTGGTGCTGAGCAACAAGGCAGACGCCTACGGCCTCGCCCGGGCGGCGAAGCACGGGATCCCGACCGCGGTGGTGGACCACAAGGCGTTCGACAGCAGGGAGGAGTTCGACGCGAAGCTGGTGGAGGTGATCCAAGCCTCGGGGGCGGTCCTTGTCTGCCTGGCCGGCTTCATGCGGGTGGTGACGCCGGTCTTCCTTCGCGCGTTCCCGCACAGGATCCTCAACATCCACCCGGCGCTGCTCCCCTCCTTCCCCGGGACCCACGGGCCGGCGCAGGCGCTGCGGTACGGCGTCCGGTTCTCGGGGTGCACCGTCCACATTCTGGATGAGGGGGTCGACACCGGACCGATCATCGTGCAGGCGGTCGTCCCGGTGCACGAGGAGGACACGGAGGAGACCCTCGCCGCCCGGATCCTCAAGGAGGAGCACCGGATCTACCCGATGGCGATCCGGCTGTTTCTCGAGGGGAGGCTCACCGTCGCAGGGAGAAAGGTGACCACGAAAGACGCGAAGAAGATCCCCGACTTCTCCCGGCGCAACCCGGACGCGTGATTCCCGCTACCCCTCGCCTTGCCGGTATCAGGAGCGGCGATCGTGTCCCCGATTCGAAGGGGAGAAAATACCCGCCGGATATATTGACAATCTTTGCTGGTGGTATCCTTCGTAACAAGAGTCGTCATCGCTTGACTTAACCGACGATCCCATCGTGTGCGCAATCCGGTCATTCCGTGTCCAGCACCTCCCTTACCTTCCTCGCCAGGACCATCGGGCCGAACGGCTTCTGCAGGAACGACGTGCCGGGGACCAACACAAAGGAATCGTGGATCGCGTCGACGCTGTAACCGCTCATGAAGATCACTTTCAGCCGCGGGTTCCGCTTGTGCATCTCCTCGAACGCTTCCTTGCCGCCCATCCGCGGCATGACCACATCCAGTACGGCGAGAACGATCTCGTTATTCTTCCTGAAAATCTCGATCGCCTCCTCCCCGTTCCGGGCCACCAGGACCGTGTATCCAAACCCCGTGAGAATCCGCTCGCCAAGGGCACGGATGGCTTCCTCGTCTTCCGCCAGAAGGATCGTCTCCGTCCCGCCACGGACAATTTCTTCCCCGCGTTTCTCGGGGACCGCATCCGGAGGCGCTTCGATGGCAGGGAGATACACCTTGAACGCCGTCCCTTTCCCCGGTTCGCTGTAGAGGTGGATGAACCCGCCGTGCTGCTTGACGATCCCGTACACCATCGCAAGCCCCAGGCCCGTCCCCTTGTGCGGCCCCTTCGTGGTGAAAAACGGTTCGAACACCCGCTTGGAGGTCTTCTCATCCATCCCGACCCCGGTATCGGAAACCGTAAGCAGGGCGTATCTCCCCGTCCTCATGAACGGGTTCTGGCGGACATACTCCTCCTCCAGGTACACGTCCCCGGTTTCGACCACGAGCCGCCCGCCTTCCGGCATCGCATCCCTGGCGTTCAGGCAAAGGTTCATGAGCACCTGCTCGATCTGTCCGCGATCGGCGTGTATGGTCGGAACGTTCCTTTCCACCGATGTTTTCACCTCGATATGTTCGCCGATCACCTTGCCGATCAGCTTCATCAGATCCGCGACCAGGACGCTCAAGTCCAAATTGACCGGATCGATGACCTGGCGACGGGCGAAGGTCAGCAGCTGCCGCGTCAACGTGGCCGCCCGTTCCGCGCAATGCAGGATCTCGTCCAGATCATGCAACGCCTGCTCGTCTCCTGACATCCTCATGCGCAAGAGTTCCCCGAATCCGACGATCCCCGTCAGGGCGTTGTTGAAATCGTGCGCGATCCCGCCCGCGAGGGTTCCCACGGACTCCATCCGTTGCGCTGTCTGCAGCTGCCCCTCCAGCTTGGTTCTTTCCGAGACGTCGTGAACGAGGGTCAGGAGGCCGGTCATCGCCCCCGTCGCATCCCGCAACGCCGTGCTGAACCACTCGCAACTGACCGTCGTGCCGTCCTTCCGGAGGGCGGGCCCCGGCGAACCGCCCGAGGATTCATCCCCCTCGCGGAGTTTCGACCAGAGATCGGCCACATGAACCTGCATGTCCAGCGGCACGATCAGCTCGAAAGGGTGTTTTCCCAGGACCTCTTCGGGCGACCACCCGAAGATCCGCTCCGCCGCCGGGTTCCACTCCACGATGCGAAATTCCGCGTCATGGACGATGTACCCGAGCGGCATGCGGTCCACATGAAAGGCCAGCCGCCGCGTCGTGTCCTGCAACTCCACCAGCCGTTGGGCGTTCTGGATAGCGATCGAACATTGCTTTGCGAACATCTTCAGCCGCCCGATTTCTTCTTCCCCGAAATCGTCTTCGCGATCGCTGTAGACGTTCAGGTTCCCGATCATTCCCCGCGCTCCGTACTTCATGGGAATGGCGGACATGGAAAGGTATCCGTGTCCGATCGCGCGTTCGCGCCATGGGCCGAGCAGTGAACTCTCCCGGATGCTCCGGATCACGCAGGGCTGTCCCGTCCTGATGGCGGTCCCCGTGGGACCCCTTCCTTCGAGTGAATCATCCACCCGGATCCGGATATCCTCGAGATATCCCGCGAAGGACCCCGCGAATGCGACCGGCAGGATCTTGCGGTCGGGGTCCGGCTGGCCGATCCAGCACATGCGGTAACCCATCTCCACGATCGCCTCGCAAGCGGTTCCCATCACTTCCCGTGTATCCGCTCCCACCAGGATCTGCGTGTCGATCCGGTGCAGCGCCGACTCCAGCTGAAATGCTTTTCTTATTCGCTCCTCGGCCCGCTTCCGCTCGGCCACTTCAAGCTCCAGGCGCCGCCTGGATCCTTCGATCTGGACCATATTGTCTTCGAGTCTCCGGATGAGCGCCTCGTTGTATTCCCTGAGGAAGACCGCCTGGTCGTGTTGCGGCCCGGTGGGGGCGGCCAGGCGTACCGCCTTGTGTCCGGAGATGACCTCCTCGATCATGCCCAGGAGCGCCTCCTCCTTCTGCGGCTTGACGACGAAGCGCTCCGCGCCCAACCCCAGGGCGAATTTCTCATCCTTCGGATCGGCGAATGTGGCGGTGAAGAACACGAAGGGAACATCCTTCAGGCGGTCGTCGCGCTTCCACTCGCGGCACAGCGTGAAGCCGTCCATGACCGGCATGAGAATATCCGAAATGATCATGTCCGGACGTCCGCTCCGGGCCTTCTCCAGCGCTTCCGCCCCGTTGGCCGCCGACATCACACCGTAGCCGTGCCGTTCCAGGAGGATCCGGAGCAAAGAGAGGTTCTGCGGGTTGTCGTCGACAACCAGGATGTTGTTCATGTTCCGCACTCCGTCAGCCGATGGCTTTCATCCTGGCCCATTGCCCTGCCCGACCTTTCGTCCGGAAATATTCCGCGCCGCTTCCAGCGTCTCCATGAACTCGCCGACGTTGATCGGCTTGGTGAGATAGCGGAAGAATCCCGCCTTCAGGCTCCTCTCGATGTCGTGCGGCATCGCGTTTGCGCTGATGGCGATGACGGGAATATGCGCCGTGGCCGGGTCCGAGCGAAGGATCTTCATTGCTTCGTACCCGCTGATGTCCGGAAGGTTGATGTCCATCAGGATCACCTCCGGCCGGGACACGCGCGCGATCTCGATGCCGCGATTCCCGTTCTCCGCCGTCAGCAGGCGAATGCGGGGGTGACGCGCGATGATGCGCTCGGTCAGTTCCAGGTTCGCCGGGTTGTCCTCCACATAGAGCAGGGTGTACCGCCGCTCTCCGGGAGGCGCATGCGGCCGTGGCAATGCCGTTCCTTCGTCTTTTTCCGGGGAATGGCGTGGCTCGGCGGTCGAGTTGAGCTCGAACCAGAACACGCTTCCCGCACCGACGGTGCTTTCCGCGCCGATAGCGCCCCCCATCAGTTCGACCAGCTGCTTGGCCAACACAAGGCCGATGCCGGTGCCTTCCTCGCCGCCGGCCTCCTGCCCGAGGCGGTTGAACGCCTGGAAGAGCTGCGCCATATGTTCCGGATTCAGCCCCGCTCCGGTGTCCTTGACGCTCACGCGGATGCGTTCCGGCCCGCTCTCGGCGCAATTCACCTCGACCAATCCATGCTCCCTGTTGTATTTGATCGCGTTGGAAAGCAGGTTGATGAGAACCTGCTTCACCCGGGTCCGGTCGGCCAGGACATAATACGGCGAGTCGGCCCGGGGATAGGTCATGCGGATGCCGCGCTGTTGCGCCTGCGGTTCGATCATGCCCCGGCATTCGAGCATGACTTCGGTCAGCGACACCGGCTCGCAGGACAACGACACCTGCTTGGCCTCGACTTTCGCGAGGTCGAGGATTTCATCGATCAGCTTCAGCAGATGCCATCCCGCCCGAAGAATCTGGGCGATGCTCTCCTTCTGGGCGGGCGGCGGCGGAGGGGTATCGGACTCCATCAACTGGGCGAACCCGAGGATGGCATTGAGCGGGCTGCGCAGCTCATGGCTCATGCTGGAAAGGAATTCGGATTTCGCGAGGTTGGCTTTTTCCGCCACGGATCTGGCGGCCTTCAGCTCGACGTTCCTTTCCTGCAGAAACCTGTCCAGGAGGTTGCGCTCCGAAACGTCGCGCGCGGCGGCGAAAACGCCCTGCAGCTTCCTGTTCCGGTCGTACAGGGTGGCCGCATTGCAGGACACCACGGTTTCCTTGCCGTCCCTGGCGCGCGCGGTAAGTTCAAAATTAGTGACCTTCTTTTCGCTCAGCACGAGCTTGATGATCGCCTCGGCCAGGTCCGGATCGGTGAAACAGCTCTTGAACGGAGCACCGATCAATTCGTCGCGCGTGCAGCCGGTGATCGCCTCCATCTGTTTGTTGACGTCCGTGATGATGCCGGACGGGTCGGTGGTGATCAGCGCGTCGATGTTGGATTCGAACAGGGAGCGGGTGTAGAACTGATGGTCGCGCAGGCGCTGGGCAAGCTGCATCTGCTCCGCCTCCACCTGCTTGCGCGCGGTGTTGTCAGTGCCGATCAGCAGGTAGCCGATGATGGCGTCCTGCGCGTCGCGCAGCGCCGTGACCGAAACGACCGCCGGGAAGCGGCTGCCGTCCTTCCGGATGTAGGTCAGCTCGTAGATGTCCTCGATGCCGCGGGAGGCCTTGAACACCAGCGCCTCGAAGCCCGGAGTAATCGGGGTCCCGATCTCGGCGCTCAACTCGTTGGCGCGCGCGATCACTTCCTGGGGGTCGGAGATGTCGGCCGGCGTGACCTTGTTCATCACCTCGGCGGCCGTGTAGCCCAGCATGCGCTCCGCGCCGACGTTGAAGATCTGGATGACGCCCTTCGCGTCGGTGGCGATGCTGGAAAAGTTGGCGCTGTTGAAAATCGCCCTCTGCAGGGCATCCGCCTGGAGCAGCACCGCTTCGCTGCGTATCTCCGGGAGGATTTCCCCTGCGCCGGCGGTGGCGTGAGGTACGTCGGAATCGAACGCTTTAGATGACATCGCGTGCCTCCGTACACTTTCCGCAAGGGTCCTGAAGGTCCATCAAGCGGCCTGAACGGTAAGATGCCTTAACAAAAGCATCCTGGTGTACGGTTTCACCGGGACAACGGACATCTGTTTGATTTATACCATAATTGCTCCTGGGAGATCTGCTCCTCGAATCGCCTCGATGAACTCCTCCCGGCGCAACCCCGACGCCTGGGAAGACGCAGGGAAGGTCCGGCGGAGTCGCGGCAGGAGGGGGGGCGGAGTGAGGTAAAGCGCAGCCGTGCAGGTTCACCGCACGGCGAGCCACGAACGGAGCCCCGCCCTCCGAGGCGACGCAGCACAGGCGCTCACTCCCATCGAAGCAGGATACGGTATCCCCAGTACTTCCACCCCTCGAGGAATCGCAGCCTCGCCCACCGCCAGGCGGCCCCCGGGCCTCCCTCCGAACGGACCCGGATCGCGGCGATCGACACGTCCGGCGGAAGGACCTTCCGGAAGGCGAGAACCGCGCGGGGGATATGGTAGTCGGAGGTCACAAGGATCACCGAGGAGTATTTCCCCTCTCCCACCGCGGATTTCGCGGAGAAGGCGTTTTCGAGCGTGTTTCCGGACCACCCCTCGACGTGGACGCGCGAGAGCGCCTCGGCGGGAAACCGGGAAGCCTCGGGGACGATGCGGGTGACGGGAACCGTCCGCCCCGCGCCGAGGATGTGCAACTCCCGCGCCCCGCCGCCGGACCAGGCGCGGAACCCCTCCTGGATCCTCCCCTCCCCTCCCGTGAGCACGAAGATCGCGTCCGCGGGACGGGTGGGAGGGCCGGGATCCCGCAGTGCGAGGAGGTGCGGGATCACCGGAGGGACGAGGAGGAGGGCGATCAGGGAAAGGACCGGCCGGAGAATTCGCCCCCTGCGTCGACGAGGATCGGAAAAGAGGGGGGATTGCGTTTTCAAGGCGTCCGTGGTAAAAGATGTGGTTTGAATTTATGGAGGAACCCATGGCCAAATGCGCAATCTGCGGTAAGGCCCCCAGCTTCGGACACAACGTCTCCCACGCCAACAACCGTACTGCGAGGGTATGGCAGCCGAATATCCAGCGCGTGAAGACGGTCCAGGGCGGGACGGTGCGTCACATCCACGCCTGCACCGCGTGCATCAAGTCCGGGAGGGTCGTCAAGGCGGCCTGACCTGACGGCCGCCCGGTCATACGATCGCCGCGATCGCATCGATCTCGACTCGCGCCCCCGCGGCCAACTGGACGATCTGCACCGTCGCGCGAGCCGGCGGGTCCTCAGGAAAGAATTTCCCGTAGACCGCGTTCATCGCCGGGAAATCCCCCATGTCGACAAGGTAGACGGTGGTCTTCACGACCGATCGTAGAGTCGCGCCTCCCGCGATCAGCACCGCCTCGAGGTTTTTCAGGACCCGGTCCGTCTGGGCCTCGATCCCTCCCTCCACCATTTTCCCCGTCGACGGATCGAGCGGGAGCTGTCCCGAGCAGAAGAGGAACCCGCCCGCCCGCACCGCCTGGGAGTAGGGACCGATCGCCGCCGGGGCCCCCGCCGCACGCACCGATTCGCATTTCATCTCAACCTTACCTCCTCTCCACTAATTGTACGCCCCGGACCTTCCCGATCGACTTCATGAGGGAGGCCAGGTGGTTGGCGTCGTTCACCGACACCTCGAAATCGCAGATCGCCCGCTGGTCGCGGGTCGTCATCACCGACGCCCTCCGGATGTCCACCTCGCTCGACGTGATGCTCCGGGAGATGTCGGCCAGAAGCCCCGGCTTGTCGGAGCATACGACTCGCAGCTTGACGGGGTGGACCGCCTTCGTTCCCGCCTCCCAGGTCACCTCGACCGCCCGTGCCGGATCGCTCTCGAGTACCTTCGGGCACTCCTTCGAATGGATCGTGACACCCCGCCCCCGCGTGATGAAACCGACGATCGGATCGCCCGGCACCGGGTGGCAGCAGTTCCCCAGCCGGACGAAGATGCTGTCGATCCCCTTCACGATGACGGAGCTCGGCCTGCGCGTCACCACCTTCCGGATGAGGGTGGACAGACGAGACTCGTGGCTCTTCTCGTGAAGCTGGTCCGGGGACAGGAGGCGGCGCAGCAGCGGCATGATCGACGCCTTGCCGTATCCGACCATCCTCATGTAGTCGTCCGTGGTCCTGCAGCGGGTCTCCTGCAGCACTTCGGCGAACTCCGGCCCCTTCATCACCTTGTTGAAGTTCAGGGAATGCTTTCGAAACTCCTTCTCGAGGATCTGGCGACCGAGGGCGAGCGACTGCTCCTGCTGCTCTTCCCGCACCACGGCGCGGATCTTGCTCAGCGCGCGGCTGGTCTTCGCGATTTTCAGCCAGTCCCGGCTCGGCTTGTGGGACGGCTGGGTCACGATCTCGACGACGTCGCCGTTTTTCAGCGTCGCTTTCAGGGGAACCATCCGTCCGTTCACCTTCGCGCCGACGCACTGGTTTCCGACCTCGGTGTGGATCGCGTAGGCGAAATCGATCGGCGTGGCCCCCCTCGGGAGCTCCTTCACGTCGCCCCGAGGCGTGAAGACGTACACCTCCTCCGGGAACAGCTCGACCTTGACGGTGTTCAGGAACTCGCGGGGGTCCTTCATGTCCTGCTGCAGCTCGAGGATCTGCCGCAGCCAGAGGAACATCTGGTCCCCCTTCTCCGCCGTCCGGCGCCCCTCCTTGTATTTCCAGTGGGCCGCCACCCCGTTCTCGGCGAGCGCGTGCATCTCTTCCGTCCGGATCTGGATCTCCATCATCTCCGCGTTCGGCCCGAAGACCGTCGTGTGGAGCGACTGGTAGAGATTCGCCTTCGGCATGGCGATGTAGTCCTTGAAGCGGCCGGGCACCGGCTTCCAGAGGTTGTGCACGATCCCGAGGGCTTCGTAGCATTCGCGCACCGTCTTCGTGGTGATGCGGAATCCGATGAAATCGTAGACGTGGTCGAAATCGATCTCCTGGCGATTCATCTTCTGGTAGATCCCCGCCAGATGCTTGGAGCGTCCGGTGATCGTCGCCTCGATGCCGATATCCCGGCACTTCGACTCGAGGAGGGAGATGACGCTTCGGACGTGGGCTTCGCGGTTTCGCTTCCGTTCGTCCGCCAGGCGCGAGAGTTCACGGTACTGCTCCGGGTGGAGAACTTCGAAGCAAAGGTCCTCGAGCTCGGTGCGGATGCGGGACATCCCGAGGCGGGACGCGATGGGCGCGTAGATTTCTACGGTCTCGCGGGCGATCACCGACTGCCGGTCGGAGGGGAGGTGCTCCAGCGTGCGCATGTTGTGGAGACGGTCGGCGAGCTTGACGAGGATGACCCGGAGGTCCTTCCCCATCGCGAGGATCATCTTGCGGAGGGATTCCGCTTTCTGGGCGGCGGCGTCGGACAGGGTCACGCGGCCGATCTTCGTAACCCCGTCGACCAGCTGGGCGACCGAGTCGCCGAAGAGTTCCCGCACCTCCTCGAGCGTCGCCATCGTGTCCTCGACGGTGTCGTGGAGGAGCCCGGTGGTCACCGTCTCCTCGTCGAGATTCCAGTCGGCGAGCAGATAGGCGACGTTCAGGGGGTGGACGAGGTACGGCTCCCCGGACTTGCGCACCTGACCGTGATGCACCTTCGCGGTGAAGACATACGCCTTGTGGATGAGCTCGATATTCGCGGACGGGTGGGTCGCCTGCACCCGGTCCACGATGTCCATGAGACGGAGCAAGAGGAATCCCCCGCCCCGGCGCTATTTTACGCGGACCTTCCCCTGGGCGATCTCCCGAAGCGCGATCACCGTCGGCTTCTCCTTCCGGGCGGTCGTTTCGATCGTCGCCCCCGCGCCCGTGTAGAGCTGTTTCGCGCGCTTGGCCGCCACCACCGTGAGCTCAAAATGGTTATCCACCTGACGCAGACAATCCTCAACCGTTACTCGAGCCATCCCGTTCTTCTCCCTTTTTCCCAAGGATCCGATCGATGGCCTCGATCGTACGTTCCCGGCGAAGCCGCCGCGCGCGCACGATCCACTCCACCTTCCGGACCGCGGTTTCCAGGTCGTCGTTTACGACCAGGTAGTCGTAGTTCCCCAGTTCCCTGATCTCTCGCCGGGCCGTTGCGAGCCGCCTTTCAATCTCCTGCAGGCTGTCCCGGTCCCGCGCGGTGAGCCGCGCCCGGAGCGTCTCCCCGTCGGGCGGCAGGATGCCGATCCGCACCGCCTCGGGAACCGCGGCCTTGACGGAAGCGCCCCCCTGCACGTCGATCTCGAGCACGGCGTCCAGCCCTTTCGAAACGATCGCCTCGACCGAGAAACGCGATGTACCATACCGGCGCCCGTAAACCGAGGCGGTCTCCAAAAACTCGTTCGAATCTAGCATATTATCAAATTTATCCTCATCCACGAAATAATAATCGACCCCGTCCCTCTCCCCCGGCTTCCTTTCCCTTGTCGTGCAGGAGACGGAGAGCGAAAGTCCCTCGACGCGCGAAAGGAGCGCCCGGCAGATCGTGGTCTTCCCGGAGCCCGAAGGGGCCGAAATCACGAAGATATCGCCGCGCGTCACATTCATCTCCAGTTCAACGGTAATATGCGGACTCCGGGAGTCACCTACCGGCTGCGTCGCCTCGGAGGGCGGGGCTCCGTTCGTGGCTCGACGTGCGATGAACCTGCACGTCTGCGCACTGGCCTCCAGGGCTCCATTCCTTCAGATCCCGGCATTCAAGTACGGCTGCGCCGCCTCGGAGGGCAGGGCTTCGTTCGTGGCTCGCCGTGCGGTGAACCTGCACGGCTGCGCTTTACCTCACTCCGCCCTCCCTCCTGCGTCGGCTCCGCCCTACCTTCAGCGCGAAGCTCGTACTGGGGCGCCCCCCCTCCTCCGCGACTCCGCCGTACCGTTGGTCACTCGATGTTCTGGATCTGCTCGCGCACCTTTTCCAGCTCGGTCTTGGCGGCGACGACGAGGGCCGAGACCCCGGCGTGGGCGGACTTGTTCCCGGCGGTGTTCAGCTCGCGGAAAATCTCCTGGACGAGAAAATCGATCCGTTTGCCCACGGCGTCATCGGTAGACCGGAACAGGTCGTCGACGGCC
>Ga0268386_10000545_pt1 | contig 24076 bp, 20 predicted proteins | sample RVTome_15_FD_200260 | JGI IMG/M metagenome (GOLD analysis project Ga0268386, IMG submission 200260) | Soil microbial communities from uranium-contaminated site in the Upper Colorado River Basin, Wyoming, United States - RVT150D86... ... | reverse complement strand
CGGCAGGCCGGTGATCGGCATCAGGCCGACCGTCATCCCAACGTTGATCAGCAGGTGGGCGAACCAGACCGCGAACAGGCAGAACACGACCAGGTTACCGAACTCGTTGGCGGCGAGGGTCGCCGTGGTGATCATCCGGCGCAGCAGCCAGGCGAACAGGGCCAGCAGCACGACGACGCCCACGAAGCCAAGTTCCTCGCCCACCACTGAAAAGATGAAGTCAGTGTGCTGCTCGGGCAGGAAGGACAGGCGCTTTTGGGGTCCGTCGCCGAAGCCCTGACCGAACAGGCCACCGGAGCCGATTGCCACCTGCGATTGGATGAGCTGCCAGCCGGCGCCGCGCGGATCGCGTCCGGGATCGAGGAACACGAGCAGGCGATTCTGCTGGTACTCGGCCAGCTGGTTCCACAACGGCGCGGCGATCAGGCCGGCAGCCAGGTTCGCCGCCACCACCCCGACGCCCTCGATCAGGTAGGGACGCTTCAGGTAGATCAGGCCCACGACGAGAATGAACCAGCCGCCCCAGACCGCAACGGAGAAGCCGAGCAGCAGGCTGACGCCGGGGCTGACGAGCATGAAGATCGTGAACAGCGGTACGCCCGCCCAGAACAGCGCGCCGACCAGGATCACGCCGAACGTGATCGCGCTGCCGAGATCCGGCTGCAGCAGGACGAGGCCGAACGGAACGATCGTGATCGCCAGCGGCCGCCACAGGCCGAGCAGGCGCTCCTCCTGCTCCTTTCGCGCCCCGAGGACGCGGGCGAGCATGAGGATCGTGCCCAACTTGGCGAGCTCGGCGGGCTGGAACGAAACGGCCCCGAACTGGAACCAGCTCGAACCGCCACGGCCGCCGCCGGCCACCAGCACGGCTACGAGGAGCGCGATCGACACGGCGTAGGCGACGGGGCTGGCCAGCTCGACCCAGCGCAGCGGTACGCGCGACACGAGGGCGAACGCGCCGATCGCCAGGGCGAGCCAGGCGAGCTGTCGGCGCCAGATGCCGGTGGCGACCGACGGGACGTCGAGCTGCCCCGCCGACCAGATCATCCCGATCCCGATCAGCGCGAGCAGCAGCGCGCCGCCGACCAGCCCCGGGTCGCCGACCCAGCGCTCGAGCCGCTCCCTCATCCGCCGGCCTCCGTCGGACGGGTTCCCGGGCGCGGATACGGGATGCCGGTCGCGGGCACGCCTTCGGAGCGGAGATATGCCTGCATGAGGTTCGTCGCGAGCGGAACGGCGAGCGATAGCGTGTTGTCGGGGTGGCCGTTCTCGACGATCGCCGCGATCACGATCCGTGGATCGTCCACCGGGCCGAACCCGACGAACCACGAATGGGGCTCGCCGTGGGGGTTCTGGGCCGTGCCCGTCTTGCCCGCGACGACGTAGTCCGACGGGCGATACGAGAAGGCCGTGCCCCCCGGCTCGTTGACGACGCGGGTCAACGCCTCGATGAGCTGACCGCGCTGCTCGTCGGGCAGATCGAGGCTCCAGTCGGCCCGCCGGACGTCGAGCACTTCGCTGCGCAGCAGGTGGGGAATCGGCGGACTGCCGCCGAGCGCCAGCGCGGCGTAGAACTGGGTCATGTGGAGCAGCGACTGCGAGGTCTCGCCCTGACCGATCGACAGATTCAGCGTCACCGACTCCGTCCATCCGCGGCGGCCGAACCGCTCGTCGTACCAGTCGCGCGACGGCGGAAACTGGCCCCTCGCCTCGACGGGCAGGTCGAGGCCCGAGCGCGCGTTGAACCCCATCGCGTCGACCCCGGCCAGCAGTCGGTCGAGGCCGATCCGCAGACCGAGCTGGTAGAAGAACACGTTGCAGCTCTCCTTGATCGCCCCCGCGAGGCTGAGGTTGCCGTGGCCGACGTGCTTCCAGCAGCGGAACGCCCGGGTGCCGTACTGGTAGGCGCCGTCACAGCTCTGCGGCATGTGGGTGTCGATCGTGACGAGCCCGGCCCGCATGCCGAGCACGGAGAGGACGAGCTTCCACGTCGACCCCGGGGGGTACAAGCTGCCGCTCGCCCGGTTGAGCAGTGGCTGCCGCGGATCGTCGCGCAGGCCGGCCCAGTCGGAGCGCGAGATCCCGCCGATGAACAGGTTCGGGTCGAATGTCGGGTGGCTGTACAGCAGCACGACCTCGCCGTTGCGCGGGTCGAACGCGACGACGCCCCCCTTCAACGTGTCGGGAAACAGCGAGTCGGCCATCTGCTGGAGCCGCAGATCGAGCGCGAGCTCGATGTCCCGGCCGGGTTCGGCGGGGATCGTGGGCCGCGGCGCGAATTCGCCGACGATCGAGCCGCGCGCGTTGACCTCGACGAAGTGCACCCCCGGCGTCCCGCCCAGCTCGCGTTCGTATTGCCGCTCGATCCCGCCCTTGCCGATCGTCCGGCCCGCCTCGTATCCGGCGAACTGCGGCTGTTCGAGCTCTTCCTCGTTGATCTCGTTCACGTAGCCGATCACGTGCGCGACCGTCCGTCCCGGCGGGTAGTGGCGACGCGGGTGCATCTCGATCACGGCGGTGCGGAACTCGGGCCGCCGCTGCTCGATCGCGGCCACCTGCTCCGGCCGCAGGTTGTCGCGCACGAGCAGCGACGAGCTCGGACGCGCCCGGTACTGGGCGACGAGGTTCTCGATGTCGTCCTCGTCGAGCCCGACGTGGGGAGCCAGCCGCGCGAGCGTGGCGCGGACCGTGTCGACCCGGCCCGGCAGCACCGACAGCGAGTAGCCGGGCACGTTCTCGGCCACCAGCAGGCCGTTGCGATCGGTGATCGTGCCGCGCGGCGGCGGGATGACCAGGGCGCGCAGACGGTTCTCCTCCGACTGCAGGCGGTACTGGTCGCGTCCGAGCACCTGGAGCCGGAAGAAGCTGATCAGCAGGACGGCGATCGCGGCCCACAGCAGCAGCGTCGCACCGCGGGCCCGGCCGGCGCGCACCTTGAGCGCCGCCTCGCGCGCCCCGACGGTGTCATGCCGCCCGGGACCGGGGCCGAGCACGTCGAACTCGCGCTTCCTCCGTCCCCTCATCCCGTCCCTCCTAGGCCCGCCGCACGAACGAGCTGGTGAGCGCGTCGGCCAGGCCGCATACGACGGCCGTGGCGAGCGCGTCGAGCGCCACGAGGGCCAGCATGCCCGCGGTCACGCCGCCCGCGCCCCCGCCCAGCGCGACGAGGGCGGTGCGCGCCAGCCAGGTTCCGATGAACAGGTACACGACGACGAACACGGGCGCGTCGGCGAACAGCACGTCGCGCGATCGGGCCGACAGATAGCCGGTGATCGTCAGGACCAGAGCATAGATCCCGGGATCGCCGAGCGCCATCGCCGCCTCGAGCGGGCCGAGGACGAAGCCGAGCACCGCCGCCGTGCCCGCCTGGACGCGCAGGGCGGCGAGCAACAGCCCGCCCACCAGCAGGTCGGGACCGACCGGCAGGCCGGTAAGCCAGGGGTGCAGCAGAAAGTGCAGCACGAGCAGGAGCCCCACGATCGTCATCGCGACGGCTAGATCCCGCTGCCGGAGCTCGGTGGCGCCCCCGTTCACGGCGTCACCACCTCCGCCGGCCCGACGGCCGGCGCAGCCGGGCGCCAGGCGACGACGAGCTCCTGCTGCCCGGGCCGCACGACGGGTTCGACCAGGAACGAGTGGGTCCAGCCGAGCTGCTGCTCGTGTTCGGCGAGCACCCGTCCGACCGGCAGGCCCCGGGGGTAGATGCCGCCGACGCCCGAGGTCACGAGCTCCGTCCCTGCGGAAACCTCGGCCTGGAAGGGCACGCCCTGGAGCAGCATCAACTGGTCGCCGTTGGCGTCGACGAACGGGCGAACGATGCCGCTGGCGGCGCCGTCGCTCGAGGTAACGGCGACGCGGAAGTCGGGGTGGGTCCAGTACTCGCCCATCCCCACGCGGCCGCGCGCCGTCCGCACCACTCCGAGGAGCCCGTCGGGGGTGGCGACCGCGAGCGGCGGTTCGAACGGAAGGCCGGTACTGGTGCGGAGCTGGAAGCCGCTCGTCTCACCGGCCGCCGTGTGACCCGGCACGAGCTCGGCCACGAAGAATTCGCCGACCTCGCGGCCCGGAAGCTCGAGCAGGGCGCGGAGCTGCCGGTTCTCGTCCTCGAGGTCGGCCGTCGCGAGCACCCGGACGGCGAGCGAGTCAGCCCGCGCCTCGAGGCGTTCGACCCGCGCGGTCAGGCCGACCCGGGCTTCGAACACTTCGTGTGTGGCGATGAACGGCCGGAGCGCCGTGGAGCGCAGGGTCTGCACGACGACCATTTCGCCCCCGGCGTCCAGGCCGGCCGACAGCACCACGGCGACGGCCGACAGCGCGGCGGCGACGACCAGGTCGCGCCTCCGGGTCCGGGGCTGGCCGACGGTCGTGTAGTGCACGGGGCCTCAGGTCGCGAGCACGCTCCGGAAGCGCGGAAGGTCATCGAGAATCCGCCCGCATCCCCGGACGACGCAGGTCAGAGGTTCTTCGTCGACGTGGATCGCCAGGCCCGTCTCCTCGCGCAGCAGCTGGTCGAGTCCGCGGATCAGCGATCCACCGCCCGTCATCACGATCCCGCGGTCGACGATGTCGGCCGCCAGCTCGGGCGGCGTGATCTCGAGCGCGCGCCGCACGGCGCCGACGATCTGGTGAATCGGCTCCAGCATGCATTCACGGATCTCGGCCGAATTCACCCGCACGGTCTTCGGGATGCCCGACACGAGGTCGCGACCCTTCACGTTCATGTCGCGCTCGTCGTCGGTCGGGAACGCGGAGCCGATCTGGATCTTGATCGCCTCGGCCGTCGGCTCGCCGATCAGCAGGTTGTAGTTCTTGCGCAGGAAGGAGACGATGGCGCTGTCGAGCTCGTCGCCGCCTACCCGGATCGACGTCTCGGCGACCAGGCCCGACAGCGCGATCACCGCGATCTCGGTCGTTCCGCCGCCCACGTCGATCACCATGTTGCCGGTGGGCGTCTCGACCGGCAGGCCGACGCCGATCGCCGCGGCCATCGGCTCGGACACCATGTAGACTTCCTTGGCGCCGGCAGCGTGGGCGCTCGAGCGGACCGCCCGGCGCTCCAGCTCAGTGATCCCGGACGGGACGCCGACCACCACGCGCGGGCGGATCTTGAAGAACCGGTCGGCCGTCACCGACTTCAAGAAGTAGCGGAGCATGATCTCGGTGATGTCGACGTCGGCGATCACGCCGTCCTTGAGCGGGCGGACCGCCTCGATGCCGTGCGGAGTGCGACCGAGCATGCGTTTCGCTTCCAGCCCGATGCCCTTCACCTGGCCCGTCGATTTTTCGATCGCCACGACCGAGGGCTCGTTGAGGACGATGCCCTCGCCGCTGACGTAGACGAGCGTATTGGCCGTGCCCAGATCGACGCCGACGTCGTTGATCGGCAGGAAATTGGCCTGGAACAGACGTTTCCACATTCGGCGATTCCGTTGTCACTCGGGGAACGTTCGGGCCGGTGGCAGGCGTCGATCTCCGTGCCGCCGACTCCGCGGAGCCGTGCGATCTTCGATTATCAGCAAGCTCCGGGCCGTCGGGCTGCGGAATCTAGACCGTGCGAGCGACCGGCGAAAGCGGAGCCAGTCCGGGGTGTGGCGTCGGCGCTACAGCACCTCGGAAACCGGCACGCTGTCGAGCCCGAACGCCTCGCCCACGGCGGCGTAGGTCAGCTTGCCGTGAACCGCGTTGAGGCCCAGGGCCAGCGGACCGTTGTCGCGGCATGCGTCCTTCCAGCCCTTCCCGGCGAGCTGGATCGCGTACGGCAACGTCGCGTTCGTCAGGGCGAGGGTCGAGGTGCGCGGCACGGCCCCCGGCATGTTGGCCACACAGTAGTGGACGACCCCGTCGACCACGAAGGTCGGATCGGCGTGGGTCGTCGGCTTCACGGTCTCGATGCAGCCGCCCTGGTCGACGGCCACGTCGACGATGACCGACCCGTTCTTCATCAGCTTCAGGTCGTCGCGCTTGATCAGGCTGGGGGCCTTGGCGCCCGGCAGCAGGACGGCGCCGATCAGCAGATCGGCCCGCGCCGCGTGCTCGAGAATCGTGTGACGGTTCGAATGCACGGTGTCGACGTTGGCCGGCATCACGTCGTCCAGGTAGCGCAGCCGGTCGAGGTTGATGTCGAGGATGGTGACGTGGGCGCCGAGGCCGGCCGCCATCTTCGCCGCGTTCGTGCCGACCACGCCGCCGCCGATGATCACCACCTCGGCCGGCGGGACTCCGGGCACGCCGCCCAGCAGGCAGCCCAGCCCGCCCATTTCCTTCTCCAGATGGTGGGCGCCCGCCTGCACGGCGAGCCGGCCGGCGACCTCGGACATCGGAGTGAGCAGGGGCAGCTCGCCGGTCGGCAGCTGCACGGTCTCGTAGGCCACGGCGACGCAGCCGCTGTCGAGCACTGCGCGGGTGAGCTCCTCGTCGGCCGCGAAGTGAAAGAAGGTGAACACGATCTGGCCGGCGCGCATTCGGGCGTGCTCGGGACCCACCGGCTCCTTGACCTTGACGATCATCTCGGCCTCGGCCCACAGCGCGTCGACGTCGTCCACCAGCTTCGCGCCCGCCTGCTCATACATCTCATCGGTGAAGCCGCTTCCCTCGCCCGCCCCCCGCTGGACCTGCACGGTGTGGCCGCGCCCGGTAAGCGCCATCACGCCGGCCGGCACCATCGCCACGCGGTGTTCGTTCGACTTGATCTCCGTCGGCACGCCAACGATCATCGGAAACTCCTCCCGTTCACCCTGCCAACCAGACGTTTCGGTAGTTCATCCTGCTGGGGACAGCTCGAGGACCGCCAGTCCGTCGGGCTCGTACAGCTCCGCCGCCGCCCGGCACTCCGCGGGCCCGATCGCGTCGATGTCGGCCATCACGCGGTCGAGCGAACGGTACGGCTCGCCCGTCAGCCCGACCGAGGCGAGCCGGTACATGCGCGAGCCGGGCGATTCGAGGGCGAGCACCACCTGGCCCTTGAGCTGGGTCCGGGTCGCCTCGAGCTCCTCGGTCGACAGCCCTTCGGCGGCGAGACGTCCGAGCTCCTCGAGCAGCGCCTCGCGGGCCCGGTCGGCCGTCTCGGGGCGGGTGCCGAGATACGCCCCCACGTGGCCGCCTTCGAGATAGAATCCCCGGTACGCATACACGGCGTAGGCGAGCCCGAGCTCCTCGCGGATCCGCTGGAACAGCCGCGAACCCATCCCGCCTCCGAGGGCCGTTCCGACCAGGGTGACCGCGTGTCGCAGCGGATCGACGGCCGAAACGCCGGGGGCGCCGGCCACCAGGTGCGCCTGGCGACCGCCCGGCCGCTCGACCCTCCTCAGGCCCGACCCTCCGGGGCCGGGGGCACCGACCTGGCACGCCGGCACGCCGCTGCCGTCCGGCAGCCGCTCGAGCACCAGCTCGACCAGCTGTTCGTGGTCGAGCCGGCCCGCCGCCGCCACGATCAGGTTCGCCGGTCGATAGGCCGACCCGTGCAGCGACCGCAGCGTGGCGGCGTCGATCGCCGCCACCGTCTCGGGCCGGCCGAGAATCGGCCGGCCGTACGGGTGCCCGCCGAACAGGAACTCGGCGTGCAGGTCGAACACCAGGTCGTCGGGGGTGTCCTCGACCCGGGCGAGCTCCTCGAGCACGACTTCGCGCTCGAGATCGAGGTCGAGGGGGTCAAGCCGCGGATGAAACGCGAGGTCGGACAGCACGTCGAGCGCGGTGGGTAGCGCATCGTCGGGAATCCGGGCCTGGAACGAGGTGTGCTCGTGGCTCGTGTAGGCGTCGAGGCTGCCCCCGAGGTCCTCGATCTCGCTGGCGAGCTGCCGGGCCGTGCGGGTCGCCGTCCCCTTGAACACCATGTGCTCGAGCAGGTGGGCGATGCCCGCCACGTCGTCACCCTCGTGGGCCGAGCCCGTCCGGAACCAGACGCCGGCGGCCACCGAGCGCATCGACTCCATGTGCTCGCTCCACACCTCTCCGCCACCGGGGAGGCGGGTGCGGAACACGCCGTCGTCGAGCGCCTCGGTCGTCAGCGCGGATGGCCCGGGGGGCGCGGGTGCCCGTTCCGCCGGAGCCGGTTCAGCTCTCGGCGAGGGCCCCCTCCTCTTCCTCCTTCGCGGCCCGCATCGACAGCTTCATCCGGCCGCGATCGTCGACCGACAGCAGCTTGACGCGCACGACGTCGCCGGTGTTGACCACGTCTTCGGTCTTCTCCGTCCGGCCGTCCTCGAGCTCGCTGATGTGGCACAGCCCTTCGACACCCGGCAGGATCTCGACGAACGCGCCGAACGTGGTTGTGTTCTTCACCACGCCCTCGTAGATGCGGCCGATCTCCGGCTCGGCGGTGATCGCCTCGATCATCTCGCGGGCGCGCCGTCCGCCCTCGCCCGACACGGCCGAGATCGTCACGGTGCCGTCGTCCTCGACGTTGATGTCGGCGCCGGTGTCCTCCTGGATGGCCCGGATGGTCTTGCCCTTCGGCCCGATCAGGTCGCCGATCTTCTCGGTGTTGATCTTGATCGACACGATCTGCGGCGCCCACTCCGACATCTGGCCGGCCTCGGACAGCGTCCGGTTCATCACGTCGAGTATGTGCATGCGGCCCTTGTGCGCCCGCTCGAGCGCGTCGCGCATGGTGGAGAGCTGCAGGCCGCCGATCTTGACGTCCATCTGGATCGAGGTGATGCCGTCACGCGTCCCGGCCACCTTGAAGTCCATGTCGCCGAGGAAGTCCTCGACGCCGAGGATGTCGGTGAGGACGGCGACGTCGTCGCCTTCCTTGATCAGGCCCATCGCCACGCCGGCGCACGGAGCCCGCATCGGGACGCCCGCGTGCATCAGCGCCAGCGACCCGCCGCACACCGAGGCCATCGAGCTCGAGCCGTTCGACTCGAGGATGTCGGACACGACCCGGATCGTGTAGGGGAAATCGTCGTACACGGGCAGCAGCGGCTGAAGGGCGCGCTCGGCCAGCATGCCGTGGCCGATGTCCCGGCGGCTCGGGCCGCGGAACGGACGCGCCTCGCCCACCGAGAACGGCGGGAAGTTGTAGTGCAGCATGAACGACTTCGACGTCTCTTCGCGCGTGTCGATCGAGTCGATCCGCTGCTCGTCGCGCACGCTGCCGAGCGTGACGGCGACCAGCGCCTGCGTCTGGCCGCGCGTGAACAGCGCCGAGCCGTGGGCCCGGGGCAGCACGCCGACCTCGCAGGTGATGTCGCGAATGTCGTCCAGGCCGCGGCCGTCGACCCGCACCCCGTCTTCGATGATTCGGCGGCGCATCGTCTTCTTCTCGATGCCCTTGAACACGTCCGACAGGTCCTCGATCGCGTCCGGGTACTCCTCCGCCAACGACCCCGACAGGTCGGACTTGATCTCGGACAGCGTGGCCTCGCGCTCGGCCTTGTCGGCGATCCGGTAGGCCTCGGCGACGCGCGAGGCGGCGGCGTCCGCGACGGCCGACTCGAACGCCGTGTTCCTGTCCGCCCCCTCGTACTCGAACAGCGCGGGCTTGCCGCCGGCCATCCGGACTAGCTCCATCTGGATGTCGATGAGCTGCCTGATCGCCTCATGCGCCTTCTCGAACGCCGCGAGCAGGTCAGCCTCCGACACCTCGACCGAGGCTCCTTCGACCATCACGATCGACTCTTCGTTGCCGGCGACGACCATGTCCATGTCGGAGTAGTCGAGCTGCTGGAAGGTCGGGTTGATGATCCACTCGCCGTCGACGCGCCCGATCCGGACGCCGGCGATCGGCCCGTCCCACGGAATCGGCGACAGCATGAGCGCCGTCGAGGCGCCAAGCAGGCCCAGCACGTCGGCGTCGTTCTCCTGGTCGGCCGACACGATGAAGCAGGCGACCTGCGTCTCGTTCGCGTAGTCGTCGGGGAACAGCGGACGCAGCGGCCGGTCGATCTGGCGGGCCGCCGTGACTTCCTTGTCGCCCGGGCGGCCTTCACGCTTTATGAACCCGCCGGGGAACTTGCCGGCGGCGTAGCTCTTCTCGCGATATTCGACCGTCAGCGGGAAGAACGGGAGGTGGGTGCGCTTGCGCTGCGCGACGGCCGTCACGAGCACGGCGGTGTCGCCGTACTGCGCGAACACCGCTCCGTCGGCCAGCTTCGCCATACGTCCCGTTTCCATGATCAGCGTCTTGCCCGCGAACTGTTTCTCTATCCTGTGTGCCATCTTGTCTTCTTCCTCTTCTTCTTTCTTCACGCTCTCGCGTCTGAATCGGGGCGGGAGGCCCTCGTGGCGTCCCGCTCTCCCGGATACGAAACGCGGCCGCCGTCCGGCGCTGATAGCGCCCGTACGGCCGCCGCGGGGTCCATCTACTGCATGGGGATGACCACTACCGGCGGAGTCCGAGCTCCTTGATCAGGCTGCGGTACGCGTCGAAATCGGTGCGCCGCAGGTACTCCAACAGCCGGCGACGCCGGCCGACCATCTTCAGCAGGCCACGCCGGCTGTGATGGTCCTTGTCGTGCTCACGGAAGTGCTCGGTGAGATTCTCGATGTTCGCCGTGAGCTGGGCGATCTGTACCGCGGTCGAACCGCAGTCGTTCTCATGCGCGCCGAATTTCTCGGCGATTTCCCGTCTCTGTTCCGCTGCCAGCACCATGTACCGTCCTCTGTCTCGTATCGTTCGATGTCAAGCGTGTCAAAATACGTTTCGTCAGGACCCGTGTAAACCCCGCCGGCGGAAGAACTCGCGAGCCCGGTCGCGGTCGCGCCGCATCTGCTCGATCAGTCCGGCGACCGAGCCGAACGAGGCGACGTCGCGCAGGCGGGCGAGAAAGTCGACCTGGACGAGCTCGCCGTAGATGTCGCGGTCGAAATCGAGCAGGTAGAGCTCGATGGAGGGCGGCGAGCCGGCGAACGTGGGCCGGGGCCCGAGATGAAGCAGACCATCGCGGATCTCGTCGCGCAGCGCCGCCCGCACGGCGTAGATGCCCTCGCGGGGGAGCAGCTTGCGGCCGCCGGGCGCCGCGATGTTGGCCGTCGGGAAGCCGAGGTCCCTGCCCCGCCCCATCCCGTGAACCACGGGCCCCCTAAACGAGTAGGGGCGGCCGAGACCGCGGGCCGCGGTGTCCACGTCGCCCGCCGCCACCGCCTCGCGAATCCGCGTGGACGAGACGTCGACCCCGTCGAGCGTCACCGCTTCGACCACGTCGACCTCGAATCCGAGCTCGGCGCCGAGCCGGCGCGCCGTGTCGATCGAGCCGGCGCGGGAGCGGCCGAACCCGTGGTCGTGCCCAATCACGAGCTCCTCGACCCGGAACCGGTCGCGCAGCACGAGGCGGATGAACTCCTCGGGCGTGTAGCGCGACAGCGTCCGGGTGAACGGAAGGAATGACACGAAGTCGAGTTCGCTCTGCGCGAGGATCGCCTTCTTCTCGTCCGAGGTGGTGAGGAGGGCCGGCGCGTGCTCGGGTCGGACGACGGTCAGCGGGTGCCGGTCGAAGGTCACGAGCACGCTGCGACAGCCGCGGCGACGGGCGCGACGTCCGATCTCGTCCAGCACGGCCTGGTGGCCCCGGTGGACGCCGTCGAACGTGCCGACGGTCACCACCGTGCCGCGAACCTCGGGCGGAAGCCCGCTCTCAAGCGACATCGAGCACCTTGTCGGGACGAATGACGCCGTCGGCGCGCCGGCCGATCGCCACCAGGGCGCCGGCGGCGGACAGGGCCACCGGAAGGCCCGCCGGTTCGAGCCCATCGACGGGAGCGGACGGACTCTCCGCTTCGTCGCCCTCGATCGGCCGGCCGTGGCCGATGTCGACCCGTTCCTGCTCGGTCAGCTCGCGGGACGGCAGCCAGGCGAGCGCGGCGAGCGGGCCGAGGACGCCGGGCCCGTCGGGCTCGATCTCGGTCGGGTCGACGGCCCGCTCGACGGCGAACGGCCCGATGCGCGTGCGGCGGAGCTCGCCGAGGTGGGCCGGGCAGTCGAGCGCCCGGCCGAGGTCGCGGGCGAGCGCCCGAACGTAGGTTCCGGTCGACACCTCGTACTTGACCCGGGCGACCGGCGGGCGCCACTCGAGCAGCCGGGCCGCGCGTACCTCGATCGGGCGGGGTTCGAGGACGAGCGGGTCGCCGGAGCGTGCCGCCTCGTGGGCCCGGCGTCCTTCCTTGCGCCGCGCCGAGTAGGCCGGCGGCCGCTGCTCCGAGCGCCCGCGGCTGTCGGCGAGCGCCGCCGCGAGCTGCGGCGCGTCGAGCCCGGGGTCGAGCTCGGCGCGCGCCGTGACCTCCCCGGTCCTGTCGTCGGTGTCGCGGGCCTCGCCGAACACGATCTCCGCTTCGTAGGTCTTCGGCAGCAGGTGGAAGTACTCGACCAGGCGGGTCGCCCGGTCGACGCACAGAATCAGCAGGCCGGTGGCGAACGGATCGAGGGTGCCCGTATGGCCGACGCGGCGCGTGCCGAGGGCCCGGCGCGCGACCGCCACGACGTCGTGCGACGTGGGACCCGCCGGCTTATCGACCAGCAGGACGGCGGAGCTATCGCTCAATCGGCCGGCTCCGCCGGGTCGTCGTCGCCGAGCGCCTCCTCGAGCAGCTCCTCGATTCTCCGGGCGTGCTCGAGCGTGTGATCGGCCTCGAAATGGAGCTCGGGAATCCGCCGGAAGTGGAGCTCCCGGCCGAGACGATGCCGAACGAACCCGGCGGCGCTCCGCAGGCCGTCGATCGCGTCGTCGACCGGCGTCGAGTCGGTGAGGGTGCGCACGGATATTCGCGCGTGCGAGAGGTCGGGGCTCGCCTCGACCCGGGTGATCGTCACCTCGGCCACGCGCGGATCCTTGATTTCTTCGCGGATCAGGCGCGAGAGCTCTTCGCGCAGCAGCTGATTCACCCGGGGAAGTCGTCGTCCCGCCATGGTTCCCCCCATTCGGCGCGCGGGGTGGCGCCGCCGATCCGGACCACCCGCAGTTCGCGTTCTATGATGAAGATTCGCGGGTCGGAGCAGATCGCCTCGTCGAGCTTACTGAGCAACGACTCGGCGAGCACCCGGTCGGATGCGGCGAGCGCCGCCGCGAGCTCCGCCCGCTGCACGTCGTCCTGGAAGTCGGTTTCGGAAATCGAGACGGAGAACCGGGAGCGCAGGCGATCACGCAGGCTGCGCACCACGCTGCGCTTCTCCTTGAGCGACCGGCTGCCCGGCACCCGGAACAGCCAGCGGCCGAACCCCACCATCGCCGCCATGTCGTCCGTCCTCCGTGGCGCCGTGCGCCCGTCAGGACGCCGCGTCGGCGTCGGCCGCGGCGCTCTGTGCCAGCGAGCGGGCGACCTCCTCGACCCGATAGGACTCGATGACGTCGCCGATCTTGACGTCGTTGAAGTTCTCGATCGAGATCCCGCACTCGTAGCCCTCGCGAACCTCCCGGACGTCGTCCTTGAACCGCTTGAGGCTGGCGATCTTCCCGTCGTAGATCTGCACGTAGTCGCGCAGCAGTCGGGCGGGCAGGTTGCGCTGGATCATGCCGTCGGACACATAGCAGCCGGCGACGGTTCCCGCCTTCGGGACCTTGAAGATCTCGCGGACTTCGGCTGTCCCGACGACGATTTCGCGCTCCTCGGGCCGCAGCAGGCCCTCGAGCGCCAGCCGCACGTCCTCGACCGCCTCGTAGATCACGCTGTAGGTGCGGATCTGGACGTCCTCGCGCTCGGCCACCTCGCGCGCCTTGGTGTCGGGCCGCACGTGGAAGCCGATGATGAACGCGTTGGTCGTCATCGCGAGCAGGACGTCGGACTCCGTGACGGCCCCCACCCCGCGGTGGACGATCTCGACCGCCACCTCGGAGGTGCTGAGCCGCTCAAGCGAATCGGACAGCGCCTGCACGGATCCGTCCGTGTCGCCCTTGATGACGATGTTCAAATTCGCGACGCCCTCTGCCTGGATCGCCTCGAAGATGTCCTCGAGCTTCGTGCCCTTGGAGCGACGCCGGATGTCCTTCTCGCGCTCGAGCTGCTGGCGCCGGTTGCCGATCTCCCGGACGCGGTATGCCTCCATCACCGCCAGGCGATCGCCCGCCTGCGGCACGCCCTCGAGCCCGAGAACCCGCACCGGGGTCGACGGTCCGGCCGTCTCGACGTTGTTGCTCCGCTCGTCGAGCATGGCGCGCACGCGGCCGCCGTACAGCCCGCAGATGAAGTCGTCGCCTACCTCGAGCGTGCCCGACTGGATGAGCACCGTGGCGACCGGGCCCATGCCCCTGTCGAGCTCGGCCTCGACCACCGTGCCGCGCGCCGGCCCTTCCCGACGCGCCTTGAGATCGAGCAGCTCCGCCTGCAGGAGCACCTTCTCGAGCAGCTCGTCGATCCCCTGCCCCGTCTTCGCGGAGACTTCCTGCGACAGCACTTCGCCGCCGAATTCCTCGAGCACGACCTCTTGTGACAGCAGGTCCTGCTTCACCTGCCGTGGATCGGCCGTCGGCAGGTCGACCTTGTTGATCGCCACGACCATCGGCACGCCGGCGTTCCTGGCGTGGCTGATCGCCTCGATCGTCTGGGGCATCACGGCGTCGTCGGCCGCCACCACCAGGATCACGACGTCGGTGATCTCGGCGCCGCGGGCCCGCATCGCGGTGAACGCCTCGTGGCCCGGCGTGTCGAGGAAGGCGACGGACCGGCCGTCGCCGAGCTCGACGTGGTAGGCGCCGATGTGCTGGGTGATGCCGCCGGCCTCGCCGGCGATCACGTTCGTGCGGCGGATGTGGTCGAGCAACGACGTCTTCCCGTGATCGACGTGGCCCATGACCGTGACGACGGGGGCCCGCGGCTCGAGGTCCTGTTCGTCGACCTCGATCTCCTCGACCGCGGTGAGCTCGGCCTCGTACGCCTCTTCGCGCTCCACCGTGTAGTTGAACTCGTCGCAGATCAGCTCGATCTGGTCGAAGTCGAGCCGCTGGTTGATCGTCACCATCAGCCCGAGGTTCTTGAACGCCGAGGTGATGATCGCCTGCGGCGACTCGTCGATCAGATCCGAGAGCTCGGCAATGGTCAGGAACTCGTTGACCCTGACCATGGTGCGCTCACGCTCCTCGCGCTCCTCGCGTTCCTCGCGCTCGACTTCCTGCTGGGACGGGCGCGTGTCGCGGCGACGGCGGCGCGTGGGCCCCCCGCCGTCCATCGCGGCGAGCGTCTTCTTGACGTTCTTCTGCACCGCTTCCTTGTCGACCCGCCGCTTCTTGCGGTCGCGCCGGCGGGCGCGGTCGCCGCCCGGCACGGCCTTCTCCTGCATCTTGAACTGGCCGCCCGGTCCGGCCGACGCGGCCGGCGCGGAATCGAGCCCGCGGCGGACCGGCTTCGGCTTCACCTTGCGGCGGCGCTTCTTCGACTTCCGGCCGTCCTCGTCGTCGGACTCCTCGTCGTCGACCGCGACGACGATCTCTTCCTCGTCCTCCTCCGCCTCCTCCGCCACCTCCGCCGCCACCTCCTCCTGCGTAGCGGCCCCGGCAACCTCGGCCTCGGCGGCCGGGCGGACGGCTTCCTCCTCCGCCGGCTCGGCCGGTTCGGGCTCCGCGCGCTCCTCGGGTTCAGCGGCGCGGTCGGCGGCTTCCTCCGCGACTCCCGCCTCGTCCGCGGCGACGAACTGCGTGGGCGCCGCGTCGTCGGCCTGTTCCGCGACTTCCGCCGCCTCGTCGTCGACCTCGTCGTCGACCTCGCCGTCCGTCGTGCTGGGCTCCGTGACGGTCGCGCGGGTGCGACGACGACGGCGCCGCGTGGGAGCGGCCGCCTCGGCCTTCGATTCGCCGCTGCGGCGTTCGCGCTCGAGCTGGACCTGGAGGCGCGCGACCTGCGCCTCGGTGACGGACGACATGTGGCTGCGCACGCGCACGCCCATCTGATGCAGCAGCTGAATCAGATGCTCGCTCTCGACACCGAGATCTTTCGCGACTTCATAGACCCGCAGATTGCCCAACTCCGTCCTCCTCGACAGTTTTCAGTTGTCTCGTTTCGCGCGCGACGCGGGCGGCAACGCCGCCAGCACGCGTCCGGCGAAGCCGGCGTCCTTCAGTCCCACGACGACGAGGCGCGGCCGGCCCACGGCTCGTCCGAGCGCGGCGGCCGAGTCGCACGTCACGACCGGCACGCCGCAGGCCTTCATCAGCGGGAGCACGCGCTCCCGCGCATTGTCCGTTGCGTCGCGCGCCATCACCACGGCCTCGAGCTCGCCCAGCCGCGCCGCGTCCTTCACCGCGTGCGTTCCGACCGCCAGGCGACCGGCGCGGTGCGCCAACCCGACCAGGCTCAGCGCGGCCCGCTCACCCCGCCGTCCGTTCATGCGCCGGCTCGTCGGTCGCCTCGGCCGACTCTACGGCGTCGGCCGACTCTTCTTCTACGGCCTCCTCGGCTTCGGCCTCCGGCTCGGGCCCCTCCTCGACCACGGTCAGCTCGTCGATCAGCTCCATCAGCCGATCGGCGTCCGCCTCGTCGATCCCCGGGATGGCCACGAACTCGTCGCGCTCCATCTCGATCGCCTCGAAGAACGTGTTCACGTCGGCTGCCTCGAGCGCCGCGAGCGTCTGCGGCGAAATCCCCTCGAGCTCCGACAGCGGGAAGTCGGACACCTCGTACTCGTCTCCGCCGCCGAACAGAGACGACTCGGCCCCACGCGCCAGCCAGTCCTTGCTCGAATACAGGTCGATCTGCCAGCCGATGAGCTGCGAGGCGAGCCGCACGTTCTGCCCGTTGCGACCGATCGCCAGCGACAGCTGGTCCTCGTCGACGATCGCGGTGATCACGTGGCGCTCGGAATCGGACAGCACCTTGGCCACCCGGGCCGGGGCGAGCGCCCGGCGGGCGAACACCTCGGGATCGGGGTGCCAGGGCACGATGTCGATCCGCTCGCCGCTGAGCTCCGACACAACGGCCTGCACGCGCGAGCCCTTGAGCCCGACGCAGGCGCCCACTGGATCGACGGACTCGTCGCGCGACGAGACGGCGACCTTCGTGCGGCCCCCCGCCTCGCGGACGATCTCACGAATCTCGACCACGCCCTGGTAGATCTCGGGCACCTCGAGCGCGAACAACGACGCGACGAACGCCGGGTCGCCCCGCGACAGGATGAGCCGCGGGCCACGCGCCGTCTCCTCCACCTTCTTGAGCACGGCCCGGATCGCTTCGCCCTGCCGGAACCGCTCGCGCGGGTTCTGCTCGCGCCACGGAATCACGGCTTCGGCCTCACGGGCGCGGTTGAGCATCACGACGATCTTGCCGCGCTCGATCTGCTGGACCTCGCCCGACACGAGCTCGCCGAGCGAATCGGCGAACTCCACGCGAATCCGGTCGCGCTCGCCCTCGCGCAGGCGCTGCACGATGCGCTGCTTGGCTACGATGACCGCGTTACGGCCGAAATCCGAGAACTGGACCGGAATCTCGATCAGGTCGCCGACCTGGAACTCGGGGTCGTCCCAGCGCGCCTCGGCCAGGGCGATCTGCCGCGACGCCTCCTCGACCTCTTCGACGACTTCCTTGAGGGCGACGATCTTGATGTCGCCGTCCTCGAGAATTTCGATCTCGGCTTCCACCGGTCCACCGAAATGGCGGGTGAGAGCCGCCATGATCCCGTCGCGGATCAGGTCGTGCAGCTCCTCGTCCGTCAGCGACCGGTTCGCGGTCATGACGCGGAACGCCTCGACGATCGACGTATTATCGCTCATGTATGCCCTCTCTCGACTCGTGTCCTCACGTCATCTCTTCCCGTCGCCGAACCGGTAGCGGAGGTTCGCCTTCGCCACCTCCGCCAGCGGCACGGCGATCCGCTCGCCGTCGACGTCGAGCAGTACGCTCGCTACTTCCTCGTCGAAGCCGGCGAGCACCCCCTCGAGCTCCTTCCGCCCCTCGACGAGGGGACCGTACCCGCGCAGCCGCACCTCTTGGCCCGCGAAGCGCGTGAAATCGCGCTCGCGCACCAGCGGACGCTCGACGCCCGGCGACGACACTTCGAGGATGAAGTCGGACGGTGCGTCCGACCGCTCCTCCAGCATCGTCATCATCGCCCGGCTGACCTCCGCGCAATCGGCCGCCGTCAACGACGAACGCCCCGGCTCAGCGTCGGGGCGGTCGATGCGCAGCCTGAGAAGCGGTCTTCGTCGACCGCCCCCCTTCTCCAGCGCGACCAGCTCAAAGCCAAGCTCGTCGATCAATCGCTCGATCGCACGCTCGAGACTGTCCGCCATTTCCACCCTGCTGCTGGACCTACAACAAAAAAGTGGGGCCGAGTCCGTCTCCCCACTTCGATCCGATCACTGGACGCCCGGGTCGGCCTTCACCGGACGCTTCTATCAGCCGCGAAACATACTTGCGCGATGGGCGGATGGCAAACCCCCGCGGGCTTCGCCCCGGGGGTCACGGATCAGGCGGCCCAGCCCAGCCAGGCGGCCATCCGCCCGGCCCGCTCGCCACCTCCGCGGTGCGAGTGCAGACGGTCTGCCTCGCACCGCGGGCACAGCGTCGAGCGGCTGATGCGCTCCTCCGCGATCCCCAGCTCCCGGGCCTGGCGGACGAGCTCCAGCCCGACGTCGATGGTCGACTTGCCCTCGGCCCGGCGGCCGAACGCGCGCGGCACCTCCGGCCCGACCTCGTAGCACGCGCCGCAGATCGACGGGCCGAGGTGCAGGAGAAGCGCCGAGGCGGGCCGGCCGTGTCGGTCGCGCAGCCGCTCGGCGGTCCGGCCGAGAATGCCGGCGGCGGCGCCGCGCCAGCCCGCGTGCAGCAACGCGAACACGCGCGTCTCGGGATCGATCAGGTACACCGGCGCGCAGTCGGCCACGGTCACCGCGAACAGACGGCCGGTCGCCCGCCCCGCGAAGCCGTCGGCCTCGCCGGCGATCCATACCCCCGACGGCGGCGCCGCCCCGGCCTCGACCACGTCCGTGCCGTGAACCTGGCGGCACACGCACGCCGCCGGAAACCCGAGCCCGTCGGCGAGCGCCCGGTAGCGGGCCGTCAGCGCCCAGGCCGAACCGCCGGTCGACAGCCCGAAGTCGTCGTCGCCGCCGCGTCCGCCGCCGTCGCTCCGCACGGTGATCCCCGCTACCAGTCCGGGCACGCCCGACAGCGCGGCAGGCCGGAGCACCGTGACGCCGCCCGCCACGTCCTCGGCCTCGGGGCTCGGTGCGACGGACGTCACGGCGCCTCGTCGATCCGCTCGATCGCCGCACCGAGCGCGCCCAGCCGCTCGTCGATCCGCTCGTAGCCGCGCTCGATCTGTCCGATGTTGTAGATCCGGCTTTCTCCGCGAGCGGCGAGCGCCGCGATCAGCAGGGCCATGCCGGCCCGGATGTCGGGGCTGTCGACCGTTCCGCCGCGCAGGCGAGACGGTCCGACGACCACGGCGCGGTGCGGATCGCACACCACGATGCTCGCGCCCATCGAGATCACTTTATCGGCGAAGTACATTCGCGACTCGAACATCTTCTCGTGAATCAGCACCGTGCCGCGGCACTGGGTGGCCACGACGAGCGCGATCGAGGTGAGGTCGGCCGGGAACGCGGGCCACGGCCCGTCGCCGATTCTCGGAATCTGGTCGCCGAAGTCGGGCCGGACTTCGAGCGACTGGTCGGCCGGCACGTGCAGACCGCCCTCCTTCGGCACGCCCACGATGCCGAGTCGCTCGAACCCGACGCGCAGCGGGTCGTAGTGCTTCGGGTCGACGTCCTCGATGAACACGTCGGAGCCGGTGATCGCGGCGAGACCGATCATGCTGCCGATCTCGATGTGGTCGGCTCCGATGCGGTACTCCCCACCCCGCAGCTCGTCCACCCCCCGGATCCGCAACCGGCTGGTGCCGCTGCCCTCGACGTCGGCTCCGAGCTCTACGAGGAACGCGCACAGGTCCTGGACGTGGGGTTCGCACGCCGCGTTGCGGATCCACGTGTCTCCCTCGGCCGTCACGGCGGCGAGGATGGCGTTCTCGGTTCCCGTCACCGAGGGCTCGTCGAGGAAGATGTCGGCGCCGCGCAGGCGTTCGGCGCGCAGCTCGTAGCGGTCGCTCGCCTCGACCTCGGCGCCGAGCCGCCCGAGCGCGAGAAAATGCGTGTCGAGGCGCCGGCGTCCGATCACGTCGCCTCCGGGCGGGGGCAGCAGAACCTCGCCGAACCGCGCGAGCAGAGGCCCGGCGAGCAGGATCGAGGCTCGGATCTCGCCGGCCAGCGTGGGTTCGAGGCTGCCGTCGTGCAGGCCGGACGGGTCGATCCGGTAGGCGCCGTGCTCGAGGCGGTCCGCCGTCGCGCCGAGCGAGCGCAGCAGCTCGATCATCGTGAGCACGTCGCGGATCTCGGGCACGTTGCGCAGGGTCACGGGCTCCGAGGCGAGCAGCGAGCCGGCGAGAATGGGGAGCGCAGCGTTCTTGTTGCCCGCCGGGGTGAACCGCCCGCTCATCCGGCTCGGACCCTCGATTCGGAAGTGCACCCGCCGTCCCTCGCTTTCCCTGTGTTGACGCGTCACGGTGGAAGTTCAAGGTAGACGCCGCGTGCCGGGGTGGCCAAGCCCCCGGCGCGATTCCTGCGGTTCGTCGGTTGAGCAGGCCGCGCCGCGCCGGTATCTTGTCGGACGAGGGCTCACTCCGCATCCGTGTCATGGAGGTACGGTTGACGTTCTACGAATTGCTGATCCATACGGCGCTCATCGTGTGGACGCTGCTCGGCCTCGGTGCGCTGATCGGCATGGGGGTCATGTTGCCGCAGATCCTGCGCACGATGCGGGAAGTCGACGACATGGCCGACATCGTGAAGCATCACGCCCTGCCGGCGCTCGAGCAGTCGCAGGAAGTGCTGGATCAGCTCAGCCGGGTCTCCGCCGCGCTGGCCGACGACTTCGAGGTGGTCGACCGCACGATCATCCGGGCCGCCGAGTCGGTGGAGCGGATGATCGAGTTGACGGAGGGCCGGGTGATCGAGGTGAACGCCCTCCTGGCGGTGGCCATCGAGGAGGCGGAGGACACGTTCATTTCGTTCGGTGGACTCGTGCGTGCCCTCACCCCGGGCCGGCGCAGGCGCAAGCGGTGGCTTCCGAGCGAGATTCGCCGACGCCTCGGTTGAGCCGCCCGTGGCTCCTGGCCGCCGTCGCCCTGGCGGTCGGCTTACTGCTGCTGTCTCCGGAGGCCGCCTGGGCCTGGGGCCCGGCGACCCACGTCCACACCGGCGTCGAGATCCTGCGCTCGCTCGACCTGCTGCCGAAGCACCTGGCGGGCCTCCTCGCCCAGTATCCGATCGATTTCCTGTACGGCAACATGGCGGCCGACATCTCGATGGCGAAGAAATACGCGCCGGTCGGCCGGCACTGCCATCACTGGCACGTGGCCGACGAGATGCTCGAGGCGGCAGGCGACGACGAACGGCTCCGCGCCGCGATGCTCGGCTATCAGTGCCACCTGGCGGCCGACGTCCTCGCGCACAACTCGTTCGTGCCGCGCATGCTGCTGCTGACCTCGAGCACCCGGGGCCTCGGCCACAGCTACTGGGAGCACCGGATGGACGCCGAGCTTGGGGTCGGCTACTCGAGCTTCGCGCGCTGGATCGTCACGCGGTTCGACCACTCACACACCGATGACCTGTTCCAGCGGATCCTGTCGAGCACGCTGTTCACGTTCAGCACGAACCGGCGGATCTTTCGCGGGATGATCCGGATCAACGGCAACGAGAGCTGGCAGGCGATCTTCGACACGGTGATCGACAAGTCGCGCTGGGATCTCGACCCCACGACCGTCGCGCGCTACCAGCGGCACAACTTCGAGCTGGTGGCGGACTTCCTGATCCGACGTGAGCGCGGCCGGGCGGCGGCGTACGACCCGATCGGCGACGAGAGCCTGCGCGAAGCCAAGAAGATCCGGCGCCGCGTGTTGATGGCGGGAGGGTGGCGGACCGGCGAGGCGATTCTCTCGACGGCCGACCATCACTTCCCCCTCCCCTCGAGCCCCGTGGAGCTGTGGTCCGAGCGCGGCGCAACCGCTGAAGACGCACTGACGATGATCGAGCGGGCCGTCGGGTCCGCTCCCGAGCGGGGACTCGAAGACGTCCGCCGGCTCCTGGGCCCGGCCCACGAGCCGACGCCCCGGACGCCTCAGCCGGGACGCAGCCCGGCGTAGGCGACCATCACCTTGCGGGTTCCCGAGGCGCCGAAGTCGATCTCGGCCTTCGTGCGACGTCCCTCGCCCGACACGCGCAGGATCTCACCGCGGCCGAACTCCGGGTGCAGAACGCTTGCCCCGACTTCGAGTCGCAGGTCCTCCTGCGACTCGGAATAGTCGTAGGTCAGCCCGGCGTCCGGCGCTCCGGCAGCGCTCGGCGTTCCGGCCGCGGCGGCGCCCGGCCGGTGCCAGTCGTACCGGCGGCTGCCCGTTTCCCTCGCCCCGAACCCGCCGGCCTCTCGTGCGCCGCCGGTCGACCGCGACGCGCCGGCGGCGCTGCCCCGACCGCCCCCGCTCCGCCGGCGCCACGACGAGCGACCGGCCCCGCTCCACGCCGCGCGCTCGAACTTCACCGGACCCTCGGGCAGCTCGGCCAGGAACGACGAGGGCGCCGACGCGGACTCGCTGCCGTAGCGCCAGCGCCGGTCGGCGTGCATCAGGAACAGGTCGTCGCGCGCCCGGGTGACGCCGACGTAGAACAGCCGCCGCTCCTCTTCGAGCTCCTCGTCGGACTCGAGCGAGCGGGCGAGCGGGAACAGGCCCTCTTCGAGGCCCACCACGAACACGACGGGATATTCGAGCCCCTTGGCGTTGTGCAGCGTCATCAGGGTCACGGCCTGTCCGGCCAGGTCGACCTCGTCGATGTCGGTGCGCAGCGCCGTCGTCTGCAGATAGAGCTCGAGGTCGGTGGCGTCGTCGGAGCCGTCTTCGGCCTCGGCCGGGTCGAACGCCGCCGCGGCCGCCATCAACTCGGTCAGGTTGGCGATCCGGTCGGGGCCGTCCTCCTCGGCCTCGAGAGCCGCCACGAACCCGAACGAGCGGATCGCCGCGCGCAGGACTTCCTCGGCCGTCGCGTCGCGCGCCAGCTCGCCCAGCGACGCGATTCCCGCGGCGAAGTCCTCCAGCGCCCGCGCTCCGGCGGTCGGCAGGCCTTCGAGATCGCGCGCCCGTTCGGCCGCTTCGAGAAGGGTCGTGCCTCGCTCCGACGCCGCCGCGCGCAGGCCGTCGAGCGTGACCGTGCCGACGCCGCGGCGCGGCCAGCCGACGGCACGGGCGAACGCCGCCTCGTCGGCCGGGTTCACCGCGAGCTGCAGGTAGGCGAGCACGTCGCGAATCTCCCGCCGCTCGTAGAACCGCACTCCGCCGACGATCCGGTACGGGAGGTTGGCCCGGCGCAGCGCCTCCTCGAACGGACGCGACTGGGCGTTAGTCCGGTACAACACCACGAAGTCGCCGAGGTCGAGGCCGCCGAGCCGCGACCGGATCTCGTCCACCACGCGGGACGCCTCGGTGCGCTCGTCCGGCACCTGCAGGACGGTGACCGGCGACCCCTCGGTGCGCTCAGTGCGCAGCCGTTTTTCCTTGCGGGCCCGGTTGTGCGCGATGACCTCGTTGGCCACCGCGAGAATCGAGGCGGTCGAGCGGTAGTTCTGCTCGAGCCGCACGATCTCGGCCCCCCGAAAGTCGCGTTCGAAGTCGAGGATGTTCCGCAGGTCGGCGCCCCGCCAGCCGTAGATCGACTGGTCGTCGTCGCCGACCACGCAGATGTTTCCGTGGGCGGAAGCGAGGTGGCGGACGATACGATACTGCGCATGATTCGTGTCCTGGTACTCGTCGACCAGGACGTGGCGGAACCGCTCGGCGTAGCGGCGCCCGACTTCCGGCACGGTCTCGAGCAGGCGGACGGTCTGCACGAGGAGGTCGTCGAAGTCGTAGGCCGCCGAACGGGCGAGGATCTTTTCGTACGCGGGATAGACGTCGGCCACCGCTCGCGACATCAAGTCGAACGCCGTGGCGGCGTATTCGTCGGGACCGACCATCGCGTTCTTCGCGTCGGAGATCCGGCTCCGGAGCGCCCGCGGCGTCCAGCGCGCCGGATCGAGGCCGACCTCGTCCATCGCCGTCTTCACGGCCCGCATCGCGTCGTCCTCGGCGTAGATCGAGAACCGCGAGCCGCGCTCGAGCGCGTCGCCTTCG